>Ga0326728_10008109_pt1 | contig 26383 bp, 14 predicted proteins | sample MB3enrmetagenome_FD_207602 | JGI IMG/M metagenome (GOLD analysis project Ga0326728, IMG submission 207602) | Lab enriched peat soil microbial communities from McLean, Ithaca, NY, United States - MB31MN | ecosystem: Environmental > Terrestrial > Soil > Wetlands > Peat | place: USA: New York... | reverse complement strand
GTCAAACTTGACGTTATTGGCGGAGAAAACTAGCATGGGAATCCGGCCGGTGGTCGTAGCTCAGCCTGGTTAGAGCCCCAGATTGTGGATCTGGCTGTCGCGGGTTCAAATCCCGTCGACCACCCCACCCTTTCCATTTCCACGTCAAGTTGTGACAGTCCGCCCAAAAAGTGAGCGCCAGGATCACTAATTGCCTGTAACCCGGGGGTGATCATTTTATGCCTTTAATTCGCTGAGCGTTCCTACAGATCGCCGTTCATGGACTCAATTCTCCCCAATGGCTTTGCGGAGACCTTCGACGATCTGGATCATCCCCAAAGTGTCCAGGCCGCAATAACGCAACAGATGAGACCGGACTCGCTGGCGCTCTTCCGGAGTCACCTGGCCGAACGTCACTCGCAGAAACTCGATGCTAGCTGTCTCACCGTCACGAATTGCCAGGTCCTCGTACCCCCGTCCGGTAATCGCTGGCAATACCGACTTCATGCTGGCGCTGCCGCGTTGGGCGTGGTGGTAGTACGCAAATGATCTAAACGGCTGCAACAAATCAATAAATCGCCGCTTCAGGTTTCGCACCCAATTCTCATATTGCGGGAGTGCCTCCGCGCACTCTGTGAGCACTCCCAGCTCGAAAACTGCGTTATAGGCAACAATAGATCCAGCCTCCGGGATTGCGTCTTGGAGCTTCTCCATAAACTCGCGCCTCGGATCCAACGTGCCCTCTGCCAAAAACTCGCAGTGTTCTGGAGTCGCCCCAGATTCCGAGAGTGTGTGAAGCGAGAATTGAAACGGCACGCGCTGATACGGCTTGAGGCCGTCGAACCGCGGCACACCAGTTGAAAAAGTTTCGAAGTCGACAAAGGCAATCGGAGGAGCAAGCTGCCGGAGGAATGCCTTGATCGTTTCCGGCTCGACGTGTGGTATTCCGGTTCGGATGGTTTTCCGTTGAATTGCCTGCCTCGCCGTCAACGATCCATTCTCTGGAATTTCAGAGATCCGCTCCACACCAGATTGTAGGAGTCGAAAGCCCTTTCTCTTGCCGCGATACAGCTCCGTGACATTGTAGTTCGGAAGGCAATTCCAGCACTCCCCGCGCAATGGACACACATTGGGCTGGTCACACTGCACTCCGATCACCACCTCTGGACAAGCAGGTCGCTTAATCACGGAATGCGCGTCATCGGTCCACTGTTCGACCCTTTGGGCATGCATCGAGACCCGTTGCGTGCAATCCGCCTTTACAAACAACCGTGGCACGTCAATCGGTCCTCTCCTGACGTATTCGTCGTTGAGGTATACCAACCAAAATCGATGTAGTCGCACCCCGGCTCCCGCAAGTGCGCGGGCTTCAAACGCGAGTTCCGCAATATGCGATTCTTCGAGGCTTGTGCACCCCTTGACTTCATAAACATCCCACGCATCGGATCCAACAGGGTGCAGAATATCCACTCTCGCAAATGTTCCCTCATAAAGGAAGCCTGCCTCGAATAGGGGACGCCGCAATTGCAGAAGTCGTTGCGTAGCCTCTTGAACCAGATCGCCAGCGCCGCATTGGGGCATCACCTCAATTCCATCCGCAAAGAGTGCCCGCGCCAGTCTGCCAAGTTCGTGGCCCTCTTCAAAGCGCGCTTGTGTGACCTGGTCAGGTTTTGGCAGCCCTTCAGGAGCGTGGAAAAACTTCCACACCAGCTTAGGACATCGCAGCGCTGCGACGAAAGCCGATTTTGATAGAACTTGGAGATCATGTTGGTTGGCTCCGCTCATGCGTTGTCACGTCTAATCGATGGCGACCGGAATCCCCATTCCCTGAGCGTTTCTCGCCAGGCTTCTTTCACAATTGGCATTCGGAAACTCATTCCTTTCAGGAGTGTCCGTTTCACTTTACTGATGCTTGGATATTCACCCCTTGCGGCAATTTCGGACGTACGAGATTTGGTGATCAGTTCGGCAAAGAAAAGGCGCTGCTGTTTGCTGATTGACCAATACTGACGAAATCGATGGGAGATTTGGGATGTGACGTCCGGGAACTTGCGCTGAAGATAACTGCAGTGACACCCAAGTTCGCGTGCGAGGGACGCCACGGATTGCGGTGGGTAGGTTTGTCTCTTCAACGCTTCCTCCAGTCGCAATCGCAGGAATTCTTGATTGTGCCGGTGGAGTCTTGGCTTCAGCTTCGCCGTTGTCTCAGTTGATAATGTTTGCCCGTCAAGTTGAGATGATGCGTGAAGACTTCCACTCAAAAGGTCGACCGCTTTAACACCGTATCGATACGCGACGACCAGGACTGCATAAACTCGGGGCAGTTGCCGCTTGTCGATCCAGAACCGCACGCTCTTCGGGTGGTGGTGCAGTTCTCTCGCGAATCCAGATAAACTTCCGCCAAAGCGCTCGAACAACCACGCTGCATTCGCAGCAAATGACCCCGCCACAGAGGCCGCGAACCGCGATCTATCTGCAATCAAATCCAATACTTGTTTCGCCATAAACTGAGCAAATAAGGGATCGAGTCCTCTGTGTGGTTCGTTCAATTGCTTTGCAGGCATAGCTCCAAGCCAAGTCTGACACCAGGGGCAATGCCCAGGATTCCCGTGCCGAGCAAGCGGCAGATGGCTCCGACCGCAATGAGGGCAATGATATTGAAGCGCGCAGAGGTGGTGCGGGCACATCACAACGGCCCGAATCTGCCAGAGGAGCGGAGCATAAACTACGCTCCCATGTTTCCGCCACTCATTAAGGCACTGTGGACACCAATGTTCATGAAGATGCAGGAGGGCTGCCGGCGAAATGATTCCAGACAACGCTGTCATTGTCAGTTCGTCGAGGCCACGTCGGAGCGTCAAGCTTTCCATAATTCTTACGCCCTCTCGTGCGGTCTCACATTCGCCGTTGAGCGACACCGCTGAGTTCGCGAAAAGGTCACAATGACCATTGCATGTGCCCTTAACAGTTTGAAAGTGCGTTGCCAGATCTCGCGTAACCAGCACCCAAGGTGGTAGGAAGTGCGAACGAGCGACTCTGGTAATATGGGACGTCAGCGATTCAACCATTCCGGTTCCCAATCCAACTGGCACCAGCGCGTGGTATCGGCTCCTTGGTGGAAATTCGACGTTAATTGCTTCGTCCCAGATTTCGAGTGTCTTGCTCATGCTAACACTCTCTCGCATTCATTCTGTCCCACGGGATCTCGTTCGGGCTTCCGTTCTCCAACCGAGGTGGTCCGCTTGCCTTTGCCGTTCTGTTCAACGTTTGGCTTCGATGCGCTCGATACCTTGGCAATCCCAAGTAGTTCCCGCACCTTCGCCTGATTAGCGTCCTCCTTCGATTCCGCGTTCTCGATTTCATTCATTTCCTGGGCGATCTTGAGACGCGCGCTGACGGACATAATCGAAGCCTTGAGATCTGCCAGGGAAAGTTGATTCGCATTTCGATCCAGTGCTTTCAAAAGCGTACGGTCGAGCCAATTCTTGAACTCGCCGACTAGTCCCAATGACCCTTCGTAGCAATACGACACGTGTTCTATAAGGTTCGTGGGCTTCGGCAATGGAATGAAGCTGGCTAAAGAAGCAACAATATCTGTGAACTCCTGCCGGTCCACAGGGTCGTCGGGCAGGTACCGTCCGAAGTAATAGGTTTCAGATCGCCGAGCAAGCTGGGGGCTCAACTCCAAAAATCGAACGAGCTCATAAGGACCAATCAAGACCACAAGCGCACCGGTTTCGTCAGCCAGGGATTTCAAAATGTCCAATTGAGCCCGAAAAGCTTTGGCTGATGCAATGCTCTGCATGTGTTGGGCCTCATCTATGAAAATGACGCGTGTTGTGTGCTGCTTCAGAGAACTGAGAGCCACTTGACGCATCTCTCTCGCGCTCTTCCCTCGATTGAGAATGCGGTGATCAAGGCCATTAACCGGCGTTATCCGTTTGTCGATATGTGGCTCGTCGAGAGCCTTCAGAATGTCGCAGTAAAGGTCGTGCCAGCTAAATACTCCTGTTTCAGGTCGCCAAGCCTTCACGTAAACTACGGGAACAAGACTTGGATCCTGCTCTGCAGCCGGAAAGTACAACCTCTGCAGCTCCTCGCATGTTCGCTTAACAACCGTTGTTTTGCCCACACCCGTCACACCGTGAAAAAATATGATCTGTACATTCCCCCTGAGCCGTGAGCGGGACAGCAAGTAATCCCGAGCTTCCAGAAGACGTCTGTGGCCGAGCACGCGACTGCTGAAGAATTTCAGGCGCTCTTCCACTGACTTATTCAGGACTTCCGCAACTGAAGAATGTGAGATTATTTCGGTCATATTTCGGGGAGCGTTCGACTGACGTTTGTCGGCCAGAGATCGTTGTTATGTTGCATCTCGTCCGGCGAAGGAATCTGGATGTCACTTGATGTGCGATGAACGCCGTTGCCCGACGGTCCGGAAACGAGAGCGGTTTCCATGGTCTTGCCATAGATTCGCGATAGAGCCATGTCTTTCAAACGCTGCTTACGAAGGCGTTCCTCAGGCTCGACTCGGGTCGCGAAAAAGCGTGCATACTGCGATTCAGAGACACCTTTAGTAGAACTTCCGAACTGACGCCGCTCTTGGCGTATCGCTTCGGATGCAATCATAATCTCCTTCTCGGATTTACCTCGAAATACCGAATCGTAACGCGATATGCATTTCACCCAGTGTTTGCCCAGACGAGCGTAACACTCTGCGATGTTGAAGGGATTATAGCGGATTTCGACCTGCCGACCTTCGAATTGCGACGATTTCATCTCATCCGCCCAGAAATAAATCCCGCGCACGAGAATACCACGCTGAGGAACGACCTTCGCAGTGCCTTTTGGAGTGGTCGGAAGCGTCATTAGCAAGAAGTCTTCCGTCGGCATAACCATCCGGTGGTCCCGAACGCCAGATTGCTCCATTCCCACAGCGTATTTTTCCGCCGGCGTCATTCCCAACTCGGAATGAGGCCGGTTGTAATAGAGATCGTAAAAGAACGCTGACAGAAGATCATGCAGCGTCTCAAGTGACCACACTGCTTGGCCATCAGGAAGGACACTCTTGGTCACTTCGCGAACGTGTTTCATGATTTGTGAATTTCCGGCCAGATTGTGTAAGAAGGACGTGTTGATCGTCCCGAAGGTGCGCTCGATCGTGCTTCCAAATCGTGGCTGCGCTGGAGGTCGTCTAATGAGGGAACATTCGCAACGCGCCAGCAACGTCTGGAAATAAATGCTGGAGAATTCCTTTCCGCCGTCCACTGAAAATTGTGTCGGCATCCGCCTCCAACGCTGGACGATCAGGCGGACAATGACCATTAGGATACGATAACTCGGACGGTCAAAACTGATGGCAAACGCCAACGGCCCCCGATGAAACGGGTCGATAACCAACGTGAGCCACGGATTGCCAAGCACTTCCCCGGTGTCGTCGGAAACGAGGCGGATGTCGAGTCGGGTGTGATCGGCTAATGCCAGCGCCCATGGCCTGTTCGCATGGTTGGGATTCGGCTTTCCGTGAAGTTGTGGCGTGAATTTGTAGGCAGCGCGACGGCCCCTCCGGGCAAGCACAATGGTGTGGTTATCGCGAGCATTGATTCGCTCTACGGTCCACTGATAACTCGGCGCTGGCAGGCCCCGCTGGTCGCACTCTAGTTTTATGAATCCATACACAGCTCGCTTGTTTCGCTGCTTCAGGCTCAAGTAATAATGGTCAATGGATCGATCGACCAATTCGTACACGGCTTGTGGAAGACGTGGGTTGTGATTGCCGCGAGCGTGAAACTGTGGCAGCAGGCCGAGAAAGCCGCAGCCGCAGATTCGCTCTGCCGCTGCACGGTCGCGCCGCCACCGTCTTTGAGTGGACTTGGGGGTTTCGCGTGCCTTTGCTTCGCTGGGATTCTCCAAGATTCCCCAGCGTTCGGCCGCGATTTCAAGATCCCGTGCAGTTGCGCCCTGCAGAGCCTCGCGAATTCCTGCCGGCAAAGCTTGTCCGCAGTCTGGATCCAGACCCTTAACTTCGCCACGTATTACAAGTTGGTCGAACAAAGGACGCTGGAGCCGAGTTAACCTGTCACCTTGGACAAGGTGTACAGAATCAGCATCGAAATTGGCTATCTCAAAGACGCGATCATTCCAGATGGCTTTTGCACCAATTGCGACCGAAACACTGGCGATAAGACCCTCGCCTGTGCTGCGATTCAGACGCACAATTTCATGAGCCTTGGCTGTCGCTTCATCAATGTACAAAACGGCAGTTTTGTGATCTGCTACCAAATACTTCCGTAGGTCACAAAAGATAGCGTCCTGGGCGATCAGCGTGCAGACATGGTCCATGTTCAAGGACGATACTTCCCTCCGCAGTTCTTCCACGGTGATCGCCAACCTTTTTCGAACGGTATCAATTATCTCACCGGCGACGTCTTGAGGAACTGGAGGAGTCTCTTCACGATAGTAGTCGGCAAGGAACTCCAGGTTGTTGGCCAGAGTTTTGTCCGCATCACCGGGAGACCAGATTCTATAGATGAGGCCCAAGTCCGCAGCTGCAGCCTCAGCAGCAGGACAGCGGAGATTTCCCGCCTCGTCGAAGACGTAACGACCAGGGTGCTTTGCGACCAGATCTTGGTATGATTCCCGGGGTTTGCATTCGGTAAGCACGACTTTGTCATCTTCGATCGTCAAGTAGTCAGGTGTATGCAGAAAAGTCACCGCCCGTCCGTCGGGGCGGACGTAATTCAATTTGATCGGGATCGGTTGATCGTAATACCAGAGTGTCTCCCTTCGGCGTTCTTGAATTTGAACAAAGACGAATTCAACCGTGTGCGATTCGCATTGAATTGTGAGTTTCATCTTGCGGCTCGTAAAACGTACCGTCACGTTGCCTCTGCCACTTCGCACATTACGCGATGGCGGCAAGGTCACCACTTCGCGCACATAGGCGATCCCCTTCTCAGACAGGCCGAGCTTCCTGCAGTGCTGGAGAATTGACTCCACAGTTTCTACGCTGAGACTCATATGCCCATTGCTACTAAATGTGGAGCCTGAGATGTTCATGAGCTGCTATCGGATTCCAGGATTGACTGTGACCGGGACGAGTACGTCGTGTGCGTGGTCCTCCTGAACGCCAGCACTCTTCATATCCCCCGCCCTTTTCCAGTGCTGTCCGGGTGATCGGACCACATGAGCATTTTCAAGTCGGTCGAGAATTGCCGCACGCGCGAGTTTGTGAACAGAACTGACAGATTGCGTGACGCTCGGAGGCAGGATCATGCGGAGCAACGACAATTCGTCCTTCCTGAGCCGAAAAGAGACCACCACTTCACGCCTCGATTTTCGCTTTTTCCTTGGTATGACTCTGTCAGCAGGACAGCCCGAAGCGGGACGAAGCTTCGGCGGCTTCACTCCCCACCGCCTTGCGAGGCTTGAAACAAGTTGTCGAGTTATGTTAAAGTGCCTGGCAGCGTCTGAGAAACCATGAACCGCAGCGTGAGCCAAAACCTTGTTTGCCCGCGTCGATGGTTCCGTCAGTTGTCGCGATCCTCGCGGACGGCGCGGCACACCAACCTCGCGAACCCATGCGCTGAGCCGCGGAATGGAGATTTTATGTCGTTCTGCGATTTCGACGACTTTGAGGTTGGTGTTGATGTAATCCGCGATCGCACGCGCTTTCACGTCGTTCTTCAATTCATTTTTTGTCATATCGGCACCGATCATTCTGTGGGCTGGCGAAAACCAGACCTAAACGTTTGATAAGAAAGTAAACACGTTTATACCAAATGTCAACTATCAAAAAACCGCATGCAAAACGCTGATTTCATGGCCCGTTTGGACCGGGTGAAGCAGAAACACGGGTGGACGTGGGAACAAACTGCTCGTTCCCTGGAGCTGTCGCGCTCTATGCTGCATTTCGTCAAAACCTCCAAATACCCGGTGTCCGAAAAGGCCGCGAAGCGCCTCCGCAAACTCGAAGCCGAAGCCGGAATCGTCCCGCGCGCTCAGGCCATAATCGAAGCCATCGCACGAGAAATGGAACGAACAAAACCGAAGATTTCAAAGTCAGACATCGAGGCTGGAGTCACTGAAGTGGAAGTCAGATTTGTAAGCGGCGAACCGCCAGCCGGCTGCGACAACAAAGTCCAACTGACTCGCCCCAGCATTAAAACTCGGGCCAAGCTTGTTGGGGACCTTTTGGTCGAGGAAAGTTACCACCCCGTTTTGCTTGCGTGCCTTCCTCCCGATAAGGCGCACGACTCGTTTTTGAATCAGTTGACGCCTTTTTCGTACAATGCTCTTGCTGAAGCAGCCATGACCTTGGTCTTCGGCCCAGACTGGCAGCAGGAAGTGCCAGACCTGGCTGAGTAAGGGGCGCGGACGCGGCTTTCGTTTTTCAGTCGATTTTCCCGATACCAGCCCTTCTTCCCGTTCACTCAGCATTCGTGGCAGGATCGGTGTCCACTGGCAGGGTTTGTTGCGCCCGCACGGTGGTCACGGCACAATCGGCAACGTGCGCGGCGTTCCGGCTTGCAATGCGTGCAACAAGAATCCTCGTCCGTTCTCAAATGGTTCAACCCGCACTTCGATTTCAAAGGCCGGTTGGCGTGCGTTTCGCGAGCGCGGGAGCCAGGGTCGCGGGGTTAGCCTCGTTCTTCCACGCAGAGAGGCACAAGGAGTATCGGTGTCGTCCATCATCTGGAAGTTGTGAAACGCTCTCGATGAAATCCTGCTGATGGGGCTGACCGAGCGCAAGCCTGTAAAGCCACCGCTGGCGGCTAAGTTGATCAAAGCGGACGGTCTGTCGTGATTGGGGAAGAACGACAAATATGCGATCAATCCTTTCACCGAGAAATGACCACCAAGGGCTACGGCCGGACGCATCGTCCCCGAATTTGTCCCCTGCGTGAGCCGCGAGCGTCAACCACGGACTGGCATTCGCCCCGGCAGTATCGAGAGTCTGGGTTCGGAGCGTTTCCGCCAAAGCGGTGCGTACGGAGAGTCCGCCGAAACGCTGAATGCGTCCTTCGCGCTGCTCAAGGTCGAGCGGACTGGAACACAAATCCCAATGCAGAAGCTGCCGGCACCAGACATGAAAATCCAATCCTTCCTGCCCCAGCGACGTGGTGGCCAGGACATGCGGCCAAAACGGTGAGTTGAACGCCCGCCTGAGATCGTCTGTGCGTAGGCGGTCCTCTCCGTTGTGCGAGGCGCTGGCGACCTTGGCATCGGCAAAAGGCATGGCAGCATGACAGCGCAACAGAAAGCCACCGGCACCGGGCTCGTGAACTTGATGGCGGCCATCACGCAACCCGAGCACCTTGCGCAAGTTGATGGAAAAGCGCGCGATGGCGTCGGCATCCAACCGGCTGGTCACCCACAGGTGTTCATCCAGAACCGATTCAAGATTTCCAGCCACTACCGCCTCCGGAATCGCCTTGGTGTAAGTCTGTCCCCGGCGCGTGAGGGCGGCCAGAAAGAGTGATCGATTCAAGTAGGAGCGCAGTCCATTCCAACTGGCCTCCAGGAGTTTGAGGTATTGCGAACTTGTGATGCAGGTCTTATCAAACCGATAAAGCGCGCGGCCCAGCACAATACCCGGGCCCGAAAGGGCAAATTCAGCCAGGGCGGCGACTTCGCTTTCCGTCAAGGAATCAATCTCCTGCTGGGCGAAACGGTTCCATCGGTTGAGCACCGCCTTCATGACGTCGCCTTGTTCGTCGGCGGCCTCAAGCCAATGGTGGCGCAGTTCTTCCCAAGAGGGAAGGTCGTGGTCAGACATCACTTCTGCTCGCCGATATTCGACGGCGGCAATAATTTTCCAAAGCGGACGACAACCTCCACTCTTGCGGACTTTAAAGCCGAGTTGCTGGCGCACCAACTGTCCCACCTGGCTGCGCATTGAAGACCGGACGGCTTTGAGACTAGAAGCTTTATTGAGTCGCGGGTCGGTGAACGCAATGAGGGTTGGCGATGGAAAAAAGAGAGCCGGCAAGGTTGGCCGGTTATCCTTGAGTTGAAGCGGTTTCGCTTTGCCGGCCAGGCGGTAATTGCGCCGAAGCCGATGGGCAAACGATGCCTCAAGATTAAAACTCAACAGACTGGCGAGCGCCGTCGGCACCGCTTTGAACCGGGAAAAAATGAGCAGCTTGCCGCCTTTCGCGTCCGGTTTGGCCCACGGCCCCTGCAAATCCCACCAGGGCATAGAGGGGGCGACCCAGGGAAGCGCCAACCGGGGAGATCCCGCAATTTTACCAAGGACGCGAAGCTGCGGGTGAGGCAACGATCTCGGAACTTCCAGCTTATCGCGTTGGGACTGGCGCAGAGTTGGTTCCTCCCGCCGTCGCTTCCGCTTGTCAGCAAACCGCCAGGCAACATAACCTCGGCCCAACATTTGGATGGGATAAGGGATGGAGAGCCAATAGGGGACCGCGAAACTCATCATGTCAAACTTATGCCGTTGCCGCCGCGGCGTTCCCTGCAATCGCGCCACAAAGTGTTTAAACATTCTTAGATCTTCAGGAAGAATTTCCGAGCGCGGATGGGTAGTTTGTTCGTGCGACCTGGCGGAGATCAGATCAACTCTTTCCGTGCGACTCATGACCGGGCACAGCCTTTTTTGAATTTCGGCCTGTAGGACGCCCAAGCGCTCGAACATCGGCGTTTTGGCGAGCATTTCGGCACCAAATTCCCGGAGCGCCTTTTCGATTTTTTTTGGCTCATTATTTTCCGAGCCAAAGAGAAAACTGATCAATTCGAAAAAGTCCTGATGATGTGAGAATCCCTCCCGCTCATCCTGCCGAGACGAATACGGACGATAGGGAGTGGCGGAAAGCAGGAGCATCGCCGGATCGTTTCTTTTGATACCGCCCCGCAACGCGCGGGTCAGCGGGTCGGGCGAAACTTTCGGCTTGCCGGGCTTCGTTGGCGGATCAATCAAAAGCTCACGAAACTTTTGGAACTCATCAAAAATGATCAAATCGGGTTGCACGTTCCGCAGCGCCGCCAGCGCGAGAGCCGTGCGCAGACTGCCCATCAGGCGCGATTTCGTATGTTGATTGATGGCCTTGGAAATCGATTCCGCATCAACCTTGGGTAAGTTGAGGATTTCATCATTGGCCAGCGCGTCAAGAAAAGCATCCTGAATTTCCCGAATACCATCGATTGCTTCCTGCTGAGCGAGTGCCCACTTCCATCCGGCATCGCCGGCCTGTTTCCCCTTGCATAGGTTGGAAAATTCCCTGGTGGCGAGGGACGGGAAACGGCCAGACAGCAGGCGAAAAATCAGCGCCCGTTCCTCCAAGCGGCCAAACCCGCCCCGGCGCCGATACAATGGCACCGAGGTATCGGGGGTCAGTGTGTAAAGATGCAAGCGTTCGTGTCGGGGGCGCTTGACTGAATTGGCGGCGAGCGTCAGGCGGTCGGCCGAGGCCGCCGCCGCCTTCTGCTCGGCTTCGGTTTCCAGTATTTCGAGCAGCTTGGTGCGGTTTTGGTGGGCAATGTTCAGATTGCTGGCCACATAGAAGACCACCAACGGGGTTCGTTTCCCCTCCATCATGTCGGCAACAACGGTGCGTGCCACCACGGTTTTGCCGAGCCCAACCTCATCGGCGATCAAGAAGCGCTTTGGCCCATCGGGTGCCGTAAGGGTTGCCAACGCAGCCATCGCGGTTGCGCGCTGAAAACCCTTTGGCTCGCTGATTTGGCGTGTGCTCATCGCAGTTCCGAGGCCAGTGTGTTCCAGGTTTTTTGGAACGTTTGAAGCAATTCAAGGTCGGCGGGGTTGTTGTTTTCAGCAGCCCGGCGTTCAAGAGCCGAGAGGTAGGTCGTCACTTTTTCATCGGCGGAACGAAAGGCTGATGCATCGCGCGCCCAGGCCAGCAAAATTTCCTCCACGGTTGGCATTAGACCAATATCCATTTGGTTGTCCGCCTGACTGCCCGATGCAACGCGCCCGCCATCGTCCTCGTCCCAATCTGCGTCGGTCGTGCGCGCAGGTTCATCGGCGAGCAGGCTGCGCACCCAGAGCAGGAAGGTACGCGGGTCCAAATACTGTGCGATCAGAGCCCGATCCCGCGCCTCGTCCGGGGGCGGGTCGCAAGGCGCAACTTGCAGCCACTCGCACATTCTGTCTCCACAAGACAAACGAACTTGCAGAAGATTGGAGCGCTGTGCCCGGCGCAGACCCGGAAGCAACAGGCGATTGTCAGTGTGAGGCCAGACGGCCCACGTCCCGCCGAGAGCTGCGACCTCAAGCTGTACGGCGAGGTCACCAAGCGGCGGTGGCGCCGAGGCAACCACCCACACTTCATTCTCCTCCACTTGCTGTCGGAGCGACCAGGCAGCGGAGAGTAGCTTACGTGCCTGCTCAATGGTCTCTTCGTGCTCGTTTACAACGGAGGGCAAAGGATTGGGTTTGAACTCTTCACCATTAGCGGCGAATTCTTCGAGAGCATCGGCGGCATCACGCCCGATGAGCGCTGCAGCGACAACCTCGAAATTGCGCCCGTCCCAAGCCCGTTGAGTCGCGTTGGCACTGCCGATCCAGAGTTGACGGCGCGTTCGATTAGCGGCGAGAAACAACTTGGCGTGCAAACCGGCGGGAGGCAGGTCTTCGCTCTCCGCCGTCTCCACAGCAGCGGAGGTTTCTTCGCCGAGGAGCTCGGTTCCCTCGACCGCCAACTCCGGGAACGGCAGGGTGCAAACTTTGGCATAACCACTGAAGACGTTGGGATCCTGCTCCCACAAACGTTGCAACTCCATCGTAGTGGAGATCAGCGTGCGGTAGGTTTGGGGGCTTCCCCATTTTGCAACCGCCCGAACGATACTTGAATCCGCGTCCGGATCCAGGAACGGACTTACGACAAGAACGCGGTCCGTGTCGGCAGGCGGGGAGGGAAAACCTTTGGCCAAATCCGGTCCGAGCAAACTCATCTTCTGCACGTCGCACCCCGGCGGACATTCCCAAGTCAACGTCGCCAGTTCCTTTTGGACATCGGCGGAACTGAGCGCGGTCAGATTCGCGCGCCCGGCCAGGGCGGCACCGAGGCTGGCCAGGCCTTTCACCGGATGTCCCCGGCCATCGGCTCGACTGGTCAGGGTCAATCCGGCATCCCAATTCATGGCGTGGGTGAGGTTGCGGCTGCCGAGCCAAACGCGCCACTGGCGATCCGTCTTATCGTCCGTGCGGTGGTAGCGCACCATTGCCACCTTTGGGTGCCAGGAGCTTCTATTCTCATCCGTTTCAACGACGCCCAGAAAATTATCGAGCAACTTGAGGATTGGACGCGCTTTCTTTGGAATGGCCACCCGGTTAGCTTGCGCGAGGACGCGGACGCGACCACGAAGAGCCTCGATCGCTTTCACCAGATCGACGCGACTACCGGTGCGCCGGTAATCCAGATCGCATCCGGTGAGGGCCAGCAACGCCGTGACGACAACCACCAAGTCGGCGGAATAGGTGGCAAGGATGGCATGTTCGACTTGCCAGCCCTCGGGAGGCCGGAGCAGGTCAGTGAAAGAAAATGTGGGCCAGCCCTCGTGCTTCATGGCTAGCCCTTCAAGTCCTCCAGCATCTGATGGACAACTTTCCAACGGTAATGCAGGGGGGTGGTGTTGTGACGGTCCGGATCCCATTCGGCGCGCCGCATTTTGGCGCGTTCGGTGGCCAGCAAGCGGGCACGCCCTTTCTTCCGCTGGTATTCAGCTTTTTCGTAGCAGGCCTGCAAGGCTACAAATTTCTCGGGTTTGCCTGCCCGCACATACGCCTGGGTTTCATGAAGCACGGTCTTGACGTGGGCCGGAAGGTCGGGAAGCAACTTCTCCGCGGCATGCAGATCACAGTGGCCGGCCGGCTCGCCATACTGCGCAAAGTGGGCGCGGAGCTGGTCGCGGTAGGTCCGGTTGTCGTTCCCGCCATCGAGGGCAACGAGTTGTTCGACCAGCGCCCCATAGACAGCCCTACCAATCGCGGCAAGAGCGGCAGCATCGCGGGCAACACGCAAGGCTACTTTGTCCAAAGCATCCGCGTGAGCATCGAGTTCAAGCGGCAGCCTCAGCGACGTGTCGGGAAAAGAGTCCTCCGTCTCCACGAGGCGAGAGAGCAACGTTGGCATACCATCTGGCCGGGTGAGCTGGCGAAGTCTGTCACGCAGGAATACACGCTCCGAACGAGGTATTTTGAATTGAAGTGGTCCCTTCGGGTCGTCCCAGCGAGAGGGAATAGTAGGCAAGCTGCCGAACACTTCAATGGGATCATCGCCCAGCCTGCCGCCGTCGTCGTCTTTTGGCGGAGTCTTTCCGGCCAATTGAAGACGGCGCAGGGCTTCCGGACGAGATTCCACTTCGGGAAGCATGATTCTCCATTCGCGCATGGCGCTCCAATAGACGCGGTCAGGCGGCTGCGAAGTCAACTGGCCGAGTTTATCGCCCCCGATTACATCCTTTGGCTCACCACCGAGTTCTTTCAGGCGGATGGCCAATTCGATGAGCAGATGGCGGATCGTTGCATCAAGGTCACTGCCGCGTCGCGGTTTTTGAGCTGCGCGCAGATATAACCATGGGACGAACAGCGCGTAGCGGATGCGAGTATGGAGGACTGAGGTGCCGGGGAAAAACCGGTCGGCGAATCCCTGATGGATGAGCAGAAATCCGATTTCATCGCGGGTGTCCTGCTCGCTGTTGGCCAACGAGCGCTCCACCTGCCGCATTTCCCCTCGCGACAGCATCGTCCATCCAAGTGCTGGCTTCACGGGGGATCTGGGGTGAAAGATTTGAGCTGGCCTTTGCAGCCGGGATAAGCGGAGCAACCCCAAAACTGATTGCCGGCATTGGCACCGCGCCGGGCGGTGCGGAGCACCATCACTTTGCCGCATTGTGGACAAGCTGGCACAGCAGCTTGCGCCGGCGCTTCCACAGTTTCAGTTTCGTTGTCGGTTGGCCGGGTTTGAACGGATTGGACGAGGGAAAGCAATTGCGGGCCGTCCACCAGCCGGATCGGTTTACCCTCGGCAAAACTCTGCGCGTCACGGGTGAAATTACCGGACGTGACGATAACAGCTTCATCGGCTTTCTTGGCGGTCAGCAGGCCGAATATTTCGCGGATGACAGGAGCGCCGACGGAAGAGACTTTCCACTGCTTGCATTGGACTAGCGACGTGCGGCCGTCCCGGCGAAGAATCAAATCCACACCGCCGTCAGCGCCCCGTCCCAAAGAGTATTCGACCAGATAGCCCTGCCGCCGGTATGCCTCGGCGACCAGAAATTCAAACTGTTTCCATGGTGTGTTGCGGAGCGATTCGAAGCTGGCCTGCTCGTCAATGAGGCGGCGGCGGGATTGGCCAAACCAGAACGAGCCGATGGCGAAAATCCCGAAAATGACCAGTGCCAGTGGGGCGAGCAGGACAATCCCCTTGACGAGAAGCTGTCTGCTGTTGTCGTTGCCTGCCAAGGCGGGAAGTCCCCAGCGAATACCAGCGAAGGCAAGAAGGCCAAGCAAGGCACTGACCCACCACGGCAGTTTTAACAGGATCTCCCAGAGAGAATCTTTTTGGCGGCGCATATTCAAGCATTCTGGTTTGGCTTGATGAGTGCGGTGGCCCGTTTGACGGCGGCGCGGACGTGGGGGAGTTCGGTGGCGATGTCGGCAATGATGCGCGCGTGGATTTTGACACATTCGCGCAACACGTGGAGAGCGTCCTCGCCCAGTTCTTTGCGGGCGAACAGTTCTGGGAGCGAATCCGCGAAGTTCAGACCGGTTTGAACCTCGCTGCCGGGGAGCGAAATGCCGAGATCATGATTTCTCAATAGGGCATCGTTGGTGATGGATTCGTGGTGACTCATTCGATGAGGAAGCTACGGGATGTATTTATCGTCGCGTTTGTCGAAGGCGGGCCGAGTCCCCTCCAAAATGTCCACGATGCGACGATTGATGACTGGGTCCTCGATTGAGCCGCTGGTGTAGAGGACCGCGTTGTCGTGATCCTTCTGCATCTCGGCACAAATGATCTGCTCGGCATCACATACGACTGCGAGGTTTGGATTGTGGGTCACCATGATCATCTGCCGGCGCTTCTTCGCATCTTTAATGCAGGGAACCAAAGTCTTGAAAACCGTCTGATTGTCCAAGTTCTCCTCGGGCTGGTCGATTACCAGCGGAATGTCGTCCTGATCAACCAGCAGGTAGAAGATCAGGAGAAGATTCCCGCGCTCGCCGGGCGAAAGTTGCTCTAGCCCCTTCCCGTCCCAGCGGAGGTTGTAGATCGGCGAGAGAAATCCCAGCGAGAAAACAAAATCGTAAACCTCTTGGAGGCTCACTCCCTGTCGCAACTGGTCCTTCACCAAGAGTGGTTTACCGTCACGCTCTGCCATCCTTTTGAAAAGCGTCTTGGTGAACCGAATCGTTCCAAGTGCGGAGTCGAAGTTCGCGTGATCAAGAATTCGCTTCATTTCAGCCGCGCCTTCTTCGTCCCCCATGAATGGCCCGAACTTGCGGCGGTTCAGCCGCCCTAGAAACGCTTCCGAAAAACCGGTCTCCGCCATCGACACGTTAAACGTGAGTTGGAAGCGCTCACTTGCCGCCAACGCATGCTGCTTCAGAAAATTCTGAACCGCGCCGTAGTAGGTCTCGTAGTAGCTCCGCAGCTTCTGCTTCTCGCGGAAAATTTCGAGCAGTTTCCGGTTACGCTGCTTCTGCAACGCTTCCAGCTGCCCAGGCAGGCCGTCCAATTCGCTCAACTGCCTTTGTAGAGCCTTGATTGAGCCCACGGCGTCTTCAGTCCCGATGATCTTCGCTTTTCCTGCTTCCCACTCCTTCAGAAGCTGGAGGTATGCCTGGTAGGCTCGTTGGGGGGCGCTCAGTTGCGCCTGAAGCCCCTCGATGGCCGCGACCACAGCCTTGCGCCTAAACTCCGGCCCGCCGGCTGTGTCGGGAGAAAGCTTTTCCGCGATGGCTTGACGCTCGGAACCGAGAGCGTTGAGCTTCGCCTCGATCGGAGCGGGCCTAACCTGTAGGGTAACCACATCGCCGGCGGTGAGATTGAGTTCGTCCAATTCCTGCTTGGCCTCTTGGAGAAACTCTTCGACGTAGCGCTCAAGGTTCTTGAGTTTTCCGATCAACTTTTCTGCGGTTGAACGTTTCTTTGCCGCCGTTGCGTCGCTGGCTTGGAGGGCAGCCAGTTCGGACTCCAGTGCTTTGAGTTCCGTTTGTTTCTTCTCAAGTTCCTCCGTCGCTGCCTTGGAGTGCTGCTGCGCGGCAGGGTCGGCATCAGGCTTTTGAACATCCGCCGGGCGTGTCGTCGCATGTGCGTCCAGTTCGCGATTCTTTTCTGCGAGTTGAGATTCGAGTGTCTTGCGATGCTGCGGCAACAATCGTTCCTCGGTGGCGACTATCTGAGCATTGCACTCTTGGAGCTTGCTTATGAATTGCGCAATTGCCTGATTTGTCTCCTCGCTCCTGTGCGCAAGCAGATCATCCAGCGTCCCAAACCCGAGCCGCTCCACTTCTGGAACGTGAGAGAATATGACTTGCTGAAGTTCGTTGTAGAACCGCCCTCCCTTTCCCGCCCCGATCTCGTTGCAGATGTCTTCGAGGTAACTCTGCGGGATGTATTTAACCTTTTCCACTGAATCAGAACTGGGGTTCACATCCAGACTTGAAATGGAATCGATGGTTCCATCCGCCCACGACAACGACGCTTGAAACTGGCGGGATTTATTGTTCTTGGGGCGACGAAACTTTTCAGCGGTTAAAAAGCTGAAGGATTCATACCTCGGAGTATTCCCCAGCAATCCTAAGATGTCGGAAAGAGCACTCTTACCGCTTCCCTTGTTACCGATTATGGCGACCAACTCATTGTTCAGTGGGATCAAGGAATCGAACCATTTCTCGGTGGTCGTAGCGGTCGCTGTCTTTTTGATCTGCACAAGCTTCGCAACACGCGTTGCACGCCGGGCGGCCCGTGTCAGGCTCGGGGGAAGCTCGCCGACAAATACGCGGTCCTCAGGTTCGTTAAGAATTTGGCGCAGGCCGTGAAAGGTCGGGTCGGCCTTGATCCATGTATGGCGATTCCCATCCGGAGAGAACATCGCAGCGAAAGTGTGCGAGTCCGAACTGTGAATGCATGGCTTGAGGCTCTTGAATTCGGCCCTGAAGTCATCAGGGGATGGGTGTTTCTTCCCGAGGGCAAATGCGCGCGTTCCTTCATTTGCCGAAAATAGCAGGTGGGATTTTTGAATGAGTATCTTCCGAGCCAAGTGCCCTTGGCCGTCCCAACTGCACTTCGACAGATCTTCATCGCACGGGAGGCAAAGTAAGTAGCACTCTTTGAAAATCGAAGGCTTATTCTCCAGAACAGCGCTCACTTCGGAGTGGTCCACAACAGCATTCATCATCCCTACAAACAGGTCGGGGAACTTCCGAAATTTCTCGTGCTGCTCCTTCAGGCGCCTTCCCAACTCTGCAAGATGTTTTTGCGTTAATGCCCAACGTTCGTCCTTGCTATCTGGATTGGCCTCCGCTGTGAACTTAACTTCTCGGAGAAAGTGTTCTTCAATGTCCTCGGGCGAAACGGTATCGGAGAAAAAGACGTGGAAATTCACACGGCTGTCGGCCCCTTTTGGGTCGCGGACGATTATGGAAGTGCGCAGCTCGATGTTCGGAAGAAAGAGAATGGCGGCGGCCTTCGCCGCAAGATCGTCGCCGACCAGTGCCTTCAACGCCGGTTTGTCCGCGAGCAATTTTCGGAGGGTGGAATACCCCTCAATCGTGAAATAGTCCGTAATGCCAACTACCGCAATTCCTGCACTGCACGCCTTCTCAATCAGGTTCTTAGCATACGCTGGGAAGTCGGTTCTAAAGCCGTTGTTCAGGGCGGAAAAAGGTGTATGGACTTGGAGGTCCCATTTTCTCCATTCGGAGCCGCGAGGAAATGTTAGTTGGGGCATAGCAGTGGTCAGGTTTCAGCCAGCGCCTTGAACGCTGCCTGCGACGGGTCGCTGTAAAAGTCGATTTGGAGTTTGTCGATGACTTCGGCTGGCAGTTCGGCAAAGTCGCGACGGTTTTCGGTAGGGATCATGACGCGCTTCGCGCCAGCGTCCATCGCGACACGGAGTTTGTCGCCGAGGCCTTCCACCCGGCTGAGGACGCCGTGGATACTCATCTGCCCCAAGACCACCAATCCAGGAGCAATCGAGCGATGAATCAGGGCGGAGATCAGCCCTATGTAAAAGGCGACGCCCAAGTCCGTCGCATCTTTGCCTTGCATGAGGCTGATTACCTGGATGTTGAAATCGTAAGAATTAACATCGCGGTCAATCCCGGTCTTCTTGGCATTGCCTTTCAGGTAATCAAACGCCATGCGGGCGCTCTCTTTGATTCCCTTCCCGTTCGTTCCGACGACGTTGAATCTGTGACCGCCAGGAGTTGCGTTGATGTGAAGGCGATAAAGCGAATAGCGGTTTTCGCCACTGTCAAAGCCAACGGTGAAAAGGTCGCCGGGCGCGAGCGCCCCATCGGGGATGATTTGCACCGAGCCAAGCTCCTTGCATGTCACGAAGGTTTCCTCGCCTGACTCCCTGTCAATGTAAGACAAGTTCACCTTGGAATACTCGATTCCACCCATGCGCTTGAGTTGTTCCTTCACGCGGCGTCGGAGTTCGACCGCGAAGCTAAGGTATTCGCGCAACTCGTCTTTCGTGCAATTGCCGTCCGGGTGGATGAGTTTCAGCAATCCCGCTGTGGTGCGGACGATTGCTTTGCGGTCGCGCTCTTCGACATGGCTGCCGAGTGTGAAAAAGCGGTCGTAGGCATCCGTATAATTCCGAGCCCGAAGTTGCGTGTGAAAGATTTCAGCCATGTAGTCGGCGATGAGGCCGATGTGATTGGTGAAATAGCCCGGTTGCATCTTCGGCATTTCCCAGCCCGGTAGATAGGCGTGCCAACGGTCATGGAACGCCATATCGTGCCGGACCGTTTCCGGCAGCGCGGCAAAAAGATGACTGACGCGAGCTGTTGTCTCCACGTCGCCATCCATGTTGCCGTTGAAAACGATTCCGCCGTTTGCGGTCAAGGTTCCCTTGTCATCGCCGCGCGAAAAGGAGCCTTGCTCCATGTAGCCCTTATACATTTGCTTGTCGCTTTCAGCCTTGAAATTGGAGCCGGCTACTTCATCAAACGCGACCAAGTCGAACTTGAGCACCAGCCCCGGCTTGTCCTTGCGATTTTTCCAACCGAACAAATCGGGCACTCCGCCCTGACCGCCCGAGAGCAAAATCACATAAGGCGAAAGTTCGCGATAAACATACGACTTGCCGGTGCCGCGCGGCCCAAGCTCAATCAGGTTGAAATTACGCTCCACCATCGGGACTAGGCGGAGAAGAAAGAGTAGTTTGCGTCGGAACGTGAAATCGGCGTGGGTTGGTTCGTAGCCCATCGAGCGGAGGAGAACATCCACCCATTCATCGCGGGTAAATGCCGCTCGTCCTTGAAGATATTCGTCGAGGTTCGCGCTTGCTATCTGGATGGGGGAGAGCCGCTCGATCACAAAGGGCCGAATTGCCCCGTCCTCGCCAAGCGAATCGTCATAAACCAGTTCAACGTTAGCCCAGATTCCCCCAGTGAGAAGACGCTCATGCTTGTGGACGATGTCGTGCGAGATGTGCGCTTTGTCCAGGCCGCACGTTGAAAGTTTCGCCCAAAATTTCCCACCTGTGACTTTCTCGTCGAATGTCACAGTTACGAGGTCAATCAGTTTTAAAGAGCCCGACTTTTGAAGACGTGCTTTAACCAACTCCGATTGGTCTCCGTGGACAATGCGTTCCGCGATGGCGCTCTTAACCTGTTCCAGCCCGGCGCGGATTTCCTCCTCGTTGATCGTGGAACAATATTTCCCAAGGAGATATTCCAGCACATAGACTGGCACGTTGAAACCCACCTTGAGTTTCTTCACAAGGTCCTTGCGCACGATGCGGCCTGGGAAGGCTGTCGCGAGCTTCGTATCCAGGGCATCGAGTGTAACTTCGTTGTTCATAATTTAATCCCAATCATTAAGTTCGATTTTCAGGGTCACCGGGCAGCGTTCCAGCAGTTCATCATTGTCCGCGTCCTCTACCACCACTTCCAGTTCCGTCCCGACTTTTGCGTTCGCTTCAGTGACCTTTGCCAATTCGATGGACACACTTCCGCCGCCGGGTTCAATGCGCGCGGTCGCCTTGCTTTTGAATAGGGCCTTGCCTGTCGCCGGGTCACAGACCTTGACCTGCACTGTTCGGGTCAGCAGCGTCTCATCCACCGCATCAAAGAAACCCGTTTGGGCGGCAGCGGGTGCCACTTCCACGCGCTGCATGAGCGAGGTGATTTGGGTGATCGGTTTGAGCACCACATCCGTTTTTTTCGCCTTGCGCGGCCAGCGGATGGTGAGCACCGGGGTCACGAGTTCCTGTAAGGTCGCTCCGCCGTGAAAGAATCCGATTCGTCCGTAAGTTTTGAATGTGTTCACGCTTCGCGGCACGCAGCATTGTAGTTGGCTGCCGGTCATCGGCAGGCAGAGTGCCGAGGCGTGTTTCAGGTCGCTTCCCACGATGGCGCGACGGGAAACAAAGCGGATGTCACCTTCCGGTTTCGGTGTGTCCTTTTCGTCGGGAGCCGGATCCCAATAGAACGAACCGTGGTCAGTGACTACATGCACCGTATTGTAGCCAGCCGCTCGGAGACGGCGAATGACGGTCGCGTAACGTTCAAGGTTTTGGTCGAGTCCGAATGGCTTCAGCCAACAATCGTGGTCGTCCAATTCGTCGGCAAACACAAACACGAGCTTGCCGAGGGTTTTTGCGCTCAAATCCGCCGACGTGGTGCTGTCCGCCACTTGTTCGACAGAGAGGAAACTTCCGTCTTTGAGTTTGTATTTCTGTTTCAGCCATTCGCGGCGTTGGGCGGCGTCTGAAAGGTTGCCGGCAAAGCCGGATGCTGTGACGCAAATCTTTCCACCCTCAACCGAGGCTCGCAGTTCACCGGTATCGCCCGGCAGACAGAACGGCATTCCAATGGCGGTGATCGAAGGCAGCGGAGCGCGGGCGGAGGAAACCTCGGCACGACGGGCAGGCTCGCCACTGTTCAGCATCTCGGCGAGACGACACCCGGCGTCGTAGCGACAGGCATCGAGCACCAAGATGGCCACGGGCTCTTTGGTGGAAGCACGTTCGGCGATGGGTTTCATCACGTCCCCTGCGAATGACAGGCCCAGCGTTTCCACTCCCTCATTCGAGAGCAATTCAGAGAAGACGCCGTTGCTGGCGTCGAGATGTCGCAGGTAAGCGCGGCGCAATTTCGCCAGCACACCGACTAGGCCGCCGGGCAATTTCAGGTCGTCAGAGAAAAGTTTCTCCGCCTGATGATCAACCTCCCAGCCGCACGCCGTGAACCATCCCACCGCATCTGTTGTTTTCTTCCAGAGTTTTTCGGCTCCTGCGTTTTGTGCCAGTGCTCCTGCGGCGACCGCCAGCCGGCCGAGTTGCCTCCACAGAACCGGAGACATGGCGCGGTTTCCCCAGAAGCCTCGGTCGTGCGCTTGATACGAGGTCAGTTGAGTCTCCAATGCTTTAGCCAAGTCAGAAAACGATTCGATGGCTCCTAGCTTTGCCACTTCGCGCTCGAAAAGCGCGCGTTCAGCAGCAGGCGAGGCCAAGGCGGCGGCGGGAAGCCGCTCCAGATTGCGTGCCCAGAATTGCAGACTCGTCAGTGCGTCCGCTTTCGGCGCGAGTTGTTCAAATGCAGCGAGCAGGTCAACCTGCTTCTGCCAGCGCCCGAGCAATCGTAACGCGCGTTCGCGTAGCGCGCCCGGCGGGACTATACGCGCTTGCTCACCGGGCGGATGTTCGGGGCACTTAGCGGCGGCATCGGTGCAGAGAAGCGCCGCCAGCGCTTGGGTTCGCCACGCATCGGCATCGTTGGGCTTGGGTTCGGGCAAACCGAAATCTTCTTTTACGCGGCGGGCGAAGAGCGAGAAGCGGTCCTCCTTCACAAGTGCGGCGAAGTCGCTGCCGGGCGTGGCGAGGATTTCCAGCATCCGGTCGTCGTCCATCAGCACGCCCTTCGCGCTCCCAGGCGTCAGTTCCTTCCAGGCCACACGCGGACGGTCGAGCCATTCCTGAGTATGGGCAGCCAATAGCGGTCGCAACTCGACCAACTGCTCCGAAGTAAGCTCGACTCCATAGCCTCTCAACGCTTCCGGGAGACTCCACGTTTTCACGTCCACTGCGCGAAGCTCAAAAACCCGGAGATAACCAATCTCCTCCCGCGCGCATGGAAGCCAGACTACGCGGGGGGCAGGCGGTGCTTTGAGCAGACGGTCGCGCAACAGAAGCTCATGCGTTTCCTCGGCCCACAACTCGAAATCCGCACCTTCGGCCACGCGTTCCAGCAGCGGTTTCCACACTCGTTCCGGGTCGCACCAAAACACCAGATGATTCGCCGACTTCGCGCCAAGCGATTGCCGGATTTCCGCAAGCAGCCAAGTTTTGAATGACGTTTCGCTCATGAATGCGTCTCCGTTTCTTCTGTCGCCCACCATCCGGGCTGCGGCAGTTTGCCTTCTCGCACCCAGCGGCGTTCGTCGGCGCGCCACTCGGCGCGGTCGGCAATGGCTTTATCGGCATCTTTGGAATCGAGCACGTCGGCGTGCAGCAGGCCGGCTTTTTGGATGGGTGCGATGTTCACCCGCACGCCATCATTGATGTCTGGTGCGTAACGGCTTTCCTGCGTGATGAAGTCGGCAATGCTTTGTGGCGGCGGACGCTGGCCGTCCAGACTGGCAACTTCGTCGAACAACGGTTGCGAGGACAGCCACGCCTGCCATGTCTCGGCTTCCGGGCAAGCCCACCGTTCAATCTGGACGCGGACCTTTCGGGCGCGGTCGGATTTCTCGTCGTGGTCCGATTTGATGGACTTGATTTTTACCTTCAGCTCGTGCTTGCGCTCACCGAGTTCGTTGCGACGCTGAAATGGCAGTCCCTCCGCCTTCAACTCCTCGTCGATTTTCTCAATTTCCTCTTTAGCGGTTTTGATTTCCTGCCGGAGCGGTTCGAGCACGGCGGCATCGAGTGGTTTCCACCAACGGTCGCAACCTAGCTTCAGTGAACTCTCCACCATGCTTTTGGCTTCATGGCAAACCAAAGGCGCAAGTTCCTTGCTTGTTGGGTCTGTGGAAAAAGATTTTTCGTCCGGCGGCTTGGGGCCGAGGACCGCGCAGAAGTGGTTCAGGTTCGACAGAGAATCCTTCAACCACTTCGGCAATTCGGAGTGCAGTTCGGTTTTCGTGGCGGCTTCCACCCAATCGCTCAAAGGTCCTTTGGCGACGGTCTCAGACAAACGCCGCAGCCAGGAGGCGGTGAGACTCAAGAGTGCGTCGTTAATTCCGTATTGGCGGAGTGCCGGAAGCAGCGCATCCGGGCCAAAGCCGCGCAGAGAGACATCCTCTAACAGCCGGTCAAACGCCTGCAACTCGTCGGTCCATTGTTCGAGTTGCATCCGCCGGGCTTGCTGGTCACCGGTGGGATTCGCCAGACGTTCCAGCGTGCGATATTCGGTCTCGAATCCACCGCTTAGGAGGCCGACGTATTGGGTGCGGATTTTTGGCAACAGGTCGGCGTCCAGTTTGCGGTAATACACAAGGCACGCAAAGATCGGCTGGTCGATGGTGCCACGCTTCTTCTTACCCTTGCCGACTGCTGCCGCAGCAGAACGACTGGCGACTGTTTCAAGCTGCCACGCGATAGGGCGCTTTTTGAACTGCTTGATGTGCCGCTCAAAGAACTGGCTGCATAACCATTGTTCCAAGCTACTGCCGGTGATTTCCTCAAACTCGCGCTTCAGTGCTGGCACGTTGCCGCCGGGAAATTCCTCCGCCAACCGCTCGCACACGCGCTCAATCAAAGGGGTCTTGCCGCCCCCGCTTGTGAGCGGAATAACTCCGTCCTGGTCCGCCCAAGTGTGCATGGGTGCCCCAGCTACAACTTCGCGAGGATATTGGTGAGACAGAAGTTTGAGTGTGTGAATGGTAAAAAGATCATAAACGGAAGCACTCTCGATTTCCCGGCATCGCACCTCTTTACCCACAATGTCTCCGTGCAAAACATTGAGAACGGTGATTGGGTGCCATCCGACTTTTTCTGCGATCTCTTGGACGAACGACTCCCACGGCAGAAAAACTTTCGCGGTTGTCGCTTCCTCGGATTCATCGCCGTTGGACTCGTCGGTTTGTTTTGATTCGTCCTCGTTTGGGGTAGCCCCCGGTCCTTCTTCAAACCGTCGTCTTATTTGCTGCTTCAAGGAATCCAACTCAGATTTGGCAAGTTGTATGCGTTTGATGCCAGCCGTAAGCGTTTGCAGATTCGCAAGAACAACCTTCGAGAAGCTTCGGTTCGACAACTCGAACGAATCATAGCCGACAAGCAAAGGCAGCATTCCATCCGGGCAGCCTGTGGTTGCGTAGAGATCCATCACGTCGCTTTTAGCAAAGCCGTTAGCATCAAGCAGACGTTGTTCAGCCAACGCTTCGCAAAGTGAGAGAACGATGCCGGCTTGGAATGCCTTCTCTGTCGTGGCGGCGAACAGGGAGTGGAGGCTTGAGGTAGCTGGATGATTCGGCTCCAAATCGGTGGACTCGCAGACCAGCCCGGACAACATCTTCTTTGCTTGAAGAACCGCAGGCATTAATTCTGACAAAAGGCTCTTGGTTGCTTCAGGCAATGCTCCGTATGGGATGCGTTCAAGGTCGCTAATGTAAAAATGTGGGGTTGGGTTCAGAATGTGGAGCAAATAGAGGGCGAGCCGCGAATTGTGTAAGAAAAGGAGCTCGGCGGGATCATTCTCGTTTCCAAAAACGCCCGTAGTTTCAATGTCGCAGATTTGCCCTGCTTCCAAAACTTTCGCGCACGGCCCCATACTTCCAGTTGCTTTCAATGCTAGGCCGGGCATGAAGAAGAATCTTTCGTTAACTATGTTGAAGGTGTATGTCGAGTGTTTGGATAGGGAATACGTCTTAAGGCGCTCGCCATTTGCGCCCCAATCGATAATGAAATTAGTAGGGGCATACCACCTCTCGGAAAGTGGAACTTTGTAGTATGGTTTCCATCTCCATCCTCCGAGTTGGGATTCCCAGTGGTATCGAAGAAACCGTTGGTTATTCGTGGTGAACATCCCATTGCGGTAGTCAACGCGCCTGCCCAATGGAGGGTTTGTTGTGAAGAGTCGGATTAGGGCAGAACTGAGACCGTAAGCAAACGTATGGCCAGAGATCAAAGCAAAGCGAGATTGCGGTATTTGAAAGAGTCCCCGCTTTTCAAGTAGGAGCCGCGGTTTGTCGTGTTCTTCTGAGTGCGGAATAATCGAGATATTGCGGCATTGTTCAGAACG
>Ga0326728_10008108_pt1 | contig 26383 bp, 32 predicted proteins | sample MB3enrmetagenome_FD_207602 | JGI IMG/M metagenome (GOLD analysis project Ga0326728, IMG submission 207602) | Lab enriched peat soil microbial communities from McLean, Ithaca, NY, United States - MB31MN | ecosystem: Environmental > Terrestrial > Soil > Wetlands > Peat | place: USA: New York... | reverse complement strand
TGCACTGACCGCAAGAGCGCCCATCGTCTCGCCCAGCTCGCCCTGGCGATCACCTTCCTCATCACCGCCAAGCTCATCGACTGGCGAGATCGGTGGTCACCTATCCGCTGAGGCTCTAAGCCTGCTCCGTTTGCGATGAGAGGCGACCCGATACCCGGCGATAAGTGACACCCATCGCCCCGTCAACCCGTGAACGTTCTGGGATGCAAGACTCTCGGCGTGCAACGGATAGCGGTCGCTGTGGTTGCGCTCATGATCGCAACAACAGTTGGAATCACTCTTAGCCCGTTATCGGCATCCAGTGCGGAAACGCGCTCTGCTCCGGTCTCGATGTCGTTCCCGACGCTCGATGACGGCTACATTGCCGAGTCCGACTACCTAGCCCACACGGTCGACGCCGCGCGCTCCTGGTCGGTGATTCGGCCAGGGCTCGGCCCGATCGAGCAGGTGCAGTTCCTCACGCCGAGAGACGGATTCATCCTTACCCGGAAAGGGTTGTTCTCGACCACCGATGGAGGATCGACCTGGAAGCCGTCACGAAGCCCACGAACGATGCTGACCTGGATCTCCTTTGCGACCCTCCGGGACGGATGGGGCCTGGCCGACGGCGCGCTCTGGAGCACGGCCGACTCCGGTGCAACCTGGAAGCGCGTCACGACGCCGACGCCTGCGGCCATGGCCTGCTTCACCAGCGCCCGTTCGGGCTGGATTGTGAACACATCGCGCGTGACGGCATCGCCGGTCATCTCCGAGACCGTCGATGGTGGTGCGACCTGGTCGAACCGCCAAATCCCGGTGGCACTCGAACGCCAAACACAAGCAGGCCTGCTGGCTCCCTACCAAGTCGCGGCTCTGTCCTGTGCCTCCCCGACGACCATCTGGGCGCTCATCGTGCCCGCCGGTGCCGGTTATGCCGGAGGCGAGGGGTATGGCGTCTACGACAGCTTGAACGGCGGTCGAACCTGGCAGCTCGCCGGCGTGAACCCGGCTCGGAGCGACCTCCCCGCCGCACCGGGAGCCCAACCTGACGCCCTCGCGGTCGCCGGCCCCTCGACGACCTACCTCGCGGCGAGCTGCGGAGGCTGCGGTTTCGACGGAAAGACGAGCGTCGGCGTCCTGAGACGAGGCGACACGAAGTGGCACCTCACCCCGCTCAAGGGAGTCGGCTTCTCTTACCCTGTCCTCATGGCGTTCCCGATGACGTCGTCTGGATGGGCTCTCGCTGTCCAGCCGTTGTTCCGGACGTTTCGGTGGAGGTTGTTCGAGACCCAGAACGACGGCAACACCTGGAAGATGCGTGCAGTGTTCGGGTCCAAGTGAGAGTTGATCCGTGCTGACGCGAGGCGACTCAATCGAGCGTTCACAAGCGTCACATAATGCGCGCGGATTTCGTCTCGTGAACTAGCCCGAAGTGCCGTTTATGGGCGGTCGTCCGTCCGTCATGACCGCCGAGCGCCTCGACGCAGCGAGGAGGCTCCGGACGAATGGGCAGTCCTACCGGAAGATCGGTTCAGCGCTGAACGTCGGGGCGAGCACCGTGAGGGAGAACCTGGCAAGGACGGGGTGACGGGCTCGGTCTAAGGCCGGGTGCTTTCTACGAATCGCATCATGGTGTCGAGGTCGTGCGCCCAGAAAATCGTCAGGTGGTCGTCGTCCTGTGCTGCCCGCTCGCGTACCGCCTGGGCGTGGAGCAACAAGGGACGCGGATTGCCTCGATCGGCTGCGTAGCATGGGGACTTGTGAAGTGGGCGAATGCGGGCCGGAACGTCTGGGGCTGGGCTGACGACGACGGCTCCGAGCTGTGCAGCGTCGTCAAGGTCGGGCCGAGCCTAGGCGCGGTGCCATCAGTCAGGTACATGGCCGATGGAGACGACACGCCATACCGGACGCTAGGAGCCGCGAAGCTTGCGGCGCAGCGGATCGCAGAGCAGCGCAAGGCGAGCCGAGATGACAAACAAGCCGATCCGTCCTAGGCGGACTTTCGCCAAGCCACCGGAGCCTTGGGACGAGATGACCGAGTCGTATCATCACGGTGGGTGATTACCTGGACAATCTGAGGGTCCCCGGTCTGAGGAATGAGGTGCTTTGGTGCCTGAGCCGGTGGTTGGATCGATCTTTGACGATGTCGAGAAGAAGATCATTGAGGAGTCGCCCGATGAAGATACGCGGGCTCTTTGGGCCGACATCCGAGCGGCCTTCGACGAAGGTGGCCCAAGCGCGGTCAAGGATGTGATCGACGGTCGCATACGGCAATCAAGAATTGCTGTCGAGAAGGACCTGCGGGAGACACGCTCCGTCACGAAGAGTGCTGCCCCAAAGAAAAAGGCCGCTGCGAAGAAGGCGGCTCCTCGTAGGAGAGCAGTGGTCAAATGAGTCCGCAGAAGCTCCGACTTGCCAGGCTGCGGGCAGAGGGGTTCCGTGGCATTTGTGACCCACTCGACATCGACTTCCACGACCAGATGACCCTCCTCTCCGCTCCCAACGGCTCTGGCAAAACGTCAATCTTGGGCGCGATCGAATGGGCGCTCTTTGGAGAGTTGCAGTACCAACCCAAAGAGAACGCGACCAATGATGAACTCGTCAACATCCGCCACCGCGCACAGGCTGCCACCGTCACCGTGGACCTCGAAGGGGAGGACGGCATCGCCTCGGTCACGCGATCGAAGAAGGCCGGAAAGCGCGCAGTTGAAGCTTTTGTCAAGCTTCCAGATGGTGAAGAGTTTTCGGGAAGTGAGGCGGACACAGCTCTATTTCGATTGCTCGGATTGACGTTTGAGGACTTTTACCGCGCGGTGTATCTCCATCAAGAGAGCATCCGAGGACTGCTGACGGATGACCCACGAGTGCGCAACGAGGCATTGGACCGGCTCTTCGGTGTCGAGAAGCTTCGTGACATGTTGAGGGCGCTGTCTGGTTCGACGAAGCCCGTTCGCGTCTCGTTGGACAAATTGGAGAGAAGCAAGAGTACGGCTGTTGCCCGACTGACCGGTGCAGTCGGGGAGGTCGAAGGACAGCGGCAGCACGCGTTGGACGACGCGAAAAAGAGAGGCCTGTCGGAAGCAGACCTGACCTTTGAGGTGGTCTCCCAACTCGCTCGCCAGGTCATTGGCCACCTCACTTCGCTTGCCAAGCCGATTGGCGCGCCGCTCAAGGAGCTGTTGGAACCGGGTGACGTCGACGCCATCGATACCTACAGCCGGAGAGTCACCGAAGCGATCAAGACGATCCGGCAGACAGCAACCAACGCAGCTGTAGCCATGAATGCCACCAAGGAGATCGCCGACGCCGACGCAGCACTTATAGAAGTTCGCCGACTCTCGGGATTGATCGATGGCGTTGGCAGTGGGCTGACCGAGTTGCGAAACACCTTCGGTGACCTCGACATTCTTGGCAGCCAGAAAGTGACGGCGGAGGCGGCCGTTCAGAGCTACCGCGATGAGCAAGAGAAGCTCGGTATCTCCGAACGTATCCTTCAAGACACACTGGCCTACTTACGCGCGTCGGCAGACGAGAACACATGTCCCGCCTGTGGACAGGAAATCGAACGCGACGATCTGATCGAGCGTCTTGAAGACCATCTCACCGGAGATATCCGCTCGGAGTTAGCGGCAGCTCGGGTGGCGCAGAGCGAGCAACAGAAGCGGATTGATGACCTCGATGCGGCGATCACGAAGAGAGATCGGCTCCTCCGAGAAAGCCAAGAGCATACGGATCACATGGCAGAGGCATGCGGTGCTGCCCGTAGTTTGCTAGGCGTCCAGGTAGCGGATCACCAACTGCTCGACGCGCTTGAGGCACGCAAGTCTGAATTGTTTCAGCAAGCGTCGACGGTCGATGCCGAAAGAAGCAAGCGAGAAGAAGAAATCGAAGCTCTCCAAATCACGATGGAACGGTTGCGAGAGATCGGGCGATTTCTGAAGCTGGATGCCAGCTACCAGGAGGCATCCTCGCGCCTCGGGAAGGATGACGAGGACTCATCGGTCGCCGAGCAACAGATTGAGTCGCTGAGTCGACTTGAGTCCGGAATCAAGACGATCGCTGATGTTGTCACGATCGAGGCAAGCACCCGCGCGCGCGACGCAGTGGATGGAGCGCAAGTAGAGATCGCAAGGCTTTACAAAGAGCTGTGCAATCACCCTTACTTCGATAGCATCCAGATTTCGGTCGAAAGTCAGCTGGTCTCCGGCATCGAGCGCAACAATTACTTCATCCGCACCCACGCCTCGACGGACAACCGACAGACGCTCGCAAGCTCACGTCTATCTACGGCGCAGATGAACTGCGTTGCATTGAGTGTGTATCTGGCTCTCGCGACTGAGCTTCAACACAACCTTGGTTTCATCATTCTGGATGATCCCAGCCAGAATCTCGACACCGTACACAAGGAAGCGCTCGTGCGCATCCTTGCTCGATTGGCCCCGGAGCTCCAAGTCCTCGTAGGCACGCAGGATTCCGAACTCGACGAGTTGATCGGGAGCTCCACGGCTGGCGGGGTGTTCCACCGCAAGCGCCTCGCGTGGTCTCCACAGACAGGCGCTGTGGTCCTCACCAGTGATGAGTGAGACAACTGGAGACAGGACTCACATCAATCGGACGATCTACCAGCTGGACTTGCTGCGTAAAAGATTGAGTCCGCAAGAATTCGGACGTGTCATGCAGCAAGCGCTCGCGTGTGCGTTCGAGGCAGCGGGTTTTCGCGTCGTCGAGAATGCCATTGGCGTACCTGACTTCACTGCCACTTCACCGATGACTTCGGGCGAGTCACAGACCCTCGCGGTCGAGGTGAAGACGAGCGATAAATCCAAGATCGTGCTGACGAAACGTGGCCTAGATGGGATTCGGACTCCTGGCCAGTCGGGAGTCCTAGCCGTGCTGGACTTTCCTGCTCTCAATCCGCGTTGGTTGCTCATCCCCGAGACAAGCGTTACTGCGCGTTCGTGGGAAATACGCCACCTGAGGATGAAACCGCAGGTAGACGTAGGTTTCGATGTGGATGAGATGTTTCATCGGATCATGGGGTGTCTGGAAGCAGGCATGGCACCCGGAGGGCCGGAGCTGGATGGTTGGATCAAGGCACAGCGTCACGCCTTTCACGCGATGAACTCCCGGCAGGCAGCACCCTAGACATGAACGCCAAGGCGGACCGTTACGGAAAGAACATCGAGAAGGATCGCTGCGCGGAATGCGGAGCGATCGTGGTGCTCGTCGATGGGCCAGTGCGCAGATGGGGCAAGTGGTGGGCCGCAGGCAATTGGATTCACCGCGAACGATCCGAGGACGGACACACAGCCGTGCCCATAGAAGCGTTGAGGCGTGACGATGCCCCGAACTGGTGACAAATGCACGCTGGTCGGCAGGTATGCGTCCGACTGTGGCCCGCAATGGACCATCGACATGCGGACGTTCAACACGGAGTTCCCGCCGTGTCCCCATTGCCACCGGGAGGTCAACTACACCTACGTCGGCCCGATCCCCTAAACGGGGCAGTCGCGCCTTCCTCTCCACGAAAGAGATCGACTAGGCCGCACCGCCGAGTGAGGTGCGGATGCCTCGTCTGCGCGATTGTGACGGGCGCGGCCTAAGTTCGCACGCGCGTGACCGGACGTGAGATAAGCGCTGAAGAGTGGCGAGCGGGTAACGCCGGGTTGAGGTCCAGAAGTTGAGGGTGAAGGTGTGCTCGTCACTTGGCACCCACAGACGGAGTCATCTCCTTACCTGCGCCCGCTACGAAGGCCGGCGACGGCGCGTAGTCCGTGGTATTGCCGATCCGAGTGTCCCGGCCTCGACGAGCTGCTGGTAGCGCTCGAAGAGAAGAGTGAGTCGATCAGAATCGGTGGCGAATCGCCGCCTTGGAGCGAACAGCGCGTCCACTGCCCGATCAACCTCCACGTGTGCCCTGATGAGTGCCGGCGGCGTGGCAAGAGGCTCGTAGATGTCCGCCAGTGACGAGGTGGGGTGCATCCGCCGAGCTTCGAGGACGCCATCCACGGCGTCGATGATGGCCGTGCGCTGAGCCTCAGGAAGATCCACGGGTAAGGGGAACGTGTTGTGGACCACTGACTTGGAGTACCGCAAATCCGACTTGAGCCGCCCGCCCACTGTTCGGACCCACGCCATGAACATGGAAGAGGAGAGAATGCCGAAGAGGAAGCCGTCCGCGTCGAGCGCGGTGTAAAGCGTGTTGGAGGCGATTACGTCTTCGGCGAGGCGCTCGACGGTGTACCAACGTCTCGTTTCGCTGACCTGTGCCGGGATACCCACATACGGTTCCGACGGCTGCGAGTTGAAGAACCATCGATAGGGCTGGGTAGCGAGCGCTTGGCTGTCTGGGTTGCGGCTGGCCTCGCGTGCAACACGGACCCTTTCGAGCCGTTCTCGGAGAAATCGCGACTGGCTCAGGTCGCCGGGGGCGGGGCCATCGGGCATCCAAATCACCCAGCGCTCTTCGGCGTTGACGAGCTCCTGTGACCCGACGTAGCGACGCAGGTAGCGAATCGCTACAGCATCCCCATGTGGGTAGTCCGCTGGATCGACCACTAGACCGCCACCGTCCGAAGGCAAGCTGCCGTACCGAACCGGCGGCATCGCCTCCGAAAGCGGCGTTGAGCGTCCGGCGACCACAAGGTTCGGACCCTCGATGAGGTATGGACTGACGTTACGTACCCGCTGTTCTTCGGGCTGAGACCTCAGAGTCGCAAACTCGAAAAGCCTCGGTGATCGTGCTGCTCCATGGCTGAATCCTTCGATCACGACATGAACGTGGGCCATACCGCGAGCCTCGTTGCGCCATTCGAAGGTCTGGTAAGCGAAGTCAATTTGGTAGCCAGCATCGAACAGCGGTTGCCACAGACGAGCGACTTGCTCCCCCTGCGAGATCGAGTTCGTTGAGACGAAGGCGAACCGGATAGGGCTCTCTCGCCCGTAGTCGAGGGCCTTCCGATACCAACCCGTGACGAAATCGAGCCACTTCGCATATCCGCGGCCCCACACGAGACGTAGATCGTCACTCTGCGCGAGCGTGCGGGTCGTATGCCCGCCAAATGGCGGATTACCGAATACATAGCTTGCCTCCGGGGCGGGGAGCAAGTCGTTCCAGTCCATGCGGAGGGCGTTCTCAATCGCGATATGCGGAGATACAGGAATTGGGAAGCGCACGAACAGCTCGCCGAATTCCGCCGAAATTTCGCGGTTCGCGATGTGGTCGGCCAGATAGAGCGCCGTACGAGCTATTCGGGCAGGAAATTCCTCGATCTCGATGCCGAAGAACTGAGCGACGTTCACCTTGCACAGCAACTCCAGGCTCATCGTCCGCTGCCCTGTGCGCCGCCGCTGTGCAACAAGGCGCCGCAACGCTTCTGTCTCAAGGCGGCGAAGCTCTCGGTAGGCGATGACGAGGAAGTTTCCGCATCCACATGCCGGGTCCATAAACCCGAGCGTTGGCAGTTTGTCGAGGAAGCGTTCCAGCTTCGGTCTCGTGTTTGCAGCGGCCAACTCGGCTGCGAGGTCGTCGAGAAATAGCGGGCGGATCGTCCGGAGGATGTTCTGCTCCGTCGTGTAGTGAGCGCCGAGCTGACGCCGTTCTGCTGGCTGCATAACATTCTGGAACATCGACCCAAAGATCGCAGGGGAAACGATCCCCCAGTCGAACTTGCACGCTTCAAGGAGCGCATTTCGAACGGACTCATTGCACGATGGCATTGGCAGCCGGTTCGCGAACAGGTCGCCGTTGATGTAAGTGAAAGCCGCCAGGTCCTCATCGAGGGTCCGCGCCCTGTGCGCCGGCGGCGTGTCGAGCACCTCGAAGAGCTGTGCGAGCATCGGACCAAGGTCATGGCCGTCGGTGTGCGTGTAGCGCGCTACATAGGTGTGGAATCCAGCGCGGTCCCATACGTCGGTGTCGTCGGCGAAGAGACAGAAGAGAATGCGGGTGAGCCACTCGCGGAGCGCGTGCGCGTCGTACCCGGACGCAAGCAGTTCGTCGTAGAGCTTCGCCATATGGCTCGTCGCGACGAGGTTGGCTTCCTCCTCGTCCTCGAAGGCAAACGGCGAAGATCCGTGTCCCGCCATCCACCAAAGCACGTCGAGGTTGTGGGGTAGCTCCGCCAGCGGGAACTCACCCGACTGATTCGTGTCGAGGTTTCGCCAGGCGAAGCGCTCGAAGTTCGACACGACGAGGAGCCACGGAAACTCTGTCCTATGGAGTGACGGCAGATAGTCGAAGAGCTGCCCGAGCGCCTTGTCGAGGTCTTCACCTGCAGACTTGTGCTCGACGGCCATCTGACCGGGGTAGAGCAGATCGATCCAGCCGATGTTGCCCGTCGAGGCCCGCTTAGCGAGTTCCTCGAACGCCGCCACTTGACGGCGGTCGATGCCGAAGACGCCGAGTAGCTCGTTCCAAAATGTCTGCTTTTCGGCAGCCTCGCTTTTGACGCCCTCCCACCTTTTCGCGAAGTGGACGGCCCGCTCTCGGATGGCTGCCTTGCTGAGGTCAACCGTCGCCGCGACAGGCATGTTCCTATTCTCTCGCGCTCACGTCGCGGCCTGCTGTTTTGTGCACTCTTCCCAGCTCATTCACCGTCCGAGGTCGCCGCTTGCGGCAGAGGCGTTCTAACGATCTCAGCCCGGAAGGACAACATTGATGCGCTTGCGAGGCTCCACGCGTCCGTACCGGCGTGCTAGCGCCGTGACGGTCACCCCGTCAGGTCGTCCTCGTCGACCAGCCAGACCATCCGGGGATCGACGACGCGGGCGAGAGCGTTGTAGGCGCGCCACGCGCCAGTGAGCGAGTCCCTCGCGGCTTCGTTGTCGTCCTCGACCTTCTCGTCGAGGGCCGTGAGGCACGTACTCAACTGGAGGAGGGCGTCCTTCAGGCTTTCGTGCTCGGCGTCGGGAATCATGCGCTGACGCTATCCACCTCGTCGACAAGCGGCTCGAAACGAATCTCAGACTCGCGTCAGTTCACCTTGTTAGCCGGACGCTTCTGGCCCGGCTCGTACCAACGAAACCCTCAGGCTAACCCTCCCGACAGATCGGAAACGCGTCAGAGCGCGTGGATTCCTTCAATCCGAACGTCCCCGTGCTCTCTCGCCCAGGCGTTGCGCGTGACCAGGAGCCACTTCGGGACATTTCCGCATGGCCGATACTCGCCAGCACAGTGCACCACTGACCCGTCGGTACTCATCGGGCGTTCCTACCGAATCCCCAGAAGCGCCGCGGTCGAGGCGGGCGGGTAGCCGAGGACGAGGCCAGTGATCTCCCAGTGCTGATCGAAGTCCTCCGCCCGGTCAGGCAACCAGAGGCCACCGGCGGCCTTGATCAGCTCAGCGCCTCGGGGCCAGCCGACCGCTTCGTACCACGCAGCGATTTCGTCCAGCGAAACGGCGTCACGGAGGGAACACTTTGGGGCGACCCAACACCACACAATATTTTCGAGCGTTTGGTGGGGACCGCCCTCGACTAGTTCGAAATCGTGGTGAGCTTGTACCTGTTGCCGTACGGACTCGATGTTCGGGAGCTTCTGCCATGTGCGAGCCTTCTCGTCTTCTAGAGCGAGGAATGAGCCGCAGATCTTCTCGCTGTTCAGCACCCGTCGGAGGATGACCTCGTCCTCGCCAATGCCCCATGGTCTTTGCCACCCTCCGCACAGGTCGAGGTTGGTCCACGAGCAGCCTTCGGGCATGGGGGCAGCGCGGCTCGGAATTGTGTAGGTGTGCAAGGTGCACCACTCGTTCACGGCCTTCACGACGTTCCCGCGCTGGACCCAGCCGGGCAGTTCGACGCCACGTTCGACGAGCCGCGGCCACCGCTCGGGGGAGAGGTGTGACGTGTGGGCAAAGGTCGCCCCGCTCACGTCACGCCCACACTCCCCCTTCGGTCCGAACTCCGTGTAGCTCATCTCTCTCTTCTCCACTCTCTGGTTCCCTCTGCGGGACCCTGTACCTGCGACATCGTCACGGTGCCTGAACTCCCTGGTCACGGCCTCGTCGCCTCTAGTGTGTCCACGCTGCCGCAACATTTCAGTGCGCCACCCGTTTGAGCCAGCAGCGAACGAGGCATCCGAAACGTGCACGTCGCGTTTCGGCACGGAGCCGGCGGAGGGCGGTCATCGCGCCCTCCTCGACGCTGAGGACGAGTCGGGCGAAACGGCGGTGCGTCAACACGGGTAGTCAAGTCTCCACCCCTGCCATACGTTCAGTTGGCACCGTGAGGGCAATCCGGATTGGCCCCAGCCCTGCGTGTCGGCGGAGTGGGCGGGAACTGCGTTAGTGCAAGATGGGCAGCGGGGGAGTGCCGTGACCACGAGATAGCCACTTGACGCGCGGTCAAGTGGTGTCGAGGTGCCTCTCGTCGACCAGACCCTTCAACCTCTTGACAGGCGTGACCGAAATCCCTTCAAGAATCCCTTCACCACGTCGAAACCCGACCTGCCGGGCCACGGAGTTACGTTGGAATCAGCAGGTCAAATGGGATGCGCGAGGGACGGTTCGTACCTGTTGGAGCAGCGTTCTGGACTGGCAGTCAAGAGGTTCGCGGGTTCGAGTCCCGTCGCCTCCACAGAAGATCCCCGGGCCTAACGCAACGGCCCAGCAAACGGCCGAACCGCCCGTACGCAGGGGCGGAGCACCAGGCGCACGCGTTCACCCGCTGGCGGAGCAGGGAGCGGGTGGTAGGTCGAGGGCGCCTGAGGCATTGAGCCAGATGGCTCCCTGTTACTCATGGGGCAAGGTCAATCGCGGGTCGAATGTAAGAATTTCCCCAAGGGAAGGTGTGCCGCTCTTTAGCGGCTCTGGTCCGAAGGGGGTATCACATGTCCTGGCGTTTGCCCATTGCACCGAGGCTGGCCCTCGTCACCGGCGTGGCCGCGCTTGTTGCGATTGCTCCTGGTTGGAGCAACCCCACTTGGGCCTCGGCCCAGAACCATGTCGTCCTCGCGGCCAAGCACGGCTCTTTGTCAGGGAAGTGGTCGGGGACCTACAGCGGCACTTTGAGCGGCACGTTCAGCCTGACGTGGCGGCAGTCTGGGAAGAACTTGAGCGGCACGGCCGTGATTTCCGCGTTCAATGAACCCAAAAGCGTCCACGGGACCGTCCAAGGCACGTCCCTCCGCTTCGGCACCGTCGGCAAGGGAGCAATTTCCTATTCGGGCTCGGTTTCGGCCTCGGGCAACTCTATGTCCGGCAGCTGGAAGAGGGAGCACGACGGCCGGACCGTGGACCGCGGCTCCTGGGAGGCCGCTAGGTCGTCCTGAACGCCCGGCACCGACCACTCGCGGCAACCTCGGCGACTCCGTCGTCGTTCTCACGGTGAGAACGGAGACAGAGACCGATATTGCCGCTCCACTCGATCGCGTCGAAGCGCTGGCTTCGGTGAAATGAGTGCCAAGAGCCTGCGGCTGCCGAGAAGGCCGTCCGTGAGCCGTGGGCTGGGCTTTGATGCCCGGCGCAGGATGCGGCGAGCATCCGGCGATGGCCCCCTCGTTTCTCTACCGGGCGCTGGTACGCGCCCTCCAACTCATCCGGCTCTCCTGTCGCACGGACATCGATCTTGTGATCGAGATCGTCGTGCTGAGCCACGAGGTGGCAGTGCTCCGACGCCAGGTCCACCGTCCGGCGCTGCAGCTGGCGGACCGGGCCGTACTGGCCGCCCTATGGCGACTGCTCCCTCGCCGTCACCGGGGTCGGTTGTTCGTCCAAGGTAGCTGGGTAGTCATTGCCGAAGTCCGGTCTGATTCACGACCGCCCAAGGACGGTACGTCGAAGGCACCTCACCACTCTGGAGTTGACCCGTTCTCGAGGAGCGCGTTAGTTCCGAGGGGGCGTCACCGAGAAGAGGGAGGTGTACACGACGAGATTCGACAGGTAGTGATGAGTCGAAGCGTCGAACTCGCCGGTGCAGGTCACAAGCTGCAAGGTGGCTCTACCGGGTGACGCTTCGTAGACGCTTCGCGCGGGAAAGCTGCTCTTCGGATAGACGTCAACGGCGTCAACGACAAAATGCGCGACGACACCGTCGGCCAACGTGACGTTGACCACCTCTCCCGGCCGAAGTGCTCCGAGTTGGAAGAACACCGCTGGCCCAGCAACCGAGTCCACGTGGCCGAGGATCACCGCCGCACCAAGCTGTCCGGGCGTCGGACCGAGGCGATACCAACCGGGCTCCTGCCATCCGCTCGGAACCTGCACCGTGCCGTCGGGATTCAGCCCGAGCGACGTGAGCCGGGCCAAAACGCCGATCGCCGGGATGTCGAGCACGACCGGCACCGACCGCGCCAAACCAACTTCGAGGACGCTCCTCTTGTTTGCCACCGGCGCCCTCGCCCGCGATGGCGATGCCGTGGTCGACGGCCGGATCAACCCGAGATCGTGGGTTGGCGAAGGCGCATGCTCCTGGGCCGCGAGACCGAAGCCGAGCGAGATTGATCCGCTCGTGAAAAGCAATAACGAAAGGGCAAACCACCGGCGCACGTTGTTTCGACCGTTCTCTAGGTTGGTGAGTCGATATCGGCGATGCGTTGGATCACCCTGCGGTGGACACCGCCGTTTCGGTCCCGGGTCGTTTCAGTTTCGAGCAGCGGGCGATTCGCCACATCACAATGCATCGTTTCGGGACAACTGGCCCCTGTCAGAACCGCTCCGAGCTTCTTGAAGCCTCCGTGAATGAAGTGCGCATGAGGTGCCGACGGCGTAACCCGATGATCGCCGCGCCGGCTCCGCCGAGGAGCGCAATCGCGCCGAGCCACAGGAGATTCTCACCTTTCGTACCTGAGGTACCTCCGCCTCCCGTCGCGGGGAACCCCGATGGGACGACTTCGGTGGTTGTCGTTGTCGTCGGAAGTGTCGTCGTGGTCGACTTGACGGTTGTCGTGGTTGGCGCCGCCGTTGTCGTGGTTGGCGCCGCCGTTGTCGTGGTCGACTTAACGGTCGTCGTGTTTCGCGCCGCCGTCGTCGTGGTCGACTTGACGGTTGTCGTGGTCGACTTGATGGTTGTCGTGGTTGGCGCCGCGGTTGTCGTGGTCGCGGACGCGCGACATGTCGGAACGGTGATTGTGTTGGCGTCCATGGTGACCGCCCCGTTTCGCGCGAGTTCACGTCCGACGACTGTCGCGCCAGTGTCGAGTGTGATCGACGTCAACGCAAGGGTGGTGCCGACGAAGCTTGTGTTCGTCCCGAGGGTTTCCGAGCTCCCAACGACCCAGAAGACGTTGCAGGCTTGGGCGCCATTTTCGAGCACGATACTGCTCGACGACGCGGTGATGACCGTCGATGCGGCATCGAAGATGAAGACAGTGGACGCGTCGCCCTGCCCGTTGAGCGTGAGCGTTCCGGTGAGCCCGAATGTTCCTGCTGCGGAGTCATAGACCCCGCCACTTAGCAGCGACCCGCCGAGCTCAGTTGGGATCGTGCTAACCGGCGTTCGTCCCGCTGCGTCGTTGTAGGCAGTCACGAGATCGTTTTTCGCGCCCTGCGTGACGGAGTTTCCTGCGTCGTTCGCGCCGTTGAGCGTGATCGAGCCGAAGCCGGTCTCAGCCGGGGTGGGGAACGTTCCCACGTCACCAGTGATTGTCGTCGCTCCGGTGTTGGTGATCCCAGAGCCCGCGAGCACCGCGAAACTTGAGGCGGTACCGAGCCCAACCGTGGCCTGGGCGGCGCCAGCCGTGCCCGCAAACGCGGTCGCTCCCAACATTGCGCCAAGAATCACCACGAATATGTTCCGCATCATCGATGTGCCAGTCCGAACTTGCAGTGCCTTCACCATGGGTCACCCTTTTCCGGAGCCCGGTTTGTGTCGTGACCCCGATGCCCCGATAAGCAAATCTCACTCATTGTAGCCGCGTAGTCACATTGGGTGGTAATTAATTCTAGAACGCCTCGGGGTACAAGGTCAGAAATGGCCCTGGAGATCCGTGTGCGTTTGGCATCCACGCCCGCTAAGCCTCTCCATCGGGCCACATTCCTGGCGAGTCGCGCCTCATCTCTCGTGTAGACGCGCAAGGACGACGGTCTACGACCTCGTCGGGAGAACCTCGACCGACACGCCGCTCATGTCGTCGTCGCCTTCGTGGCGGGCTGCTGATCTTCGACGCGGCACCCGAGCGTCACCTCATGGCGTTTCCGGGGTGGTGGCAACCGCACGCGTATCGCGCTCGATTTCGGACGGCACGCCTCCACGGTTCGACTGGCCCTCATCAAAGGAGGGGTGAATATCCGAGTTCGGAATCGGCGAGATGCGACTTAGCGGTCGGAGTGACATCGAACGGGCTCCGGCCAACTGCACCCTGACGACGCGCCTAGCGATAACACCCCACACGCGGTGAGATCGATTTCCATTTCTGGTGTGCTGCGCTCGCCCAAATCCTGATCGTTCACGACTGCTTTGGCTTCAGGCGTGGCACCCGAGTCCGGAGTCGCCTGGCCGGAGCAGACTCGGTCCGCTCGCAGGCGAATCGCTCGGTTCCTCAGCGTCCTCCCGATCCCCGTCAATGGCCTCTCTGCGATCCTGACGGACATTAGCGACGACGAAGCCGAGCCCGAGGGCAAGGACGACGATCGCCACAATCCAAAGGATGTGTACGGCGAAGCCAATAAGGCCAAACAAAAGGGCGGCAGACAACACCACCACCATTGCAAGACCCGAGACTCCGCGTTGACCGAGCAACGAGGTAATGCGTCGAGATTCTGGCGATCTAGCAGGCATCACAGGGAACATCTCTGCCATTGAATAGTGCCGTCCTCGTGACCGAAGGCGGTTAGCGCACTTCCTTGGTCTTCCGCCCGATCAAGCAATGACGTCGACGCCCTGTTGGAGATCCCCACGAGCCTTCGTGTCGACGAGCATTGCCAGCAGCTCACCGATCGTCTGGTGTCGATCGCTGTCTCTTCGCAACGGCAGGTGAACCTGAATCCGGTAGCGATTGCGACGGCCGTCCTTGCTCTTTAGGACGTAGCCAGCGGTGGTCAGGTCGGCGACAATGCCAAAAGCGTTCCGCTCAGTGATGCCCAGGGCAGCGGCGATGTCGCGAATGCGCACGCCTGGATCGTCTGCGATGCAGGCAAGGGCACGGGCATGGTTGGTGAGAAAACTCCATTCTCGCATGGGACCAGTCTAGCATATTCAGGAATCTATTTGCTAGTTTTACAATCCTAGAGTACTATCTCAGGTAGCCAAGTGAAGTGGTCCCAGGTCGCTTTGGCCGAGAGCTACGGCATCTAGGTAGATGGGGGTCAAGAAATGGGACGGGCAGGAATGTTCTTCAGCATCCTCGCGATCACGGCGGGCGCCGTCATGCACTGGGCGGTGAGCACGGCTGGACACGGGTTCAGCGTTTCCACGGTGGGGATCATCCTCATGGTTGTCGGTGTCGTCGGCCTTGTCGCCTCGGGAATCGTCTTTGCAATGTCACGCCGACCGGTCGGTAGCGGCAAACGTACCTACGACCGTCGGGCCATCGACGCACAGGGCCAGTCGACCGCAGTGCACGAAGAGGTGCACAGCTAGCCGAACCGCCGGCAACGGCAGGCAAGAAAGAGAAAACGGGGGAACCCGTGTGCGTCCGGTAGCAGTGGTCTCGTCCCTCTTCTCACAGCCCAAGACAAGGAGCCCAACCATGGCAACAACCGACAAGGCAAAGAACACCGCCCAACAGGCGAAGGGAAAGCTGAAGGAGACCATCGGCAGGGTCAGCGGCAACAACAAGCTACGGACCGAGGGTAAGGCCGACCAAGTGAAGGGCAACGTCAAGCAGGCCGGTGAGAAGCTCAAGGACGCGTTCAAGAAGTGACGCGACCCAGTAGATCGACGCCAATACGCCGGATGTCGCGGCTCCGAGGTGAAGACCGAGGCTCGTTGGACAATCAACTTCTCTTGGTTGACGAAAAGAAGGTTGGGAAATGATCATCCTTTTGGTACTGCTGCTGGCTTTGCTCTTTTTCGGACTGGGATTCACCCTGCACTTGTTGTGGGTCGTCGCAGCGATCGTCTTCTTGGTGTGGATTATTGGGCTCGCACTAGGACGCGGGAGCTCCAGGAGGCACCACTTCTACCGGTGGTGAGCTGAGTGGATGCTGCCGTCCAGTCGGTAGCGGCAAACGCACCTATGACCATCAAGCCACCGACGCACAGGGTCAGTCGACCGCAGTGCACGAAGCGGTGGACAGCTAGCCGAACCGCTGGCAACTAGGCGGACTAGACGACGTTGCGCTCGATCGAAGGGTTCACAAATGGTTCATAGATTGACTGGCCTGGCTGTGTTGTGCCTGGTCGGTGTCGTCATTCTCGTACTACTGAAGGTCATCTGATCACGATCGTGCCAGGCGGGGGCCGGACATTTGTCGGTGGCGCGCCACCATCCGAGACTGCTGGTCTCGATCTGGCTTGCCATCGGTCGCCAGCAAAGATCACCGCTCGGACGGGACCCGCTGCCAATCGGAAATTCGCGGCGTGGCCCCTCCGACGCGAACCCCAACGCCGATCTCGTTTGTCTCGAGCGTCGCCGTAGATCATTGTCCCTGAACATTCACTCGGAACGCCGGCTTGAACCTGCGACCTTCGGGCTATGAGACCGGCGGCTGCGCTCGGCCTTTGGAGTCCTGCCACCAGCCCGTGGGCTTCTGCACGCATTCGGTCACCGGTCGCCTCCCCGCGGTCCCTCGGGAACGATTGTGTCAACCAAGATCTCCAGCACTTCACCGATTGTCCGTTCTCGGCCAATGGCTTCTCCCAAGGGCAGATCGCTCTGGATGGAGTAGCGATTGCGACGACCGTCCTTGCGCTTGGCCACGTAGCCGGCTGACACGAGGTCGTTGACGATGCCGAAGGCGCTTCGTTCGGTGATGCCCACCATCGTGGCGATGTCGCGCAACCGGACCCCAGGGTCGTGGGCGATGCACACGAGGGCCTGGGCATGCTTGGTGAGAAAACTCCACGTCGCCATGGCCAGAAAGTCTAGCCGTATTTTTCTAGAAGTAAATTGCTAGTTCTTTACGACTAGAGTAGAGTAGGTCGCAGACCCCGAGGCCCCCCTGTCGCCGACACCGAGTTGCTCGAGAGTCAGCGGAAGGATGCAGCCATGTTGATGCGATTCGAACCATTCAGTGAGTTCGACCAGATCACTGAGCAGTTGAAGAGCGAACGTCGGGCGTGGCAGATCCCGGTCGACGCCTACCGTCGGGACGACGAGTTCAAGGTCCTGCTCGACCTACCGGGCACCGATCCGGGTTCCATCGAGCTGACCGTCGACAATGACGTCCTCAGCGTGCGAGGCACGCGCACCTGGCTCCGGCTCGACGACGACCAGATCGCGATTACGGAGCGCCCGAAAGGCGAGTTCAGCCGCCAGCTGTTCCTCGGGGAGAGCCTCGATCGCAACAAGATCACGGCCTCCTACGAAGACGGCGTGCTCACCGTCACCATCCCGGTGATCGCCCAGGCCAAGCCCCGCAAGGTCAAGATCGCCCACGCGGGAGTGGCGGCAAAGACCGTCGCTCCAGTATTGGCCTCCGTCTGAGGAGTGACCTCGCCTGAGGACTGACTTCTGGCTCAATGAAATCGGCTCCCTGCAGGGGAGCCGATTTCATTGATGATGCACCCGCCCGATTGTGCGGCGCGGCATGGACTCACGATGGCAACTTGGAGAGCTCGAACGCGTTGAGGAGCGACCGCGAATTCTCCCGTCACTCCGAGGCTGGGGCGTCGCGACCAGCCTGTCCCCAGGTGTAAGGCGCCAAAACCCGAGTCACGCCAGCGAGAAGAGCGGACGCCGCGACCGGGACAACCGAAGGTCATCCCACAGCCGCACTCGTGATTGAGGAGCTGCACCTCTTGGCAGGCATCGCACACGTAACAACGGCGGCCGCTGGTCGCCGCCGTGTGCAACCAAAACCGAATTTGGGTGCTGATGAGGTGGTGGGCCCTCGGGAGCGTCCCAAGGAGGGAACGACATCTGTGGTCAAAAGACCTGCCAGCGTGGCCGGTTCTCACCCTCAACTCCGGCTCTTCGGTGTGGGTTTACCCCCGAGGGCCCAGCCACAGGTTACGCGTCTGGTTGTTCAGCCGAAAGGAGATTGCCCAACACCGTCCCAGTAGTTCTCGTCAGTCCCAGCACTCTCGACTCCCGCGCCTACACCATCCCACGGCCGGTCGGATGGCCCCGTTCCACCCTCGACCGTCTCGCCTCGGAATTGCTTCTCCGACCCGTCCTCTGTTGGCGCGGGTCTGTCTGCTTGCTGAATGTTTGGAGACACCCTTCGGAAAGACTGCTGGCATTGCGCGTTGGAACGTGCTCTTGACAGTCACGCCGAGCCTCTGGATGAGATGATGCCGTTCACTCTGCGTGTGTAACGGGGCCCCGCCGATGCCAATTTTTTGGGGATCGCCATTTCGAGCACGTCGTCAACAGTGATGATCCCCAGGCGGCGCTCGCGGTGGCGTCGCGCACGAGCGACAATCGAGGCGAGCGTGGAGGATGTCGCTCCGCCATTGGTTTCATCGGTCAGGTGGGCGAGCACCGGTCGAGGCGCGTCGGGTCCGTCAAGTGTCATTGCTCAGCTTCCAAGCTCCTAGACGACGACCACCTGGACTGACAGCTGCTCACTCCCCGCCGCAGCGGTACGGCGGCCATTGCTGCTGAAGTGTTTGCCGGGGCACCGTAGATCAAGGGCACTGGGGCCGGAGTGAATGTCGTCGAGCCCAAACGCGGGCGCATCTGAGCAGATTGCGTTGAAGTCAGCTTGTACCCGCATTGCACGATCGGCTATTTGTCCTCAAGTGCGAACCGCGTCCAAAGAACTATCGTCTGGCCGATGAGCCACAGGGCTGACCCACGTGAGCTGTTCCAGCGCTTCGAGGGCAACCCGATCCTGCGTCCACACGACTTCCCCACGATGGTCAACGCGGTGTTCAACCCGGGCGCCACAGTCGTCGACGGCCGAACGCTGTTGCTGTTACGCGTCGAGTACCGCACCGGTCTCTCCTCTCTCGTTGTGGCGACCAGCAAAGACGGTCTGACGGGTTGGGAGATCGACCCGGTTCGGGGACTGCAGGCACGGTCGGACCGTTTCGAGGAGCATTGGGGAATCGAGGACCCGAGGATCACCCGAGTCGGTGACGAGTACTTCGTCGTCTATGTCGGGTACTCCACCGCTGGGCCGCTCGTCTGTCTGGCTAAGACGCGTGACTTCATGCAATGGGAGCGGAGCGGTATCCTCCAGCCGCCCGAGGACAAAGACGCCGCACTTTTCCCGACGACCTTCGATGGACGGTGGGCGCTGATTCACAGGCCGGCACCAGCGATGTCGGGGTTGGGCGCTCACATCTGGCTGTCGTTCAGCCCCGATCTTCGCCACTGGGGTGACGCCCGCGTGCTGCTCGCGGCACGGCACGGTGGCTGGTGGGACGCCAATAAGGTGGGGCTCGGCCCCCCGCCGCTCCTCACCAAGGATGGTTGGCTACTTTGCTACCACGGGGTGCGGGTCACCGCAGCCGGGTCGATCTACCGGCTCGGGCTGGCACTGCTGGACAGGAACGACCCGACCAGGGTCCTGGCGCGCGGAAACGAGTGGGTGTTCGGTCCCCACGAACCCTACGAACAATCGGGCGACGTACCCGAAGTCGTGTTCCCGTGCGGTTGGGTCCTGCGCGACGATGGCGACACCCTGCACGTCTACTACGGCGCCGCGGACAGCGTGGTCTGCCTGGCCGAGGCGAGTCTGGAGAAGCTGCTCAGCCACCTCGAAGAGCACCCGTACTCGCTGGACGAAGAGCACCCGTACCCCGCGCCTGCCGCTGGACGCCCACCGATCGCCGATGTGGCGACGTAGTGGGCGGAGGGCTAGGTCACCCGAACCAGCGTTTCCGCCGCCGCCGGTGAGCAGCCGGTCGAGTTCCTCGCGCACGAGCAAGGACGGAGGTAGCTTCCTCATTGGCCTGGGCCTGCTTGTCATCGGTTCGCGCGAACGACACGGTTGCTCAGGCTGAAATCATTTGGTGACGCCCCATGTGGCGAACCCAATCGTGGCACATCGCGGGTCATGGGTCCGATGCCCTGCGCAACCTAGGATGGAGCCATGGTCAACAGGCGACCTACACCCGAAGAGCTAGAGGAACCGATCAGCGCCGAACCCCTTACGTTCGAGCAGATCGTGGAATCGTTGGTTGCACCAGCGTCAACCGAACCAGACGAACCGGAATCCGACGCCTAACCGTCGCTTGTTGGAAGCACACAACAGCGTCGTGCGTCACCAAGTGCTCTTGCGCGGTGCAGCTGCGACTCTCGTTTCGGGAGCCATCGACTACTGGGTTTTCCGTCTTATGACATGGGCCTTCGGATCTGCCGTCGGGATCACTGCGGCGGGTTTGTTTGGGGCGTTTCTGCTGTGGCTTATCGCCCGTATCGGGAAGCACGGGTTCAGGGGAGCCGCGTCTGTATCCATCCACACGGATGGGCGCGCGGCAGGAACATGGAGCATGCCGAACGGCGGTGGACCAGATAGCGCTAAGCCGCCAACCGACGACCGGCGGACTGACAAAGCATCCGCTCCATCCGGTCTCCGTCGCCTATTTCACAAGTCGAGTAGCGGAAATCGAACTCCGCAAGATAGCGGTTCAGGTAACGGGCAGTGACGTGATGATACGTCCCGTCGATACTCCGCTTGAGTTGCGAGAAATAGCCCTCAATCGCGTTTGTCGTCGTGCCATTAGACTTGACGTACTCCCGGTGGTAATGGTCAACGACCTCATGGCCAACGAACTGCTGGCCGATCGACTGGTAGAGCTGCGCTCCGTCGGTCCAAAGCGTCGAGGTCGACGCTTTGACGTGAGAGTTGAGAACGGCACCGAGAACACTAGAGACTGGCGGCTGGGCTACAACCTGCGACCGAACTTCGCCAGATTCGCGATGAATGAGGGAGAACACGGGAGTACCGGTCGGGCCACCCTTCTTTCGGCCAGGACGCATCTTCTCGGTACGCCCTTGCTGGTGCTTGTTCCTGGGATCGCCGCCCAGGTAAGCCTCGTCAGCAACAATGGTGCCCGAAAGCAGCGCACCGTACGGGCCAAGGCGCATCGCTTCGCGCAGACGGTGGCACAATGTCCACGCCGTGTCCGTGTGCAGCTTGTACTTGCGCTCAATCTCGCGAGCCGAAACGCCGTTCTTGGAACTAGCGAACTCAAACGCCACGAACAGCCAAGTACGAACGGGAATCTTGCTCCCGTGCATGACAGTTCCGGTCAGCACCGAGAATTGCTTGCGACATTGCGAGCACTTCCAAAGGCGGCGCTGGGTTTGCTTACCAGTGGAGGTCTCGCGACTCGTGCCATTGCGAGGCGTAAGGAAGTAGTGCTTGTCGATCGATCCGCAATGCGGGCAAACGGGCTTGCCGTGCCAACGCATTTCCTCCAAGAGAAGATAGGCGTCGGCCTCGGTCGAAATCTTGTTTGCCAAGGCGGGGAAGCTGATTTCCATAGAAACATTATCGCAAATGGGTGTATCAGCTAATGCAGCGCCAGGGGGGCTGTATCCACTGCGGAAGGTTAGATTGCCGATATGCCGCCTGTCAGTTGGTCCATGCGCCGTGGAGCGTCTATTGGGACCCCGATCGAACGTGCGGTAATTGTGGCAGGGATTTGGAGATCGGCGAACGTTTGTTCGATCATTTAGAAACCATGGTCGGTGACAGCTTTGTCTCGGTGACGGTGTGTGGTGAGTGCGAACTATCCAATTGCTACGACGCCAGGGGGTTCGATCACCCCGCACGTCGCGGCGTTTGCCTTAACCCAGTCAATGGATCGGGCGACGGCGTCCCTGTCGGGAAATCCACCCGCGGTGCAGATCACATGCCCCATCGGGTCGGTGAGATCCCACCGCCACTCCCAGGTGTCGTGAGTCTTGTCGTACTTGCTGTAAAGCCTAAAGTCACCAGCGGAATCAGCCATCGTGGGTCCTCCCCCCTCTGGGCCATAGCGGGGAGGCTAGCCCACCTGCGGTTCCGCAGCCCCGTCGTCTGGCTGCGTCAGGGTGCGCCAGGTGGGGCATCCCCAATCATTTACAGGGAAGTCAGCACGTCATCCCGCCACGCTGCCGACCTAGTCGGTTTCTTGGCGCTGCAATGCGGGGCGAGCTCGCCCTGCCTGACCTTCCCCCTCGGGAGACCGGGCCCGTTGGCCGGTTCGGGGCCAGCTTGGACGGAGTGGGCCAGGAGACGGCCGCAGCCGACGCGACTCCAGTCGTCTCGCCGCGCCACGGCACAATCGCGCCCGAACTTTGGGATAACGCGGTAGTCTTGTCTTAGTAATTTCCCTTGGAAGAGTCGCTTCGCTTGGGCTGGACGGTCGTCTAGGACCACCGGTTATCGCCCCGTGCAGGTTTGACGCCTCGACCGAGCAATTTCGAGGAGTCCCATGCGCGTCCCGGGTTCACCAAATCCGCCGTTTGGCGGAGAGCGCTTGTGCACCCCGTCTTTCGGGATACTCAGCACCTACCCCCCGACCGCATGCGGGATGGCGACATTCAGCGTCGCTCTTGCCCACGGCTTGGTTGCAAACGGTGCCGAGGTGAGCGTCGTGCGAGTGGCGGACGGATCGCCCGCTTCCAGCAAGCGGGTCATCGGAGAACTCGTAAATGGCTCCCCCCAGTCCGTGTCAGCGAGCTCGGAACTGCTCAACCGGTGCGACGTGGCGATCGTGCAGCACGAGTACGGCCTCTATGGTGGCCCCGATGGTGACGAGGTGCTGGACGTCCTCGGTGGCCTCCATATCCCGTCCATCGTGATCGCCCACACGATTCTCAGTAACCCCACTGCGCACCAACGGTCCATTCTCGTCGCGATCGCCGCGATAGCAGACCGCGTGATCGTCATGTCGGAGGCGGCCCGAGACAGACTTTGCAACCAGTTCAACGTCGACCCAGCGATTGTCGAAACCATCCCACACGGGGCGGCAATCCCGACGGGTCGAGCCTGGCACGAGCCCGCGGCTCGGCCGACGATCTTGACCTGGGGCCTCATCGGACCGGGCAAAGGCATCGAGCGGGTGATCGACGCGATGCCGTCATTGCATCGCCTTCCGGCGCGACCTCGTTACCTCGTAGCGGGCCAGACCCATCCGAAGGTGCTCGCCCTCGACGGTGAGGCTTACCGTCATGCCCGTATCGAACAGGCCTTACGCAACGGGGTTGGAGACTCGGTCGTCTTCGACGCCGCCTACCGGGATGTGGCGTCCCTCACGGCACTGATCCAGTCGTGCGCTGTGGTCGCACTGCCCTACGACTCTGTGGACCAGGTGACCTCCGGCGTGCTCGTTGAGGCCATCGCGGCGGGCAGGCCGGTGGTTGCCACGGCTTTTCCCCACGCCGTCGAGTTGTTGGCGAGCGGGGCGGGCATCGTCGTCGACCGTGACGACCCGGCAGCGCTGGTTCTAGCCCTGCGCCGGGTGCTCGTCGAACCGGGGCTCGCTGACCGCATGGCGGCAGAAGCGTCACGACTGGCGCCGAGCATGGGCTGGTCGGTGGTCGCGGGAGCATACGTGGACCTGGCGAATCGCCTTCTTAGTGAAAGCCGGGCAAGCGAAAGCCTGGCATTGGTGTGACCGGCATGGTGGAGCCCAACTTCGATCACCTCTGCCGAATGGGGGACGATCGGGGTACCTTCGAGCACGCCCGATACGACGAACCCAGGCGAGAGCTCGGCTACTGCACCGACGACATGGCCCGGGTCCTCGTCGTCGCCACACGAGAACTCCTCGCCACTCAGGCGGTACGCGACCTCGCCAGGACCAGCCTCCAGTTCCTGATCGACGCGCAGGGCGTCGACGGCAGTTACCGGAACCGGTTGAGTTGGCGGGGACGCTGGAAGGACCGCCCGGCTTTTGAGGACTGCTGGGGCAGGAGCATCTGGGGCCTCGGCACCGCGGCGTCGCACAGCGACGACAGTTTGCTACGCGACTTGGCCACGGCAGAGTTCGAGCGCGCGGCACGGCAGCGCTCGCCCTACCCGCGTGCGATGGCGTTTGCCGCGCTGGGAGCAGCCGAGTTGCTTGAGGCGGAGCCCGGCCATCGTGGGGCACACGCACTGCTGACCGATGCTGCGGAACGCATGGCGCCTCCCCACGCCGATGTCGCCTGGCCCTGGCCGGAGGCTCGACTCCGCTACGCCAACGCCGTCCTGCCGGAGGCGATGATCGCCGCTGGCGCTGCGCTGGACCAACCGATGCTGCTGCAACATGGCCTTGATCTCCTGGCGTGGCTGCTTGACCACGAGACGGTGGGCAATCATCTGTCGGTCACGCCCGTGGGCGGCGCAGGACCCGGTGACATCCGGCCCGCGTTCGACCAGCAGCCCATTGAGGTGGCCGCGCTCGCCGACGCCTGCGTCCGCGCGGCGACCGTCGACGGCGACCTGCGTTGGGTTGACGGTCTCCTCGCCGCAGAAGCCTGGTTCCTTGGAGACAACGACGGACAACACGTCATGTGGGACCCGGACACGGGAGGTGGCTTCGATGGCCTTACACCTAACGGGCCCAACCTCAACCAGGGCACCGAATCGACGCTGGCTCTGCTTTCTACGCTGCAACATGCGCATCGGCTCGTGATGGCACCGCGGTGAGAACGGCGGTCACCGACGGCGTCCGGCGCAGCCCTCGGCGCCTCACGGCGGACTCATCTCGGGTCGTCACGATGCTGTTTGTGCCGGGGCAAGAGAGTTTCGGCCGTGAGGAGCCTCGCACCTCAGCTGTGGCGGCTCGCATCCTGGCGCTCGACGATGACGAGGTGGAGCGGTCTCTAGATGACGTCGCCGCTCGGTTCGAATTTCGTCACCGCGACCTCATCGATACGTTCCGGCGGCACGCCGACGAGCTCGCCGAACGCCTCGATCCTCGGTGCGAGCTCTCCGAGGCACGTCGGCTGCTACTCGGTGCCACGTTCACCAACGAGTACGCAGTCGAAGGCGCGGCGCTCTGCAACCCCAGCATGGTGGCCCATCCCGACCAGACCGGTCTACCCGCGGGCAGCTTGCGCTTTGTGATGAGCGTCCGGGCGATCGGGGAGGGACATCGGTCCTCTATCGAGTTCCGGACGGGAACGGTCGACGAAAGCGGCGAGGTCGAGATCGAGGCCGCACCACTGTTCGCGACGAGGGGAGTGACTGATCCCATCCCGCTCGACGGCGCCGTCTTCCGGAGCGAGCTTCGTCGACTCCGCAGCGACGGGGAGAGCGCCGACTACGTCCTCGACGCGCTCGGTCAGCAATTCACCGCGGCGGAGCTCGAGGAACGGCTGGGCCGACTTCAGGGCCAGCTGGTGACCCACAGACAGGGCGGGTCGATGATCTCACTCATGCGCAAGATCGCCGAGCGGACCTACGGTGTCCGATTCTCGAGGGACACGTCGCTAGCCGAGCGAGTCCTCCTGCCGGCCATGGGAGCCGAACGCAACGGCATGGAAGACGCCCGGTTCGTGCGGTTCGAGCACCAGGACCGGACCGTTTCCTACTTCGCCACTTACACGGCCTATAACGGCGTCGACATCGCTCAACAGCTTCTGGAGACGACGGACTTCCGCGTCTTTACCTCCTCGCCCATCGTCAACCTCGCGGCCAACAAGGGCCTCGCGCTGTTTCCTCGCCAAATCGACGGCCGCTTCGCGGCCCTATCCAGGTCCGACCACGAGACGAACACGGTTATCTTCTCTGAGAACCTGCGTATTTGGGAGAACGCGCTTCCGTACCAGGTGCCTACTCAGACCTGGGATGTGATCCAGCTCGGCAACTGCGGCTCGCCGATCGAAACCGACGACGGCTGGCTTGTGATCACCCACGGCGTCGGCCCGATGCGCACCTACAACATCGGCGCCATACTTCTCGATCTCGAGGACCCGACCCGGATCATCGGCCAGCTCCGCGAGCCACTGCTCAGCCCGGCTCCCGACGAACGGGACGGCTATGTGCCGAACGTCGTCTACTCCTGCGGCGCCCTCGTGCACGCCGGCACCCTGATCCTCCCGTACGGCATCGGCGACTCCGCCATCGGCGTGGCCACGCTGCCGATGCCCGTGCTGCTTGCCGCCCTTGCCGCCGGCGCTCCGGCACGGTCGAGGAGCAGCGCGAACCCGCGGTAACGGGATGGCAATGTCGACCGACGAAGAGCTGAGCGGACCAGAGCTTGTCGAGCGATACGTGACGGAGGAATCCATCTCAGTCACACTCGCTATGTCGGTGACGTCATCGCTTCCATGTAAACGAGTTCGGCCTGGGCACCTACGTCGCTAGTGCCCTTTGAGTGGCAAAAGTTCCGTATCGGGTGGCGTCTTCCTGGCGTGGAAGAAACCGAACAGGACGAGGATGAGCATCACGGCCGCGAGGGCGAACGACGCGATCCCGGCCCAAAAAGCGATCGT
>Ga0326728_10008105_pt1 | contig 26393 bp, 19 predicted proteins | sample MB3enrmetagenome_FD_207602 | JGI IMG/M metagenome (GOLD analysis project Ga0326728, IMG submission 207602) | Lab enriched peat soil microbial communities from McLean, Ithaca, NY, United States - MB31MN | ecosystem: Environmental > Terrestrial > Soil > Wetlands > Peat | place: USA: New York... | reverse complement strand
GCAGAGCTGACAGGGCGATGCCGGGAAGACCAACCAGGGGCGCAAATTGGCCGGCCTCTTTGACTACGTTTTGCAGCAGTCTATACATCAATGAGTCTTTCTTTTGCGCCTCGAGATTCAGCGCCCAGCGCCCTTCGCCGCCGGGCAGAATGATATTCTGCATTTTCTGCCACGCCGCGTCGGAGTCTACCGCAATGCTCTGGACCAGACCAGAAGGATGCTTGCCTTCCGATAGTTTCGGGCTGGACAAGTTCGCTCCGCCCTCTGACGCTGAAGCGCCCTTCGACTTGCTTTTCGCCGGCGCCTTTAACGATACCATCCCTGACACCACGGTGTATGCCATGGCTTCAATGACCGGCAGAAGGGCTGTCTTCTGCGCGACGTCGACGCGAATTTGGGCGTTCTGAAGATGCTCAAATGTCTCCTGGTCCTGAGGGGCTATCTTGATGGCAGAAGTATTCAGGCTGACGCTGACGTCCCCTTCCGAAATGAGATCGGTCGCGTCAAGTTCAGCCGCATTCTTGAATCCCTTGGGGCCATAGTGCAGGAAAACCGGCTGGACATCGCCACTTCCGGACGGCGCCTTCCTGCCCCGAGACTGCCCCCGGGCCGGTATCACTGGTGTGGCAACATTGCCGAGAAAGCCGGACCAAAAATTGTAGGCTTCCTGATCAAAGTCCGGATTGATCACTTGCGCGCTGGTTTCGTCAAGGAGTGGGGTGACGGCTAGCGGAGTTGCGGGCGATGCAATCAGTCCCTCAAGCGCGCCGAATGCAAATAGGTTCTTGAGAAGGTTCCGGCGGTCTGTCACGGGCGCCTCCTTCGAACTGGAATTTGTGTACGCTTCGCTACCCGGTGCGCTGCTCTCGGCGGCGCTCAGCCACAATCGTGACCTGGATATCCTGGGCCAAGCGCACGACCCGTTCCACCAAACCTTGGCCAAAAAACATCGGCCATTTCTTTTGCTGGGGACGAGCAACGAAGATCTGGGTGACTTTGTGGGAACGGGCGAAATCGACCAAAGTCTGGGCTACATCTTCGCCCCGCAAGACGCTGGGCTCGATTTGCAAGTTGCGGGCGAATTTCATGTGCTTTTCCACGGCCTCTCGCTGGCTTGCTGGGATTTCGTGCAGGCTTCCGTCGCGGAGGACGCAGACTGCGAGGCACTCCGCTTGCAGATAGTCGGCCACACGCCTGCCTCGCCGGATGAGGGCTGCTGAAGAAGGGTCTTCGGTGATCAGGATGAGGATGCGGTCGGACGAGCGTGGCCGGGAAGACGAATGCCAGTCCGGGTTCTCGTCCCCCCGTCCCGCGTTCAGCGTTTCGTCCTGGACCGACTGGCGGACGTCAACCTCATGGGCCGTTTGGCGAATGGCCAGCTCGCGCAGGGCGACCAGCGTCGACTCCTTAAAGAAATTTTCCATCGCCTGGCGGGCCTTTTCGGGTGTGTACACGACGCCACGCATCAACCGGTTGAGCAGGGCCTGGGGGGGCAAGTCGACCATAACGACCTCGTCGGCTTGCTTCACCACCCAGTCCGGGATGGTCTCGCGCACACGGATGCCGGTGAACTGCCACACCTGGTCGTTGAGGCTCTCCAGGTGTTGCACGTTCATGGTGGTCAACACATTGATGCCGGCGTTCAGCAAATCCTGCACGTCCTCCCAACGCTTGGCATGTTGCGAGCCCGGAACATTGGTGTGGGCAAACTCGTCGATGACACAAACCTGGGGGCGGCGGCGCAGAATGGCCTCGACATCCGTTTCTCCGAACATCGCGCCACGGTACTCGATCGTGCGCCGGGAAATGATCTCGAGGCCCTCGGCCTTAGCGATGGTGTCCTTGCGCCCGTGCGGCTCGAAATAGCCCAAAATGATGTCTACACCCTCGTCCTTCAACTTGTGGGCTTCGTCCAACATCTGATAAGTCTTACCGACGCCCGCGGCGTAACCCAAGAAGATTTTGAGGGTGCCTCGATGAGTAGATTCGGACATGTGCGGCATCCTATGCTGGAAACACTCGAACGTCAATATTCTCCGCTGCCCGTATGAGGTGTTCCACCGGCCGGCCAAAGATGCGGTCCCACCAACTGTTGTTCATTCGATTGGCCAGAAAAATCTGCGTAATGCCGTGGCCCCGGGCAAACTGCATGATGGCGTGCGAGGCATCTTCTCCATCCAGGGTTTCAATTCGTGCGCTGGCCACCCGCGCCTGCTCCAGGTTTCTCTCCAGCACCGCCTTTTCTTCCGGGGTGATGTCCGGCTGATTAAGGTGCGCGACAAACAACTCCCCGTGGAATCGATCGGCGTTGCGCCTTCCGCTGGCGATCATCTTGGCGGCGTCAATGTAGGGGGACACACAGACGAGAATGCGCTCGTGGGCGCCCCAGAGCTGCTCGATGCCATGCCGCACCAAGTAGGCCTCGAGCTGGTAGTCGACCACGTCCGCAGCCAGCAGAAGGGCAATCTCCCGCAATTCCGAAAGCTGTTGCGGCAGGCTGGTTGCTAAGCCAGTCCCGTTGCCAAGCAGCGCGTCGTGGCCGCGCTGGAGACAAAAATCGGGAGGCGCGTCCACAATCTCGATTTCGTCCGCGTTGCGCAAGAAGCTTTCCGGCACCGTCTCCTTCACGTGCTTGTGCGTGATCTTCTCCACTTGCTCGCGGCGCTCCTCGATGTGCTGGAGGTTGACTGTGGCAATTACGGAGATGCCGGACGACAGCAGGTGCTCGACGTCCTGCCAACGCTTGGGGTGCGCGCTGGCCGGCGGGTTGTCGTAAGCGAGTCCATCCACGACGCAGACTTGGGGATGGCGACGCAGGATGGCCTCAACGTCCATGGTAGGAACGCCATCCACGTTGCGGTGTGGGATGACCAGCATGCGTTGCAGCAGGGATTCGACTTCGGGCGAGACCTTGAGTTGGATCGCGCCTATTACCACATCCTCTCCTCTTTCTCGCCGCCGCCGCGCCTCATCCAGCATCCGGAATGACTTGCCCACGCCCCCCGCGTAACCAAGAAAAATCTTCAGTCGTCCACGCCGGTAGAATTGCTCCTCGGCCTGGAGCTGGCGCAACAGTTGCTCGGGATCCGGACGGCGATTGGTTGACATGTTCCTCTCAAAAAAGGTGAGTATATAACATTCCAGTATCTATTATGGGCGAGAAAGGCGGAAAACGGAAGGAGCCAGGTGTTATGGTAACATGGGGGTCGATGAACCCGCCGACTGCCGAGAAGCTACAAGAGCTGCTGTCGCAAGGGCGCGCCGAGCATGCCGTGGCGCTGCTACAGCGGCTCGATCCCGACGACGCCGCCGACTCCGTGATGCGAATTCCGTTCGAGGAGCAGCAGATCGTCTTTCGCGCTATGCCGGTCGACTTCGCGGCGAACTTAATAAGCCACTTTCCCTACTATCATTCCTACGTCCTGCTCCACTCCCGCCCGGTAGAAGACTTGCGGGCCATCATCGCTAAGACACGGCCTGAGGAGCGGCATCAGTTTTTTGACGAGTTGCCGGAAGAAGCTTGGCAGCAATTGATGGACGAACTCTCGGGTGAGGCAGCAGGAGAAGCGCGGGTTGGAGAGGTGGGGGCGGCCATCGCCAGGGCGCCGACGTTGGTCAAGCCGATCATTGCGGCTCAGCAAATTGAGAAGTGTTTTCTTCAGCCGGACGGCAGGGAGATTCAGATCATCGCTCCCATCGACTTATCCGTCGAGCCTGACTCGATTGTGGCGCTGCTCGGTCCTTCCGGGTGCGGTAAATCCACCCTATTGCGAATCCTCACCGGACTCACTCCACCTACGGGAGGCAAAATCCTCTGGCATGATCAGCCGCTGAACGAGGCCAGCCCGAATCTCGCTATAGTTTTCCAAAGCTTCGCCTTGTTCCCCTGGCTGACAGTTTTGAATAATGTCGAGGTTCCGCTCCTCGCGCGTGGCATGGCGCACTTCGAGCGACACCATCGCGCCCTGCGAGCCCTGGATAAAGTCGGCTTGAAAGGTTTTGAGACGGCGTACCCCAAAGAACTTTCCGGAGGCATGAAGCAGCGCGTCGGCTTTGCGCGCGCCCTGGCCGTGGAGCCCGAGATTCTCTTCATGGACGAGCCCTTTTCCGCCCTTGACGTCCTGACAGCTGAGAATCTGCGTGGCGAGTTGATGGAGCTTTGGTTGGGAAAGAAGATCCCCACGAAAAGTATTTTCCTGGTTACCCACAACATCGAGGAGGCCGTTCTGCTTGCCGACCGCATCATTGTCCTGGGGCGTAATCCGGCAAGAATCCGCGCCGACTTTCGTGTGCCTTTGCGCCAACCCAGGGACCACACTTCCGCCGAGTTCCTCGTCTATGTGGACTACATTTACAAGTTAATGACACAGCCGCAGCTCGAAGCGCCGCCGCTTTGCGCAGTGGGCCGGCCTGAGAAGAGGCCTTTCCAGATGCTGCCCCATGCCCGGCCAGGGGCAATTGCGGGCCTGCTCGAAATCCTCAACGACCACAGCAACAGAGAAGACCTCTACCACCTGGCAGATGAGCTCTTAATGGATGTGGGCGACTTGCTGCCTATTGTCGAGGCGGCGACCCTTCTGGGCTTTGCCCGGTCGGATAAGGGCGACGTTGAGATCACCGCTGAGGGAAAGGCCTTTGCCCAAGCCGATATTTCCACTCGCAAACTCCTTTTCCGCGAGGCCGCGCTTGCCCACGTCACCCTGCTCCAACAGATTAACAATGGCCTGAAGAGCAAATCAGACCTGGCCATGCCGCTCGAGTTCTTTCGTGATCTCGTGGAGGAACACCTCTCCGAAGATGAGGCCAAGAAGCAGATTGAGACTGCCCTGAATTGGGGCCGATACGGCGAGATTTTCAGCTACGACTCGGAAAGCGACAGGCTCGTCCTGCACGACAGGAAATAGTGAATTCACTATTTACTATTCACTATTTGAATGACACCACAAACCAAAAAAGGCGTTTCCGCGCTCCCGCCTTGGGGGATCATTCCTGCCACTGTCTCTCCCTTTCTACGAGACTTGCCCATCTTCCTTGCGGGACTGGCAGTCTTTTATGGCGTGCTCTCGTTCAGCCGCTACGGGGTCGGGCCGGTCAATACTCAGGCTGAGATTCAACTTCATCCCGGAGCTTTGCCTAAGTACGCCGCGTTCTCCCTCATTCGCATTGCCATCGCCTATTTCCTCAGCCTGATCTTCACTTTCGTCTACGGGTATATCGCTGCGTACAATGCTAAAGCGGAACGATTCATGGTGCCGTTGCTGGACATTCTCCAGTCGATTCCTGTTCTGAGCTTCCTTCCCCCCGTGATGGTCGCGATGGTCTCCTTATTCCCGACCCGGCAACTGGGCGCGGAATTGGGGTGCATCGTGCTGATCCTCACCGGCCAGGTTTGGAACATGACCTTCAGTTTTTACTCCTCGCTCAAGAGCATTCCGCTTGAAATGCGCGAGGCGGCGAAGATATACCGGTTGAGTTGGTGGCAGAGGTTCACGCAAATGGAGCTGCCTTTCGCGACCATCGGGCTGATTTGGAATTCGATGATGTCGGTAGCGGGCGCCTGGTTCTTTCTGATGGCTTGCGAGATGTTTGTACTTGGAGATCGTGACCTGCGTCTGCCCGGCCTGGGTTCCTATCTTCAGACCGCTGCCAATGCGGGAGACACCCGAGCCATTATCTGGGGATTGGTTGCGATGGTGGCGGTGATCATTCTGGTTGACCAGATCATCTGGCGCCCGACTATCGCTTGGGCTGAGAAGTTCAAATTCGAGCAGGTGGAAGCCGCATTCCCGCCGCGCTCCCCCGTTCTCGATCTGCTTCGCCGCTCGAAGATCCTTCCCCTTGCCGCGCGAGTCTCGGTCCTGCCCCTGCGTGAGGCCTTGAACCTACACTTTGCCCGAGCCCAGGCGTCTCTCTCCCAGCATCATTTGGGGCGCAGGTTTGGCAAGTGGATACTATGGACGCTATTTGTTGCAGGCCTCATTGGCGTGGCGTACGCGACCGGTAAGATGGCTAGCATGCTGGCGGCGCTGTCGCGCCCGGAAGCACGGGAGATTCTGCGGGGAGCGGGAGCGACCTTTCTTCGAGTCGAGGCGACTCTCTTGCTGGCGGCCATCTGGACGATCCCTGCCGGGCTGTATGTAGGACTAAGACCAAAGCTTTCCGCGCTCGCCCAACCCGTCGCTCAAATCGCAGCCTCCGTACCCGCCACGGCTCTTTTCCCCATCATCCTGCTCTTCCTGATCCGCCTGGGGGGCGGACTGGGAGTCGGATCGATCGTTCTCTTACTCCTGGGTACACAGTGGTACATCCTTTTCAATGTTATCGCCGGGGCCAGTGCCATCCCGACGGACCTGAGAGAAGTGTGCGGTGTGTTCCGCCTCACCAGCCTGGAGCGTTGGCGCACTTTACTTTTGCCCGGTATCTTTCCTTACTTGATCACCGGCCTGGTCACCGCGTCCGGGGGCGCGTGGAACGCCAGCATCATCGCGGAATACTTTCACTTTCGAGGGCAAACCTTTACTACGACGGGACTGGGAGCGCTGATCAGCCGCGCTACGGACACCGGGAACCCCCGTCTTCTCCTCGCCGCCACGGTTTGTTTGGCGGCCATGGTGGTGACCATCAATCGGTTGGTGTGGCGGCGGCTCTACACCTTGGCTTCCACCCGCTTCAAGCTTGAATGATGGCAAGGCTTGTGGCGCGGACCACAAAACCGGGGGTCCGTGCTACGACCCCGCAAAGTGCGTTCAGATTCTCGCCCATGGGGCTCGCCAAAAGTCTGATCGATAAATCCAAACTCCCAAACAAGTGCCCAAGGTGTTGGTGATGAGATCTGTGGTGCCTGAACCCCGTGTGGGTAGCAAGGCCTGAAGACATTCGATCGTAAGACTGACTGTGAACCCTAGCAGAATAGTGACCAAGGCCGGCCGTTTGATCCGTCTGGCCAGCGAATAGTAGGCGCAGAAAAGGACCCCGAAAGGAATAAAACCCACAATGTTAATCAGCACGACGTCTTTCCAATAGCCCCAACTTGGTTCGTATTCCTCCCAGAAGGCGCGCAGGAAAGCCTGATCCAAAACCATATAACGTTCCGGAATATACAAGTTAGTTCCCGAGGGCACTTGGTTATGAATGACACGACCCGCGCGTTCGTCAAATAGATAAACCGCCACGGCTCGCTCATTCCCCGAGACGTCGGGTCGTCCATTTTTGGTCCATGTCTCATAGTGGTGAACCACCTGCGCCGGAGAGAGAGCTTCGTCGTACAATGCAAGGCCCCGCAATAGACCTGACCAGCTATTATCCAGTTTCGGCAAGTTGGCAATCACCAATTCGCCGCCAAAATCGCGGCCGGAGAGCGGAAAGTTGGTGGCGGCTCGGGCCAGTGCGCCATCAATGTAGACTGACGTCTTCGCTCCCGTTGACGTAACCGTTACGAACGATGGCATCCTTTGGCCGAAGAGTTCTTCTACATCCAGCGTGGTGGTTAGGGTTCTGTAACGCCTCTTGCGCGTGTCACTCCGCAAGGCAAGGTAGCCATTGGATTGGCACAGCGAAAATTGTCGACTGGCGCGTGGAGCATAGAAAGAGAACAGAGTGCCCGAGGACCAAGGACGAGCAGGCTCGAACCAGATTTCCAGGCTGCATGGGGCGTCCGCTGGCACATCGGGCGGCTCGAACTCGGTGGAACTGAGTATTGTGCCACGACGACCGAAGTGCAGGCCATTGCCGCCCCTGACCCATGTCACCTGATTCCTGGGGGAGTGAAAGGGCCAGAGCCCTGCCACCAACATGCCCGCTAAAACCACTCCGCAAGCCACGCCGAGGAGCTTTGGGCCTTCCACTTCCCAGTGAGTCTGGGTGATTTTAGTTCGAATTGCGGAGGTAATGCGCGTTCTGCTAAATCTGCTATCGTCTTTTTGCTCTTCTCTCATCGGGTTCGTCAGCAAATTCTGATTGTTCGCGGGAAACAGGGCCCTAATCTCCACCATACCATGAAAGGGCTGGTTTGGCTCGCATGTGGTAGTCAAAGTAGCGGCGGATTCACGCCGCCATTTGGCGAGGTAAACTCGCCGCTACAACCTTTGGCGAGGCAAACACGTCTCTATAAACCGGGGCCTGCCGTTCGCCTAAGCCTTGACAGTTCGGCCTCTCAACCCGGTATAATCCTTAACTGGAGGAATACTTCATTTCGGTCGTGAAACTGATGTTCAAGTTACGGTCTGGCTGTAGGGCATCCTCGGCCGCCCGCGACCTTTCTCATCTTCGCCGGTCAGTCCTAATATTGTGGACCCTATGGGCGTTGCCCGGCTGGGGGCTGGCAGTGCCAACCCCGCCAACCGTACAACTCCCCTTTACACCTCCCTTTTGCGACCAAGGTTGTGCGATTGCTGACCTGGATGGGGATGGCCGCCCTGACCTTGCTATTGCCAGGGTTGAGGGTTGGGGGCCGAGCGGTTATCGCTACCGAATCGACCTCGATCTAACGACTCGTGTTGTTCCGAGTTCTTTCAGCGTTTTCGCCGAGAGAGGGGGACTGAGTATCATCCCCCGCGACGTAAATGGTGACTGGGAGCCGGACCTCATCATCACGAGCGCTTGGTCGTTTACCCCGGTCGGGGTTTGGATCAACGACGGCCATGGTGGATTCATTCCAACTGATTCCGCCGCCTACCCTCAATCTACCTGGGGTGAAGGTCCTAGACTGTTCTCGGATCGGTCCTGCGAACCATTTCAGGCCACGGTCCCTGGGAGTCACTGGAGCTGGCCCGATTCCCACCAGGGAGCTTTCTTCTACAACGAACTCCTCACCAAACGCCTCACTCTTCCGTTTCCCGCTTTCAGACCGCCGAGTGGTTTCCTACGAGTTTCGCAGACGCGCGGTCCTCCTTATCCCCTTAAACAGACAAGGCGCAGTTCGACGTAGAGGCGGCGTTACTCCGCCACGCAGCGCGCTAAACTCTCCGCTGCAACTCCAAGCCGAGTTGTCCGTCACTGTCAGCCGTGAAGCAAGCGCTGGTGAAGCGTGGATGGCCGTGTTCTCTCCGTAAGAATGTCCGCGAAACGAGATGACTGAAATGGAAATCCGAGACTTGAAATTGGACCTGTCTGCCGCACAAGACGGCGGTCGTCCGCGACCTCACCGAGAGGCATTCTATCCCGCGCGACCATGGCCATCAGGCATTCGTGGATTTCGAGCTTCGAACTTCGAATTTCAACTTTCCATCCTGCTCGTCTGCCTCGTAGCTTTGGCACTGTCGGGTTGCAAGGGGAAGCAAGTCGATGCAGCGGCCGAGGCCCCGCCGCCGGCACAGGTGGAGCGTGAACAAGACGGCGGCGCATTCCAGGTGGACCACCCGGAACAATTCGCCCTGGCCACGGCGGGTGAGTACAAGGCTGCGCCCGAACTGAATGTGACCGGCAGCGTCAGTCCCGACGTGTCGCGAAACATTCCGGTGATTTCCATTGCATCGGGGCGAGTGGTGGAGATTCGCGCCCGCCTGGGCGACACCGTCACCAAAGGGCAAGTCTTGATGCGCATTCAAAGTGCGGACATTGCACAGGCGTTCTCCGACTATCGCCAGGCGGTCGCGGATGAGACCTTGGCGCGCACCCAGCTTGAGCGCTCGAAGCTGCTGTACGACCACGGCGCTGTGTCACTCAACGACTTTCAAGTGGCCCAGGACACCGAAGCCAAAGCCCAGGTCACCGTCGAAACAACTCTCGAGCACCTGCGGGTATTGGGCGCCGACGTCAATCATCCCGCCTCGATGATCGATGTCCGCGCACCTGTCTCGGGCGTGATTACCGACCAACAGGTGACCAATGCGGCCGGCGTGCAGGGGCTATCAGGCCCGAACCCGTTCATCATTTCCGATCTCTCCCATGTCTGGGTACTATGCGACGTTTATGAAAATGACCTGCCCTTTGTCCACCTCGGTGAATACGCGGACATTCACTTGAATGCTTATCCGGACCTGCGTCTGAAGGGCAGGATAGGCAATATCGGCCCCGTGCTCGATCCCAACCTGCGCACCGCGAAGGTCCGGCTGGAAGTTGAGAATCCTGGCATGTTGCGGCTTGGGATGTTCGTCACCGCGACATTCTATGGCACGAAGAAGGAAGTGCATGCCACCGTGCCGGCGAGCGCGGTCCTGCACTTACACGATCGCGACTGGGTTTACGTGCCCGTCGAAGATGGCCGTTTTCGGCGCGTGGAAGTCGTAGCCGGCCAAATGCTTCCCCCCAGCGCGGGTGTACGGGCGCCCCTTGTGGGCGACCGTGGGCGGTCGCAGGGCACGTCCGTACCGAATGCCGGACAAGTGCAGGAGATCACCTCGGGCCTCCGGCCTGGGCAAACGGTTGTGGCCAACGCGCTGATGCTCCAGACCACTGTCGAACAGTAGAAACTGTCCGTAGTCAGTTGTCCGTGGTCCGTCGTGAAAGGCCGAAGTTCGAAACTCGAAAATCGAAAATCGTGAAGGTTTTGTATTTCGATTTTCGAATTTCGATTTTCGAATTTCGAGTTTCGGACTCTGACAACGGACAGAGGAGACCAAATGATCCGTGCCGCAGTTGACTTCGCCTTGAACAAGCGCCTGCTGGTGCTGGCGGGCGCCCTGGTTCTGTTCGGTTGGGGAATCATTTCGTTCCATCGGCTCCCCGTCGAAGCTTACCCTGACGTGGCGGATAATTACGTTGAGATCATCACCCAGTGGCCGGGCATCTCGGCGGAACAAATCGAACAACAAGTGACGATTCCACTTGAAAACGTGATGAACGGAGTCCCGGATATCGTCCACCTGCGCTCGTTCTCGCTCTTCGGGCTCTCCGATTTGAAATTGATATTCAGTGATGAATCGGAGAACGCTTGGAACCGGGAGAGGGTTCTCGAGCGACTTTCGCAAGTCACCTTGCCGCCCGGCGTCACGCCCCAAATGGGCACCGACTGGAGTCCGGTTGGCCAAATCTACTTCTTCACGCTGTACAACAACAATCCTCAGTTCGACGTTATGGATCTGAAGTCGCTCGAAGACTGGGTTGTCGAAAAGAATCTTAAGGCGGCGCCGGATATCGTTGACGTCGCCAGCTTCGGTGGGCCCACGCGTGAATATCAGGTCCGTGTCGATCCCAACCGGCTAATCGCCTACGGACTTAGCATTGGCCAGGTGGAACAACAACTCGCCAATAATAACGTGAATGCAGGCGGCAGCTTCATTGAAGCCGGCTTGCAGCAGATTAACGTGCGGGAAGTAGGCTTGGTGAGGAGCGTGCAGGACATTGAAAACACTGTCATCCTGACCAAAGGCGGTACGCCGCTCCGCATGAGGGATATCGCGGTGATCGAGCAGGGCCCCAAGATTCGCCTCGGGCAATTCGGGCGGGCCATTCATCGCGAAGATGGCAAGATCGTGGACAATAATGACGTGGTCTCCGCCTGGGTGCCCATGCGGAAGGGAGCTGAGCCGGAAGCGGCGCTCGAGGGTTTACACAAGAAAGTGGAGGAATTGAACAACCGCATTTTGCCGCCCGGCGTGAAGATCGTCCCCTTCATCGACCGCAGCGATCTCGTTCACTTCACCACCTACACGGTGCTACACAACCTCACCGAGGGCTTCATCCTGGTTACCATCATTCTTCTTCTTTTCTTAGGTAACGTGCGGGGCGCACTCATCGTGGCGACGACCATTCCGTTTTCGCTCTTGTTCGCCTCCATCTGTCTGGATTTGAGAAAAATCCCCGCCAACCTGCTCTCTCTCGGAGCTCTCGATTTCGGGATGGTCGTGGACGGTGCGGTGGTCATGATCGAGAATATTGTTCGCCACCTCGACCTGCGGGAAGAGGTGTACAAAACGGTCCCGGATCGAATTCGGGCGGCGGCGCACGAAGTGCAAAGGCCCGTCTTTTACGCCATCATAATTATCATCACCGCTTATTTGCCGATCTTTACGCTTCAGCGAGTGGAAGGCCGGCTTTTCCGGCCGATGGCCTGGACAGTGGCGTTTGCCCTGCTTGGGGCGGTTGTTTTCTCCATGACCATCGCGCCCGTGTTGGCGAGCTTTTTGTTTCGCAAGGAGTTCCGGGAATGGCACAACCCTTTTCTTGCTTGGCTTACGGGACAATATCAAGGGGCGCTGCGCCGCTCGATTCATCATCGCTGGGTGATGCTGGGTGTTGCCCTGGTGGCTCTCGCCGGAGCCGCCTACTTGGTGCTGGGCGGCATTATTGGATCGGAGTTTCTGCCCCATCTGGATGAGGGCTCGCTCTGGGTGCGTGGCACCCTGGCGCCGAGTACCGGGCCGACGGAGAGCATCCGGCTGGCGAATCAGGTCCGAGTGTTGCTGGCCTCTTTTCCCGAGGTCTATGAAACTACCAGCCAGGCCGGCCGACCGGATGATGGAACGGACACCACGGGCTTCTTTAATACCGAATACTTCGTTGGCCTGAAGCCCCCAAAGCAGTGGCGGCCCGTCTTTCACCAGAACAAAGACGAATTAATCGCCGCCATGGATCGCGAACTCGAGAAGATACCCGGGGTGATCTGGAACTTCTCCCAGCCTATCGAGGACAATATGGAGGAGGCGGTCAGCGGCGTTAAAGGTGAATTGGCCACAAAGGTCTACGGTGACGATCTGAAGACCTTGGAGGGCCTTGCCGACCGGATTGTCGATGTTATGCACGCGGTGCGAGGAATCGAAGACCTTGGAGTGTTTCGCGTGCTGGGCCAGCCCAACTTAAACGTGAGGGTGGACCGCCAACAGGCCGCCCGCTACCAGATCAACGTGGCTGATATACAAGATGCGATTCAAACCGCCGTGGGCGGCAATGCTCTCACCCAGGTTCTGGATGGCGAGGCACGCTACGACCTGGTGATGCGCTATCTCCCGCAATACCGTGACACGCGGGAAGCGATTGAGAATATTCGCTTGCTGTCGCCCGGCGGCGAACGAGTTTCGCTCGCTCAGCTTTGCAAGATCGAAGAGCGGGACGGCGCTTCCGAGATCTATCGGGAGGGAAATCAGCGTTATGTGGCTATTAAGTATAGCGTGCGCGGGCGTGACTTGGGCAGCGCGGTTGAGGAATCGATTCAGAGGGTCAACGCGCAGGTTCAACTGCCCCGTGGCTATCACATCGACTGGGAAGGTGAGTACGAGAGCCAGAAGCGGGCCGAGGCTCGCCTCTTCTTCATTGTGCCCTTGACGGCTTTCTTCATCTTTATGATCATCTATGGAGCGTTCGGCTCTGCCAAGTGGGCCTGCCTGAATCTGGTGAATATGCTGGTGGCGCCGCTGGGAGGCCTTCTTGCACTGTGGGTGACCGGGACCCACCTGAGCGTATCCTCGGGCGTGGGCTTCCTCGCCTTGTTCGGCGTTTCGGTACAGATCGGCGTGATTATGGTGGAATACATCAATCAGCTTCGCGCGCGCGGACGCACGATTGAAGATGCGGCTGTGGAGGGCGCCGTCCGCCGGCTTCGGCCCATCATGATGACCATGCTGGTTGCTACGCTAGGCCTGCTGCCCGCGGCTATGTCTCATGCCATCGGATCGGATTCCCAGCGTCCCTTCGCTATTGTTATCGTGGGTGGATTGATCGCTGACCTATTGATGAGCATCTTTCTACTGCCTACCTTTTACGTTTGGTGGGCCCGGCCTACCGACCATCTGCCCAGCCCCGAGGAAGCGAAGAGCGTGTACGAGCAATAGCGAGAAAGGTTAAAGTGTAAGGGCTAAAGGTTGGGTGTCTAACTTCTTCGAAAATCGGAAAGCGCGGCAAGTTTCGAATTTCCATTTTCGATTTTTGAGCACGACGGAGGCGGATTAATGAAGAGGGATGAAGTTCGCGCTCGCCTCGAGGAAATAGGTATCATCCCAATCGTTCGCGTATCTTCCGCTGAGGAGGCGTGTTTTGCGGCCGAGGCGGTCGCCAGCGGCGGTATCCCCATCTTTGAGATGGCCATGACCATGCCCGGAGCGTGCGAAGTGATTTCCCAATTGACTCGCAGTGCTCCGGAATTGATCGTTGGCGCTGGCTCAGTTCTGGACACAGACATGGCGCGTCAGTGCGTGGATGCGGGGGCAAGATTCCTGACGAGTGAAGGATTCGATTCGGAGTTGGTGGAATTCGCGGTCAAGCAACAGGTGGTGGTTTTGCCTGGCGCGTTGACACCCACGGAGGTGATCACGGCGTGGAAGGCGTCTGCGGACTTCGTCAAAGTCTTTCCCTGTGCGCAAGTCGGCGGAGACACTTACATCCGAGCGCTCAAGGCGGCGTTGCCCCAGGTGCCCTTAATCGCTGCGGGAGGCGTGAATCTCATGACGGCGGGCAATTTGATTCTAGCTGGAGCGGCGGCGCTGGGCGTCGGGCGAGAATTGATCCCGAAGGAAGCCATCCAACAGCGGAGAGCGGGATGGGTCCGTGAATTGGCGCGAAGGTTCCTGGGTCTGGTACGAGACGCCCGCCACCAGACCGCCGCATGGAAGGGAAGTATCGCCGCCCGGAAGTGAACTCAGGAGTCAAGCACAGATGTGACGGCTAACTGAAAATCTGGTATCCTGAGCTCATGCAGATCATGGTGGAGCTGCCCGATGATATCGCGCGCCGCCCCGACCCGGGGCGCGAGGCGCTGGAAGCGCTTGCCATCGAGGGTTACCGCTCGGGAGCGCTGACCCATTACCAAGCCAGTCAACTGCTTGGGTTGTCGCGTTTTGAGTTCGACGGTTTTCTGAAAGAGCGCAACATCTACGACCACGCGTACGATGCCGAGGCTCTAGAGCAGGACATGGAAACCCTGCGCCAGCTCGAAGCTAGAGGCCCCTTGGGTCGGCAATGATCGTTGTTGTCGCCGATACCTCTCCCCTCAACTACCTCATTCAGATTGGGTGTCAAGAGGTCCTGCCCACCCTGTATGAGCGTGTTTCCGTCCCGGTTGCGGTCTTGAAGGAACTCGATCATGCTCGCACTCCGGCTGCGGTTCTAGCCTTCGTGCACCAGATGCCTGAGTGGATTGTTGTGCGGCAAGCCAGCCTTACGCCTGATCCCACACTAGCCGTGCTCGACCCCGGCGAGCGCGAGGCCATCCAACTTGCTAAGGAGGAGCACGCAGACCTGCTCCTCATGGATGAAAAGATAGGCGTACACTTGGCTCGCCAGCGGGGTCTAAAGGTCATTGGAACGCTCGGCGTCTTGGTGCAAGCGGCCCAGCACGGCCTTATCAATATTGATGCGGCATTGGCGCGTCTGCGGGCCACTGATTTTCGCTGCACGCCTCGACTCTTCGAGCAGGCCAGGTGCCAAGTCTACGCACAAGGCGGACGCTCATGAGCAGCGGGCGTCCGTTCCGTGATGATCGGTAGGATGTCCTGAGTGCAGACGGAATAGGAATTCAGTGCCGACGAGGGTTGCTCTCAAACGCACTTGACAGAAGCCGACGGTCGCGCCGCGGCATAGGCGCTCGGAGGCCCTCATACCGGAGGTTCCGGCTGAGCCTTCGCATAGCAATAAGGCTCTCGCCGCTCGCCAACAGCTTGTTTGCCTGGGAGCGTACTACTTCATAGGGATATTCACCGGTGACCCAGAGATTCCGCAACACAAACGCTTGGGCATTCTTGGTGCGGCGCCTGGCAGGTGCCAGGCGTATAAAGCGCGGAGGTCCCGCGACCTTCTGCCCGCGGAGAATCGGTGCCAGCAACTGACGACATGTCAGGCTTCTCAACCTTCCCTCCCTTTACAGACAGGCCAGCAACTCTTCATATTTTACAACTTTGACGCGCGGCTCTCAACTCCGTACCGACGACGTAGCGGTCCGAGGAGATCACTCTTTCCTCAACAATCTTCGTCCTTGGAGGCGGACCTTGTCTTCCACAAGCAGACAGACCGCTTCAGAATAGATTCGGTGCTCTTCCTTCAAAATGCGCGCGGAGAGGGATTCAGGCGTGTCATCATCCAAAACAGGCACGACTGCCTGGCAGACGATAGGGCCGGAATCCACTCCCTCATCTACGATGTGAACTGTGCAGCCGGTGAATTTCACCCCGTAATCCAGGGCCTGCTTCTGTGCGTCGGTTCCCGGAAAAGCAGGCAGCAAAGCGGGATGGATGTTCAGAATGCGACCCGGAAACTCGCGCACGAAATAAGGGCTGAGGATGCGCATAAAGCCCGCCAGGCACACCACGTCCACGTGGAATTCCTTCAGGACCGAGACGACTTCGCGGTCGAAGGTCTCGCGGTCTTTTCCTTGTGAGGCAATGAAGCGAGTCTCGAGGCCCATCTTTCTGGCGGTGGCAAGGCCGGCCGCATCCTCTTTGTTGCTGATTACCACTGCGATCTTAGCGGCGATTTTCCCCGCCTCAACGTTCCTGGCGATTGCCTCGAAGTTTGAGCCGCGTCCGGAAAGAAGGATGCCAAGATTTTTCATGAGGTTTTTCCGAGGGGAATTGGCGATTGGTGATTTGAACCATGGGTGATTTGTGATCGGTGATTTGTGATTGCTGACGGGCTGGTGGTTCGCTGTCATCCTGAGCGAAGCGAAGGATCACCGCAGTTCGTCTGGGGCCACCGAACACCAAAACTACTGCAAAGATCCTTCGCTGCGCTCAGGATGACAGTGCACATCACAAATCGCCAATCACCAATGGTTCAAATCACCAATCACAAATCACCAATGTATTGGACGCTCGGCTTGCCACGCTGGATCTCGCCGATGATCCAGGATTTTTCGCGCTGTTGAGCGAGGAGAGTGGTGACGCGAGCGAGCTTTCGCTTCGCGACAATCAGCATCATGCCGATTCCCATATTGAAAGTGCGGAGCATGTCGGGTTCCGGCACGCGTCCCAGCCGGGCGATCAGGTCAAAAATCGGCAGCACGGGCCAACTCCCCAGACGGACTACCGCGCGCGCGCCCGGCGGCAGTATGCGGGGCGTGTTGTCGGTGATGCCGCCGCCGGTGACGTGAACCAATCCCTTAAGCAAGCGTTCGGCGAGCAGGGGCTGCACCACTTTCCAGTAGCAGCGGTGTGGCGCCAGAAGTTCGTCGCCCAGGGTCCGCGCGAGTTCCGGCACCAGTTGGTTGAGCTTGAGTCCTGCCTTTTCGAGCAGGACCTTGCGGGCAAGGGAGTAGCCATTGGTGTGCATTCCGGCGGAAGGAAGCCCCACGATGGCGTCTCCCGGGCCGATCCGGCTGCCATCGACGATCTCGCGCCGCCGCACCCAGCCCACGATGCAGGCTGCCAAATCATATTCATGAGGCGGATAGAACCCCGGCATCTCAGCGGTTTCGCCTCCGATCAGCGCGCAGCCCACGGCACGGCAGGCCAGCGCCATGCCCCGCACGACGTCGGTAACAACTTTCGGATGCATCTTCCCTGTCGCCAGGTAGTCGAGCAGAAACAAGGGCGCCGCGCCATGAACGGAGATGTCGTTCACGCAGTGGTTGACCAGATCGCCTCCGACGGTCGAATGGCGGTTCAAGGCGAAGGCAATCTTGAGTTTGGTCCCCACGCCGTCGATACTCGAGATAAGGACGGCGTCGCGGGGAAGGCCCTGGATTGAGAAAAATCCTCCAAAGGCCCCCACTTCTTTCAGTACGCGCGCGTTGAAGGTTTTGCGCGCTAACAGTTTGATGGACGCTTTGGCCACAGTGGCAGCGTCAATGTCTACACCAGCGTCACGATAGAGCATAGTGGTTAGAACGTCTTTCCTGTTCTCGACCAGCGTGTCTTGTTAAAGAAGTTCCAAAGGATGGAGGCATCGAACCTCAGTCGCGACGTCAACTCCTCGCTCGTCCAGTCCCGACTGGGAGCATCGTATGACCAATAAACGAACAGCGGCTCACCCACTACATTTTCGAGGGGAACAAACCCCCAGAACCGGCTGTCCAAAGAGTTGTCCCGGTTGTCTCCCATGCAAAAGAGAAATCCCGGCGGCACGTGCAAGCCGTCGTCCTGGATAAAATTGGGCATTTCCCGCGACCATGCCGGGTCAAGTCCCCAAGCGGCGGGCAGAGTATCCAGCACATTGAGGGGAGGAGGAAAGTTGTCTCGCAAGGGCAGCGTGGAAGAGTATTGGAATTGTATGTAAGGCTCTTTGAGGGCCTGACCGTTGACGAAGACCTTTCGGTCCTCAATCCTGAGCACGTCCCCACCCACTGCGATCACGCGCTTCACAAACATTACGGAGGGATTTCGAGGATAGCGAAAGGCGACAATATCCTGCCGATGGATACTCCGCAGGGGAGGAATGCGAAGCGAAGTGTAAGGAAGCCGCGGCCCGTAGAGCAGCTTGTTCAGAAAAACATGATCGCCGATCAAGATCGTTTGCTCCATCGAGCCGGTCGGAATCACTGTGGCTTCGGCAATGAACGTTCGAATGCAGAACACGCCCAGCAGCACCACCAGCAAGGAACGGACAGTCTCCCAGACGCTTTCCCGGTGCTTGGGCTTGGCGCCGGAACTTTCGCTCCCCGGCTCGGGAGGGTCTGAATCAGGCGGATCCGAAACAGGGTGCAGCGGAGCAGGCGGTTCTGAAACAGGTTCTCCCGTAGTTTTGTTTTCGAGCGGTTCCATATCTATTAGTCCCGGTTTCTAATCGCAATGAGGGGTTCTTGGACCGTGGTGGGGTAATTTCCCGTGTAGCACGCCAGGCAAAACCGTCCCTGCGTGTCCCCTACGGCCCGGCGCAGGCCCTCGAGCGACTGGTAACCCAGGGAGTCAGCCCCCAGGAATTGTCGTATTTCCTCGACATTATGAGTAGATGCGATCAATTCCTTTTTCGTTGGTGTGTCAATACCGTAAAAGCAAGGCGAGGCAGTGGGCGGGCAACTGATCCGCATGTGGATTTCCTTAGCCCCGGCTTCCCTTACAATACGCACGATCATCCGGCTGGTGGTGCCGCGAACAATCGAGTCGTCCACCAAAACCACTCGCTTGCCCTCCAGCAGGCTGCGCACGGGGTTCAGCTTCAGCTTGACTCCAAAATCTCGAATAGCCTGGCTGGGTTCGATAAACGTGCGACCCACATAGTGGTTTCTGATCAAGGCAATCTTGAGCGGAATCCCTGATTCCTCGGCATAGCCGGTGGCTGCCGGAACGCCGGAATCCGGAACTGGAACCACAAGGTCAGCCTCCGCCGGATGCTCGCGGGCCAGGAAACGCCCCAGCATTTCGCGGCTGGCCTGCACCGAGCGCCCAAACACGACGCTGTCGGGCCGGGAAAAATAGACGTGCTCGAAGATGCACTGGGAGGGCGACACGGGCGGGGCAAAACGCAGGGAGGTTACTCCCCGGCGGTCCAGGATGACCATCTCGCCCGGCTCGACGTCGCGAATGAACCTGGCGTTAATCAAATCGAAGGCGCAACTCTCCGAGGCCAGGACGTAAGCGTCGTCGAGTTGCCCCAGGCTAAGGGGTCGGAAGCCGCGCGGATCGCGGATGCCGTAGACGCTGTCCTTGAAAAGCATGACCAGCGAATAAGCCCCCACCACCTTGTCGAGCGCTTCCGCCACGGCCTCCGGATTGCCTGCCTGGCGGGAGCGCGCAAAGTAGTGCAATATCACTTCGGTATCACTGGTGGTTTGAAAGATGTCACCGCGATTCTCGAGGTCGCGCCGGATGGAACTGGCGTTCACCAGGTTGCCGTTATGCGCCAAGGCCACTTGACCCTTATTACAACTCACCTTCAAAGGTTGGGCGTTCTTGAGGTCCGTATCTCCGGCCGTCGAGTAGCGCGTGTGCCCGATGGCCAGATGTCCGGGCAAGCCCTTAATGACCTCGGAGGGAAAGACCTCGTCGACGTGCCCCATGCCCCTCTTGCAGGTTATGGACTCGCCGTCAGACACTGCAATGCCGGCGCTTTCCTGTCCCCGGTGCTGGAGGGCATAAAGACCCAGGTACGCCAATCTCGCCGCCTTCGGGTCACCATGAACAGCGAAAACCCCACAGTGGTCGTGAAACTTGTCGTCAGGGAGAGAAAAAACCGGGAAGCGATAAGACGCGAGCTGCAATAATCCTCCTCCAAATCAGGAAGGATGAGACTTGGAATGCTTGAGTGGCCGCTAATTCCTCTCGAATCAGTGTGTTCAGGCGGAGCCGATCCGCGCCCTTTGGCAGCTCGGCAAGCCAGTCTCGGTTCCCCCGACGAGGTTGGGGTCTCCACCAGACCGAAGGCGCCGAACACTACTCTAGTATGCGCCCAGTCGCAGACTGACGCAACAGGTTTGTAAGCGGGGTAGTGGTACAGTTTGATGTTGTAGCGGCGAGTTTACCTCGCCAAATGGCGGCGTAAAGCCGCCTCTACATCAAACTGTACCACTACCGTAAGCGGAATGACGTGTGGTCTGGGACGCCCGTATTGTTCAAATGACGCCACTACTTGGTCTTCTCGAAAGTTGGAAGATGGTGGTATGTTGCGGTAAACTACTGGGTTCCCGGTAGAAGGTGAATCGATGGAGCGCGAGGTTACGGGATAATTAACTACCCGCCCAAAGGCAGCCCGTGCACCAAAGCCGGAGACAGTTCCCAAAAACAAATGGAGGTGCTATGGCGCAACCCTGGAAAACAAAGAAATGGTTTGTCAGCCCCTGGTGCTATTTGCCGGAGGCGACGAAGGGCTTCAACTTCCCGCCCAAGATCAAGATTCATGATGTGACGCTGCGCGATGGCGAGCAGCAGACTGGCGTGGTTTTCCGTCGTGAAGAGAAGGTGGAAATCGCCAAGCGGCTGGACGCCATGGGTGTTCACCGCATCGAGGCCGGAATGCCGGCCGTCTCGCCGCAGGACCAGGGCGCGGTGAGTGATATCGCCAGCCTGGGCCTGAAGGCCGAGGTCTTTACCTTCGCACGTTGTCTGGTGAGCGACGTGGCGGCCGCCAAGGCCTGCGGATGTAAAGGTGTGATCGTCGAAATACCTTCCAGCGAGCACATCATCAAGAATGCCTACGGATGGCCCTTGGAGCGGGCGATGAAATCCTCCATCGAAGCCACGCTGGCCGCTAAAGAGGCCGGCCTTTATACGGTCTTCTTTACCATTGACTCGACGCGCACGGAGGTGGAGAAGTTGCTGGACCTCGTTCAGCATGTGGCTGAGGAAGGCCACATGGACGCGTTTACGATAGCCGACAGTTTCGGTGGGTGCACGCCGCAGGCGATCTACACGGTGGTCAAGAAAGCAATCAAGCGGCTCAAGAAGCCGATGGAGATTCACTGTCATCAGGACTTCGGATTGGGTGTGGCCAACACCATTTACGGACTGGCAGCGGGAGCGTCAGTGGCGCACACCACGGTGACCGGCTTGGGCGAGCGGGCCGGCAACGTTCCTATGGAAGACGTCGTCCTCTCTCTGCTCTGCCAGTACGGAGTCAACCTGGGGATACGCACGGAGAAGATGTGCGAGGTTTCGCGGTTTGTGCTGGACCTTGCGAAGGTCAAAATTCCAGGGAACCGCCCCATCGTAGGTGACATGCTCTATCAGGTGGAATCGGGGATCGTGGCGGGGTTTGTCCGCAAAGCCCGCGAGAAGAGCCCCATGGAATATGTTCCGTTTGCTCCTGAGCTGGTGGGGCAGGCGCCCGTGTCCATCGTGCTCGGCAAGAACAGTGGGCTGCCCTCCGTGCAGGAATGGTGTGAGAAGCTGAAAGTGCAAGCCAGTGAAGAGGAAATGATGGAGATGGTGCGCCTGGTGAAGGAGAAGTCGTTCGAGAAGAAGGATCTGCTTACCCAGGCTGAATTCGAGACCATCGTTGGCCAAGTGCAGAACCGCGCCGCAGCCGCGAGCTAGGGTCCTGCTACACTTGGTTCTTTACAACCGGCACAGTGTCATTCCGAGCGAAGCGAGGAATCTCGCCCTGAGCGTCACCTTCTATGCGCCCGAGTCAGAGCGAGATTCCTCGCTTCGCTCGGAATGACACTGCCGGGTGATTTTTTCACATGTTCGGAGGGATGGGAATGATCCGCAGCTTGGAGGAATTGATCGCGCTGGCGCGGCAGCTTGGTCCCGCGAAAATCGCGGTGATCGAAGCCCACGACCCAGACGTGTTGGAAAGCCTGGCGCAGGCGGAGCCGCTGGGGCTGGCGGCGCCGATCCTGGTGGGTAAACCTGCCAAGATCGAAGAGGCCGCCCGCAAGGTGGGCTACAGCTTGCGCCCCGAGTCGTTGATCCCGACCTCCGGGGAAGACGCTTCCATCCGCCAAGCGATCGACTTGGTGCGAGAGGGCAGGGCGGACCTGCTCATGAAAGGCAAGGTCACCACGGCCAACCTGATCAGAGGGGTTCTGGACAAGGAGCGTGGCTTGCGCGCCGGAAGGCAATTGAGCCAGGTGATTGTCTTCCAAACGCCTCGCATCCCGCGGCTGATGGTTATGACGGACGGCGCCATCAACATTGCTCCCACGCTGGAGAACAAGGCGGAAATCTGCCGTAACGCCATCGAGGTTGCGCACGCGCTGGGCATCGCGGAGCCTAAGGTGGTCTTGCTGGCGGCGCTCGAATTCGTCAACCCGGCCATGCCGGCAACCGTGGATGCGGCGGCGCTGGTGCAGATGAACCGGCGCGGCCAGATCCCCGGCGCCTACCTGGAAGGCCCCTTGGCTCTGGATGTTCCTCTCAGCCGCTTTGCCGCCGACCGCAAAGCAATTTCCAGCCCGGTTGTCGAGGCTACCGATGTGTTCATCGCTCCGGACATTGAAGCGGCCAATATTCTGTATCGGGCAATCACGTATTTTGCCGGGGGGCAGTCCGGGGGCATCATCGTTGGGGCGCGAGTTCCGCTGGTGGTGCTCTCGCGGGCGGAACCGCCGGAGACCAAGATTCACTCCATTTCCCTGGCGCTCCTTCTGATGCACCATCAGCGCCAGACGTCCTAGGCTGGTTTTGGAGTGCGGCAGCTTGCTGCCGCTTTTCTCGCAGGAAGCTTGCTTCCGGCAGCGGCTCGAGCAAGCTCGAGCGAAAAAAGCGGCAGCAAGCTGCCGCACTCCAAAGCGCTTTGCCCACAAGGGGATTTACTTTGAGGATTCTGGTTCCTAACCTTGGCTCCACGTCGCTGAAATATCAACTCATTGAGACCGAGGGTGAAAGGGTGCTGGCGCGCGGAAAGATCGAGCGCATCGGAAGCGCAGAGTCGCCGATCACCACATGGGAGGCAGTGGGCGAGAAGGAAGTGAAGGAGGTGGGGTTCGTCCCTGACCATCGGGCTGCGGTCGATGTGCTGATTGCCAGGCTCAGAAACCTCGGCCCGACAGTTCACGGAGAGGACGCCATCGCAGCCGTGGGTTTCAAAGCCGTGCATGGCGGCCCGCGCTACTGCGGAAGTTTCCTCATCGACGATGCATTGCTGGCCGCGATGGGGGAGTTTGTCGGCGTAGCTCCTGTTCACAACCCGATCTATATCGAGGCCATGCAGCTCTTTCGCGAAGTATTGCATGGAGTTCCCATGGTCGCCGTCTTTGAAACCGGGTTCCATGCCACTATGCCGGAAAAGGCCTCCACTTATGGTGTCCCGCATGAGTGGGGAGAAAAGTATGGCGTCCGTCGCTATGGCTTTCACGGTTCTTCTCACCGCTATGTCGCACGGCGAGTCCCGGAGGTCCTCGGACGGCCCGCCTCCGAGTTGCGAATCGTCTCGTGCCACCTGGGAGGGAGTTCCTCGATTTGTGCGGTGCGGGAAGGGAAGTCTGTTGACACGAGTTTCGGCTTTTCGGCCCAATCCGGAATCGAGCATGCCACGCGTTGCGGGGATCTTGACCCCTTCATCATTCTGCGCGTCATGGAGAAGGAGAAACTGACGCCCGCGCAGGCCGGCGAAGTCCTGTGCAAGAAAGCAGGCTTGTTCGGCATCTCGGGACTCAGCGGCGATCTGCGGGATTTGGAAGAAGCGGCGTCAAAAGGCCACCGGCGAAGCGCGCTGGCCATCGAGGTATTGGTGTATGAGGTCAAGAAATATATTGGAGCTTTCGCCGCCGCTATGGGCGGACTCGACGCCGTCGCTTTTGCGGGCGGCATCGGCGAGAACTCCTGGGGGGTTCGCCAGGAAGTTTGCCGGGACATGGAATTCCTCGGAATCCGTCTTGATCACGAGGCTAATCGCCAGCCTGCTCGCGCCGTCATTTCGCGTCCTGATTCCCGCGTGGCGGTGTTGGTTGTCCAGACCAATGAGGAGATCGTGGTGGCGCGCGAGACGGCGCGAGTGCTGGCAGAAAGCAGTAGGCAGAAAAAGGAGACTTATTCTGAATGAAACTAGTAACATTTACGAGCGGCGAGGGAGACCGAGTGGGCGCCTTGAAGGGCGATTTGGTGGTTGATCTTGAGCTTGTCATCGGTCTCGTTCGCGGCGGCGGGTTGGGAATCGAGCGGCGGCCTGAGCTGCAAGACGCAGTGGACACGGTGTTGGCGCCAAGAGCGAGTCTTCATCACATGGTTGATCTTCTCGAACGCAAGGAAGCGTGGCGCGCCGCACTCGCGAAGATTGTTGATGCGCTGGCTGCCTCCCGGGAATCTGCGCGCCTTCCCCAAGCGCTGTTCACACCGATCGAGCAGGTGCGTTTGCGCGCGCCTCTGCTGCGGCCCGGGAAGATTGTTTGTGTCGGACTCAACTACGAATCGCACCGTGCCGAACAGGGCATCCAATCCCCCGCGCGGCCAATCTTCTTCCTTAAGTCCGGCAACACCATCTGCGGCCCTGGTGATTCTATTGTCCTTCCCCCCAACTCGAGCCAGGTGGATTTCGAGGCGGAGTTCGCGGTGGTGATCGGAAAGAAAGGGAAGGGAATACCGGAAGAGAGAGTCTTCGAGCACATCGCAGGCTATACCATCCTCAATGACGTGAGCGCGCGTGATCTTCAGATCGGCGATCGGCAGTGGTTCCGAGGCAAGAGTTGCGATACCTTCGCGCCCATCGGCCCCTGCATTGTTACCGCGGACGAGATTCCCGACCCGCATTCCCTGCGCATCTCACTCACGCTCAACGGGCGGACGATGCAAGACTCGACTACCTCCGATCTCATTTTCAAGATTCCATTTCTGGTGAGTTACCTCTCCCAATCACTCACCTGGGAACCCGGCGACCTTCTTTCCACGGGCACGCCGGGCGGTGTAGGCCACCACCGAAAGCCGCCGATTCACCTCCATCCGGGCGACACGGTCAGCATAACGGTCGAAAGCATCGGAACGCTCACGAACGCTGTGGTTGGGCCGTGAGGGAGCAAAGCTCTCAGCCGTCGGCTACCAGCCATCAGCTATCATCTCAAGTACAACTCATGTGTTTTCAATAACATATGGTCACTATGTAATTAAGTACCGTATTTTCAACAACTTGCAGGATTGAGTGGGGGTTTTCCACAGCGGTCCTTTGTTTTCATAGACATTCCCGGTTTGTTCCGTCAAAAACAGCTTTCAGCAGTCAGCCTTCAGCCGTCAGCCACGTTCATTCCCATGCTTGGTTAAGGAAGCGTTAGGGGTGGTCGACTGACACGCTGGCACTCGGCCAACCACCGCCGCCAGCGACAAGAGGGTTTTTCCGCAGCAGTCCTTTGTTTTCATAGACATTCCCGGTTTGTTCCTTCGGAAAGTCGAGAAGTCAAGGAGTCGAGCCGTCAAGGAGTTAACGAACACCTCCCAGGCGGCGGCTGGACTTTGCTCTCGCATTGGACTCTCGACTTTTTGACTTTGTCGTTTTTTTTCATAGACATTCCCGGTTTGTTCCTTCGGAAAGTCGAGAAGTCAAGGAGTCGAGAGTCGAAGAGTTAACAAACGCACCCCATCTGACCCCTGACTTCCGGCTCCCGACACCTGACGCCTGGCACCAGACACCAGACGCCTGACACCTGGCACCTGCTCCGGGCCATGACTCCCAGCCCAGCCTTCCAGTAGAATGCTAGCCTATTATCTTCTATTTGTCAAGAGGCAAGAAGTCTGAGGCAAGAATTCTGGCCGCGATGGCTTCACGGGTCCGGATGCCCAAATCAGTAAGGACCTGCCCGTGCTCACCTCGGCTTCGCCGCTGGGACTTGCAGAAAACCCGCAAAAGTGCGGAAACATCGCGCCAGGGCGAGATGTTGCAGGGGCAACCGTAGGGCGGCCACAAGGGCCGCCCCTACAACGGGTCGTGGATTGGACAAGCCTGGGTTGCCGGCCGGCCCGCGGGGCACGTGCCCTCAGTCCCCACAGGTCTGTGCTTGCACTCGCCGCCCTCGGGAACTATATTGTGGCAAGTCGAATTCCATCTCCGCATGGAGGCACCGATGTTTTCCGCGCTCATCGCTCACCCGCAGACCTCGACCAAGCGCATGGTGATCTACTTGGGCTGTGTGTCCGTTTTATTTCTCGCAGCCGTTTTGTTCAGTTTTCATGGCAGGCTGCAAACCCCAAAGGGTATTCCTACTCGGCGCGTGATTTCCGCAGCTCCCG
>Ga0326728_10008103_pt1 | contig 26395 bp, 25 predicted proteins | sample MB3enrmetagenome_FD_207602 | JGI IMG/M metagenome (GOLD analysis project Ga0326728, IMG submission 207602) | Lab enriched peat soil microbial communities from McLean, Ithaca, NY, United States - MB31MN | ecosystem: Environmental > Terrestrial > Soil > Wetlands > Peat | place: USA: New York... | reverse complement strand
AAGGGAAGGAGTAGCGAACCGAAACCCCGAGACGGCGGCTTCACTGCCGCCCAAACTCAAACCCTCGACCCCGTCGGCATTAGCTTATTGCGGGCAAAAAATGGTCTTGACAATGGGGTCCACTTTAGTCTGTGGTGGCGGTTCTTCGGCGAGAAACACATCGTGAGGCGGACCGAGGAAGAAGTCTGGCCTGCGTACGGCGCCGTCATCATGGTCTGTCCCCGGTGCAACCAGCCGTGCGCGACCTCGGCGAAGCACGCCATCGCCTGCGTCGAACCCCTCACCGTCGAGACGCCCGTCACCTGCCCCTATTGCCGGGCCATGACGTTCAAGGTCACCGAAGGAAAACTCATGCCCGCCTAAATGCCGTCGCCGTCCCTCAACACAAAGAACAAGCCGGGCTGGTGGCCCCGGCTCATTCGCGGCATCGCCGCGCGCATCGACCCCGAGACCTACGAGCAGACGCAGGGCATGGAGATGACGCGCTACGGCTTCATCAGGCGCGTCAAGACGAAGGACGGCGCGGCGCAGTTCGGCGAGATCGACGGGACGGGCGACCAGTTCGCCATCGAGCGGCCCGGCGCGGGCGTTCCCGTGGACCTGTCCAGCGCGCTCGGTAACAACCGCGGCTTCGTCTACGCCGCCGTGAACGCGAAGACCCGCGAGGTCATGACCATCGACTGGCGGCTCTTCCAGGTCGTCGGCGACGACCACGAGGAGCAGCAGGACCGCGACCTCCTGGACCTGTTGGACGGCGTGAACGACAACATGACGGGCTTGGAGCTGAAGTATCTCACGTCGTCGTGCCTCGACCTGACGGGCAACGCCTATTGGTTTTTGGAAGGCGTGAAGAACGACCTCGACAAGCCGAAGGCTATCCACCTCATGCCGCCCGACCGCGTGCGTCCGGTCATTGACAGGCGCTCGTGGCCCTATCGGCTCCTCGGGTACAAGCTGAAGCTCCAGAACAACTCCGAGACGCAGTTCAGTCCCTGTGAGGTGCTCCATTTCCGCCTGCCGAACGCCAGCGATTTCTTCGAGGGCCTGAGCCCCGTCGCCGCGGGCGCGGAATACATTGACAACGACAACTACGCGATGGAGTTCAACCGCAAGTTCTTCGTGAACGGCGCGCGGCCGGCGGGGTTCCTCGAAGGCGATTTCGTGGCCGAGACGCAGCTTGAAGCGCTGAAGATGGATTTCATCGACATGCACGGCGGCATCGACAACATGAACCGCATCGGCGTCCTGCCGAAGGGCGTGAAGTGGGCGCCGTCCGGCGCGTCGCCGAAGGACATGGATTTCAAGAACATGTCCGACAACATGCGGGACCGCATCCTTGCGATGTTCGGCGTGAGCCGTACCATTCTCGGCACCGCGGAGTCGGACACGAACCGTGCGACGGCGGAGACCGCCGATTACGTCTCTTCGAAGCGCGTCATCAAGCCGCACATGATGCTCATCTGCGGATTCCTCAACGAAAAGCTTGTCCCCCGCTACGGCGACGAGCTGTACGTCAGTTTCATCGATCCCGTGCCGGAGGACAAGGCGGCCCGCACGACCGAGATGCAGACCGCGGTCGGCAGCCAGCCGGTCCTGACCGTGAACGAGGCGCGCGAGGAGTTCATGGGGCTCGGCCCCGTGGACGGCGGCGACACGCTCATGCAGCCGACCAGCATGGCTCCGGTGGGTTCGTCTGGCGACGGAAATGCCGACGGGGACGGCGACGGCAAGCCGCAAGGCGACGGTGACGCCAAGCCCCAACACGATGACCCGAACGCGAAGACGGTCCGCAAGGAGATGAGGTTGAACGTGAAGGCGGCGAACGGCCAGAGGGTCGCTTACCGTCCCGCGCGCACGAAGATGCAGACGCTCGCCAAGAAGCGCGGCGAGATGGCGACGTCGCTCGCGGAGAAGATGGCGGCAGACCTCAAAGCCAAGCTCGACGCGCCGTCCAGGAAGTTCGAATCCACCAAGGAGCAGGACGAGGCGCGATGGAAGGAGTTCACCGAATTCACGCAGGCGGCCGAGAAGGACATCGCGGCGACCATGCGGAAGCTGAACGGCGAGCAGGAGGACGAAGTGCTTGCCAATCTTTCCGAGGCGATCAAGAAAGCCATCGACCCCGCCGACCTGTTCGACATCAAGAACTTGGTATCGGCGTCTGGCTTGCGGTAGATCAGCAGTAAGTCGGGCTTGATATGGCATTCGCGGTAGCCCACCCAATCGCCGCTCAAGGCATGGTCGCGGCGATTCTCCGGCAAGACTCGGTCGGACAGCAGCAGCGCCACGACAGACGATACCAGCGGGTCCAGGTCCTTGCCGTGGCGCGGCGTTGCGTTCGCGCGCTGGTAGTCGCGCTTGAATGCCGACGAGCGTTCAATCGTCCGCATTCAAGTCCGCCATGAGTGCGGCGGTGCTGGTGAAGCGCTTGCCCTTTCCAGACTCCAGTTCGGCAATCGCCTTGCGGGTGGTCGCGTTTGGCGCCTTGACCTCGAAGGGCAGCCGCCGCTCATCCACGATGCGCAACATCAGCAGGCGGATCGCATCCGAAATGGACAGTCCCATGGCGGCCAGAGCCTCGGCCGCGCGTTCCTTGGTGGCGCTATCTATGCGAGCGCGGACGTAAGTGTCTGCCGTACTCATGGTGATCCTCTCGAAAGCCGGTTACTCAAGTCCTATTGTAGTCATGTTGCGACTACAGAGCAAACCGCGGTTTTGTGTCAGCTTGCCGCCGCTAGCCAACGCGGAACAGAATCCGCGGGTCTGACGGCGCCACATGGGCGCCCGGTGAGAGTAGTCTCCGCTTAAGCGGCGATCTCTACACTATCCACCACTGTGCTGGGCTCCGGAACCCGCTCGCCCCGCAGTCGCATCCCTTCAATGTGAAACTCGATGGCTTCCGCAATCAGCCTGCGCGTATCTTCCAGCGTGGGGCCGGTGGTGACGCACCCCGGGAGGTCCGGGACATAGGCACACCAGTTGCTAGGGGCCTTTTCAAGAACTACCGCGTATTTCGTCATTTCAACCCCGCCTGCTTCAGAATTGAGTTTAGCGTACCGGGAGTCAGGTCATCGCCTTCGTGGCCCGGGACCGTCACGGTACCCGGCTTGACTGGGTGAGTGTACTGCTTGTGGTCCCCGCGTGTGCGGTCCAGCCTCCATCCGTCTTCCTTCAGCCGCTTGAGCATGTCCCGAACCTTCATGATGATCCAAGTTTACGCCGCTGTGCCGGTGCGGACTCCGCACGTGCATCGCCGGTCCACCCAAGAAACCGAGAACTCCGAAGAGAAAGGCTCCGCTGGCCGATTCGCTCAGACGGGCGGAGCGGAAACTCGCCGCCTATCGAAACGCCTTCAAGGGATTCTCAGACGCGGAGATCTCGATCCTGGACGGCGTCATCCTCGAGCCGGCAAGCGGAAATTAGCCCGCCCGAAACAAGTTCTCCAGCGCCGGCGCCAAGTCGGGAAAGTGGAACACAAACCCCGCGGCCTGCGGCCTCTCGGGCAGCACCCGCTGGCTGGAGAGAATCACTTCCGCCATCTCGCCGAATATCGCGCGGAGCGCCAACTTGGGTACCGGAAAGATGGCCGGCCGATGCAGCGCGGCGGCCAGCGCGCGGGTGAACTCCGCGTTGCTCACCGGGTTGGGCGCCACCCCGTTGAGCGCGCCCGATACCGGCTGCTCGACCGCGAAATGGAACAGGTTGGCCAGGTCTTCCAGGTGTATCCACGAGGTCCACTGGCGGCCGTTGCCCAGCTTCCCGCCAATACCCATGCGGAACGGCGTCAGGATGCGCTTCAGCAGGCCGCCGCGCGGGTCCAGCACATGGCCCGTTCGAATCGATACCACGCGTACCCCCAGCGCTTCGGCTTCCGCCGCCGATCGCTCCCAACCGGCGCAGACCTCCGCCAGGAAATCGCCGCCCGGGGTGGATATCTCCGTGAGAATCTCGTCGCCGCGCGACCCGTAGTATCCGATCGCCGACGAACAGACCAGCACCCCAGGTTTGCGCGGCAACCGCGCCATGGCCTTCACCAGGTTGGTGGTGCCCACCACCCGGCTGTCGCGAATGCGCGCCTTCACCGCGGCATTCCAGCGCTGCGCCACAGGTTCGCCGGCCAGGTGGACCACCGCGTCCACGTCGCGCAGGCTATCCGCCGAAGGCTCGCCCTTGGCCGGATCCCAGGGGAACACTTTGACGCCCGCCGGCATGTTCATTCCGGCATGGCGGCTGAGCACCTGCAAGGAGTGGCCGTCCGCGGCGAGGGTCTTCAGCAGCTTCCGCCCAATGAACCCGGATGCGCCGGAAATCGCAATCTTCACCTGACCGCCTCCTCTCTGAGCCATGATCGCACGTCCGGCCGGTACAATAGGAACTGCATGAGGGCGTGGAACCGCGCAAAGCTGTTATGGGGCTACCTCGCGCGCCGGTCCAGGCTCCCGGCGCTGCCGGTGGAATACATCGTCGAGACCACTGCCAAGTGCAACCTCTACTGCCCCATGTGCCCGCGCGAGAGCCTTCCGCAGCCCAAGGCGGATATGACGGGCGAGGTCTTCGAAACCCTGGTGCGCCAGACGGGCCGGTCGGCCGAGCACATGATGCTGATCGGCCTGGGCGAGCCGTTCCTGGACCCGAACATCTTCGAGCGCATCGAATTCTGCCATCGCCATAGTATCTCGACTCTGCTCTCCACCAACGGAACGCTCCTCGACGAGCGCCTCGCGGAGCGCGTACTGGATTCGCCGCTGGAACAGATCACCCTGAGCTTCGACGGCGCCCGCAAGGAGACCTTCGAGTTCTATCGAAAAGGCGCCAACTTCGAAAAAGTCCGCGACAATTTCGTGCGTTTCGCCCGCATGAAGAAGCAGCGCCGCTCGCGTCTCCAGGTGGTGGTGCAAATCGTCAAGATGGACGGCAACGCGGGCGAGGTGGACGAGTTCATCCGTTTCTGGAGCGCCGTGCCCGGCATCGACCAGATCCGCGTCAAAGCCGACGAGACCAATCTCATGAAGCCCGGCGCCGCGCGCGACCCCGCCGACTGGAAGTACCCCTGCCACTACCTCTGGCGCGGCGCGGTCTACGTCAAACACAACGGCGATGTCTACCCTTGCTGCCAGAGCTACATGCTGGATGGCGCGCCGTTGGGTAATGTGGCGCGCGAGCCGCTCGTCGAGATCTGGAATTCCGAGTCCATGAGGGAAATGCGCCGCCTGCATGCCGCCGGCCGCGGAGGCGAAGTGGAAATGTGCTCGCGCTGCTGCACCACTGTGCCGCATCCTTTGCTGGTGGCCGGCAGCCTGATGCTGCACGCCCGCGCGGTCCGCCGCCTGCTGCCGTTGGTGGAGCGCCTGACGTATTTCTCGAAATTGCCCGCCCGTCTCTTGCGTCCCGCGCAGGAGCCCAGGATTCGACCGTAAGCCGGCGTTGTAACGCGCCCAAAACCACCTCCGGCTATACTACCCGTGAGGTGCTCATGCAATATCTAATCGGCGCTTTAATCGGTTTCGCCGCGTGGTTCGTGCTGCGGTTTCTGGTGATGGGCCTGTATACCGTGGATCAGAACGAGCGCGCGGTCAAGACCAGTTTCGGCCGGGCCGTGCGGGTTCCCGGCGGCAAGACCACACTCGACGATCCCATCGCGGAGTTTCTCCGTCCCGAGGAACGCCCGCGGTACTCTTACCCGCAGGTCCGCGTCGTTCCACCCGGCGGACCTTACTTCAAAATGCCCTGGGAAAAGGTCCGCAAGGTCTCCATCGCCACCATGACCATGAACATGGCCGTCGACCTGGAAGATCCCACGGCCAACGACGGCGGCTCCCGCCTGGAAGCCGTCACCAAGGACCAACTCAACACCGGCTTGACCGGTCAGATCCGCTACCGCGTCAGCGAGGCCAATCTGTACGCGTTCCTGTTCGGCATCAAGAAGCCGTTCGTGCACGTTCTGGCGTACTTTGTTTCCGTGCTGCGGCAGCGCATCGCCAATTTCGAGGCCAAGCCGGTTGCCCTGCCCGCCGGCGCCGTCCCGGATGCCGCAACGCCGCTGGCCGGCGGCGAAATGACCGGCATATCGATCAACGACCTGCGCAAGAATCTCCGCGACCTGAACGAGTACATGGACCAGGAGTGCCGCGCCACCCCCGCGCGCTACGGCGTCATCTTCGACGCCTCCCTGATTACCGGCATCGACCCGCCGCCCGAGGTGGAATCGGCGCTGGCCGCCATCAACACCGCCCACAACCAGGTGTCCAGCGACATCAGCCTGGCGCAGGCCGCCGCCGACCAGCGCGTGGTGCAATCCAAACGCGCCGTGGAAATCGAAACTCTGCGCGCGCAGGCCGAGGTGGAACCGGTCAAGTCCCTGGCCGCGGAACTCTTCGCGCTGCACAAAGGAGGGCCCAACGTCCTGGGCGCTTACCTGAGAAACGTGCGGCTGGCGCTCTTCGACAAGGCTCAGCAGATCTATCTGGAGGCTGGAAAGTAATGGACTCGTCCACCGTGGATTTCTTGATGGCCGCGCTGGTTGTCTTCGTCGGCCTGTTCATCGTCGAGCCCGTGATGCTGGCGGTGTGCCGCATGTTCGGCCTTTACGCGATCGTGCAAGAGCGGACTTGCCGCGTGTACATGCTCTTCGGGAAGGTGGCCGGCGTGCTCGACGAGCCGGGGCTGCATTTCCTGCCCGCCAAGCTTGGCTTCTCCGCGTTCTTCATCAACATTCTGGGCTCCTGCTACGTCCTCGATCTGCGGCTCGACCAGGAGTACCTGCGCAGCCAGCCGGTCAACTCCGAGGAAGGCGCGCCCATGGGGATCGGCATCTGGTATGAAATGTGGATCAGCGACCCGCTGGGCTTCCTGTTCAAGAACACCGACCCGCGCGGCTCGCTGCGCGCCAACGTCAGTAACGCCACGGTCCGCTGCCTGAGCAACATGCCGCTGTCCGAAATGCTGCAGACGCGCCACAACATGAGCCAGACGGTTCGCGCCGAAGTGACCAGCAAGTCCACCGAGTGGGGATACCAACTCGGCTCCGTCTATATCCGCAAGGTACATTTTCGCGATGCCGGGATGATCCGGCAGATCGAGGAGAAGGTGGTCAATCGTCTGCGCCAAGTGACGTCCGCCATCAAGCAGGCCGGCGCCAACCAGGTGAGCGTGATCACCAGTTCGGCCGAGCGGGAGGCGGCCATCGAGTTTGCCAAGGCGGCGGCGATCCGGCCCGGGACTTTGGGGCAAGCCTTTCAGGAGATCGCGCAGGAGCCGGCCGTCGCCGAAGCTCTGTTCGAAGTCCTGGAGACGCAGAGAATGCTGGCCTCGAACGCGCGGCTCGCGCTGCTTCCGGGCGGTCCGCATGCACGAATGCTGGCCAATCTGATGGCGGCGGAGAGTGGTGCGCTCCCATTCGCCACGCCCGCCAAGCCGGCGCCCGCGCACCCGTAGTCCTCCTGTGGCGCACGCTGTTAGGGAGCCGGTTGGATATCCAAGCGGCCGCCAGGCGTGGCGCAGGGCCAATTCAGGAGCGGGCGCGCCGGGCTGTGTCGCGGTCGGGCACCTTGCCGATCCGCACAAGCCGGGAAGCGATGGACCCCTCCGTTCGGCCGAACCTGCTGGCGATTGCCGAGAGCCGGTCTCCGGCGTCGAACGCTTCAGCCAGGGCACGGTCCTCTTTCGGGGACCACGATTTGCCCGCATTGCTGGGTAGCGCGGTGTCGCGTTCCCACTTCCTGATCTGTAGGTCGAGCGCGTTCAAAGCGACGTGGAGCGCGCGAATCACCTCTGGCGACTCGAGCGGCGAACCCGGAGCAAGCCCCTCTCCGGTCGAAGGGTCGAGACCATCCGCGAGGGCCTCGATGATGTGCCGTGCCGTAACTGTGTCCATCGCTATCACGTCGATCTTATCGCCTTGCCGCCAGGAGTGGCGATGCGGCACGCTCAAAGTCTGCGCCACAACCGTCGTCTTGTGCCCTCGGCACAAGGAATTGGCCTTAACCCCTTTGTTCTCGGTGGGACTTTGTGCCGAGCGCACAAAACTCACGGATTCAGCCAAGTACGTTACGCTGGTAGCGTCCCAACATGGCCCTGGTGCGAACCGTTCCTCGCGTGACTCCGGCCGACGCTGTGCGCCTGGCTGAAGAACTGTACTCGCTGGAGGTCACCGCCTCCGAGCTTCCCAGCGAGCGCGACCGGAACTTCCAGCTTCGCGACGCCGCCGGGGCCCAGTACGTCCTTAAGATCGCCAACTCCCAGGAATCCCTGGAGGTTCTCGAGCTGCAGAACCAGGCGCTGGTTTGGCTCGCCGATCACGTCCCCGATCTTGCCTGGCCGCGGCTGGTTCCTTCACGCGCGGGCCGCATGATCGAGGAGCGCGGCAACTTTATCCGCTTGCTGACTTGGATCGATGGCGTCTGCCTGGCTCACGTGCGCCCGCGCACCCCGCGGTTGCTGTCCTCCCTGGGCCGCGCGCTGGCCCAGACCGATTCCGCGCTTGAGACCTTCTCGCATCCCGCCGCCAGGCGCGCGTTCCACTGGGACCTGCGCCAGTGCGAAATGGCGCGGCCGCACCTGGACCTGCTTTCGCCGGCCCGGCGCGCCCTGGTCGAGCCGCTCCTGGATGCGTGTGCCGCGCTCGATTGGGAGTCTCTGCGCCATAGCGTCATCTACGGCGACGCCAACGACTACAACATCCTGGCGGATGCCGCCGGCTCGCGGGTGGTGGCGCTGCTGGATTTCGGCGACATGGTGCATTCGGCCACGGTGTGCGACCTGGCGATCGCCCTGGCCTACGCCATGCTCGATGAGCCGGACCCGGTCGCCGCGGCGGCCCAGGTGGTGGCGGCGTACCATCGGGAACGGCCGCTCACCGCTTCCGAGATCGGCGCGCTGGTTCCGCTCGCGTTGGCGCGCCTGGCGCTGAGCGTGTGTTACGCGGCATGGCAGGGGCGGGAAGCGCCGCACAACCACTACCTGAACATCAGCAATTCCCCGGCGTGGGCCTTGCTGGAATGTCTGCACGGGATGCCGCATGGCTGGCCGCAAGAGGTCTTCGAGCGCGCCTGCCGCGGCGATGCCGGCGAGGAACAACTGCTCGCCGCGCGGCGGCTGCGCGTGGGACCGTCCCTGAGCCTTTCCTACGACCGGCCCTTGCACATCACCCACGGCTGGCGACAGTACCTCTACGATTCCAGCGGCCACGCCTACCTGGATTGCGTCAACAACGTAACCCACGTGGGGCACGGCCACCCGCGCGTGGTAGAGGCCGCCGCCCGGCAGATGGCGCGGCTGAATACCAATACCCGCTACCTCAACGAACTGCTCACGGAGTACACCGAGCGCCTGGCGGCCACCCTGCCGGCGCCGCTCAGCGTGGTCTATCTGGTGTGCAGCGGAAGCGAAGCCAACGAGCTGGCCTTGCGCTTGGCGCGCGCGCACACCGGGCGCAACGACGTCACTGTGGTGGATGCCGCGTACCACGGCAATACCAATACGCTGATCGATATCAGCCCTTACAAATTCAACGGCCCGGGCGGGCGCGGCAAGCCGTCCTGGGTGCACATGGCGCCGCTGCCCGACGTCTATCGCGGTCCCTATCGCGGCGAGGACGCGGGAGCGCGCTATGCCAGCGACGTCGCCGAAGCCGCGCGGGGCGGCGTGGCGGCCTTTATCTGCGAATCGGCGGTGGGCTGCGGCGGGCAGACGATTCTGCCGCCGGGATTCCTGCGCGAAGCGTTTGCCGCGGTCCGGGCCTCGGGGGGCGTTTGCATTTCCGACGAGGTCCAGACGGGGTTCGGCCGCGCCGGGAGCGATTTCTGGATGTTCGGCACGCAAGGCGTGGTGCCCGACATCGTCACCATGGGTAAGCCGATCGGCAACGGCCACCCCATGGGCGCGGTTGTGACCACGCCGGCGATTGCGGCCTCGTTTGCCAACGGCATGGAGTACTTCAATACATTCGGCGGAAACCCGGTCTCGTGCGCCGTAGGCCTGGCGGTGCTCGACATCATCCGTGACGAGCGGCTGCAGGAGAACGCGCTCGAAACCGGCGCTTACCTCCTGCACCGGATGCGAGAGTTGGCGGTGCGCCATCCGCCGATCGGCGACGTCCGGGGTCTCGGTCTTTTCATCGGGATCGAACTGGTGCGCGACCGCGCGACCCGCGAGCCGGCCGGGCAGGCGGCCACGGAATTGGTCAACCGCATGAAGGACCGCGGGGTCCTGCTGAGCACCGACGGCCCATTCCACAACGTGATCAAGATCAAGCCACCGATGGTCTTTTCGCGCGCCGATGCAGACGTATTGGTGGACGGGTTGCAAAAAGTGCTCAGCGAGATGAAGAGGCCGTGAGCGCTGCGCCAGATCGGGGCGCTATCATACAGACGTGAGGCGGCAAGCACAGTCTGTCCGGTACACGGTTCGCGGAGTTCCGCGGGAGCTAGACCTCGCCTTGCGCCAGCATGCCGCACAGCGAAAGCAGAGCCTCAACCAAGTGATTCTGGACGAGTTGGTGATGGCGACCATGGGGCGCCAGCGGCACGCGGACTTTTCTGACTTGGTGGGCCGCTGGGTTCCGGATCCCGCCTTCGATGAGATCCTGAGCACCAGGCGCCGGATTGATTGTGAAAAGTGGAGGCGAGAACCCCACTCGGCCTGTTCTACGATGAGAACCTGAAACTCGGCCCCGCTCAGTTTTTTCCGCCGGAACTCCACGGCTCGCCCCAAACTCCGTCGTACACCGACTCGCGCAGCGGACGGCGCTGGCGGGGAGCCAACTCGCGGGCGCGCAATTCGTCGCTCAGTTCGGCGGCATCGCCGGGGTGTCCGGCAGCCACCACGACCACCGGCTCGTAACCCTCGGGAATCCGCAGCGCGCTGCGGGCCTGCTCGGGGCTGAAGCCGCCCATCTGGTGGACGCACAGTCCCAGCGACGTCGCCTGCAGCGCGAGCTGTACGACGGCGGCTCCGGTGTCGTAGAACGCGTGCCGGTTGGGAGCGTCGTTGCGAATGTAGGCCGTTTTGGCGACGGCCACGATCAAGACCGGCGCGCGCTGCGCCCAGGCGACGTTTCCCTGTGCCAGCGTGGACACCACCCGGGCATGCATTTCCGGATTGCGATAGCGGTCCGCTACCACGAACCGCCAAGGTTGCTCGTTATTGGACGACGGCGCCCACTGGGCCGCTTCTAACAGCAACACCAGATCCCCGGCGGCGATCGGCGCGTCGGACATGGCGCGGGGACTCCACCGCTCGCGAATCAGCTCGTGAACGCCGGCATCGGTCGGGGCCGGCTTTCGCATACCTGCATGGCTCTGTGGTTTGCCTGTCATCGTATCCTCCATGAACGAAATGCTCAAGCCTCGCGGATGGATTCCAGAATCCCGATCAACTGCTCCAGCCGCTCCTGTCCGACGTGTCCCGCCTGCTTCTTCACGAACTCGGCCAGGGGCCGGTCGATGGTCTTCAGAAGGTCCAGACCCTCGCCGGTGATGCGGCTGACGACCACGCGCCGGTCCTCGCGGCTCCGTTCCCGCGCGATCAGATTCCGCGCTTCGAGCCGGTCGAGCAAGCGCGTGATGTCGGAGTCGGCCGTCACCATCCGTTCGGCGGCTTGGGAGCAACTGATGCCGTCCTTCCCCGCGCCGCGCAGAATCCGCAGAATGTTGTACTGCGTTCCGGTGAGCTGGAACTGCTTGAAGAACTCGGACATCCGCTGCTGGACGAATTCATGGGTGCGGGCCACGTTCAGCAGCGCCTCTTCCTCTATAGAGGCAAAGGGCTTGGATTGCCGAAGCTCGACCGCCAGCTTTCCGCTCACGAAATCATTATAATTGTTATAACGACTATCGTCAAGGCGTGAATATCCGGCGCGGCCGGCAGGCTGCTCTACCTGCCCACGGCTGCCGTCAGCGTGCGGTACGGTTTGCCGACTTCCTGCGCGTCCACCACGGCCACTGCCGCCACGTGAACGATTTCGTTGACTTCCGAACCGCGCTGCAAGACATGGACCGGCTTCGAAAGACCGGTCAGCAGCGGCCCGATCAGTTCGCATCCACCGATGCGGTGCAGCAACTTGTAGGCGATATTGCCGCTCTCCAGGTTGGGGAAGATCAGGACGTTGGCGCCCCCGCGCAGCGTGCTGAAGGGATAAGTCTCGTCGATGATTTGCGGCGTAACCGCGGTATCGGACTGCATCTCGCCATCGATCATCAGACCCGGCGCGCGCTGGCGTACCAGTTCCACGGCGCGGCGGACCTTGTCGGAGAGGGGATGGCGCGTCGAGCCGAAGTTGGAAAAGGACAGCATGGCGACGCGCGGCTCCTGGTCGAAACGGCGCGCCTTTTCGGCCGCCTGGATGGCGATCTCGGCCAGATCTTCCGCCGTGGGTTCAATATTGACGGTGGCATCCGCCAGGAAGAAGATGTCGCCTTTCGCCGTAATGAGCACGTACACGCCCGCCACCTTTCGCAACTCGGGCCGTACATCGATAACCTCCAGCGCCGGGCGGATGGTGTCGGGGTAGTGGGTGGTCAAGCCGCCGATCAGCGCATCGGCATCGCCCAACCGCACCATCATGCTGCCGAAAGTGGTGTTGTTCAGAATCACCTGCTGAGCTTCGGTCTTGGTAACGCCCTTGCGCTGCCGCAGGTTAAAGAACTCATCGGCATACACGTCGCGGTGCGCCGAGGTGGCCGGATCGACAATCTCGACGCCGTTCAAGTGCAGCCGCAACTCCGCCGCGCGAGAGCGAATCACGCTTTCCCGGCCGAGCAGGATGGGATGGGCGATCTTCTCGTCCAGCAGGATCTGGCACGCCCGCAGGATTTTGTTTTCCTCGCCTTCGGTGAACACCACCCGTTTGGGCTGCTTACAAGCCTTGTTGATCATGGCGCGGGTGACTTCGTAGGCCTTGCCCAGACGCCGCTCCAGTTCCTCGCGATACTGCCGGAGGTCGACCGGATGCTGGGCCACGCCGGTCTCCATGGCGGCCTGGGCCACTGCGGAGGCTTCCCAAATGAGCACCCGCGGATCGAACGGCTTGGGGATAATGTATTCGCGGCCGAATTCCAGGTGTTCCACGCCGTAGGCGCGCAACACCGAATCGGGAACGTCTTCCTTCGCCAGTGCGGCCAGCGCGCGAGTGGCGGCCAACTTCATCTGGTCGTTGATGGTGGTGGCGCGGACGTCCAATGCCCCGCGGAAAATGAAGGGGAACCCGAGCACGTTGTTTACCTGGTTCGGATAATCCGAACGGCCGGTGGCGACAATGGCATCGGGCCGGGTGGCCAGCGCCAGGTCGTAGGCGATTTCCGGATCGGGGTTGGCCATCGCGAAAATGATGGGGTTTGGCGCCATGCCGCGCACCATGTCCGGGGTGACGGCTCCACCGGTCGAAAGGCCGAAGAACACGTCCGCGCCTACCATAGCCTCGGTCAGCGTGCGGGCTTCGGTACGGCTGGCAAAACGGGCCTTGTAGGGGTTCATGCCCACGGTACGGCCTTCGTAGATCACGCCCTTGGTGTCGCACATGACGATGTTTTCTTTGCAAACGCCCAGCCTGACGTAGTGCGCCGCGCAGGAGATCGCGGCGGCGCCCGCCCCGTTGAAGACCATCCGCACATCCTCGATCTTCTTCCCCACAATCTCCAGCGCATTTAGCAGGCCGGCGCCCGAGATGATGGCGGTGCCGTGCTGGTCGTCGTGGAAGACCGGAATCTTCATGGTCCTCTTGCACTCTTCTTCGATGTAGAAGCACTCCGGGGCCTTGATGTCTTCCAGGTTGATGCCGCCGAAGGTGGGTTCCAGCAACTGGCAGGTGCGGATCACCTCCTCGGGATTCTCCGTGGCCAACTCGATGTCGAAAACGTCGATATCGGCGAAGCGCTTGAACAGAACCCCTTTGCCTTCCATGACCGGCTTCCCGGCGATGGCGCCGATGTTGCCGAGGCCGAGCACGGCTGTTCCGTTGGACACCACCGCGACGAGGTTGCCTTTGGCGGTGTACTTGTAAGCCAGGGCCGGGTCGCGCTCGATCTCCAGACAAGGGACGGCGACTCCGGGAGTATAGGCAAGACTGAGATCTCGCTGGGTCCTGCAGGGTTTTGTGGGGGTAACCGAAATCTTCCCCGCTGGAGATACGGCATGGTATTCCAATGCATCTTCAGGACGGATCTTCATAAAAATAATACCTTTCGAGACGATTATACTCGCTAGTCCGGCGGCGTGCTTGAATCTCTCATCAGTCTGGGTCCAAGCAGCCGTACAATAGCCAGATAGCCGTTTCGGGGCCGCGCAAAAGGAGCACCCCCGAAGGTTGGTGCGATGCCGCAATCAAACGTACGAAGCTCGTCGAAGTTTTACCACTCGCTGTACTTCCGGGTGATCCTGGGAGTCCTTGCCGGGCTCGCGCTGGGGATCTTCTGGCCCTCCGCGGGCGAGCGCATGAAGCCCTTGGGCGACGGTTTTATCAAGCTGATTCGCATGATGATCGCGCCCCTCATCTTCTTTACCGTGATCGTGGGGATCGCCAACATCGGCGACATGAAGAAATTGGGGCGGGTGGGCATCAAAGCGCTGCTGTACTTCGAGGTGGTAACCACTTTGGCGCTCGGCATCGGCCTGCTGGTGGTGACGGTCGTGCAACCGGGGCGGGGCATGAACGTGAACCCGGCCACCCTGGACGCCGCCGCCATCCGCGAGTTTGCCAGCCAGGGCCAGCAACTGCACGCCGTCGATTTCCTGCTCAACATCATCCCCGACACCCTGGTGGGCGCATTTGCCAAAGGCGAGATTCTCCAAGTGCTGCTGCTGGCCATCCTGTTCGGATTGGCCCTGGCCTCCTGGCCGCAGGGCGCATCCCTCGTGGTGGCGTGCGACAAGATAGCCCACGCACTGTTCCGCGTAATTGGCAGCATCATGCAGGCCGCGCCCGTCGGCGCGTTTGGGGCGATCGCCTTCACCATCGGCAGGTACGGAATCAAGACGCTGCTGCCGCTCGGGAAGGTTCTGCTGTGCGTCTATTTGACTTCGTTTGCTTTTATTTTCATAGTGTTGGGGTTGATTGCCTACGCCCACGGAGTCAGCTTGTGGAAGTTTCTCAAGTACATCAAGGAAGAGCTGCTGATCGCTCTCAGCACCTCTTCCTCGGAGTCCGTGCTCCCTCGTATGCTATTGAAAATGGAAGCATTGGGATGCTCCAAGACGGTGGTCGGCCTGGTCATTCCGTCGGGCTATTCCTTCAACCTCGATGGGACGTCCATCTATCTCACCATCGCCGCCCTCTTCGTGGCTCAAGCCACCAACACGCACCTCACCGCCGGGCAGGAATTCGGTCTTCTGCTGTTGTTAATTCTGAGTTCCAAGGGTGCGGCCGCGGTAACCGGGGGCGGCTTCATCACCTTAGCCGCCACGCTGACGGCGCTGGGGACCATTCCCGTGGCGGGGTTGACGCTGCTGCTGGGCATCGACCGGTTCATGTCGGAAATGCGCACGTTGACGAACCTCATCGGCAACGGAGTCGCCACCATTGTGGTGGCCCAGTGGGAAGGCGAATTCGATCGCGAAAAGGCCGGCAGCGTGTTGAATGGCGGGCATCCGCCGAGCGAGGCCGAAGCCGGCCAAGTCCTGGCCGGCTGAGCGGCCTGCCCGCCTCCGAACCCGAGCGTCTACGCCGCGGGCCGCTTGCGCGCCTACGCTGCGGGCTGCTTGCGCAACCCCCGCCGCATCCTCACCGCCATCGCCACCAGCAACCCGCCGGCCAATAGCAGCAGGGTTCCGGGTTCCGGTGTGGCGAACTGCATGAACTCCTGGTTCGAGGAATAGGCGGAGGTCGGCGTATAGACATCCACAAACGGATACACACTGGTAACCAGCATGGCGCCATCGGTTTTGACCAGGTTCAGGGCCGCGGCTTGCAAGGCGGCTTGGTTGGTGGTGGTAGAGATTCCGGAATCGAAGATGTTCCAGATGGCGTACTGATAATCCGTGATCGTGTTGGCCGACGCCTGCGACCCGCTCCCCGTCACGTACTCGTACAACTCCCACACCAGGACCGCGGCCTCGTCATAATTCTGGGTCTCGTTGCCTCCGGTGAAGCGCACACTTTCCAGGGGAGTGCTGCCGCCCACGGTGGAAAAGTCGTAGACCATGTTGCCCGTCGGCACGTAGGTTACGTGGGAAGCGTCGTCGCAAACGATCAACTGGTTTGGAATCCCGTTAATCGTAGCAGTGGCGAACCCGTTGTAGGTCCCGTCTTGGTAGGTGGAAGGCAGTCCGGTAACGTCCAGGGTGATGATGCTGTCGGCGTGGCAAGCCGCCATCGAGAGAAGGGCCAGAGAAGCTAGCTTTAGTTTCATATATTTGCTAGCCCAATGGTAGGCAAGTGAATAAATCGGGGGAATCTGCCGGAGGTACTGATTGGGATGGGACTGGTGCTGTGACCTTTGCGCTATCGGCGCGTGCCCGTCTCTAAGGCCCAGACTGTGCGGTTTTGCGCCTATGCGGGGACGCGCGAAGCCCTGCGGTTGCCGGCGTGCTCACCGGGACAGACGCGGCTTGCCGGGCGCTCCATTGGGGGAACCGCCAGCGAACCCTGTTACCGCGCCAACGCGGGAACGACGGTAGCTAAGTCCTCAGGCTGGTCGCCGGCCGGCTTGATGGCCCGGCGTTGCGCCGCCACCTGGTAGGCGGGAACCAGCGCAAAGGCGGCCGCTACGGGGAGCCGGATGAGGGCACCGAACAACCCCAGTGGCAGCGTTTGGGAATCGCGTGGGATCACCCACAAGGCCACTTCGCCGGCTCCCGTCAACAGGATGCCGCACACCAGCGCAAGCCAGCCCTTGGTGACCAACCCGTTCCCCATGCGCAGTACCGCCCGGCGAAGCAGCATCGCTTCCAGGAACAGCACGCACAGAATCGGGAGCCCGGCCAGCGAGATCCAGTCCTCAAGACCGATCGGCCTGCCTGCCAGCGATGCCGCGCCGGCCTCGGCGAACCGGCAGAGAGTGAACAGGCAGACGATGCCGGACACCGCCCAATCGGTGGCGCTGGGCCGGGCCCAGAAGCCAAATTGCCGCAGGATGCGCAGTACCCCTAGCATGGCTGCCGCCAGGAAAGCCAACCGGACCGGGCCGCCGGCGATCGGAGCGGCGAGGCGGATCTGCTCGATCTGCGCCAGTACGCCCGCCGCGACCCGCGCCCCAGCCGCCAAAGCGATCAGCATCCAGGAGGTTCGAAGCGGCGCGCCGGCCGGAAAGCTTCGCAAGACCACCAGGCACAGCCACAAATCCACTCCGGCCATGGCGGTCACCGACAGCGCCGAGGTGCCGTCCGAGGTTCCCTGAATCGAAAAGACCTGGCCAGCGGCGTTCCAAACGTAGAGCACAAACAGATGGACGATCAGATATCCGCCCAGGAATGTGAAGATCCATCGGGGCGCCGACTCCATTCCGTCCATGTTGGTCTTGCGGGTCATCGGCAGCTCTCCCCGGCCGGCACGGCCCAATCCAGTCCGCGAAAGACGTCCTCTGTCACCGCCTGTGCGGCATTCGGCCCCAGAAAGACATCGAGGATCTCGCTCGCCTTTCCGAGCAATTCCTCCGCCCGGATTCCGGGGCGCTCCACCACCGAGACAGCCGGGAAGCCAAAATACGTTTCAATCTGCCACTGCAACCGGTTCCTCAATTCGGACGCCGCTTCGCCGGCCCGGTCTTCCCGCCAGGCAGCCATTGCCGACAGCACACCAGCCAAGTCTTGCCGGCCGTCCATCGGCGGCGCCGCGGAGCCCGCCGATAGCTCCTCCTTCTCGCCGTGGATGCGCCGCAGTTGGCCGTGGCACTTCTTACATTTCGAAAGATGCTTCGCGATCCGGCGGCTTCGGTCCGCGCCGGCTTCCCCGTCGCAAAAGGCAAGTAACGTAGCTCTCCTAGGATGCATAACGTCTTTCCCCCGCGACCGCATGGGCGAAGCCACCGTTCTTGTGCGCCCGCTCGCTCACGGCTCTACGGATCTTCCCGTGCGCCCTGGCGAGCAAGGCGCCGACGGTGCCAGCCCGCAGCCCGAGCACCCCGGCAATTTCCTCATAGCGCAAGTCTTCCGTCCGCAGCCGGACGCATTCTATCTCCCGGGGAGAAAGACCGATGTGCAGCAGTCCTTCGAACAGATCGGAGCCGCTCTCTTCCGGGTGATGCGCCGGACCAGGGAAGTCGAGAAGCGAGTCCATGCCGACCTCATTCCGGGAAGCCCTCTTCTTTTGGTCCAGCACGTAGTTGCGCGCCACGCGGAACAGCCAGCCCTTGGGGGACCGAATCCGCTGGCCGGCGGATCGGCAGAGGAAGAAACGGAAGAACGCCTCCTGCAACGCATCGTGGGCCATCTCCAGGTTATCCGCAAGCGCGCCGGCATAACGAAGTATGCCGCCGGCTTCCCTCTCATAAAGGTCGGCGATTTCCTGCTCGATTCCCACCGTGAGCGGCGGGCTGCCGGGAATCCGATCCATCGCACCCGATCTTACTGCGGCGCAGCCCCTCCATATAGATGGCTATTGAGTAGTAGTCCACATGTCTACTTTAGTTAGCTGCGCGTCGTCGCCAAAAGATAACTATCGAGAAACCTTGGCGGTATCGTAAATAATACTCGCCGCCCAATCGTCTCTACTGCATGATGGCGAATTGCGGCTTGCCCGCAGAGGTTGAAGCGGCGCGCATCGAAAATGATTGGCTGGCGATCGACGATCCGTGGACACTACTGCGGGACCACCAACAGAACCGGCCGAGTCTGCGTAAGCGGAAGCAGCGGGGGTCGGAGATGATGGAGTTCACGCTGATGCTGCTGCCGGTGTTAGGGTTTCTGTTCCTTCTCCTGGACGTCGCATGGGCGGTGTACACCCAGTCGGTCTTGCAGTACGCCGTTGCGCAGGGTGTGCGCTACGCCGTTACCAGCCTGACCATGACTGGTATGGGCCAAAGGGCCTCCATACAGACGGTGGTCCAGCAAAACGCCTTCGGAAGACTGTCGTCTAACACCAGCGCCGCGGGCACGAACGGCTGGAACAGTATCTATGTGGACTGGTACTTGCCTGATGGCACGAATGAAGACGGCGTGGTTGGCGGGAACGGGGAGCAAAACGGAGTGTACCCGTTGGTTAAGGTTTCCGTGCAAAATCTCACACAGAACTCGTTCCTGCCGAGCATCCTCATAGGCGGGAATGGCAAGCTCGGCGCCATTTCCCTCTCCGCGCAAGCCTGGGACCGGATGGAGGCGCCTCCGTTGACCGGAGTGCCGGCTCAGTAAGGGGAATCACGATGCGCAATCGAAAACCAACAAATCGGGGCGGCGCAGTGGTGGAATTCGCTCTCCTGACGCCGATCTGGATTTCCCTGCTGCTCGGCACGATGTGGCTTGGAACCGCGATGGTCCGGGAGCTCCAGGTCCAGCAAGCGGCGCGAGATCTGGCCAGCATGTTTTGCCGCGCCGTCGATTTCTCGACAGGCTCGGGTACTAGCGGGAATGAAATTCTCACCGATATCACTCAACAGCTCGGCACCGTGACCTCTACCGGAACCGGGGTGGTCATTTTTTCGACTCTCACCTATGTGGGAAACAGCGTCTGCGCCTTGGCGGGATCGTCCTACGGCACGGCCGGGAACGGGACTCCCTCGAACACCGGGACCCACACCTCGTCCTGCACCAACTACGGGAAGTTTGTGTTCACGCAGCGCTACACGCAAGGCAATACAAACCTGCGGTCCAGCGGTTTCGGCTCCCCGCTCTCCGCGGACCTGGACTCGAGCAATATGTACAAAATCGACAGCGTTGTCACTTACGTGACGCACGCGGGAGACGTATCCACCTTCAACCTGCTGCCGGCGCCGAAGGAGGATGGCACGGACGGTTACCAATCCGGCCAACCAATCTATCTGGTGGAAGTGTTTTTCAGCGGCGGAGGGCAAGTCGGATACAACATAGGAGGCACCTATGCATACGCGGTGTTCTGATCGGCTTCACGCCGGACCGGGAGCGGCTTCCAAGTCGCGCACTCGCAGCCGGGAGTCCGGCAACATGATGATCATGTTCTCCCTGATGCTGCCGTTCGTGCTGGTTCCGATGGTAGGACTGGCGATCGATGCGACCATGCTCTTCAGCGTCAAGGCAAAGCTCCAGGCCGCCGTGGATGGAGGCGCCATTGCCGCGGCCCAATCCCTGAACTCGGGGCTGACCTTCGCTGTGCAGCAGGCCGCCGCGCAGAAGGCCGCCGACCAATTTCTGAAAGCCAACATGGTGGTTTCCGGCGCCATAACGGGATACAACGGTTACTGGGGAGCCAACAATCTGCAGGACGGATACAACACCGCGACCGGTACCGCGACTTGCAGCGCGACCGCTTGCATTGCCGCCGCCCAGGATCCCACTAACAAGCGCACAACCATCACCATGGCAGCCACGGTACAGGTTCCCCTGCTCTTTATGCGGATATTTGGTTTTTCCAGCGGAACTGTCTGCGCAACCGGTCAGGCTGCCCGCAGGGACGTGGTGCTGGTTCTGGTGATCGACCGGTCGAGCTCCATGAACAACACGATCAACGGCACACCCGTGCTGACCACTCTAAAAGGTGCCGCGACTTCCTTTGTAAGCCAATTCCAATCGGGACGCGACCGCCTCGGTCTGGTTGTATTTGGGGGAAGCGCCATCGTCGCATATCCGGCGACGGACTGGAATAACACCAGTCCAACCGGCCCCGATGTTAATTTCATGACGGCCAGCCCCAATATTACCTCCCAGATTTCGGCCATAGCGATCGGAAGTAACACTGGCACGGCCGAGGGGCTGATATTAGCCTACCAGGAGCTCAAGGCGGCAAATCAACCAGGAGCTCTCAATGTCATCATACTGTTCACGGATGGCCAACCCAACGGTATTACAGCCAACTTTAACGGCGCCAACCCTCTCGGCCAAGGCGCCAGTTCCGTAAAATCCACCAGCGCCTGCACTTACAAAAACAACAGCAACGGACACCCATCGATGGTAGGCTGGTCGGCGCAGTGGGGTGGCTATGTCGCGGGACCCACGAATAACGGCCATGGAATCAATGCCCTGGCGCAATGGAGCGGTACATCTGCGACCGACTGGTTGAAAAGTGAAAACGAACCTGTCCTTGCTAGCGGCAATGGCCAGCCAGCCTACAACTGTTCTTACGCGAGCGACGAATCCACGATTAACAGCGATGTCACGATACCCACTGTGGACTACTACGGAAATTCCACCATAGGGTCGAATGTCTCTCCCTACACATACACCGACTATCAACAGTCCGAGATCTGGTCGGACACGGGCGCTTGCAATAATGGCAAACGCATCGGCGGGAACCCCTTGACGCTCACCGGCAATGCGGCGGGTGATGCCTGCCAGGTCGGACTGGCTTCCTGGAACGCGGCCGATATGGCGGCGAGGCAAATTCATGCCGATACCACTCTCGTGCCGGTGATTTACTCCATGGGTTTTGAGGGCAATGGAGGCGACGACCCGGTGTTCATGAAGCGCCTGGCGAACCTCAACGTGGCGGCTAATACCGTGTATAATTCCGCCGCGCCCCAGGGAATGTACTTACAGATTTCCACTCCGGATGATATTGCGCCCGCGTTTCAAACCGTACTTGCCGAGATCTTGCGGCTATCGATGTAGCCGGTCTGTCTCCGGCGGCGCGCCTTGCAACCGCCCAGCGGCCGCCGTGGCTTACATCGCCTTTCCGTTGCGCTTGACGTCGTCCAGAACGAGCCCTTCCACGTGCTCGACCACATTTGGCTCGGCCACGTTCGCGAAGTTGCAGTGGGCCAGCCGTACCCCGGTGATGGGCGCCGAGCGGAATCCGCGCAGGTACAAAACGCGCTTGCTCCGCTTGGACGTAATTCCCTCCAGCACGATATTGCGCACTACCGGCTTGAACGGACCGTTTTCCGCCTCTTCGTAATTGAAATCGATATCCAGGACCGCTTCGGACAGCTCTCCGATGGTGTTGTTGGTGAAGAAGACGTTTTCCACGATCCCGCCGCGCACGGCGTTGCTCTTGAGGCGCAGCGCGCGTTCCAGATGAGGGCTGTCCATCCGGCAGCGATCCACGTAGACATTCCGGACGTCGCCCGAGACCTCGCTGCCGATGGAAACGCCGCCGTGCCCGTCCTTCATGGTGCAATCGCGGACAATCAGGTTCTCGCACGCCACCCCGACGCGCCGCCCGTCGTTGTTGCGCCCGCTCTTGATGGCGATGCAATCGTCGCCGGTGCTGAACTCACAGCCCTCGATGAGGACATCCGCGCAGGATTCCGGATTGCAGCCGTCGTTGTTCGGTCCCAGGCTCGAAATCGTGACGCCGCGCACCGTGACGTTGCTCGACAAAGCCGGGTGCACTTCCCAGAAGGGCGAATTGCGGATGGTGATTCCTTCGATCAGCACGTTCTTCGAGCGGTACGTCTGGATGAACGGCGGCCTCAGATAGTGGCCTTCTCCGAAAACCCGCTCGGCCACCGGCACGCCTTTTTCGCCCATGGCGGACAGGCGTTTGCGCGCTTCCACCCCGCTCGGGTCGCCAGGCTTCCAGCCGGACAGCGTGTTGCCCTTCCACGGCCACCAATGCTCCCGATTGGCTTGGCCGTCCAGCGTGCCGGCCCCGGTGACGGCGATGTTGGTGGCCTCAAACGCATAGATCAGCGGCGAGTAGTTCATGCACTCGGTGCCTTCCCAGCGCGTGAAAACCAGCGGCAGATAGTGCTTTGGATCGAGGCTGAACAGCAGCGTCGCTCCTTCGGCGACGTGCAGGTTCACGTTGTTTTTCAAGTGAATGGCGCCGGTCAAAAAGACGCCCCGCGGCACTACCACCCGTCCGCCGCCCGCGGCCGAGCATGCGGCCACGGCGTCCCGGATGGCCTCGGTGCAATCGCGCTGGCCTCCCGCCGCCGCTCCATATTTCGTGATGTCGAAGTCGCGCTCAGGGAATCCGGGCGGTTGGATCCGCCTGGCAATCTCCGCCATCCCTGCCGCCGTATCGGCCGGGCTGTAGGCCGCCAGCCGCCTTCCCGCCGCCAGCACCGCCGCCGATGCCCCTAAAAACGCTCGCCGTGTCACCATAATCCGTCACTGTACGGCCCAGCGCCATCTGTGTCAATTGTTTTCCAGGAAAAGCCCTATTTCATGAAAAAGGACTTGACCTTCGGAATGCCGGTCGATATAGTGGCCATCGGGACCCTTGAGGAGAGATACGTGAGTGAGAAGACGAACCCTGTAGTTTTGGAAAAGTACACCATCGGAGTGGGCGACCGGTTCGCTCACCAGGCGAAGGCCCAGTTGGCCGCTTGCATGCGCGCCGAAGCACGGGGAGCGACCGTCATTCCGGTCTGGAACAAGTCCAATCGGGAACACAAAATCGTGGGCTCGATTCCCGCCAGCACGCGGGCAGCCGCGGACGCCGCGGTGCGCGAACTGGGCTGGAAGCACGCGCACTACGTGGACGCCGACCACATCAATCTGGATACCGTCGGCGCTTTCCTCGACGTCTGCGACTTCTTCACCCTCGACGTCGCCGATGCCATCGGCCGTCCTCCCGCCCCCGGCGCCGCGGAGAGTTTTCTCGCGCGCCATCCCGAGCTGGCCGGACGCATCGAGATCCCGGGTATCTCCGAAACGTTCGACATCTCCCGCGAAGCCGCCCTGAAGGCGGCCACCAAGTACCTGGGAGCCGTCGCCGAAGCCGGACGCATCTACCGGCACATCGCTGGGAAGAAAGGCGCCGGCGCCTTCGTCACGGAAGTCTCCATGGACGAGACCGACAGCCCGCAAACGCCTCCCGAGCTTCTGATCATCCTGGCCGCGATCGCCGACGAAAAGATCCCCATTCAGACCATTGCCCCCAAATTTACCGGCCGCTTCAACAAGGGCGTCGACTACGTGGGCGACGTCGAGCAGTTCGAACGCGAATTCGCTTCCGATATCGCCGTCATTGCGCACTCCGTGGCCGCATATTCCCTGCCCGCCAATCTGAAGCTCAGCGTACACTCGGGCAGCGACAAGTTCTCGATTTACGCTCCCATCGCCCGCTCGCTCCGCAAATTCAACGCCGGGGTTCACGTCAAGACCGCCGGTACCACCTGGCTGGAGGAGTTGATCGGGCTGGCCGAAGCCGGGCCGGAAGGTCTCGCCACCGCCAAGGAGATCTACCGCGGCGCCTTCGAGCACCTCGAGGAACTGTGCGCCCCCTACGCCACCGTGATCGACATCGATCCGGCCCGCCTTCCGGCGCCGGACGCCGTCGACAAGTGGACCGGCGAACAGTACGCCGGGGCTCTCCGCCACGACCAAAAGAACCCGCTCTTCAACCCGCATCTGCGGCAGCTCCTGCACGTCGGCTTCAAGATCGCCGCGAAAATGGGCGCCCGCTACCTCGACATGCTGGTGGCTTGCGAAGCCTCCATCTCGCGTAACGTCACGGAGAACCTGTACAGCCGCCATATCGAACCCCTGTTCCTGAAAGGCTAGTGGCCTGCCTTTGTAGGGCAGGTTGTTAACCTGCTGGGTGCCCTCTGGGCAGTCGGCAATCGCCAGGCGAGCGCAGTTCGCCCGCGCGAGGGACCGGCCTGCACCCCAAAATCTCTTGTATTCCACTGTACTGTCAGTAATAATACAGTAGTGATCCCGTTCCGTCTGGTCTTCCAGCCCGGCGTCGCGCTCTCCGAGCAAATCGTCTACGCCGCCACCAAGGCCATCGTGTCCGGCCAGCTCCGCCCCGGAGATTCCTTCCCGTCGGTCCGCGCCCTCAGCAAGGAATTGAAGGTCAATCCCAATACCGCCCACAAAGTGGTCATGCAGCTTACCGCGCAAGGCCTGGTGGAGGTTCTACCCGGCATCGGCACGGTGGTCGCCGCCACTCTCCCCAAGGCCACCGCCGCCGCGCGGGCCGGTCTGCTGGGCAGCGAGCTGGAGGGACTCGTGGTGGAAGCCAAGAAACTCGGGATGCAACTCGACGGCGTCCTGGCCGCGGTGGAACGCCACTGGCAGCGCCTGGGCCCAACCGAGCCGTCGCCATCCGCAAAAGGGGGACGCAAAACCAATGAGTAGCCCCATCTCTACATACCACCTGTCGAAAGCTTTCCGCCGCACTGAAGCGGTCCGCGGACTGGACCTCGACGTACCCGAGGGCAGCATCTACGCGCTGATCGGCCCCAACGGTGCCGGCAAGACCACCACCATCAAACTATTGATGAATATCCTGCGCGCCTCGTCCGGCTCTGCCAAAGTCCTGGGTGTGGACTCGCGCCGGCTCTCGCCTCGCGAGTTCGCGCGCATCGGCTACGTCTCCGAAAACCAGGAGATGCCCGAGTGGATGACGGTTGACTATTTCCTGGGTTACCTGAAGCCGTTCTACCCCACCTGGGACGACGCGCTGGCCGATGACCTGGTGCGCCAGTTTGAGCTTCCACGCGGCCGCCAACTGCGCCACCTCTCCCGCGGCATGAAGATGAAAGCGGCGCTGGCTTCGTCGTTGGCTTATCGTCCCGAACTGGTGCTTCTCGACGAACCCTTCACCGGCCTCGACGCCCTGGTGCGCGACGAATTCACCAAGAGCCTGCTCGAGCGCGCCGAAGGCACCACCATTCTGATCGCCTCGCACGACCTCGCCGAGATCGAGAGTTTCGCCAGCCACCTGGGCTACATCGAAGAGGGCCGCCTGCGCTTTACGGAAGAGATGGGCACGCTGGCCCGCCGCTTCCGCCAGGTGGAGGTGACATTTGATGGCGCGCCCCCCGTGCTGCCGCTATGGCCGGGCGGCTGGATGCAGCCCGAAACTTCGGCCGCCGTCCTGCGCTTCATCGACAGCCGGTTCGACACGGAACGGACCAGCGCCGAAATCCGGAGCCTGTTTCCGACCGCGCGCAATGTCGACTTCCACCCCATGTCGCTGCGCGAGATCTTTGTCGCGCTGGCGATGGCCGGCCGCCGCGCGAACGCGGCGTAGAACGGAGCGATTATGCGACAAGCCATCCACATCTTCCGCAAAGACGCCAAGCATTGTTGGCCTTACATCGCCGGGGTGATGGCGCTCACCGCGGTGAACGCCTGGCTGAACTGCCGGGACACACCGGATTTCCCACAGTTGAACCCCGGTCAGTTTCTAGTGCCACTTTTGATGACGGTGGCCTGGTGGCTGGCTATCGGCGCCGCGGTCCATGGGGAAAGCCCGATTGGGGACCGCCAGTTCTGGGTCACTCGGCCCTATTCGTGGAAGAGCCTGCTGGCGGCCAAGTTCCTGTTCCTCGCCGCATTCCTGGGACTGCCGCTATTCATCTCCGACTGCGTCATCCTTCTGGCGAGCGGCTTCAACCCGCTCACTCTGTTGCCCGGCCTGCTCTGGCGTCAATGCTGGCTG
>Ga0326728_10008099_pt1 | contig 26397 bp, 25 predicted proteins | sample MB3enrmetagenome_FD_207602 | JGI IMG/M metagenome (GOLD analysis project Ga0326728, IMG submission 207602) | Lab enriched peat soil microbial communities from McLean, Ithaca, NY, United States - MB31MN | ecosystem: Environmental > Terrestrial > Soil > Wetlands > Peat | place: USA: New York... | reverse complement strand
GCGAATGACCGAGCCGCGGCGCCGGCGCTTCAGCGCGCTTTCGTAAAGCCGCACGAGGTCTTCGGCCTCTTCCTCGACTTCGATGTCGCTGTCGCGGATGACCCGGAAACTGCCTTGCCCGGTGACCCTGTAACCCGGAAAAAGCTGGCCGATGAACGCCAGGATGATCTGCTCGAGCGAAACGAAGCGCTGCGCGCCGGCGACTCCCGCCTCCGGCAGCCTGACGAAGCGATCGATCTTGCTGGGAACGCGCACCAACGCGCTCATCGTATGGCGGTCGCCGTGGCTCTTCAGTTCGAGCGCGAGGGTGAAGCCGAGATTGGGAATGAAGGGAAAGGGATGGGCCGGGTCGACCGCCAGCGGCGTCAGCACGGGAAAGACATGGAGAAGGAAATAATCCTCCAGCCATCGCCGATCGGCGCTGGAGAGTTCGCCCACCCCGCTGACTGCGATGCCGGCGGCTACGAGTTCGCCGCGCAACTCGCGCCAGCGCCGCTGCTGCGAGGCGACGAGTTCGGCCACGCGCCCGCCGATGCGCTCGAGCTGTTCGGCCGGGGCGAGGCCGTCGTCCGACGTTTTCGTCATGCCCGCCAGCACCTGGCCGACCAGGCCGGCGACGCGCACCATGAAGAACTCGTCGAGGTTGTCGGCGGAGATCGAAAGAAAGCGCAGCCGCTCGAGCAGGGGGTGGTTGAGATTGCCCGATTCCTCGAGCACCCTGCGGTTGAACTCCAGCCACGACAATTCGCGGTTGATGAAGCGCTCAGGCGACGACGACAGGTCGGACGCGGCGCCCTCCAACGAATTCAGCGCGGTTCTCATGCCCGTCGATCTCCTTCTCACCGCTCTTGCCGCGCGACGCGCCAACTCCGTCTCCCCCGGGGAACGACGAAACGGGCCTTCGTCCGCCCCGGCGTTCCGCGCCCTCCCTTCGAGCAAGAGCATGACAGAAGCGCGTCGAGGCCGATTGCGCAAGAGCGCAGTCGCCGGCGCGCTTCCCCTCACCGCGCCTCGGGGACCGCTCGCGCGCCGACCAGCGCCGCGGCGACCTCCGCGAGCGCTTTTGGATAGAGCTTGTGCTCCTCGACCAGCACCCGCGCCGCCAGCGTATTGGCGTCGTCGTCGGGAAGCACGGGAACGCGCGCCTGGGCGACGATCGGACCGGCGTCGAGTTCGGGCGTGACGAAATGCACGGTGCAGCCGTGCTCCTTCAAGCCCGTCGCCAGCGCGCGCTCGTGGGTGTGGAGCCCACGCAAGGCCGGCAGCAGCGAGGGATGGATGTTGAGCATTCGCCCGCGCCAGCGCTCGGCGAACGGCGCGCTCAAGATGCGCATGAAACCGGCGAGGCACACCAAGTCGATGCGATGCGAATCGAGCCGCGCCTGGATCGCCGCCTCGAACGCCTCGCGCACGGGATAAAGGCGCGATTCGACGATTTCCGTCGCGACTCCGGCCTGGCGCGCCAGCGCAAGGCCGCCGGCGTCGGCCTTATTGGAAAGAACGAGCGCGACCTCGGCGGGAAAATCGGGCGCGCGCGCCGCCTCGATCAGCGCCGCCATGTTGGAGCCGCGCCCGGAAATGAGGATCGCCGCCCGCGCCCGCGCGCTCACAGCCTCAGCCGCCCGCGCATGACGACGCGCTCGCCCTCGCGCGCGACCAGCCGGCCGATCGGCGTCGGCTCGAGGCCGTTGGCGGCGAGCGCCCGCATCGCCTCGTCCGCCGCCTCCGCCGCGGCGAAGGCGACCATGCCGAAGCCGCAATTGAACGTGCGCAGCATTTCGGCTTCCCCGACGCCGCCCGTCGCGGCGAGCCAGGAGAACACCGGCGGGGCCGAGAAGGCGTCGAGATCGAGCGCCACCGCGAGGTCGCCCGGCAGCACGCGCGGCAGATTGTCGGGAAAGCCGCCGCCGGTGACATGGGCGAGCGCCTTGACGGCGCGCGTCGCCTTCAGCGTCGCCAGCAGCGGCTTGACGTAGAGCCGCGTCGGCGCGAGCAGCGCGGCGGCGAGCGAGCGCTCGGGCGCGAAGGGCGCCGGCGCGTCCCAGGCGAGGCCGCTCAGCGCGACGATGCGGCGCACCAGCGAAAAGCCGTTGGAATGAACGCCCGACGACGGCAGGCCGATCGCCAGGTCGCCGGCCTTGAGACCCGCGCGGGGCAGCAACGCCCCTCGCTCCGCGGCACCGACCGCAAATCCGGCGAGATCGAAATCGCCCTCGGCGTAGAGCCCCGGCATTTCGGCGGTTTCGCCGCCGATCAGCGCGCAGCCCGATTCGACGCAGGCGCGCGCGATTCCCGCGACGATCGCCGCGCCGATGGCGGGATCGAGCTTGCCCGTGGCGTAATAGTCGAGAAAGAACAGCGGCTCGGCGCCCTGGACGACGATGTCGTTGACGCACATCGCGACGAGATCGACGCCGATCGTGTCGAAGAGGCCGTTCTCGACGGCGATCTTGACCTTGGTGCCGACGCCGTCGTTGGCGGCGACCAGCACGGGATCGACGAACCCCGCCGCCTTGAGGTCGAACAGCCCGCCGAAGCCGCCGATCTCCGCGTCCGCGCCCGGCCGGCGCGTCGCGCGCGTCAACGGCTTGATCCGCTCGACCATCGCGGCGCCGGCGTCGATGTCGACGCCGGCGTCGGCATAAGTGAGAGGCTTGGGCGCGGATGGGGTCATGGCGGGACGCGACGGAATGGCTGGCGGCGGGTTAGCCGCTCGCGCGGCCGGGCGCAAGGGCGGGCGGGGGGTCGGGCGGTGCGCAATTGAAGGTGGTGCGGAGAGGTGATATGCAATGCAACAATTCATGAGGGGACATCGGTTGATCTTGCGGGCGGAGAAGATAGTTATTTCATTTGGCGTCTCACCATAACTTAGCTGTGAACTCGCACTATTGGAACCATTGTAGGTGCAAGCGATCTCGGTGAGCGCTTCCACACCGCGCCGAAGCGTTGTGCTAACGGGAGCTGAAATTGACACAGAATAAAGAACAACGTGAATGGATGCATTTTAATTGTTTCAGACATGCTTACGCTGATTTCCCAGCTGGAACGGTAACTAAGGCTTGCCAACCTGACCCCTATTTCATCGTACAAGACGGAAATTGGTCCATCGGTATCGAGTTTACAGAGTATCTACGGCAGTCCCCGCATGGGCCTGCCCTGTGGCATGAGGAATCAGAGCTGCGGCGTCAGGAATCAGAACGGGAGCAAGCCATCGAGAACGCACGAGATATCTATATTCGAAAGGATCTCCCACCGCTAGAGGTTCGCATCTACTGGTCTCCGCATTTTACTCTAACTAAGAAACAAAGACCGATTCTAGCAAATGAAATTGCAGAACTTGTGGCCACCGAGGCCACCAACTTACCCGAGGCCGGAGCGCAAGTAACATTGGAGAACACTGGTCTCGCAAACTCCGTAGTACCTGAGGAGATTCATTCCATAACAATTGCGCGATTCGTCTGGTCGCGACGCAACCACTGGGCCGCAAGTGTGGCTGATTACCCTTCGTCACTCAAGTCGCATGACATCATTAAGATTATTCAGACGAAGGAGCAAAAACTGGGCGGATACCGGCGAATCTGCGCTCAAGTTTGGTTGGTTTGCGTGATTGAAGGGTTTCGGCCATCTTCTTTCGCGGAATTTCTGCAATCTGTTATAGACGAAAGTTACCAGACCGCGTTTGAAAAAGTGTTTCTGTTGGAATGTTTTGAGGGACAGGTCGTCGAACTACACACGGCCAACACGCTTCCTCCTCACTGAATCGCTCCGTGCCGCAAAAGCCTTGAATTTGGCGTTACGGGGTTACGGGCGTTAGGGCGACAGCGCGCTTAGCTATCGACGCCGTGAGTTCTCCATGGCGGTCGCCGAAGCCGAGGCAAGGCAAGCGCGCTCTCGCCGCAACGCCGCCCTTCCCGGCCGCCGCCATTCGCCGTCGATCTCTTGGAAGAAACCTTTTCCGATTGAAATGGGCTGTCAAGGGTCTCGACCGCCGGAGGCGGCGCGCCATAGGGCGTCGAAGGGCGGGCGTCTTTCGACGCCCTATGCACGCGCCCTTGACAGCCCATTTCGACCGGAATTTTCGGGTTTCAAGAGATCGACGGCGAAGTGCGGCGGCTCAACCCGTAAACTCGAAGCCGCGGCTCGGCGAGGACGAAACCCTTTGCCCTCACGGCGCTCTTACGCACTCCTCGACCGCGAAAATGCATTGCTGGCCGAGCGGCAGATCGCCGCCGTCGGCGGCGGAGTAGGTCACTTGGCTGACCCTGGAATTGGTCGTCACCACCTTGACGTCGCAAGGCCCGCTGGGTCCGAACGGCGGCGCGCCGAGATTGAGGCCGATCGCCCAGGCGGGGCCTTCGGTCCACAGATAGCCTGAAGGATAGGTCCATATTTCGGTCGAGCCGATCGTCACGCGCTTGGCGGGAGCGCCCATGCAGGCGAGAAGCATTTTTTTCGAAAGCCCGATCATCGATTGCTGCGCGATCTGGTCGACTTCGGGTCGCGCGCCTTCACACCCCGCCAACGCGAGAAACAGCGGCAGAATCCTTAAGATCGCCAATGCTCGCTTCATCGACATTCTCCCAAATGTCTTTCGCCTTCGAAGCCGCCTCGCGCATCGCGCCGCGCCGCAAGCTTGTGCGCCGGCGCTCGCGCGCCCACCCGAAGGGCAAGGGCTCAGCCGCCCGGCCCTTCCTCCGAGTCAAAATTATGCCAACCGCCGTCCGCGGCGATCAACGCGTCGGCCTCCTTCGGCCCCCAACTTTGGCGCTCGTAAGGACGGACCGGGGGATAGATCTTGAGAACCGGGTCGACCGCCGCCCAGGCGGCCTCGATCGCGTCCTCGCGGGTGAAGAGCGCGCAGTCGCCCGCCATGGCGTTGCCGAGGAGCCGCGTATAGGCGGTTTCTTCGCCGGGATGCTCGTCGGCCAAGGAGAGCTCCCTGAGGTCGCCGACGAACTCCTTGCCGGTGCGCTTGATGCGGGCGGCGAGCGCGATGACGGAACGGGGCGAGAGCCGAAAGCGCAGATAGTTCGAGCGACCGGAGGTCGGCGCCGAGTCTTCGAACAGCGGCTGCGGCGGCGCCTTCAGCTCCACCAGAATCTCGGTGCCCGTCTGCGCGAGGCACTTGCCGGAGCGCAGGTGCCACGGCACCCCCGCCCAGCGCCACGAGTCGATATAGAGCTTTAGCGCGCAGTAGGTTTCGACGTCGGAGTCCTTGGCCACGTTCGGCTCGTCGCGGTAGCCGACGTATTGGCCGCGCACCATGTCCTCGGGCCTCAGCGGCCGCATCGCCTGAAAGACCTTGGCTTTCTCGTCGTGGACGAAACCGTAGCTCCGGCCGGCGGGCGGCTCCATGGCGAGCAATGCGACGATCTGAAAGAGGTGGTTCTCGACCACGTCGCGCAGACAGCCGGCGGTCTCGTAGAAGGCGCCGCGGCCTTTGACGCCGAAATCCTCCGCCAGGGTCACCTGGACGCTCGCCACGTAGTTGCGATTCCAGATCGGCTCCAGGAATGAATTGGCGAAGCGAAGATAGAGGATGTTCATGATCGCTTCTTTGCCGAGGTAGTGATCGATGCGGAAGATCGAGTCCTCCGCGAACGCGGCCCGCGCGACGGCGTTGAGCTCGCGAGAGGACGCCAGGTCGCGTCCGAACGGCTTCTCGACGATCACGCGCGCGTTCTCGGTCAGGCCCGCCGCTTTGAGCCCGTTGATCACGGTCTCGAACAGCGCCGGAGGGATCGCGAGGTAGTGCGCGGGGCGTTCGGCGCCGCCGAGCGCGTCCTTGATCTTGGAGAACGTGGCCACATCTTTGTAGTCCCCGCTCACGTAGCGGATTAGCTCGTCGAGACGACGCATGGCGTCCTTATCGTCGATCCCGCCGGGCGATTGTTGGATGCTATTCTCCACGCGGGCGCGCAGTTGCTCCGGGCTCCATCTCGGCGACGCGACGCCGACGATCGGGACCCGCAACGCGCCGCTCTTCACCAGCGCATAGAGCGCCGGGAAGATCGCCTTGTGGGCGAGATCGCCGGTCACGCCGAAAATCACCAGGGCGTCCGAATGCGTTTCGCTCATCGACCGTCCCCCTCCTCTCCGGGCCGTCTGCGCGCATCGAATCCGGCCGGATACGCATATAGAATTTCCATGTCCCACCTCCTGGCGCGCCGCCGGCTCGCGACCCTCGCCCGAAGATCTCTGGAAACCGCACTCCGGGGCCGGAGCCAGCTCTCTAAAGGGACAGCGCGGCGATGTGCAAGGCAACAATTCATGAACGGGCGTCGGCTGGCTTTCACCGGTCAAACGGATCAACTTCGCCTCGAGCGTCACGTTCCAGCAATAGGGCGCGACGGCCAATGTGACCCTTCGTCAGCGAGGCGCCGATCGATCCCACGGACGAGCGGGCCGTCGTGCGTCGGGCGCCACGACCGCGTGACCGAACGGACGCACAAGCAAAACGCGCGCGTTTTCCGTTTGCGCCGACGAGCCTCGCCAAGGCCGAACCGTTCGCCGTCGCGCGCGCAGAGAGCCGCGAACGGCAGAAATTTTCCCGGCGGAATTCTCTTTCTTGTGGACGGAAGGAATCGGCGCCGCATGGTCACACTATCGCCGCGGGGCGCGCGCGATCCATGATTGTTCAGCGAAACGAGGAGGCGGAAATGCGCAACATCGACGATATCGTCAGCGCAGCGAACAAGGCGATGACGGCCTCGCTCCACGAGGCGTTCGAGGCGGGCGGAGCCCATGTCGCGAGCGAGTTGAAGTCGAGGATGACGGCTTTCTTCGAGGGTCTGGCGGCCGAGGCCGAAACGCACGCCGTCGAGGCGGAAACGCACGCCGTCGAGGCGGAAACGCCGGCCGCCGCGCCCGCGGCACCGCAGCCAGACGCGCCGCCGAGCGAAGAGCAACATCACGGATAGAACGCGGCCACGACGGCTGCCCTCATCGATCGATCCTTGAGATTTCCCCGCGGCGATCGGCGAGGCGAGACGAGCGCGCGCTCGGGCGCCGACGCCTCCGCTCGCGGTCTCAGGCCGGGCGCGATCGGTCGTGCGGTTCGCTTTTGTCCGCGCGGACCTTGCGCGCGGCGGGCGTGGAGGCGCGCTCGATATCCGCGGCCGACAAGCCCAGCACGCGTTTCGCCTCCTTCATCAAATTGGGATCGATCGGCCGCGGCTCCAGCGACAGATCCTTGCCCAGCCGGTTCTCGAGGATGCGAAAGGCCGCGATCCGCCCGTATGGCTTGTTGTTGGCCGGAATCAGATGCCACGGCGCATATTTCGTCGAGGTCTCCTCCATCATGTCCTCGATCGCCGTTTCATATTCGGCCCAGTGGGAGCGGTTGCGGAAATCCTCGTAGGACAGTTTCCAGCGCTTCACCGGATCGATGAGCCGACTGCGGAAGCGCCGCATCTGTTCGTCGGGCGTGATGTGCAGGAACAGCTTGACCAGTCGCACGCCCGAGTCGATCAGCACGCGCTCGAACTCGTTGATCTCGCGATAGGCGCGTCGCCACTCCTTTTCGCTCGCGAATCCTTCGACGCGTTCGACCAGCACGCGCCCATACCAGGATCGATCGAAAGCGACGATCTGTCCTTTCTCGGGCAAGCGACGCCAGAAGCGCTGGAGATAGTGCTGGGCGCGCTCGTGCTCGTCGGGCGAGGCGATCGGATTGACCTTGAAGCTGCGCGGATCGAGCGCCCAGCCAAGACGGCGAACGATGCCGCCCTTGCCGGCGGTGTCCCAACCCTCGAGGACGATGATCGCGCGCTCCGGCGTGCCGAGATACGCCTGCTGGATCAGTTGAAGCACCCCCTGCAGCGAGGTCAGACGCCGCTCGTAATCGGCGAACTCCATCTTCGGGTGTTCGTCGATCTCGGCGAGCCACGGGCGGCGCGTGACCTGGAAGCGTCGAGGCTTCATCGCGCGATCGACTGACAAGGCTCCCTCCCCCGGGGGTGAAGCGTGGCGAAGCTTTCGGCCAGCCGTCCGACCTTCGCCAAACGCGCCGCCCGCCGCCGCGCGAGCCGCAAGCTTCATCTTTTCCCATGACGGCGCAAGCGAATTCGAGACCCCCGCTTCGACCGCGCGGCGGGCGCGGCGCCGTTTTGCGACCGCCGATCCGCGGCGAGACGCCGCGATCGCGCGCGTCCCGCCGTTAAGAGATTGTTAACGCTTTCGTCGAACAGTAATCGGGCCGTGATGATTCGGGGTCAGTTCGACGCGCTGACAGAGGGGTCGAGCTCGATCGGCCCGCGCCGCCATTAAGGTCGCAGAGCGTTCACTCGAAGGCTCACGCCATGCCGCTTTCCGTCGTTTCCGGAGTCGCGTTCGAGTCCGACGCCGCCCGTGCGAGGGGCGAGCCAAAACGCCCATCCGCCATTCCGCGGCGACGCCAACCCGCGGAGCTGTCCGCCTCCACCCGTCAAGACCTGCAGGCGGACGAGAGCGACGCGGAGGAGCCCGTCTCGACGACGGGCCTGTCGATCCTCGCTCAAGCATTGGCTGCATACAGTCAGAATTAGCGGCGGGCGTCGACGCGCGCCCCCCGCCCTGGTCCCGCGGGACCCTAACCGCGGTTGCTTCCAAGGGCGCGGCCTCGCCCCGGCTCGCCGTTCATTGCGGGCGCGATCGCGGCGGCGCCGACGGCGCCGTCGCGCTTTTTCGCGATCCGCCGACGAGGCGGGACCGATCAGGACGGCTTCGGCCCGAAGGCCGAAGCCTTGCTCACCAACCCTTGCTCAGTTGCCCTTCCACTTGCCGCCGCCGCCCTTGCCGCCCCAGCCACCCTTGCCGCCAAAGCCGCCCTTGCCGCCCCAGCCGCCCGGCTTGCCGCCCCAGCCCGGATGGCCGCCCCAGCCGCCCGGATGGCCGCCCCAGCCGGGGCCGCCTCGGCGCCAATTGTGCCAGCCGTATCCGCCGCCCCAGCCGAGACCCTGGTTCCAGGCGTAGCCGCACCAGTACCAACCGGGGCCCTGCCAGCCGGCGTCATACCAGCAATAATTATAACCGCCGAAGAAGAACTGCGCCTTTTCGATCGGCGCGACTTGGAGCTGCTGGACATCGGCGCCGAGCCCGCCATAGGCCATGGCGGCGTCGGCGGCGCCGGCCAGCGGAAGGGCGGCCGAAGCCATCAGCGCCGTCGACAACCCGAGCGCTGCAAGAAGCTTGCTCATGTGGAAACTCCATTGTGTCGGCCGCCGGAATTGGCGGCGGATGACGAATTGCATATCAGGAAGGGCGTGAACCGCAGGTGAATGCTCGCACGCATGGCCTCCCGGCGCCGCGGCGCGCGTTCGTCGGTTGAAACCAAGCCCGCGGGAACGGCTCGGGCGGGCGGCCCGGCCGGGCGCGCTCGGCGACAGCCGCAAACGGCAGATTGACCTTTGAAGCCGGTGTTTCGCCTGATATAGCGTCCGTGTCGCCTCGATCTCGTTACGTGAAGCGGTAGAGGTAACCGTCGGCCGGACGATAACGCTTGGTAACGATGGCTCGACTCGAGCGCGTCGTTCGATCGCGGCGACGCCGGCGGCGCCGATCTTGCCGCCGCCGGTCGCCAAGCGATCGTCGGTCGAGCCACAGAGGGGAGCAGACAGCAAGATGAAACCCACGGTCATTCTCGTCGGCGCAGACAAGGGCGGGGTCGGCAAGACGACCGTGGCGCGCGCCGTCGCCGATTATTTGATCGGCAAGAACATTGCGTTGCGCGCGTTCGACACCGAGAGCCCGCGCGGGACTCTGAAGCGGTTCCACGGCGACATCACCGAAACGGTCGATATCGGCTCGACGGCCGATCAGATGCGAATTCTCGACACGCTGAACACCGCGCAAGTCACGGTTTCGCTGGTCGACACGCGCGCCGGCTCGCTTGCCCAGACGCTGCGCGTCCTGCGCGACATCGGCTTTCTCGACGCCGTGCACGAGGGGCAGTTCAATTTCATTCTGATGCACGTGCTCGGCGCTTCGATCGCCTCGCTCGAGGAAATCGCGGAGACCGCGCCGTTCGTCGCCAACGGTCATTATTTCTTGGTCAAGAACTACGTGAACGAAACGACGTTCTTCGAATGGGACCCCGAAACCTATATGAGCTATTTCGCCAAATCGCGCAGCGCGGACGAAATATCGATTCCCAAGCTGAGCGAGATGGCCTACGAGCAAGTGGACATCGCGGGAACGCCGTTTTCGACGTTCGTCGCCAACAAGACCGCCGACGGCCGGCCCGCGGCGCACTCTTTCGTCCTGCGCGGATACGTGCGCACCTGGCAGCGCAAGATCGCCGACGAGTTCGATCGCATCGGCCTGATCGAACTCGTCACGGAACCGCCGAACAGGAGCTGAGAGCATCGACGATTGAGCGGTCGCGGCCATGGAGCAATCGACCAAGGTCTATTTTTGCTGCTCGTCCAACAAACGTAGCGGCTCGACGACGACGGCGCGCCTGCTGATCGACTATTTGCTCTCCAGAGGCCGCGGCGCGGTGGGGTTCGACACCGATCCCCACGATCCCGATTTCGCCAGACGGTTCCCCGGCGCCGTCAAGGTCGTGGACACCACGAAGATCCACGGCCAGATCGACATGTTCGACCGCTTGCTCGTGCATGACGAGACGCCGAAGGTCGTCGATGTCCACCACCGTTGCTATGACAGCTACTTTGCGACGATCGGACAGATTGGTTTCATGGAGGAGGCGCAGCGCGCGATGGTGCAACCGGTCGCGCTGTTCCATGTCGACGCCGGCCCCGACTCGCTCAACGCCGCGAACGCGCTCGCCAAGCGTTGGCCGAATCTGCGCTTGGTCGTCGTCAGGAACAAGGGCGCGGCGCCGCGCGGACCCGACGCGCGCGACATTCTCGATCGCTTCCCCCACGCGGAACGCCTGTTGATCGGCGCGGTCGACTGGCCGACCTGGAAGGCCTTCGACGCTCAGGATTTTTCCATGCCGGACGTCCTCAAGGCGCCGCCGGCGAACCTGTCGATGGGCGCGCTCATCAGCTTGCGGGCTTGGGTGACGCCGATTTTCCGCCAATTCCAGCTTTTCGAAATGGGGCTCTCGTTGGAGAATTCGCAGTTTCTCTGACCGAGGCGGACCACGGAACCGGCGATGAAGGTCATGACGTTGCGTAATAGCGAGGCCCGGCGAAAACCGCCGCCGTCGCCGAGCCGTTTCGTCGTCGCCCGATCGCCGCGGCGGCCGGACCAATCGGATTCGCGCTTCGAGAGAATTTGCGCGAAACTGCCGCGCCGCGGCAAGGGAGTCGCGGCGCGGACCGCCGAGCCGGCGAAGCGTCCGCCCCGGCGCGCAAGCGTCCAGCGAGCGTGGCGAGAGGGAATTCGCGCTTCATGACCAGTTCGCGGCTCCTAGCCAATCTGCCCAATCTGATCACCCTTACGCGCCTGTTGATGACGCCGCTGGCGGTGTCGATGATTGTTTCGCAACGTTTCGCCGACGCGTTCGTGGTCTTCGTTCTGGCCGGAGTCTCGGACGGCGTCGACGGCTTCATCGCCAGGCGTTGCGATTTGCGCAGCGAGCTCGGCTCCTATCTCGATCCGCTCGCCGACAAGGCGTTGTTGATCTCGATTTACGTCACGCTGGCGGCGATCGGCGCGCTGGCGCCGGCGCTCGCCATCCTCGTCGTGTCGCGCGATCTGATGATCCTGTTTGCGGTGCTGGTTTCCTGGCTGCTCGCCAATCCCGTCGCGATCCGCCCGGTCTGGATCTCGAAATTCAACACCGTCGCGCAGATCGCCTTCGCCGCTTTCGTGCTGGGGTGCAAGGCGTACGGCTATGACGCATCGGCCGCGCAGCAGGGGCTGGCGCTGATCGTCGCCGCCTCGACGCTGGCCTCCGGAGGCGTATATGTCGCGCAATGGCTCGACCACATGAGCCGCTGAGACCGGCGCCGTGAGCCTCCAACGGCAAATCCTCATTTGGGCCGTCGCGCTGGCGGCGTTCCTGTACTTGCTGCACATCCTGGGATCGTTGGTGACGCCGTTCGCCACCGGCATCGCGCTCGCCTACCTCCTCGATCCCGTGGTGCGCCGCCTCGAACGTGTCGGCCTCGGTCGTCTGGCAGCTTCGCTGTTGATCATCGGCGCGTTCGTCTTCATCGTCGTCCTCGTTCTCGTCCTCGTCGCCCCGATCCTCGGCAATCAATTGGTCGGCTTCACGCACGACTTGCCGGGCTACGTCGTGCGGCTGCAAACGCTCGCGGTCGACGAAGGCAATGCGCTCATCGAACGCTACGGCGGGGAATGGCGCAATTCCCTTGGCTTCGGCGCTTCCCTCTCGACCGAACAGATTCAAAAGTCGATCGGCGATTTCGTCGGCCAAGGCGCGCAATGGCTGCTGAACGCCGTGCGTTCGCTCGCCTCCGGCGGCGCCGCCGTCGTCAGTTTCTTCTCGTTCGTCATCGTCACGCCGGTCGTCGCCTTCTACATCCTGGTCGACTGGAACAAGATGATGGCGACGATCGACGGCTGGCTGCCGCTCGACTATCGCGATTCCTTGCGCGCGATCGCTTCCGAGATCAACGCCGCGCTGTCCGGGTTCATTCGCGGCCAGTCGCTGGTCTGCCTGTTCGACGGCCTGTGGTACGGCATCGGGCTGACGCTGATCGGGCTCGATTTCGGCTTTCTCATCGGCGTGATCGCCGGCGTCCTGGGCTTCATTCCCTATGTGGGATCGCTGACCGCGTTGATCTTGGCCCTCGGCGTCGGCCTCGTCCAGGGTTGGCCGAGCCTCAAGCTGTTCTTCCTCGCCTTCGCCGTCGTCGGCGCCGGGCAGTTTCTCGAAGGCAACGTCATTGCGCCCAGACTCGTCGGCGGCTCCATCGGCCTGCATCCGGTCTGGCTGATGTTCGCGCTGTTCGTGTTTGGCGGCCTGTATGGTTTCACCGGCCTCCTCATCGCGGTGCCGACCGCCGCGGCGCTCGGCGTGCTCGCGCGTCACCTGATCGGCCTCTATCTCAAGAGCCCGCTTTATCGCGGCGAGGCCGGCGCGAGGACCGAGCCGTGAGCGGTCCGGCGCGGCAATTGACTCTCGATTGGCCGCACGATCCCAGCTATGCGCGCGAGGACTTTCTCGAGGCGCCGGGGAACGCCGAGGCGTTGCGCGCGATTCTGTCCTGGCCGAACTGGGCGGGCCGGATGCTGATGCTGGCCGGGCCGAGCGGCTCGGGCAAGAGCCATCTCGGCGCGATCTGGGCGCGCGCTTCGGCGGCGCGCGTCGTCGCCGCCGAGGCGCTGGCCGGCGCGCCGCTGATCGAGCTGGCCGCCGCCAAGGCCTTGCTGATCGAGGACGCCGACCGCGTCGGCGCTGCGGAGGCCGCGCTGTTCCACCTCTTGAATCTGACCCGCGAAATCGGCGCTTACGTTCTGCTGACCGCGCGCTGCCAGCCCGACGGCTGGGGCCTGACGACCGCCGATCTCATCTCGCGGCTTCGCCTGGCGCCGATCGTTTCGCTCGGCGCTCCCGATCTCGACCTGACTCGGGCCGTGCTGTTCAAATTGTTCAGCGACCGCCAGCTCGCGGTCGATCCGTCGGTCGTCGCTTACGTCGCTCTGCGCATCGAGCGCTCGCTCGACGCGGCGCGCGCGATCGTCGCGGCGCTCGACCGCGAGGCGCTGGCGCGGGGAAAACGGGTGACGCGCTCAATGGCGGCCGAATTCTTGCGCGACGAGTCGCCCGCCGAGTGAAAACGCCTTAACGGCGTCACATTATGGATGTTAGTTAGCCTCGCCTAGTCGGGGCCTCGAGGCTCGCCGACCGGCGGTCCTGAGCGCCCGGGCAAAGCCAATAAAGACAACAAGATGGGAGAGGAGATTGGCATGCTCAGGCCGTTCGTTTTGTCCCTCGTCGCGTTGGTTCTCGTCGGGGGCGGCGTCGGCGTCGCGCAGCCGACGCCCGATGTTTCGACTTGGCGCTGGAACGTCAGCGTCATCCTTGCCGCGCAGCGCACGTCGACGCCGATCGTCGGCGTGGCGCCCGCCGAGTCGTTCGCCCAACGCTACGAGCGCTATTCCGTTACGGGCTTGCCGGAGGTCGCCGCCGAGCCGGGCCACCACTGACCGATCGAAACGCGGATCGGTCGCGAGCCGCGGCCGCAGAAAGCGCGCGGCGGCGCGGCCGCGTCGGCGCGTGAAATTCGCCCGAAGTCGGCGCGCCGCCCTTGCGTAGTCGATTCGGCGTCCCGCGCCGATCCGGTTGCAAATCGTCGCCGATACAATTTATTCGCGCTCTTGCGGCGCCGTCGCCGCTTCTGCACTGTGCGCGCGATGGATTCCTCGCTCATCAGCGCGCCCCGCGACGTCGTCCGGCGTCCTTCGGTCTGCCCGTACGATTGCCCCTCGGTCTGCGCTCTCGAGGTCGAAGTGATCGACGGCGCGCGGATCGGGCGCGTCCACGGCGCCGAGGACCAGCCCTACACGTCGGGCGTCGTCTGCGCCAAGGTCGCGCGCTACGCCGAGCGCATCCATCACAAGGATCGGCTGACCGAGCCGCTGCGCCGGACCGGACCCAAGGGCTCCGGCCAGTTCCGGCCGATCGCCTGGGACGACGCGCTCGACGTGGTCGCGGAGAATTTCCTCGACGCCGAGCGCCGGTTCGGCGCCGAAAGCGTCTGGCCGTATTTCTACGGGGGCACGATGGGCCTCGTCATGCGCCACGGCGTCGAGCGCCTGACCCACGTCAAGCGCTATTCGCGCTTTTTCGGCTCGATTTGCGTCGCCATCGCCTGGCCGGGCTATCTCGCCGGGACGGGGCGCATGGCCGGCGTCGATCCGCGCGAAATGGCCAAGTCCGATTGCATCGTCATCTGGGGCACGAACGCGGCCGCGACCCAGGTCAACCTGATGACCCACGCGACGCGGGCGCGAAAGGAGCGCGCCGCGAAGATCGTCGCGATCGACATCTACGACACCGAGACGATGCGGCAGGCGGATCTGGCGCTCCGCCTCAAGCCCGGCACGGACGGAGCGCTGGCTTGCGCGGTCATGCACGCGCTGTTCCGCGATGGGCTCGCCGATCGCGCCTATCTCGAACGCTACGCCGACGCGCCGCGCGAATTGGAGGCCCATCTCAAGACCCGCGATCCGATCTGGGCGAGCGCGATCACCGGCCTCAGCGTCGAAGCGATCGAAGCCTTCGCGGCGCTGGTCGGGGGCGCCAAGCGCACGTTCTTCCGTCTCGGCTACGGCTTTTCGCGCCAGCGCAACGGCGCGGCGAACATGCACGCGGCCTTGTGCATCCCGGTCGTCACCGGCGCCTGGGCGCACGAGGGGGGCGGCGCCCTTCACTCCAGCGGCGGCGTTTTCAATCTCGACAAGACCATGATCGAAGGGCTCGACGCGCGCGACGAATCCGTGCGCCGCCTCGATCAATGCCGCGTCGGCGCGGCGCTGACGGGCGAAGCGCAAGCGCTCAAGGGCGGCGGGCCGGTCAAGGCGATGCTGATCCAGAACACCAACCCCCTCGCCGTCGCGCCGGATCAGGAAAAGGTTCGCAAGGGCTTCGCGCGCGACGATCTGTTCGTCTGCGTGCACGAACAGTTCCTCACCGACACCGCGCGCGCCGCCGACATCGTGCTGCCGGCGACGATGTTCCTCGAGCACGACGACCTCTACGCCGGCGCCGGCCACCAATATCTGCAGTTCGGCGCGAAGACGATCGAGCCGCCCGAGGGCTGCCGCTCCAACCACGAAGTGATCGTCGCGCTCGCCGATCGGCTCGGCGCGCGCCACCCCGGCTTCGCCATGACCCCGCGCGAACTCATCGACTGGACGTTGCGCGCCTCGGGCCGCGGCGATCTCGCCGAGCTCGAAGGAGAGAAATGGCTCGATTGTCAGCCGCCGTTTGACGAGGCGCACTATCTTACCGGCTTCGCCTGGCCCGACGGCAAGTTCCGTCTGCGCGCCGACTGGGCCTCGACGCCGTTTTCCGGCGACGGCCTCAAGGGGCGATGGCGCGAAATGCCGACCCTGCCCGACCATTGGCCGGTCAACGAGGCGGCGGACGAGGCGCATCCGTTCAAGCTCGCCACCTCGCCGGCGCGCCATTTTCTCAATTCCAGCTTCACCGAGACGCCGACCTCTTTGGCGCGCGAGGGTCGGCCGACCGCGCTGATGAACCCGGACGACGTCGACGCGCTGGGGTTGCGCGACGGCGAGATCGTGCGCCTGGGCAATGAGCGTGGGCAGACGCGCCTGCATGTCAAGTCGTTCGCCGGCGTTTCGCGCGGCCTCATCGTCAGCGAGGGCGTCTGGCCGCCGTCGGCGTTTCTCGACGGGCGCGGCGTCAACGTCCTGACCGGCGACGACAGCGTCGCGCCGTTTGGCGGCGCGGCGTTTCATGACGCGCATGTCTGGGCGCGCAAGGGATAGCGCGCGCTCTTTATTTGCCCGGCCGGCCGGGTTATAGGACGCGCCGACGAAAGATTCGGCTCATCGGGTGTGAGGCGTCTGCGAGTGGTGATAAAGAAGCCGTCAAACAAATCCGCCGCCGAGCCCGCGAGCGGCGGTTTCGATCTTTCCGTCGTCGCCGCGCTCGCCGAGATCGCCGGGCGCCATGACTTGAGCGAAGTCGAGGTCGAGCGCGCCGGCCTGCGCGTGCGCGTCGCGCGCGAGCGCCTGGCCCTGGTCGAGTCGCCGCATGTCGTCGCCGCGCCGGCCGCTGCGGAGTCGCCCCCCGTCGAAGCGGCGGCCGTCCCGCCGGCCGAAAGCGCCGGCGCGGTGAAGTCGCCGATGGTCGGCACCGCCTATCTCAGGCCGAGCCCCGAGGCGAAACCCTTCGTCGAAGTCGGAGCGTTGGTGAAGGCCGGCGACAAGGTCCTGCTGGTCGAGGCGATGAAGACGTTCAACGAAATCGTCGCCCCGCGCGCCGGAAAGGTTACGCATATCCTCGTCGAGGACGGCGCGCCGGTCGAATACGGCCAGGCGCTGATGGTCATCGAATGAGCGCGACGCCGCGCGCAACGATGCGTCGCTCGCCGCGAGGAGCCGCTCGGCATGTTCGATAAGATCCTCATCGCCAACCGGGGCGAAATCGCGCTGAGGGTGCTGCGCGCGGCCAAGGAGCTCGGCATCGCCACGGTTGCGGTCTATTCGACCGCCGACAAGGAGGCCATGCACGTCAAGCTCGCCGACGAAAGCGTCTGCATCGGCCCGCCGCCGGCGCGCGACAGCTATCTCAACGTGCCCGCCCTGCTCGCGGCCTGCGAGATCACCGGCGCCGACGCCGTGCATCCCGGCTACGGTTTTCTCGCCGAAAACGCCCGCTTCGCCGAAATTCTCGCCGAGCATCAAATCGTTTTCATCGGCCCGAAGGCCGAGCACATCCGTATGATGGGCGACAAGATCGAGGCCAAGCGAACGGCGGCGCGGCTCGGCATACCCTGCGTGCCCGGCTCGACCGGAGCGCTGCGCGACGAGGCGGAAGCGCTGAAGATGGCCGCCGAAATCGGCTATCCCGTCATCGTCAAGGCGGCGGCGGGCGGCGGCGGACGCGGCATGAAAGTGGCCAACGCCGCCGACCAACTCTTCAACGCCATTGCGAACGCCAGAATCGAGGCGAGGGCGGCCTTCGGCGACGACGCGGTCTATCTGGAAAAATATCTCGCCAAGCCGCGTCACATCGAGATTCAGGTGCTCGGCGACGGCCAGGGCCGCGCCGTTCATCTCGGCGAACGCGACTGTTCGCTGCAGCGCCGCCATCAGAAGGTCTGGGAGGAAGGCCCCTCGCCCGCGCTCAACGCGGAGCAACGCGACGAAATCGGCGGCGTCGTCGCGCGCGCGATGGCCGAACTCGGCTATGTCGGCGTCGGCACGGTCGAATTTCTCTATGAAGACGGCGAATTCTGCTTCATCGAGATGAACACGCGCATCCAGGTCGAACATCCCGTCACCGAGATGATCACCGGCATCGACCTCATCAACGAGCAGATCAAGATCGCCGCCGGCTCGCCCTTGACGTTTGTGCAAGAGGACGTGCGCTTTCACGGCGCGGCGATCGAATGCCGCGTCAACGCCGAGCACCCTCGCACCTTCGTGCCCTCGCCGGGCCGCATCGCGTATTTCTATCCGCCGGGCGGCCTCGGCGTGCGCGTCGATTCGGCCGCCTATCACGGCTACGTCATTCCCCCCTTCTACGATTCTCTCATCGGCAAGCTGATCGTCCACGGCCGCAGCCGCACCGAAGCGCTGATGCGCCTGCGCCGCGCGCTCGACGAATTCATCATCGACGGCGTCGAGACCACCCTGCCGCTGTTCCGCGCCCTGGTGCGCAACACCGACATCCAGAACGGCCAGTACGACATTCACTGGCTGGAGGCGTTCCTGAAGGAGGAGGGCGCGGCGGCGTAAGGGCGCCTCGGGAATCAAGCGAGTCGATCGGCTGTCATTGCGAGTAGCGAAGCGACGAAGCAATCCAGCGGCAGCGGCCTGCATCGAGGCTGGATTGCTTCGCTCCGCTCGCAATGACGGATGAAGCGGTTATTCTCTCGCGGACCCTAAGCGCCGCCGCCCGTCACACCGATTGAGTCTCCGACCTCCAGTTCACGCGCGTGATCCCGGCTTCCCCGGCAAGGCGGACGACGACGTATTCGAGAGCGATCTCCCGCCGCTGGTGGGAGGCGATCTTCGCCGTCACCTCGACGCGATCGGCGTCTTCGACGTTGGCCCTGTCCAGCTCGGTGATCTGGATGTCCGGCATGCTTTCAAGCCCCTGCGCCAGAAGCGATCGCACATGGGGCGCGTTCGAACCGCGGCAAACCACGGAGACAACGTAGGCGAGTTCGACTTCGCTGGCGTCCACCGGCTGCCGGTTGATCGCGCGCACCAGCGGCCGCAGGATCGAGTTGGACGCGATCACGAGGCCCGCGCAAATCGCGCCATAGAGGGGAAACCCAGCGCCGGCGAGCAGACCCACCGCCGCCGAACACCAGAGCGTGGCCGCCGTATTGAGGCCGCGGATGTCGAGGCCCTTTTTGAAAATCACGCCGGCGCCGAGAAAGCCGATGCCGGAGACGAGCTGGGCGCCGACGCGCGCCACGCTGGAATCGTCGGATAGGACGCGCGCGAATACGATGAACGTCGCCGCGCCGAGGGCGACCAACGTATTGGTTCGCAGCCCGGCCAGGCGCGGACGCCATTGCCGTTCGAGGCCGATGGCGGCGCCGAAGCCGACCGCCTCGACAAGGTTCACTCCCATTTCAAAGATAGGCGCCGGCATGTCGGTTGCTCGCAGAACGGATGGACGTGAACGCTCGCGCCGCCCCGACGACCGCGAAAACCGGCGCGCGTCGGCTGAAAGAATTGGGGCGGCGGCGCGCGGCGACCAGAGCTGCGTCGCGCCGCCCCTCTCTCCGTAGAGCGAACTACCCCTGCCCGATCGCCAGCATGACGATGCGGTACAGAACCATTCCGCCGGCGACGATGAGATAGAGCCGTAGCGCGCCCATCCAGGTTTTGGCGGCGAGCGACAGTTTGGCCGGCGGCAGTTGATTCAACGGCGGCATGCGCCAGGTGTGGCGCGCCATCGTCGTAGCGACCGCTTCCTCGGCCGGCGCGCCGTTCCCGCCGTTTTGGCTCAAGGCCATGATCGCCAGCGCGGCGATCAGAGCGACGCCGCCGCCCCCGCCGAGGATGCCCATGATCACCTGCTCGTTGGCAGCGTCGGGGAACAGCACCGAGCAGGTGAGGATGACCGACAGGATCACCAGCACGGCGATGATGGCGCCAGTGAAGTAGTTCACCCAGCCCGTGTTCACCCAGGGGCCGAGAACCGCCTTGTCGTTGCAGAGCAGCAGCAGGAACACCGTCGCGCTCGGCAGCAGCACGCCGGCAAGCACCTGCACAGCCAGGGTCAGGGCCCCGAGAGGGGAACCAGGGGTCAGAACGACCGCCGCGGCGACCGCGATCAGCAGAAAATAGACGGCGTAGAAGGCCTTGGCGTCGGTGACCTTGCGGTGCAGGGAGTGGCGGGCCGAAAACACGTCGCCGAGCGCGTAAGCCGTCGAGAGCGACACCGCCGAGGCGCCGATCAGGGCGGCGTCGACCAGCGCGATGGCGAACATCACGCCGGCCGCCTTGCCGACATATTTGTCGAGACCGGCGGCGATGCCGCCCGCGTCGGTGAAGTTGCCGAACTCGGTTTGGCCGACGAAAGTCGCCGCCGTGACGGCCATGATGGCGACGCCGCCGACGATGACGAAGCCGATGCCGATCAACAGGTCGAGCCGCTCATAGCGAATGAAACGCGGGGTGATGCGCTTGTCGACGACGTAGCTCTGCTGGAAAAAAAGCTGCCAGGGCGCCACCGTGGTGCCGACGATGCCGATGATGAGAAGCCACAGGTCGCTCGCCTTGCCGACCTGCGGCATTTGCGGAACGACGAAGTCGCGCGCGACCTCAGCGAGCGGCGGATGGACCATGAAATAGAGCGGCACGAGCAGCAGGCTGGCGCCGACGAGGACCATCGCAAAGCGCTCGAAACGCCGGAAGTCGCCGGTGCTGACGGCGATCATGACCAGCGCCGCGGAGACGATGACGCCCGTGGTCTTGTCGAGGCCGAGATAGTCGAGCGCCAGCGAGATGCCGATGAACTCGGTGATGATGGTCAGGGAGTTCAAGAGGAACAGGTCGATGACGCTGAACGCGCCCCAGAACTTGCCGAAGCGCTCGAAGATCAACCGCGCATGACCGACGCCGGTCACCGCGCCGAGGCGCAGCACCATCTCCTGGTTGACGTAGAGAACGGGGATCAGCAGCGCCAGCGTCCAGAGCAGCGCGGTGCCGTAGGTCTGGCCGGCCTGGCCGTAGGTGGCGAAAGCGCCGGCGTCGTTATCGCCGACCATGACGATCAGGCCCGGTCCGACGATGGCGAGAAGCGTCGTCAGCCGATGCTTCCAGGTCGTGCGCGGCGCGACGTCGCCTTGAAGGATGGTGCCGAAGGCGCCCCGGATGGCGCCGATGTGCGCGTCGTCGAGGACGGCGGTCACCGGCTCCGAGAGATTGGCGTTCATGGTCATGGCTCGTCTCCTGTGCCGCTTGGCGCGGGAGCGAGCCGGATGGCTTTAACAGCCTTGGTCTCGCTTCGCCCTCGAGGCGGTGGACTTCGCTTGCTGTTTGGGTTTACCGCCCGCCGACGCATTCGGGATCGCGCCAACGGGCCTTCTCGGGCCGTCGTGCATTCGGGATCTCCTTCAACTGGCGCGACGCGAGGGAACGGGCGAGGCCGGCTCGCGCGCGCCCTGGGAAACGGTCCAGACGCAGAGCAACGCGCCGGTCGACGGATCGGGCCGCCAATGGCAGGCGAGCCGGCCGGAGGGCGCGGCGCGCAGGTTCGCGCGCGCCACGGCGAGACAGCGCACGTTCGACGCCACCTGACGGCGGGCGATGAGATCGACCACGTGGCGATCGATCGGGATTAGGGAGAGCTGGTTCATGGCTCGCCTCCGATCTTTGGCCTCGTCCAAAGCCGGAAGGCGAGGTTCAGCGGGCCTCAGGCCCAGACGCCTCGCGCACGGGATTCCGGCCCGTGGACGCTATCGATGTCTAAGGGCGACGAACCGACGAACCTGTCCGCAATCGCGCCGTCCGAGATGGTACCGCCCATGTCTCTACAGTTGATTTAAGGAGCGCCGGCCGAAACGAATTTCGCGCCGACAACCGCCTCTTGATCCCGCAAATCGTTTCCGTCAACCCCAAAAATCGCCGCGCTGCAATTTTCCAGCCGTCGAACCTGAAGAGCCGCGCGCGGCGGCCCTCGGCGCCGCCGATCTCGGACGGTCCATCCGACCTCATCGCGATGATTTCGTTGCTTTCGCGCCTATTACGCCGATCGGCTTCGGCCGGCGGTCGGCCGCCGCGGCGCTACGGCTTGTTCGGCTTGGCGAGCCTCACGCCGACGGCGCTTCCCTTACGCCAGGCCACTTTCGCCTCGCCCACCGGGTTCGCCCTGTCGACTTGCAGGTGGAAGCTGTCCGGCAGTTCGGCCCCGTGCAGGGCCTTTACGCCGGCGCCGTCCTCGGAGACGTCGACGATCACGCAATCGACGACGGGGGCGATCCCGCCCGGATCGGCCCAAGCGCGCACCTGAGTCGCGCGCCGCCTGCTCTTGCGTCGCTCGCGGTCCTTGAGAAACGGATCGTCGTCGAAACTGTCCACCTGCGTCTCCGCGCGCGCGGCCCTTGGAGGGGCGCGCCTGAGGCTCTTAGCCTCGAGCCGTTAACGATTCCTCAACGCATTGCTCGACACGCGCTCGGTTCGGCCGCCGCCCGCTCGACGGGCGCGCGGCGGATCAGGCGACGAAGCGTCGCCTTTCGCGGTCCTCGCCGCTGCGGCGACGCGCGATCTCGATCGTCAAATGCGAAAAGCGCGCGACGCGCGTCGCCGCTTCACGATAATGGCCGGTGTCGCGTTCGCTTGCCGTCTCGATCGAAAGGATGGCGCCGAGATGGCCGGGGCCGAGCCGCCAGAGATGCAGGTCGACGACGGAATCGCCGTCGCGCTCGATGGCGCGGCGCAGCTTTTCCGTGAGCCGCCGATCGGGGTTCACGTCGAGCAGCGCCGCGCCGGCGTCGCGGATCAGGCCCGCCGACCAGCTCGCGATCACCCCCGCGCCGACGAGGCCGGCGAGCGGGTCCATCCACAGCCAGCCGAAACCGCGCGCCAGCGCGAGCCCGACGATGACGAGAATCGAGACCGCGGCGTCGGCCATCACGTGAATCGCGGCGGCGCGCAGGTTGTTGTCGCGATGCACCGCCTCGCGCGCGCCGCCGATTTCGAAGCTCTCCTCCCGGCCGTGGTCGTGCGCGTGGCCATGTCCATGATCGCGCCCGCCGCGGCTGAGCAGCCAGGCGCTCAACGCGTTGACGGCGAGGCCGAGGACGGCGATCGGGATCGCCTGAGCGAACGCGATCGGCGTCGGCGCGATCAAGCGCCCGATCGCTTCGTAAGCGATGAGCGCGGCGATCATCGCCAGGACGATCGCGCTGGCGAAGCCGGCGAGGTCGCCGAACTTGCCGGCGCCAAACGTGAAGCGAGGGTCCTCGGAATGGCGGCGCGCGAGACTGTAGGCCAGCGCCGCCAGCAACAAAGCGCCGGCGTGGGTGCTCATATGGAAACCGTCGGCGACGAGCGCGATCGAGCCGAACATCAGGCCGCCGACGATCTCGGCGACCATCATCGCCGCGCACAGCGCGATCACCGCCCAGACGGCGCGCTCGCTGCGCTCGTGGCCGGCGCCGAGAAAGTCGTGGCTGTGGCCGCCCGCGGGCATCCTCGAGGGGAAATCGTCCATCGTCATGCTCGCCTCGCCGCGGCGGCGCGGCCTATGAGTCGAAAGCGGAACTTTGACCGCCGCGAACGCGATGCTATAGGGGCGCCCGCTTCACCGCGCAACGCCGCAACGCTGGGATCGTCGATGTCCAAGATCAAAGTGAACCGTCCGATCGTCGAGCTCGACGGCGACGAAATGACGCGCATCATCTGGCGGCTGATCCGCGAGAAGCTCATCCAGCCCTATCTCGACGTCGAGCTGCAGTATTTCGACCTCGGCCTCGAGCATCGCGACGCGACCAACGATAAGGTCACCATCGACGCGGCGCACGCGATCAAGGCCTGCGGCGTCGGCGTCAAATGCGCGACCATCACGCCCGACGAAGCGCGGGTGAGGGAGTTCCATCTCAAGGAAATGTGGAAGAGCCCGAACGGCACGATCCGCAACATCCTCGGCGGCGTCATCTTCCGCGAGCCGATCATCTGCAGGAACGTGCCGCGGCTGGTGCCCGGCTGGACCAAGCCGATCGTGGTCGGCCGCCACGCCTTCGGCGACCAGTACAGGGCGACCGACTTCCGCGTGCCCGGCAAGGGCCGCCTGACCATGCGCTTCGAAGGCGAGGACGGCGCGACGATCGAAAGGGAGGTGTTCGCCTTTCCCGGCGCCGGCGTCGCCATGGCCATGTACAATCTCGACGAGTCGATCCGCGACTTCGCCCGCGCCTCGCTCAATTACGGCCTGTCGCGAAAATACCCGGTCTATCTCTCGACCAAGAACACCATCCTCAAGGCCTACGACGGGCGCTTCAAGGACCTTTTCCAAGAGATTTTCGACACCGAGTTCAAAGGCAGGTTCGCCGCCGCCGGCATCACTTACGAGCACCGCCTGATCGACGACATGGTCGCCTCGGCGCTGAAGTGGCCGGGCGGCTACGTCTGGGCGTGCAAGAACTACGACGGCGACGTGCAATCGGACACGGTCGCGCAAGGCTACGGCTCGCTCGGTCTGATGACCAGCGTACTGATGAGCCCGGACGGGCGAACGGTGGAGGCCGAGGCCGCGCACGGCACGGTGACGCGCCACTACCGCGAACACCAGAAGGGAAGGCAAACCTCGACCAACTCGATCGCCTCGATCTTCGCCTGGACGCGCGGCCTTGCCCATCGCGCCAAGCTCGACGACAACGCGGCGCTGGCGCGCTTCGCCGAAACGCTGGAGCGCGTCTGCGTGGAGACGGTGGAGGCCGGCTTCATGACCAAGGACCTCGCGCTGCTGATCGGCCCCGAGCAGAAATGGCTGTCGACAGAGGGCTTCCTCGACAAGGTCGACGAGAATCTGCGAGTCGCGATGGCGAAGTAAGGACGCCCCCTTCCCCCCTTGCGGGGGAAGGTGTCATCGCGTCAGCGATGACGGACGAGGGGGATCGCGTGAAGCGCGATGGCTTTGATTGCTTCCAGCGTGGCCAGTTGAAATTGCGTAGTGACGGTCCTGGCACCGCAATTGTCGAAATTGCTTGGCCATACAATTGCCGCTCGAATCAACGCTCGTTGTGGCATGCCTATCTTTGCCCGTCGGCGCTTGCAGACGATGCTCAATGATCTCGGGCCGCGATTGACGGCCGCAGACGCGTCCGACCTCCTTGCGCGTCTTGAGCACAAAGACACTAAGTCCGCACTGGCGGCCGAATTTGAGCTTGCCTTGTTATGGGGGATCGCCCGTGTTGCAGACCTCAAGGTCTACCCGGAGTTTCCTGGCACCCTAAAGCGACCGGAGGCGCTGTCGGCAGACCTCTTTGGCAGTGGTCCCGCCGTGATCGAAATCACGGCCCTCTCGGACGACACATTTTCCGGGCAGGCGGATATGGATCGTGCCGCCAATATGATGGCGCAATTCGCCGACCGAACGCGCAAAGGCTCGAGCAAGCATCTCTATTTTGAATTCCAGGAGGCACGCTCTTACGAACGTGGGCGTCATCGCCGGATTCGCCGAGTCACAAGGGATTTTAGGCTCACGCGGGCCTTGGAAGCAGTTTTGCAGGCTTGGCTCGAATCGCCCGATTGGCCCGCAATCAACGCGGTTCGATTGACCGATGAACAGATCGATGTCGTGGTTCACTGGAAGCAGTGCGTGCACCCACTCTACCGGGCATGTTCATCAATGCCCGCGGTCGCTGACGACCTTGAGGATAATCCAGTTTTCAAGGCACTTCACAAGAAGGAGCAGCGACAGCTCTCAGTTGCGCCGGCGGGTGTCCTCAAGTGCGTATTTCTCGCAGACGCTGGATGTGAACTCTTAAGACACCTGCGGCCCGCTGGAGTCACCGAGACCGGCGGCGAACAGGTCATCCGCCATTTTCTCGCTTCTTCCACGGTTGATATCGTCTGCGTATTCTCTATACACAGCTCCGGATACTCGACCGAGTCCAGTTTCTCGTCCCGGTTCTGGACGGCGACGCCCTTTGATCGGCGCAAGTCACCGCCAGCGGGCGAACATGGAAAAATCAACGTGCTCGTAAACAGCTTGCCGCGCCCGATTCTTGAGGGCAACCAGGCGCGAGCCCTGCACCGCCAAGGCGCGTTTCATCCGCAGGCACGCGGCGAATATCTTGGTACGCACATAGAATCGGGGAGGCCGTCGATGTCGATAAAAATATCTTCTCGCCTTGTTCAGGAACTTCTCGCAGGTCGCATCTCTCCGGAACAATTCCGGTATTTCGCATTCGGGAAGGATAAGAATTTTTTTGAGCAGCAACTGTCACGCGGATTTACGATTGAATCATCTCACGTCGAAAAGAAGGGTCTTGATGACAATGACGATTACCTCGTTTTCGACTTGGGGCCTGATTTCGCGGCAAGCCCGTTGAGAAAGCCAGGCTCCGATGACACGTCACTAACTCCGTAATTACTGCGGGCCAAAGCGCTCGCAGCACGCCACCGAAAGCAATCAAAGGCGTCGCGCTTCGCGCGACCCCCCTCATCCGACCCTCGCTGACGCGAGGTGTCCAGCGGGATGATGGGTGACAATCTGGACCGGGATGATGGGTGACACATTTTCAGGTTTCTGAGGGTTGTTGCGCCGCCGGCCCGTCCTTAAGGACGGGCCGGCGGCGCAGGCGGTTTGTTTTG
>Ga0326728_10008098_pt1 | contig 26406 bp, 19 predicted proteins | sample MB3enrmetagenome_FD_207602 | JGI IMG/M metagenome (GOLD analysis project Ga0326728, IMG submission 207602) | Lab enriched peat soil microbial communities from McLean, Ithaca, NY, United States - MB31MN | ecosystem: Environmental > Terrestrial > Soil > Wetlands > Peat | place: USA: New York... | reverse complement strand
GGGCTGCGACTCACCTCGCGCCAGGCGATCACGAGTGAGTTGATTCGACGGGGAGTGTTTCTACCGGATCGCCGAAGTCAGAGTCAAGCAGGCGCGAAACCTGCTACCTGAACGCCAATGTAGCGGCGATCAGGCCGGCAACCGGGACGGCCAGCAAAACGCAGCAGCCGGCCGCCGCTCCGAATTTCTTCTGTCGGCCGGAACGGGTGAGGGGAATACCGATCTGGCGGGAAAGCCTGCCTTTCGCAGCAGAGATGCCGAGCGCGCGCTTCCACGAGAACGAGAGGCCGGGTATTCCCGTGCTGCTTCTTCTGCCCATCACGACTCCTCACCCAGAGAACCCCGCGCCCCGTGTGAGCCTATCACATCTGCCACAAGTCCAGACCGAAGAAGCTTTGACTCCAAAACTTTCGGAGCGGGTACGACCTTCTCTCGCCACGCGCACATAGCGCGGCATGGTCGTACTCAAAATTGGTAGCAACCAGGGTAGCAACGCGGTTCGTCTAGCACCTTCTATGGCGTGTTTTGGCGTCTACTCGCGTTTCTAAGTAGTTGATAATAGACACCAGCGGAAACAGTAGACACCTACCACTGGGATTTGTAATCAGAGGGTCGGGGGTTCAACTCCCTCCGCCAGCTCCAATGTTCCAGGGGCGTGCTGGCGGCTACACCTGCTCGCCCCGCACCAGGTCCGCGTAGGTCTCGCGCGCGCGGATGATGCGCCATGCGCTGCCTTCGACCAGGATTTCCGCGGCGCGAGGGCGGGAGTTGTAGTTGGATGCCGCGGCGAAACCGTACGCCCCGGCGGTTGCCACCGCCAGCAGATCGCCCGGAAGCACGTCGGCGATCTCGCGGTCGCGGGCGAGGAAATCTCCGGATTCGCAGATGGGCCCCACCACATCCGCCCGCACCGCCGGCCGCGCCGTTTTCCGGACCGGGATGATCTCGTGGTGGGACTGGTAGAGCGAGGGACGAATCAGGTCGTTCATGGCCGCATCCACGATGACGAACTGTTTTGACGCGGCGCATTTACGGTACAAAACGCGAGTAACCAAAGCCCCTGCCTCGGCGGTGATCGAGCGGCCGGGCTCGAGCAGGATGAAAAGGTTCGTGCCCTCGACCTTGCGGCGGAGCTGGGATACGAAGGAGCCGATTCCGGGCGCTGGGTCACCGGGGCGGTACCACACGCCGAGCCCGCCACCGAAATCCAGCGAGCGGATGGGGATTGCTAGTGCGCGAAGCCGCTCGACGAAGGTCAGCATTTTGCCGGCGGCCTCGATCATCGGGCCGGTGTCCAGCAACTGCGAGCCGATGTGGCAGCTCACGCCGTCCATAACGACGTTCCGTAAGCCGCGGCCGCGCTGATATACAGCCTCGGCTTCGCCGATATCGATGCCGAACTTGTGCGCGCGCAGTCCGGTGGCAATGTACGGGTGCGTCCTGGCGTCGACATCCGGGTTGACCCGCACGGCGACATGCGCCTCGGTGCGCATTCGCGCCGCGAGCGCGTCGATGAGGGCCAGTTCGGCCTCCGACTCGCAGTTGAAGCTGTGGATGCCGCTCTCGAGAGCGTATTCGATCTCCTCGGCCGTCTTGCCAACACCCGAGAACACAACCCCCGCGGGATCGCCGCCGGCTCTTAATACGCGGTAAAGCTCGCCGCCCGAGACGATATCGAAGCCGGATCCGGCGGAGGCAAGCAGCGCCAGCACGCCGAGGCTGGAATTCGCTTTCACGGCGTAGCAGATCCGGTGCGGCACGCCGGCCAGGGCCTCGTCGTAGGCCCGGTAGTTGTCTGAGATGGCGCGGCTGGAATAGACGTAGCAGGGAGTTCCGGCTTTGCCGGCTATGTCCGCCAAGGGCACGGCCTCGCAGCACAGGTCGTTCTGGTCGTAATGGAAGCTATCGGACATGGCTCGTCCAGCGTGGCGCAGGCTTCAGCCTGCCGTGCCGGCACTCGTGCCGGCACTTTGGCGTCGAGACGAGTCTCGACGCGGCACGCTGAGAGCGTGCGCCACGAAAAACCGCTTGCGCGGTGTCTTTCATACGCTACGTCACCTTCAGTACCACAATGGTCTGGTCGTCAAACGCCGCCCTGGACTCGCTGAAGCGATCCACGTCGGCGAACATCGCATCGATGACCGGCTGCGGCGATCCCTGGCACGCCTTCTTGAGCAGATCGACGAGCCGCCACCGGCCATACTCCTCGCCCGAGGGATTGAGCTGGTCGGTTATGCCGTCCGAGAATAGCACGACCAGGTCGCCGGGCTCGGCCTGAAAGATCACCTTGTCGTATTCGCGGTTCGGCAACAATCCGAGCGGCACGCCTTCGACCTTGGGACTCAGGATCTCCCCTCCGCGGCAAATCAGCGGCGAGAGAGCCCCGGAGTTTGCCATCGTGAACTGGCGGCTTTCCGGCTGCCAGAGCAGCACGAGCAGCGCGAGGAAGCGCGCTTCCACCTTGCGCTCGATGAGCGCCTGGTTCAGCATCCGAAGCAACAACGCCGGATCGCGGCGGGTCGCGACCAGCGTGCGCAGAAGTCCGCTTGCGAGGGCGCCGTACAGGGCAGCAGCCACGCCCTTCCCGCTGACGTCGCCCATGGTGACGAGCGCCGCGCCGTCGTGGTACTCGAAGAAATGATAGAGATCGCCGCCGACAATGCGCGCGGGCCGGTAGCCGAAAGCGATTTCCAGGCCCTGGATCCGGGGAGCTTCGGCCGCGAGCAGGGCGGTCTGCAACTCGCGCGCCGCCTCGAGGTCCTGCTCGATCCGCCGCTCGCGCAGGGCCAGCTCCTCGTAAAGCCGGGCGTTTTCGACCGAGCTGGCGATCTGCGGCGCAAGCAGGCTCAGCGTGCGCACGTGCTCATCGGTGAAGTAGGCGAACTGGTCGCTTTCGAGGTCCATCACGCCGATTAGAACGTCGTGCGAAAGGAGCGGCACCGCGACCTCGGAGCGGACATCGGCATGCGAGGGAATGTAGCGCGCATCCTGGAGCGTGTTGTGCGAACGCACCACCGTCCGCGTCCCGGCCGAGGTTCCCGTGATGCCCTTTCCGAGCGGGATGTTGTCGAGGTTCACGCGGCGGTCGTGCCGGACGCTGAACCGGTGCCGCAAAAAGTTCTGTTCCCGGTCGAGCAGCAGAATGCTGAACGCATCGTAGTTAATCAGCGTCTTGACGGACCCGGCGATGCGCTTCAGCAGGTCGTTCAGGTCCAGGATCGAGGAGAATTCCTGCGAGAGTTGCGAAAGCAGGCGGAGGGTGCGATTCTGCCGCTCGACGCGGCGGAAGAGGCGGGCGTTATCGATGGTGACGGCCACGCGCGCGGCCAGAACGCGCAGCAGCGACCGGTCATATTCGCCGTAAGCGTTCACGCGCGTGCTCTCGATGTCGATGACGCCTACGAGCTTGCCGCGCGCGACCATCGGAACGGCGAGTTCGGCGCGAATTGCATCGAGCGCGTTGAGATAGCGGGGATCTTTGCGCACGTCCCCGGCCAGCACCGGCTGGCGCAGGGCGGCCGCGGTTCCGCTAAGCCCCTCGCCCGGGCGCACCACCAGGTTCTTGACCACCTCGTCGCGATGGCCGATCGCGTAACGGATGCGCAGGACCTTCTGCTTGTCGTGGTACAGCAGGATCGCAAAGAGGTCGTAGGGGATCACCTGCCGGATGATCCGGGCGATATTGGCGAGCACGCTGTCGAGGTCGGTGACGGTTTCCGTGATGGCCGCGGACACCTCGAGCAGGAAGTCGAGCAGCTCGGCGCGCTGGCGGAAGCGCACGCCTCTGGTTGCGGTAGGCATCAGCGTCCGGCTGCCTCCAGGATCGCGGCGCCCGCGCTCGTTCCAATGCGGTTGGCGCCGGCACGAAGCATGGTCCGGAGATCTTCGAGGGTGCGAATGCCTCCGGCGGCCTTCACGCCCGTCTCCGGGCCCACGGTGGCGCGCATCAGCGCGACGTCATGCGCGGTGGCTCCGCCGAGGGCGAAGCCGGTCGAGGTTTTGACATAGTCCGCGCCGGCGAGTTTGGCGAGCGTGCATGCGACCACCTTCTGCTGGTCGTCCAGGAGAGCCGCTTCGAGGATCACCTTGATCAATGCGCCCGCGCCGTGCGCAAGTTCCACGACGGCCTGGATCTCCGACTTCACCGCGTCGTACTCTCCCGAGCGAAGCGCGCCAATCTGGAGGACCATGTCGATTTCCCGCGCGCCGCACCGCAGCGCGGCCTCGGTCTCGTGCAGCTTGACTTCGGTCATGGCGGCGCCGAGCGGGAAGCCCACGACGGTTGCGACCTTGACGGGCGAGCCCGACAACTCGGCCGCGCACAAGGGCACCCAGGCAGGGTTGACACACACCGCGGCGAAGCCGTAGCCCAGCGCTTCGCGGCACGCGGCGCGGATCTGATCGCGAGTCGCGTCGGGCTTCAGCAGCGTGTGATCGATCAGCGCGGCGATGTTTTCCGGGCGTCCCACACGAGTGAGGATATCCTCGGCAATCGCGGCTGCCAGTTCCTGGATCTCCATGGTTTTCTGTCATTTCGGAGACACGATTCCCCGCGGGAGTGGCTTGCGGTCGAGCTTTTCATAATAACACAGCGAGCGTTGCGAAGAGGTTTCCTCGCGGGACGGATGCCACGGTAGAGGCTCGTGGCCGGCGGGGAACCGGCCCACAATCGGGCGCTGGCCGGTCACGGGCCTTAACCCGCTTCCCTCACACGGTTTCGTCGTGAGACGCGGGAGATGCCCGTAGGGCCCATCACCGGTTCGCCTCGAGTTGCTTCGAAGCTTCCTCCCAATCGCTGACGAGCGATTCGAGGCGGGCCCGGCTCTGATCGAGCAGGCTCGTTACGCGAATGCTTTCTTCGGCGCTCTTGAAAGTCGCCAGCTCCGATTCGCACGCCGCAATCTCGGTCTCGGTCCTGGCGATCTCCTCTTCAAGCGATTCCGCCCGTTCCTCAAGCTGATGAAGCTTGATCGGGTTCAGCCGCTTCGCGCGGCTGCCGGCGGTCGAGTCTCCGTCCGGGCCGGTTGCCGGAGCAGGCGGAGTCGAATCGCCGGCCGCAGCTTCGGCCGCCTGCCCCGATTTTCGCCACAAATAGTCTTCGTAGTTGCCTGGGTAGACGGTGACGGTATGATCGGCCACCTCGAAGACTCGGGTTGCGAGTTTGTCAATGAAATAGCGGTCGTGCGATACGAAAACCACGGTGCCCGTATAACCTTGAAGCGCTTCGAGCAGAACGTCCTTGGCGCGCAGGTCGAGGTGGTTCGTCGGCTCATCGAGGAGCAGAAAGTTCGAAGGCTTGAGCAGCAGGCGCGCCAGCGCGAAGCGGTTGCGCTCGCCTCCGGAAAGTACACCGACTTTCTTGAAAACATCGTCGCTGGAGAACAGAAAGCAGCCGAGCAGGCTGCGCAGTTGGACAAGCGGCGTCATCGGCGCGGCGCTGGCAACCTCGTCGATCAGCTTCGCCTCAGTGTCGAGTTCCTTGTACTGGTCCTGGGCGAAGTGATCCGCTTGCACGTTGTGCCCCAGCCGGAACTCGCCGCGGCTGACGGGCTCGGCGCCGGCCAGTATCTTGATGAGCGTCGACTTGCCCGCGCCGTTCACGCCCACCAGCGCGATGCGGTCGCCGCGCTCGATGAAGAAATTGACGCCCTCGAACACCAGCCGGTCGCCGTAGCTCTTGCTCACGTTCTCGAACTCGGCCACGATCCTCCCGCTCGCCTTCGGCTGTGGGAACGAGAAATGGATCGCCTCCTCTTCCTCCGGGATCTCGATGCGCTCGATCTTATCCAGCTCCTTGATCCGGCTCTGCACTTGCTTCGCCTTGGTGGCCTGGTAGCGGAAACGGCTGATGAAGGCCTCGAGCTGCCTGATGCGGTCCTGCTGATTCTTGTATGCGGCCTCGATCTGCGACCGGCGTTCGTCGCGCAATGCGATGTACTTCTCGAAGTTCCCGGCGTAAAAGTGAATCTTGCGGTTCCACAGCTCGACGATCTTGCGGACGGTCACGTCGAGGAAATAGCGGTCGTGCGATACGAGAACGAACGCGTGCGGATAAGACGTGAGATAGTTCTCGAGCCAGTTGCGGGCTTCGAGGTCTAGGTGGTTGGTTGGCTCGTCGAGCAACAGCAGGTTCGGCTTCTCCAGCAGCAGTTTGGCGAGCGCGATGCGCATCTGCCATCCGCCGGAGAACTCCGCGGTGCGGCGCCCCCAATCCTCCTTCCGGAACCCCAGGCCGGAGAGCACCGCGCCCACCTGCGCTTCGATCGCATAGCCGTCGCGCGCCCGGAATTCACTGTCGGCTGCGTGGAACCGGTCGGCGACCGCGCGGTACTCCGCGCCCTCGGGATCGAGCTCCGCCATGCGGCGCGTCAGTTGCCCGAGTTCATCCTCGAGCGCGCGCACGCCGGCGAAAACCGACAGGCATTCGGCGAAGACGCTGCGCCCGGAAAGCGTGAGACCATCCTGCGGCAAATAGCCGGCGGTGAGACCGCGGGTGGAGGTGCGCTCGCCGGAATCGAGCGTCTCGAGGCCGGCCAGAATCTTCAGGACCGTGCTCTTGCCGGTGCCGTTGGCGCCGACGAGCCCGACGCGGTCGTTCGGCGTCACCAGCCAATCGACGTTTTCGAAAAGGAGTTTGTGCCCGAAACGCTTGGCAGCGCCCGATAATTGAACCATAAGAATCTATTCACGCATGGACGCAGCAAAACCCACTTCTTATTGTCTTTGATCTCTGCGCTCTCTGCGTCTCTGCGGTGAGGTATCTCTACACCGGGCCGCAGAAGAAGTCCAGCGAGTGCGCGATGTAGTTTTTCATATCGGGCCGCTTGACGATGGCATCGAGCATGCCGTTCTTGAGCAGAAACTCGCTTCGCTGGAAGCCGTCGGGCAGTTTCTGACGAATGGTCTGTTCGATCACGCGCGGCCCGGCGAAACCGATCAGCGCGCCCGGTTCGGCGATGTTCAAATCGCCGAGCATCGCGTAACTGGCCGTGACTCCGCCGGTGGTGGGATCGGTGAGGACGCTGATGAACGGTATCGACGCCTCGTCGAGAGCCATCAACGCGGCCGAGATCTTGGCCATCTGGACGAGACTGATCGCGCCCTCCTGCATGCGCATGCCGCCCGACGCCGAGACGATGACGAGCGGTTTCCGTTGCCCGATCGAACGCTCAATGGCGCGCGTAATCTTCTCACCGACCACCGCCCCCACGCTGCCGCCGATGAACTTCAGCTCGAGGGAACAGATGTGGACCGGGCGGCCGTTCAGCGTTCCACCGCCGGAGACCGCGGCATCACACAGGGACGTGGCGTGCTGCATTCCCGCCAGGCGCTCGTGGTAGGGCTTCGAGTCGACGAATTCCAGCGGATCGCTCGATGCCAGGCTGGCGTCGAAGATCTCAAACTCGCCGTCGAAGAGCATCTTCAGCCGGGTGGTTGCATCGACGCGGAAGTGGTGGTTGCAGCGAGGACAGACGTTCAGGTTCTCGTCGAGGGCCTTTTTCCAGATGATCTGGCGGCAACCCTCGCACTTCAGCCACAGGCCTTCGGTCTTGACCTTGCGTTCCCCTTCGGGGGCGGCCTTATCCTTCTTCTGTCTGCTGAACCATGGCATTAGTAGTTGGCACCTCCCGTAAGAGCGTTCAGCGATCCCCGCTCGGAGCCCATCGTTGTGAGGTTAGCACAGGGTGCTAGTACCTCGACCGCGTGGTGCGTTGCTACCGCTCCCTTACGGTCGCGGCTCAGTTACAGGTAGATTCCGCTACCGTAAAGAAACGGACTTCACGGTCGCGGGCCTAGTACCTCGACCGCGTGATGCGTTGCTACCGCTCCCTTACGGTCGCGGCTCAGTTACAGGTAGATGCCGCTACCGTAAAGAAACGGACTTCACGGTCGAGGACCTAGGTCGCTTCTCTCACACGGTTTCGTCGTGAGACGCAGGAGATGCCCGTGAATACGAGGCGCGCAAAGGCCGCCGCCCGGAGGCGTACTTGACCGTACGTTGAGGACGGCGAGCGAGCGCAACGAAGTAGATATGGGCATATCGTGCGTCGCAACAGACAGCGTGTGAGCGAAGCGGGCTGGAGTACAATTCTATCTTCACTGGCCGAGGAGGCGCTCCAATGAGACTCAAGGACAAGGTGGCCGTAGTAACCGGCGCGGCATCGGGTATAGGGCGTTCGGGCGCGCTCGAGTTCGCGAGGGAAGGAGCGCGCGTCGTCGCAGCCGATATCCATCGTGCCGGGGTCGAAGCGACCGCGCGGCAGATCGCGGAGGCGGGCGGCGTCGCGGCACCGGTCGAGTGCGACGTCGCCGATCCGGGCTCGGTCGAGCAGTTGGTCAGCAAGGCCCTTGCCGCGTTTTCCAAGGTGGACGTTCTCTTCAATAACGCCGCGATCCAAGTCAGTAAGACGGTCGAAGACATGACCGTCGAGGAGTGGAACCGCCAGATGGCGGTCAACGTCGGAGGTGTCTTTCTCTGCTCGAAATATTTCCTGCCGGAGTTACGTAAGACGCGCGGCTCGATCATCAATATGTCTTCGGTGAACGGTTTTTTCGTCGAGCCTACGTGCGCGGGATACTGCGCCACCAAGGGTGCGATCATCGCGCTGACGAAAGCCATGGCGATCGATCACGGGCGCGAGGGCATTCGCGTGAACTGCATTTGTCCCGGGTATATAGACGCGGGACTCGCCGAAGCCTACTTCCAGGCCCAACCCGACCCGGCCGCCGCGCGCCTGGCGGCAGGCGGCTTGCACGCGCTCGGCCGCATCGGGCGGCCGGAGGAAGTCGCGCGCGCCGCCGTTTTCCTGGCCAGCGGCGACGCCTCGTTTATGACCGGTTCGGCGGTGGTAGTGGACGGCGGCTTCGGATCAGGCTTGCCTCCGGGAAAGTGACGCCGAGGGGCTCTTCACTTCCTGGCGCTTTCGCTCACCTGGAAATCCTCGAACAGGCCGTAGCCGTAGAAATCATAGTCCTTTCCCGGAGGCGTGTGCGGAGGGTAGTGGCGCCAATCGAACGGCGTCATCATGCCGGGGGTGGTCTTGCCGTGGTGCGGGCCGAGCAGGTTCTTCAACGACCCGCAGACCCGGACCTCAATCTCGTTCCGGCCGTCCTGGACCGAGGCGGTCACATCCAGCTCGTACGGTTTCCAGCCAATCACGCCCGCGGGCTTCCCATTCACCCTGACTTCGGCAACCGTGCCCAGCCATTTTCCGAGCTGCACCTTGTATCGCTCGCCGCGGCGTAGCTGATAAGCGCGCGAATAACTCACAACATCGGAGTAAAACGGCAGCATCTGTTCTTTCCAAGGCCCGGTGGCGAGGTCTCGCGCCGGGACGATCTCAAATCCCTTCTCCCGCGCGGCAACGCCGAAGTCGCCCAGGATGTAGATCGGCTCGATCTCGCTGTGAACGGACATGGGCTTTGCAACAAGCGTGATCGCGTTGGCTCCAGGCTTCACGTAGGCGCCGATCTCGTAGACGCCGAATGCGGTGTCGAGCCACCACGCGCCTGGGCGAGGTCTTACGAGGTTGCCATTGACGGAGACCTGCCACAACTCGGGGCGCTCAATGACCGCCTCGAGCGCGCTGCTATCCACCTCGTTCGCTACGTCGAAGTGGAACACGGCTTCGAATCCGGAATCCGGCGGGAAATGATTCTGATCGAGGATGGACGTCTTGTACTGGACGGCATGGTTCCATGGATCGCCGTTCAGACCGTACTCGAGGAACGCTTGCTTCGCGGCCTCATAGAAGTTGATGTCTTCTTCGGTCTTGCCGGCGAGCTTCAGGTCGCAGAAATCGATCTGGAGCACATTCGGCGCCGTGCGTCTCACGGCCAGAGGCGCGGCGGAAGCGATCGGCCGCCATTCCGGAGGCGCGACAACGGCCGGCACGGCCACACCGGAGTTCGATGCAACCACTAGCAAGCTGCCGGCCGGGGGCAACTCGACGGTGAATGCCAGCCGGCCATTCTCCCGCCGTGCGGAATAAGGTTCGATTGCGCCGGTGACAGCGTCCAGGCTGGTGAGAGACCGGCCATCGACCCTCACCTCAGCGCGCGCGGGCGCATCCAGGCTCGAGTTGACGAAGAACAGCAGCTCGCCGTCCGTGAGCCGGCGGCGCTGGTGGTAGAGCTTGCCGGAGACTTCGGCGAAGTCCTTGGTAAGCAGGCGCTCCCTGGCGCCCGGGTCGTCGATTGAGTTCGCGCGAACCCACTGCGACGAATATCGCGCGGCGAGATTTCGGACGAGGACGCTCGTGGCGCCGTCCACGCGCGGCGGCGAGTCTACAAATGACAGGACCGCGCCCCCAGCCTTCAGGTAGTCGGCCAGAAGCGTGACGGTGGCTTGGTCCAGGTTCTCGGTTCCCGGCGGCAGCACCAGCAAGTCATACGCGCGCCGGCCGACAATGAATCGGGCCCCGTTGACTTTACCGTTGTCCCGGATGATCTTCTCCGATCCGATGTCGTATTCGGCCTGGAGCGCCTCGAGACGGGTGACGAAGCGCTGAAACGCACGGCCGATCTCCATCATCCGATCGTTCTGCTTTCCCACCGAAGCGTAAAGCCAGGCCGAAGAGGTCGGTTCCAGCACCAGGATGCGGTTCACCTGCTCGCCGCTCGAGAGAGCGAGCGAGAGGCGGCCGAAATAGTCGCCCAGGACGTGGTAGTAATTCCACCAGGGCTCGTGATAGCTGAACGACTGCGGGTAATCATATTTGCGCGCTCCCACCAGGGTTTGAAACGCCAGATGCTGGTTCATGAAATTGATCCCCAGCGCGTACTCCCAGTCGCCGAGCCGCTTCATATCCTCGAAACGCAGATCCCAGCCGCCTCCGCCGTAGGTCTCGCTCAGCTTGCGGCGTTTGCCGAGCTGGTTGGCCACACTGGCAAGCTCCCTCACCGAGCGCGCGTTGCCGAACTGCGCGTTTACGTCAGTCTCGTTGAACTGGTTGAAAAGCATGTCGATGCCCGGGATGTCTTCCCCCGCGTACATCGCCATGTTGTCCGGGCCATTCCGCGGACTCGGCCATTCGTGCTCCCAATAGTGTCCGGTCCATTTGAGCCCGCTCTTTTGTGCATAGGTGTGGTACGGCTTGCTCCAGCGGTCCACGAAGAGGTCGAGCAGCGTCGAATAGTAGTCGTGCCGCACTTTGCGGAAGTCGCCGGTATCTTCCAACAGAGACGCGAGCCGCGGACGGAGATCGTAGCCCCACCTGGCCTCGAACTGCGCGAACAGATCGGCCGTCCAGCGGATCGAGCCTCGCGGCGGAGCGATGTTCGGCTCGTCGCTGAAGATGCCGGGGACGGTGTGGCCGAATTCGCCGCCGATCGTGCGCTCGTAGCCACGCATGGTCAGTTCGATAAACTTTTCGGTGACTCCCGGATGGATGAGGTCCACGTAGGAAAAGCCGCCAAACCAGCCGCCTTTGGGATAGTAGGCGAGATCGAAGCAGAAGTAGTCGCCCGCCGCCGTCTGCGCGGCGGCGTTTGCCGTGACGTCTTCGAATCGGTCGCCCATTTTCTTCAGCAGCACTTTACATTTCGCAGCCTCCGGCTCGAGCACAGTGAACTTTCGAAGGACGAGACCCTGGCCTTCGTTGTAAGACTCGGGCATCTCTGCCGCCACGTGCCCCCCAGCGAAGCCGCTCGGGTAGGAGTTTTCGTCATAGAGCCACGCCTCCATCCCCAGCTTCTTGGCCTTTTCCATCGTGTAGCGGACGAGCTCGTACCAGCGGTCCGACATGTATGGCGTGATCAGACCCGGACGCGGATGGATAAAGAACCCTCCGACGCCCTGTTTGTGGAACTCCGTCACCTGGCGGTCGATGCTCGCTTCCGTGACCTCTCCGTTCCAGACAAAGAACGGCTTGGTGCGGTATTCAGCGGGCGGAGCGGCGAACTTCTCGCGTAGCGCGGCAAAGGAATCTGGCTCCGCGGCCGTCGCAGCAGCGGAGAACAAAAGAATCGCGGTGATCGAGCCGTAGCCAAAACGCATGTGGTTCCCCCTTCCGTTCCGCTATTGTTCCACAAACGGGGCAGCGCGGGCGGATGCACGCCGGGGTGGGCGCACCGAAGTCTCCAGCCCCGCGGGGGGAAGCAGCTTCTTACAGTCTCAGCGGAACGGCGGGTGCGGAGAACTTCTCGACGGCATCTTCGAGTTGGTGCGGGCGGATCGGCTTCGTGATATAGCGATCCATGCCGGAGGCCAGACAGCGTTCTTCGTCGCCCTTCATGGCGTGCGCAGTCATGGCGATAATCGGCAGGTGGCCGCCCGCGGCTGCCTCGAGCTTGCGGATTTCGGCAGTAGCTTCGAAACCATCCATCTCCGGCATCTGCACATCCATCAGGACCAGATCGAAGGCGTCCTGCCGCAAGGCTGCGAGGGCTTCGCGCCCGTTGGCGGCCACCACCACTTTGTGCCCGCGCTTCTCGAGCAGCCGGACAGCGAGCACTTGATTGACGGCGTTGTCCTCCACCAGCAGAATCCGCCGGCTGGCGCGAGCTGCCGGTTCGGAGCCCGGTTGGCGGGAGGCGGGCGTTTGAAGCTCCGTGTCAATGCCCAGGGAAGCAGTGAAGTGGAAATTGCTGCCATGGCCCGCCTCGCTTTCGACCCAGATCCGGCCGCCCATCATGGCGACCAGCCGCGAGCAGATCGCCAGCCCCAAGCCCGTGCCGCCGTACCTGCGCGTCGTCGAATTATCCGCTTGCGAGAACGCCTCGAAGATTCTGCCTTGCGCCTCGGGCGAGATTCCTATCCCGGTGTCTCTGACCGTGAAATGCAACACCACCCTGCCGGCCGCGCGGGCTTCGGCCTCCACGCGGACCGCGACCGCACCTGTGCTGGTGAACTTCAAGGCGTTACCAATCAGGTTGCTGACTATCTGCCCGAGGCGGATCGGATCCGCATGGATAATCTCCGGGACGTTGGGCCGAACTTCGCAAGACAGATCCAGGCCCTTCTGGTGGGCGCGCAAGGAGAAGGCTTTCACGATGTCATCGAGCGCATCCCGCAAGTTGAAGCCGACTTCGTCGAGCTCCAACTTCTCTGCCTCGATTTTCGAGAAGTCCAGAATGTCATTGAGGATGGTGAGCAAAGAGTCGGCTGAGGTCTTCACCATGGCGAGATACTCGCGCTGGTCGGCCGTCAGCTCGGTTTCGAGCACCAGGTCCGTCATCCCGACGATGCCGTTCATCGGCGTGCGGATCTCATGGCTCATGTTGGCGAGGAACTCGCTCTTGGCGCGGCTGCCCGCCTCAGCGGCTTCTTTCGCCTTCTGCAATTCTTTTTCGAACCGTATGCGCTCGGTGGTGTCGCGGAAGCCCCAGACTCTCCCCACGGTCCTTCCATCGATCCGCTGCGGCTCGGAATGGCGCTCGAAGACGCGGCCGTCCGTGAATTCAACCACGTCATCGCTCTGCGCCTCGGGATCGGCATCGATCCGCTTGACCTTCTCCAGATTCTTTTCCGGATCCTTCAGATGGCTGAGCATATGGTCCAGGACGATACGCTCATCGTGGCTGGCGAGCAGCGATTTCGGCACCCTCCACATTTCAACGAACTTCTGATTGACCGTGACAATTCTGCCCCCGGAGCTCACCACGAGAATCCCGTCGGCGGTGGATTCGAGAGTGGTGCGAATGATCTCGATCTGAGCACGAACCTTCCGCCGCAGTACGCGTACCCAGACGAGAGTGGCCAGAACGGCGGCCGCCAGGATGCCCAGCACGGACCAGGCCCGGCCGGCGGTGAGCCACTGCGGGTACTTGACGACCACCACGTCCCCGGGCGAACGGAGCTGGATCTTGAACGACGCCGGCTGGCCATTGACCATCCTTTCGACGAGATCGATGCCCGTGACGCGGACGACGCTTCCCTCCGGCGGCGCGTGGAATCGCGCCAACGCGGGCCGCCCCTTCAACACGGCCGCGAACGTTGTCTCTCCCTGCCGTAGCATCAGCACCTTCTCTCCGGGCAACGCGGACACGGCGGCCAGCGTGCCTTCGGTGCTCACCAGGGAGCCGTGCTGGTTGTAGAGAGCTTGTTCGGCGGTAACGGGAAGAGGCTGCGGAGCCGGACCGGTGCCTGTGCGGCGGAAGTCGCTGTCCTGAAGGGCAGGCCCCGACTCAACCACCGCCGTAAACCCGACTACATCCACTCGGTCGCCCGGCTCGACGGGAGCATCGTGCCGGGTCTCGACGTGCAGACTGCCCGAGGCATCCGATATGTAGAACGTGTGGCCGGACGTAGACGCGGTGACGACGCCCTGGACCCGCACGCGCTGGCCGGAGGTCCCCTTCAAGTTGAATCTTGCGACCGTGGCGGCGGGACGGACCGGGATGGAGAACGGGTCTCGCGCCGCCGGTTTCAAGATTCGCAAATAGCTTGAGTCCGGCATATTGATAGCAACATTCAGGATCTGGAAGTGGGAATTAAAGAGGGCGGCGCAGGCTCCCCGGGCGCTGACGGTAGCGCCGATCAACTTTTCCGGCGAGCCGGGATAGTCCGGCATCTCGAGGATCACATCGCCGCCCGCAACCGCAAGCTTCAGCCACAGTCTGGCGTCCCACTTGTACTCTGCGTCGATCACGGACCGAACGGTACCCGTGACTTCAACCCACCTGGCATCCTCGGTGGTCGAAAGCATCTGCTCTAACGTCGGCCGGCGGGGTTTGGGCATGGGTGCATGACCGAGCACCCGCCAGCGGGGCTGGTCGACGTCCGGAGCGAAGCCTTTTTGAGCGGTCACGCCCTGGAGATCGAGCAGGTCCCCCGGCTGGGGCGGCTGCATTTCTCGAGTCCAGCCCACAAAGATGGCGCCCGTCGCATCCTGCACGAAAGCGGAGAGCTTTGCAGAGTACGTGACGACGGCGCGGAAATGGATGGGATAGTGTCTCTGAGCCTCTTCCTCAGTGAGGCTTCGCGCCTGCCGGATTTGCGTAAGGACGGGAAGACTCCGGGCTTGCGGCGCACCGCCCGCGAAGGCGGCTCCTGCACTCCATATCAACAACGCAGCAACCGGCGCACTCCACGACCGGTATGATCGACCTGGTGGCATCGCCTTCTCACACCCTACTCCAGGCTCATCGGCGCGGACTCCAGTTAGTTTGAACCCAAATCGCGGATTGGAAACGGCGTGGCCGGCTCAGCGGCTCTTACGGCCCCTCGAATCTCTCGCGGAGGCGGGCACGCCATCCGGCGTGAGGGCGCGGCTTTGCTTCTCCCCATGGGATAGCGCGGAATCTTGCGGACGAGCAGCCACCGCGGCAGAATCTTTCCGCTTGCCGCATAGCGCGCACCAATCCGGGTCTTTGTCATAGATGCCGCACCAGCTGCATCGCGTATAAACGGCGTAGGTCTGGAGCGGCATACCCTGAGTGGTTCAATATACCCCAAGTAACCAGCGCGACACAGTATTTTGAGAGCGAAAGACCTTGTGCGCCGGAACCCTTTGTGAACCCACATGCCGGTCTATCGAAGCTCGTCCGGGGGTATCACCGCCCCCGTCGCGGTGTCTAATTGCCCAGCATAGCCCGCAAATCGTGCCGTGCGGGCGCATACAGGGGTATAGTACTATAAGTACCCGAGCTAATTCTGAGAAAGAAGGGCTATTGATTCTCCACGAGGACTGCGGCAATAATTGCAATTGCTGCGTTCCAAGTGAGAATATCAGGGCCTAATCTCGACTTGAAATAGCGGTAAGGGGGCGAAATGGAGCAACGAGAGGTTCCCGGTCCGAAAAGTCTCATCGTGGCGGAGTGGAAACAGCAGGTGTCCGGGATCCGGAGCATCTTTGGACGGCTGGCGTTTCTGGCTGGCCTGAGGAATTCAGAAACAGGCCGTTACACGCACTATCAGCTCGCGCCTTCGCTCGGAGAACGCGAGACGGACGCGGTGATACGGGCGTATCACCTGGAAACGTTCGCACTGTGGCTGTCGTTCAATCTGGAGATGCAGAAGGCCGATCTCGATCTATTCCTCGCGAGTGTTGCGGGGCACAGACGTCAGATACTGGCGGCCTGCGCGGTTCTGGCACCGCACGTTTGGTGCATTCCCGATGGAGCTGCCGAGCACGAACGCCGGCTATACCTGGCGGATCTGGAAGCCATCCTCGAGCCGCTTTACACCCAGTACAACCTGGGCACAAGAAGCAACAGCGAACCGCGTCTCCATCCCTTCGGCGAAGGCGTGATTCGGCCGCGCCTCACGTAGTCCCGACGCGGAAACCGCTCTTCGAGGCAGGGGTTGCCCTGCCTCTCAACCAGATCCTGCTCCGGACCGAGGGCGCGCGGCGGACCATTTCCGTAAGCACTGAAGAAGCGGTCCACGATCTCCATGCCCCCGGCCGCCTGGGCGAATAGCGCGAAGCCTGAGCGATCGAGCTGTCTCTTGTCCTCCAAGTTGATAAATACCTGACTCGTGCGTGCATAGGGCCCGAGGGGCCGAAGATGACAGTCCCGCGGGTGTTGCTCTGCTTGACCGCGTCATCGGAGACCGTCATGTATCGCCAGCGGGCTTGGACTGACGATAAAAACGCCCAGCCGCGGCGATCGCCCACGCCATAGTCACGGCGCTGGTGACCTCGCCTTTGCGGGTTTCGAGAGTTACGCGGTAGACGCCGGGAGCGGGCCCAATCCGGGCCGCGGTTTCATCGCCAGGTCCTGACCCGCCGCAAGACGCCGGAGCGAATGAGACGGTTTGACCGGGGCCGCGCCCGCGGCCATCCGACGCGGCGCCGGCCCACGGGGAGAAACGGAAACGCTTACGGGAATGGCCCACCGCTTCAAACACCACTCCATAGCTTCCGCCCCGGGCGCAAGAACGATGTCGCCCGCACGATACTCCCGCGGATGGCCGCCATTCCCGGCAATGATGTGCTTGAGGATTCGGATTTTAACGTTCATGTCTCGATCGAGCATTCAGGACTCCACTCGGTTCGCAAGTTCCGCCCCTAACGGCCGCCGCAAACGCCCGAGGTGCGGCGAACCGTGAATTGCGGTTACACCGATAGCCCAGGCGCACCCGCCATCTTCCCGCGCACGCCCGCGGACCGGCGCCGCAGCGCACGGCTCTCGGGAGGGAATGACAAGCACGCAGCCTTCCAATTTGAGGATTCAGGCACTTCGGTCCTCGAAGGGCCATTTGCACGGGTATTTTTGGCTACTCCGCGGAAGAAAGTACCCGCAGAATCTTCGTACTGCCCTCCCTGAGTTACTTTATTCCCGCGACGTTCGTGTCCAGGGCACGGGCGCCGTCCACGTTTTTCGTAGGGCGCTGTTTGGAGGTGCGGCTACGTGTCGCGTTCCCATTCCCGGCAGATGTCGAGCAGGCGGCGCGCCTCAGCCGTGAGGTCCGAAACCGGGAGCGGCGCGCTGGGCTGATAAGGCGACGAGAGCCAGGTTTCCTCCCAAACGTCCAAAGACGCCGCGGTGAGCGGCTGGTTCTGCTCAAGGCTGCGGAACCACGCCCGCCAGCGGCCTACGTAATAATCGCGAATCAAGCCGCTCCAAACGCGCGCGGCATAGTCGCCGTCCGAAAGCCATCCCCAGAACGTGAGCAGACGCCGCGCATTCGCGTCATAGTAGGCTGCCTCGTCGGGAGCAGATGCCCAACGGCGCGCATCGCCGGTCCAGGTCTCGAGCCTCCGGTCCGCCCGCAAGTTCATTAGCGCGTCGATGAGCAGGAGCATTTCCATCGACTGCCTGGCTTTGCGGTCGCGGGATTCGGCTTGGCCGGACTGGTGAGCTGCGCAGGCCGCCGCCAGGCGCCGGTCGACGCCGCCTCCCGCCGACTGCGCTACCAGCTCGATCAGGTCGTTGCGGTAGAGCTCGCTCGATTGGAGTTCAGGAGCGCAGGATAGGAAGCGCTCCACGGCCTGCTGGAAGACCGGCCCGGATTCCACATTCGCCGCCGCCGGCTTGAGGCTGGGCCGGAGCTGCCAGGCATGCCCGGCGTTGCTGGTTAGCGGCGTGGTGTAGACGCTTTCGAGCAAGAGGCGCCAGGCCTCCTCCATGGCCGGCGGATAACCGCCGTAACGCGCGCGGCAGTAGGCCGGAATCCAGGTCTTGAGATCGATCGCCTTCCGGGACCATCCCATATCGGACCACAGCTCGAAGACAACCTCGTTGTGCTCGATCCCCTCGGAGTCCATGCCCCATCCGGCGAGGTTCCCCTTGTCCGGACTGGCCAGCACTTGGGCCGGCTGCGCGGCCAGCAGCGGCAAATGCCCCTTGATGTTGTTGTTCCCGCCGAAGCTGTGAATGACGCCGTTGATCCACAGTTTGCCGAAATACGCGTGGTGGTCTCTCCATTGGTTCCGGGCGGTCCAGTCCACTTCCTGCTTGCCGGGTTGCCAATCGCCGACATAGTCCAGGATCAGCATGCGGTCGTTCGGAACGGCGGAAAGAAAAGCGGCAATCGATTGGTTGTCCCAGAACTTCGCATCGTTGCGAAACAGCCAGCCCTGCATTACCCAAGTGCCGTTCGGATTCCCGGCCAGAATCCCCTCATAGACCGTGCGTGCGAACTGGGCCAGCTCTTCGTGACGGTGTTCGGCGCTCACCGGAACCGGGAGCTCGTTGAAGCTGTCCACGAGATAGTATTCCGCCGGGCCGAAGGCTTCGTGGTACTCGCGAATGAAGCGCTTGCCGATCTCCTTGTACCAATCGGCCTCGCCGGGATGGAGGATGAAGGTCTTCGACAGGCGGGGCATGTCTTGTTGCCAGCTCGAAGTAAACGTCCGGACCTGGGGGTAGGCCCGCTTGAACCCCCGCGGGACGAAACCCGCGAAAGCCGGCACGACCGGGGTCATCCCCAACTCGCGCATCCGCGCCAGGATCTTCGCTTGCAGCGTCCTTTTCTGCCGGATCCAACCTTGAGGCAGGGGGCCATCGAAGTCATCGAGGTTGCCCATGCGATGCCAGGGCAGGTGTCCGGGGCCCGTGAAAAAGCGGTCGAGCTCCGCCTGGGTCACGCCCAAAGACGTCCAGACGGCCTGCCAGATGGCCTCCTGGCCGTCCATGGCGAGCGGCATGGTGATTCCGTGCAGCGCCATCCAATCCAGCTCGCGTTCCCAGCGTTCCCAATGCCAGAAGGGAGTGGAATAGCCGAAGGTGCAGGGATTGTAGTACTGCACGAACCGGTAGGGACAAACGACCTTTCTTGACGCAAAGTCCGGGAAGCGGGCTGGAAGAGGCAGATGCCGGCCGCTCCAGGCGATCATCCCGTGGCAGGCCTCGCGCAGGTAGGCATAGACTCCGCGAGAAAGCGCAACTCCGCTCGATCCTTTGATCCCGACGCGGCCGCCGGACGCTTGCACCTCGTAAACCTGGCGGCCATTCTCGGGTGCGATCCAAGCCACATCGAAGTCTTCAGCGCGCTCGCCTAAGACGCGGCTCAAGACCGAGCGAGCCGCCTGAACTGCGAGCGCTCCAGGGCCGGTCGCGGAAGTCCCGCTTGCGGACAGGAGCTTGGCCGCCGCCGCCGCACCGGCCCCGTAACTGAGAAACTTCCGCCTGGTTTCCTGCTTTGTGAGATCGGACACCGAGACCTCCACCCGCCCACAGGCGCGGCTCTGGCCGGAGCCGATAAGTTACCGGCATTCCGAAACAGCCCTTAGTGGTCCGACTGGCCCGGAGGAGCCGAGGATCCCAGTTCCAGCGTCAGATCGTTGACCACTTGCTTGACGCCTTTCACCTTTTTCGTGTCGCGTTCAGCCTTGACTTTCTGCTTTTCCTCGCGGACCTTCCCGCGCAGCGTCACTACTCCGTTCGCGACCTCGACATCGATCCCACCGCCCTTGACGTCCCGATCGGACGCGAGACGCTCCATGACCCGGTCGTGGATCTGGTCGTCGGTGATCTGTCTTTGAGCGAAAGCGGGCGCCGCCGATAGCGCGACCGCCGCAAGAATCAGAGAAAGTACTCGCATGTAGTATTCATTCTATTCACTTTTTCCGGCCATCGGAGCGCCAGTCCATCCGGTCGAGAAACTCCGGGCTCTCGCGCCACTTCGGTTCGACCTTCACGTAGAGCTCGAGAAAAATCTTGCGCCCGAAGAACACCTCCATCGCCTCGCGCGCGTGCGTGCCGATTCTCTTAAGCAACGCCCCCTTGGCGCCGATAATAATACCTTTCTGTCCGTCGCGCTCCGCGTAGATCGTCGCTGAGATGCGGGTCAGCGCCGGAGATTCCTGCCACTGATCCACCAGGACCGCGACCGAGTGCGGCACCTCCTGCCGGGTCGCGGCGACGATCTTCTCGCGAATCATCTCCGCCGCGATGAACCGTTCCGGCTGGTCGGTGATGTGATCCGGCGGGAAATAAGCCGGGCCTTCGGGCAGGCGCGCGAGGATCGCCGGGCGCAACTGGCCCAGTTGGTTCTTGCGCGCCGAGATCGGGATGTAGCCGGCGAAATCATGCAGCGCCTTGTAGCGCTCAATCAAGGGCAGCAGCCGCGACTTGTCCTTCACCCGGTCGATCTTGTTCAACACCAGCAGCGTGGGCGTCCGCGTGCCGGCGATCACCCGCACCGCCTCTTGGTCCGCTTCGCTGAACGCCACCGAGGCATCCACGAGATAGAGCAGCAGGTCGCGCTCGTTGAGAGCCGACCGGATCGTCTCCATCATCCGGCGGTTGAACAGCGTATCCGGCTTGTGGATGCCCGGCGTGTCGAGGAAGACCATCTGCGCTTCGGGGAGCGTGAGTACGCCCTGGATCAGGGTGCGCGTGGTCTGCGGCCGGCCCGCCACGATCGCGATCTTACTGCCCACCAGGGCATTCAACAGCGTGGATTTGCCGGCGCTGGGCCGGCCCAGGATGGAAATGAATCCGGAAACGAAGCGGTCAGCCGTTTTCCCGGGCATGATTCATTTGCTCCGCCTTCGAAACCCGGACCTGCTCCACTCTGAGGTCGTTGCTCGCCAGCACCTCGATCCGGATGCCCTGCCGCTCCACCGTCTCACCGGCATGCGGCACCCGGCCCAGCCACTCCGTCACGAGCCCTCCGACGGTGGTCGACTCCGGCTCTCCGGCCGGCCGGAAGTCCAGAAGCTCCTCCAACCGGTCCAAGCCGAAATTGCCCGAGACCACGTACCGGCCCTTGGGATCCTCGGTGATGTCCATGGCCGGCTCGTGCTCATCGCGGATCTCCCCGAACACCTCTTCCACCAGGTCCTCCAGCGTGACCAGGCCCGCCGTATTGCCGTATTCGTCCACCACGATCGCCATGTGCGCGCGATCGTGCTGCATCTCCTTGAGCAGGTTCTGCACCGGTTTGGTCTCGGGCACGAAGCGGATGGGCCTGACCAGCTCGCGCACCTTGCGGGTCTTGCGCTCGTCCTCATCCAGCTCGAACATGTCGCGCACGTGGACGAAGCCGATGATCCGGTCGATGGTTCCCTCGAACACCGGCACGCGAGAGTACTGTTCGTTGATGACCACCTGGCGCAGAGCTTCGAGCGGCTCGTCCGCGGCGATCGCCACCATGTCCGGCCGCGGCGTCATCACCTCGCGAACCGTCTTGTCGCCAAACTCGACCACCGACTGAATCAACTCACGGTCGCTTTCCTCGATCAGGCCCTCCTCGGCCCCGGCGGTGATTAGTGCATCGATATTCTCCGCCGGCGTGGGTGCTTCATTTTTCGCGGGCCGCTTGTCGGTCAACTCCGTCAGCGACTGGAAGAAGGCAAACAGCGTAACCAACGGCCGCATGAGCAAAGCCAGCCCGCGCAGGAAGGGCGCGAATGCGCCCAGCCAGAGACCGCTCGTCATCCGATAGAGAACGTGCGGCAGCACATACGTCGCGGCCAGCATCGTGAGCCACGCCAGCACGCAGGCTTCGATCCACGGCCGCACCGAAGCATTGCCTCGGAATCCTACCGATGCAAGCAGGCACACGGCGCCGAGCAGCACCAGCAGCGTGTGTTTCAGAAGCGAGAACGTCAGGACACCGTGCTCGGTTTCCACGCCGATCCTATCCTGAAGAGTTTCCTTGAAGTATTCAAGCGCGGGGCGCTCGTGCGGCCGCAGCCGGAGAGATTCGAGGTACAAGAGCTGTACCAGCGTCACCAGGACCAGCGCGGCGCCGAACAGTAAGACGGACAGGATGAGCAGTGCGGTCACGGCCGTACCCGTTCGATCAGGCTGGTGGGAAGGCCCAGTGCTTCGCGGTGGCGCCTCTCGGCGCGGGCCATCCGGCCACGGTCGCGCGCGTGGTCCATTCCGAGGAGGTGCAGCACGCCGTGCAGCAGCAGAATTCCGATTTCCTCGTCGAGCGTGTGGCCATATGCTTCGGCCTGCTCGCGCGCACGGTCCACGGAAATCGCAATTTCACCCAGGAATCCGTCGGGACCCGGGGAGGGGAATGCAAGCACGTCGGTAGCATAGTCATGGTGGAGGAACTCGCGGTTCAACCGCTCCAGCTCGGCATCGCCGGCCAGCAGGCACGTGAAGCCGCGCCCGCCGGCCACTTCGCTTTCCACCCGGGCGGCGAATGCTCTCAGCTTCGGGCGCGAAACGCCAAGCGGCACGCGCTGGAAGATCAGGCTACTGTGCGGTTTTTTCATCGAGAGCGCGTCAGGCGCCGGGGGTGAGGGAGGTCTCCGGCTCTTCGTCCCGAGGGCGCTCGCCCGAGGGATCCCCGAGCCTCAACGAGAGCTGCCGGCCCGCGCCGTTCGCTTCCTGCCAGCGCTCGTAGGCTTTCACGATGCGCTGCACCAGGGTGTGGCGCACCACGTCCCGCTCGTCAAAGTAGATGAAGCTGATCCCCTCGACGCCGCGCAAAACCTCCTCGGCGTGCAGCAGGCCGCTGCGTTTGCCGAGCGGCAAATCGATTTGGGTGATGTCGCCGTTGACCACCATCTTCGAGTTGAAGCCCTGGCGCGTAAGAATCATCTTCATCTGCTCGGACGTGCTGTTCTGGGCTTCATCGACGATGATCAGGCTGTCGTTCAGCGTGCGTCCGCGCATGAACGCGATCGGCGCGACTTCGATCACATTGCGCTCCAGCAGCTTCTCCACCTTGTCCAGCTCGAGCATGTCGTAGAGCGCGTCATAGAGCGGGCGGAGATACGGGTCCACCTTCTCCTGGAGGGTGCCGGGCAGGAATCCCAGGCGCTCGCCGGCCTCGACCGCCGGGCGCGTGAGAATGATCCGGCCGACCCGCTTGGCGAGCAGCGCCGACACCGCCATCGCCACGGCAAGGTAGGTCTTGCCCGTGCCCGCCGGCCCGATTCCGAACACGAGGTCGTTGCGCTCGATGGCCTCGAGATACCGGCGCTGGTTGATGGTCTTCGGGACGACGATCTTTTTGCCGAAATTCCTCTGCCTGCCGCTGAGAACCAGGCCGCGGAGGGTTACTTCCGGATCCGCGGTGACCACGCGCAAATAGCTGTTGAGGTCGCCGTTGCCGAACACGTGTCCTTCCTGGACCAGACCGACGTATTCCGAGAGGATATTCTCGGCCCGGGCCACGTCGGCGTCGCTGCCTTCCAATTCCAGGGAGTCGTCCAGGAGGGATGTGCTGATATTCAGCCCGCTTTCCAGGACTCGGATGTTTTCGTCGTGCGTTCCGAATAACGATTCGATGCCGCGGCTGATCTGAACGGAAACTTTCATTCTTTAGATGACTTCTCGACCTCCATGAAGCAAGGGCGTCAGGCGAAAGGCGACTAAGGCAAGGTATGGGGTCCGCTTTTCCCGGAGATCCCGCGGTCGCGGACGGGGATGTGCCATCTCCCTCAATTATACAACACAGGTCTCGCTATCTCATCGGCAAAAGCGACCTGTTTCAAACAAGTTACGGACTACGGGTCCCAGGAGGCCACGAAACGCACACGAGTGGGTATCCCTTTCGCTCAGCCGTTCGCGCTCAGCCCGGCTGGGTGGGGTTGTCCCACCGGGCCGGGCGGGACGCCCACGTCCCGCTGCCGGAGGCGGCAGCAGGGGCCTCCGAGCGGGCGGGGGCGCGCCCGCCCTCGCGCGACTTCGCTCGAGACGTCTGACTGAGTCCGCAGGCATTATGATGAGGTTGAAGTGCTCCGATGGCTTCCGCTTATTCTGATACCTCTTCTTGCGTCCGCTGAGGACCGCTGGATCGAGATCCGCTCGGGTCCTTCGCAGGTGTTCTCGAACGCCGGAGACCGGCCCGCGCGTGAGGTCCTCAACGAGCTCGAGCAGGTCCGCTATCTGGTTGGCGCCGCCCTCGGGAAAGAGGACCTGAAATCCACCTGGCCCTTCCGCGTGCTGGTGTTTAAAGCAGCGCAGCAAACCGCGCCTGTGATCCCCGCCCTGGCTCGCGACACGTACGCCGCGGCGCTCGTGGCGAACACCCCCATCCGGCCGAAGTGGCTGCGCGAATACGTGCGTATCCTCATCGAGGCGAACTCCGGGCGCATGCCGGAGGCGATCGAATCGGGCATGGAGGAGTTCTATTCGACCGCCCAGGCGAACGGCACGAAAGTGACCCTCGGCGCGCCTCCGCCCGGGGCGGCGTCGAACCTGGACTGGGCGCGCATTGACCTGCTGGCGACCAGCCCGGAATACGCCGGCCGGCTGCGCGTGCTGCTCTACAACCTCGAGCGCGGGGCGGACCGGGAGCCGGCTTTCAGGGACGCGTTCATGAAAACTGCCGCGGAGATCGATCGGCAGGCCGCGGCGTTGCTTCAATCCGGCAACTTTCCGACGGTCACCGTGGGAGGCCGGCCGCTCAATCCCCAGCGTGATTTCACTCCCCAGCCGGCTGAGCGAATGCCGGTTTCGATCGCCCTGGCCGATGTTCGCCTGGCCGGCGGTGAGGACGCCCGGCGCGAGTATCAGCCGCTCGTTTCCTCCGCGCCGGCCGAGGCGCACGAAGGGCTGGGGCTGATTGCCTTGCGAGAGAAGCGCGAGGACCAGGCTCGCGAGGAATTTGCGGCGGCGATTGAGGCCGGCAGCAAGAGCGCCGGCGCGTGGGTGCATTCCGCACTCCTCGACCCGGATCCGGTGAAGGCCCGCGCCGCGCTCCAACAAGCGGCCGAGCTGAACACGAGCTGGGCCGAGCCGTACGCAGCGCTGGCGGACATCGAAACCGATCCCTCGCGAAAGCTCCAGTGGTTCAAGACCGCGGCGTCGCTCGATCCTCGCAACGCCGCATATTGGGTTGGCGCGGCCGAATTGTACCAGAGCCACAACGAATACCCCGAGGCTGCGAAGGCATGGGCGGCGGCCGAAGACGCCTCGGTCGATGAGGCGGAGCGCGAGCGCATCCGCGCGGCTCGCCGGGACATCGAGGCGCACAGGCTCGAATACGAAGCTGCCGAGCGCAAGCGCCTGGAAGACGAGCGCCAGCGTGACCTCGAGCGCGTCAAGGACGCCGCGCTCGCCGAGGTTCGCGCCGCCGAGGACCGGGCCAACCGCGCTCATCCGCTGGCGAATCCGAATATCAAGATCGTGCCGATGGAGATCCCCGACGCGCCGGCCGGTAAGGTGAAGGGCAAGATCTCCCAGATCGATTGCGTCGGCCGCGTGGTCCGGCTCACCGTCCGCACTCCGGACGGCAAAGTCGTGCGCCTGCTGATTAGCGACGCGCAGAACCTCGCCGTGCTCGGTGGCGGCGAGCTATCGCTGAAGTGCGGCGCCGCGCCTCCGGCCCGCACGGTGTCGATCGAGTATCAGCCGAAAGCGAACGCGAAGCTCGGGACCGCCGGAGAAGTCGTGACGGTCACCTGCGAATGACCCGCTTGCGCTGGGTCGTGCTGGGAGTGTTCGTCCTCTCGTCCGGGTTGAACTACCTCGACCGCCAGCTCCTGCCGGCGCTGGCGCCGGGGCTGGCACTGCGGACGGCGGAGCGGCGGGATAACGCCGGACGTGGGCCGGTGATTCCCGGTCCCAGCATCTGCTTGGGCAGCCAGTAACCTCAGGGAGCAAAATACCCCACGGCATCGATGATCAGGTCCGTCGGGTTCGCGGCGAGCACGGTGATCGCCCCGTCCCCTCCGGCGGGCACGATCGCCGCGTTCGCGACCACGCCGCCGTTGGGCGAGTTCAACGTCGATACCCCCGGGTAAGACTGTCCCGCCGGCCAGATCGACAGATAGCCGAGCGGTCCTTGCGGCACCACCGTCAGGTTCAAGGCGTACGCTTGCGCGGTCGAGGGAATGCCGCAGGGACTCAATGCAATCGGAAAATCGCGTTTCGAGTACGCCGCCAGGCTCGGCGGTCCGAACGCGTCCGTGAAGGGCTGGCTGCTGCGCGTATCGGCCACGCGGCACGGCGTCACGGCATAAAATTGCAGCCCTCCCGTCCCCGGCGCCGCGAACATCCCGTTGAGGTCGATAATCAGGTCCGTATTGTTGCTCGCCAGCACGTCGATGCCGCCATTGCTTCCGGCCGGAACAAGCGCCGCATTCGCCAGCGCGATGCCGTCGG
>Ga0326728_10008097_pt1 | contig 26406 bp, 30 predicted proteins | sample MB3enrmetagenome_FD_207602 | JGI IMG/M metagenome (GOLD analysis project Ga0326728, IMG submission 207602) | Lab enriched peat soil microbial communities from McLean, Ithaca, NY, United States - MB31MN | ecosystem: Environmental > Terrestrial > Soil > Wetlands > Peat | place: USA: New York... | reverse complement strand
GTGTCGATTTTCCACATCCGGACGGCCCCATCACCGCGATAAACTCTCCCTGCCTGACCGTCAAGTTCACGTTGTGCAGCGCCGGAACATCCACCTTTCCTGATCGATAAGTCATTGTCAGGTTAATCGTTTCTATAGCGCTGGTTGAAGAATCCGTCATAGCTCGTCCGTTTTCCTACTGATAGCTTAGTACCCTTGCAAGATCCATCCGGACAGCCTGGCACGCAGCATGGATTGCACCAAACATCCTTGCCGCCAAGCCCACGATCCATCCTCGAATTACGTCGCCAAGGCGCAACACTACTGGCAGAGTCTAAGACACAGCAACGATTGCCCTGCGAACGACCCCGCTGATTCCAATTCCCAGAAGCACGCCCAAGCGTTATATCATAGCAGATTTTGTTGAAATCATGCCAATTATAAAACACGACCACCGTTCCGCCGGCTTCCTCGAGTTTCACGGGGAGGGTGGCGCTGCTGGAAGCACAGAAAACCGGAGAACCGGATGTCCGCGGTTATCAAGTTTTGGGTCTACTGGCCGCTGCTCCTTCCCTTGTCTCGAATATGAATAATCTGGTCTCCCGGATGCGGCTGCAGCACGAATGACGCTTCTCCCACTTCGGGATTGTTCGGTCTCCAACTCCTGAATTTCAGGTCTAGACTGTATCCGTCGGCAGGACGATCGATGTGCATCTGAAGCGGCAGGAGGAAACCGTCGAACTGGGCCTCGTTTGAATAGACAATGTCACTCGCGAGCTCACCTTCATCCCCAAATACCTGCTGGCGAGCAATCGTCAGACCGGCGCGCTCAATCCAGATTTTGCGAATAGTGTAAATTCTGGGCGGGTTCCCCTGTTTGAGGAATGTCAAAACGTAATAACTTGCCTTCGCGTCCGTCTGCTCGTCAAGACTCACCCATACTCCGGGAGCATCAAGATCCGCGCTTTGAGGGAGGATCGCCTCGAAAATGTGGGCTCCACGCGGAATGTTGAGTTCTTTTTCGCCCGCAGGATCCTCCACAATCAACTGTTTCGCGCTGCTTTTCCCCTCATAAAACTTATGCTCTTGGGGAGACCAAGCCGAAAGCTTGTCCCCGACCGAAAGAACATCAAGCATGGTCGAAGAGACGATAGGAACCAGCAGGACGAAACGGATGGAGTCGGGGCGCTTCAGCAAAATATATCCGTCGAAGGGGCGGAACTCCTCGATTTCGCCGATGCCCATCTTTCGCAAAGAGGTAAATCTCAACTCCATTCCGTTGCTGGACAGGGTGTTGATCCCGTCATCGCGCCGGATGATTCCCAGGAGATCGTCAAAACTGGCAGTTTTGGCCTGTCGAATGCCTTTCGGAATATCGATTTTGCGGGTTGTTTTGATAGAGCAGCCAGAGATCGCAATCAATGCCACCAGGGACAACGCCGTTAAGATCGGAGCCAGGCTCCGACACCGGGTCGCTGTAAATAACGGTAGTTCTTCAGCTTCTCTCATCAAAACTCGGAGCGAAAAAGGCGGGCTGAATTTAGCAGAGCTCGCGATGGTTGTCAATTTGCGATTAACGATCTCCTTCCCTTCAATCGTCAATCGTCCGGCCTCAATTCACTATCCGGTTCTGCTCAGTTTTGATCCTTCGAAGGCAAAAATAACTGATACCACCCGCGAGTGCGAAGCATCCGAACAGAATCATCCCCATCAGGTTTAAATTCTGCTGCATGTAAATTCTTACAGAGTTCCCGTAGAGCACCGCCAGAATTCCCCAAATCGAGTATCGGATAGTTCTGCCAATCACCACTGCCATGAGGAATTTTATTTTGTTCAGGCGGAAAACTCCTGCAGTCAACACAAATATTTTGAAGGGTGTCGGGGGAGGGAGAATGCTTGAAATCACAACGGTCAAAACCCCGTAGCGTTCAAACAGCTTTTCAGCGCGATCGATGCTTTTCTCGGAAAATTTGCGCCGCAGCATCGGGCTCCCGCCCTTGCTGCCCAGCCAATAGAGAAGCAGGCATCCAATCACCGAACCGAGGATTGTCATCCCCACGTAATAGGCCATATGGCCCCAGGATTTTCCGGTTGAAAGAACAACGAGCAACAGATCGTTCCCCTCTGGCAGGCTGATGAACGAGGAGTCGGCCAAGGCAAGGCACATCACTCCAGCGCCTCCCATGCCGGAGATAATGGAGGTTGCCGAACTGCCCAGCCTTGCCAGCCAATGCTGGCTTACAAGCATCAATGGAAGCATTCTAAAATCAGACTTTTACGATTCGTGCTGTTGACCTTGGTGACTGAGATCTCAGACCACTGGCATTTGAGGTCCGGTTTTGACACTCAGCACCGGCGGCGACAATACGGTTCCAGCAGGAAAACTGGGGCGGAATCGCCCCCTCAAGGCAATGAAATTAACACAGCGGCTTGGGCGGGTCAATTTGCGATTGAGGATTGACGCCATTCGAGCGAAGAGCGAAAACCGGGCCGGACAGTTGAGATCTGATGACTGAAACCTGATAGCTGAAAGCTCGTAAGTATTTGACACAGAATGGGTCAAAAAGTAGAATGGCATTCCCAGAGGAGGAGCAGCACAAAAAACATCAGCAGAGACGGGGTTCTCTGCATCGTCCCAGCATAGCCATGGGTTCATTCGCATCAGAACTAAAATCCGAGCGTGAAAAACGCAATGTTTCACTCGCCCAAATAGCGACCGAAACACGCATCAGCCTGCGCCACCTCGAAAGCCTGGAAGAGGGCCGATACGGGGACCTGCCAGGCGGCATTTACAATCGCGCATTCTTGAAAGCTTATTGCGAGTTTCTGAACCTCGATCCGACTCATATAATGCAGCGTTACGAGGATGAGATCTCGGCAATCTCCGAAAGGGCGCTCAAATCCAAAGTGCACATACCTCAACAGACTCGATCGCTTAGCATCAGCCCCACCCTTGTTTGGGGCTTCCTGGTGCTGATTTCGGCAACCGGACTTTTTTTCAGCCGGAACTGGATTGCCGCAATCTTCTCCCCATACTTTTCTCATACGCCCGTAACTACAGCCAGGTATGAATCCGTAAAGCCCGCAGGAGCCCCTAAGCACTCAGAGACGCATGCCCCAATCGCCGCCCCTCCCGTCCGGACCCCGGCGCAGCCGGAAACCACAATCACCCAGCCCGCTCTCCAAAACTCCCCGTCTTCAACCGTTCCCGATGCTCCCGCCCCGGCGGCTCCAGCCCGATCCGGCGAAGCATCCAATGCTCCAGCGACACCCTCTACCATTCCGACGATGGAACAGATTCTTCGGCTGGAAATCAGTGTCACGGAGAAGTGTTGGGTTTCAATTGATCGGGACGGCACGCCGGTGTTTCGCAAAATCATGGAACCGGGCGAGGTCCAGTCTTTCCGTGCCGCAGAGAAATACCAGATCGTTCTCGGAAATGCCGGTGGCGTGCAGCTGAAGATCAATGGCCAACCGGCCAAGTCGCTGGGCAAACCCGGGGAAGTTGTAAAAATCCTGATAGACCGGCATAACCTGCAGGACATTCTTGCTCAGACTGCGGGTTAGAGTATGGCTCAAAGTAATCTGCTTCAGCTGTTCCTTAACGGCACCGCCCCCAAAAACCTCCGGATATTAGGTGCTCGCGGCTCGGTTCCCCTCCCTCCAAAGGATTCGCTCGAAATTCTGGTCCACCTGACCCAAGACACTGAATCGGAGATTTCATCTCAGGCAGTACAGACGCTTGCTTGCTGGAACAAGGAAGAGCTCATCGGCTGTCTGAATGCCCGGGATTGTTCTCCCTCCGTGCTGGAGTATTTCGCGGGCACGGACAAAAGCGCTCCGGTGATTCAGGCCATCATTATGAATCCGGCAGCGCCCGGGAAAATCATCGAAAGCCTATCGCTTTCCGTCTCCGCGCAGGTTCTGGAAAAGATACTCGAGAATCGGGTCCGCATGCTCGAATGCCCCGTCATTCTCGAGAACGTCAGGAACAATCCGAATGCGACTCCTGAAATCAGGAGGCTTGTCGGGGAGATAGAGTCCGAATATTTCGGTAGCAAAAAGAAAGAATACGCAATCCACGAACCCGACGGAATTGCGCCTTCGATCGACCAGATCCTGCTGGAATCCGATCTTCCTCTCGAGGATTTATCGCTGGAAGGACTGCCGATTGATGAGAAAACACGCCAGGCTGAGTTGGGCAAGCGGATCTCATGTCTCTCGCTACGGGAAAAGGTTCGATACGCACTCTTCGGAAACCGCGAGATCCGTACCTTCCTCGTGCGGGATACGAACAAGGAGGTGGCTCGAAGCGTGCTCCGCAGCCCGAAGCTTACAGAGAACGAAATCGAGGGCATTGCGGCCATGCGCGGCGTAACCGAAGATATTCTAAGGGAAATCGGCAACAGCCGGCAATGGACAAAAAACCGGGCCGTTGTGCAGAACCTTGTCCGGAACCCAAAGACTCCGCCGGTCGTTTCGCAGCGCCTGTTGCCGCAGCTTCAGACGAGAGATCTCACACAGCTGAGCCGGGACCGAAGCATTCCCGATGCAGTGAGATATAATGCAACGCGCACTTTGAACCAGCGCACCGGGTCGCGCAAGTGAAGAACTCAATGGGCACACTCCGCAGCAAAATCCAGCATCTTCAAATTCTTCAAGAATCAAGAAGCTATGCCGACCTGTTGGAGACGTACCGCGACAAGGTCCTAACACAACAGACACGCACGATCCGGCTGCTGGGTAGAAAGAATTCTGCAAAGATCATGCACACGCTCCTCGGCTATGAAGTCCAGGCATCCTATAAGAGGATCCAGTGCCCAGATCTCGTGACGGCACGCTATCTCCGGTTGTTTTCCGAACTCGGTTGCCACTCCATCAAATTGCCGTATGACCCGACCGTTACAGAACAATTGATTCCGGGATTTGAGGCGCAGGTCGATGACATCAAGAAAAGTGTCCGTGAACGCTTCCCCCTGCACTCCCAAACGCAGCAGTACGTGATTTGCGCCATTTACCGAATAATCCGGCGGCAACTCGCTGCCGCGTCGCCTTGATCCAACTGAAAAACCTCAACCGCGAAACACGCCGAATGCAAAAATGGCAAAAATTGTCCTTTGCGCCCTCTGTCTGCTCCCCGGTTAGGAGTTTCCCGAAAAAATTCGGTATAGCTGCTTTGTAGTTTGTGTTATAAGACTACTATTCAAGTACAGAAAAAATGCGATGCGAAATAGCAGAGTGTGCGCGGGGGATGTGTGATCTTCCATTTTCCTAAAGATCGGGAACGAAGAGGCTCCCAAGAGCCTGCTTGTGAGGGGATGAGGCTTATGCAATTTCCTAGAACTTGGATTCTTTTGGTTCTTGCTTTTCCGTTTTTTTCGTGCGCGAGCTGGCCCCAGGAGAAATCAGATCGCGAATTGGAAATAAAGAAAAATATCAAGCTGATCGAGCTCGGTGTCGGTTCGGATATTCCCGAAGATTTGGTAATGCAATATAAGGCCTTTCTGCCTATTCTCGAAGATTCCCTGAAAGAGATCACTACGGATCAACCGGACGAGTGCTCTCTGACGCTTCGGGTTGCGGCCGGGGTCAGAGAAATTGGGGCATCAAAAACCAAACGCCCAAAGGCGCACGTGATCGCTTTCCGTAGAAACTCCAAGCAGGAATATGTCGGAGATTTCATTCTCTACAGTTATGTGAATGCCGGTCCCGTCAACAAAGAAGAGACCTCCCAATTCCTGAAGAAACAAATTCTGGAACCGGCCGAATGCCATAAAGCGGGAGATAAAGAGTAGATTGAGGATTGAAGGGCGCGATCGCTACTCGTCAATTGGGATTTGGCAACAAGTCGCGACGCATGACCTCAATTTCCTGAGACGGAATCACCAGTCGGATTAGACGTCCTTCTTTACTCACCGACAACGTGCCGCCCCAGATCCCGACAATTTCCACCTGGAAGTTCCGAATTGGCAGAGTTCCGGTCTTGAGATTCAGTCTGTCATCCCCCATGTAAGTCAAGGCGATCGGGATGTCCGTCCCGATCACCGGAATGAAATCGGCAAAAGTTTGTCGTCCGCCCTTTTTTGCATCATACCTGCGGACGAGGTAGTCGTACTGGTGATAGACGTTGAAGTCCACGAAAACCATATCGGGTCGAAAGGGGACCGTGACTTCACTTGTGCGTCCGCCACGATTCAGAACACGCGTGACCTGCGCATTTTTTATCGTGACGTCGTAGGAATCGCTGGTATTCCCAGATGTATACCAGTAGCTGTAGGACACCGGAACGCCCGTGCTCTTTGAAAAAACCATTCTCGTCGAGAATGTCATGCGTTTGGTGTCGACTCCATCCGTCATCAGCATTTCGTGCTCGGAAGAGGACGTCACCTCTCCCCCCTCGGTCTTTTCCGTGACGGTTTCGTTTCCCGCCACGGTGCCCTTGATGATGACGGCATACGATTCCGAGTAGTTCGACGAGCCTTCCCGGGCAAGCACAGCCGGCACGGCCGTCCATAGAACTGCTGCCAGGAATAATACGATCGGTTTCATTGGTTCACCGCTGAGTTCGAACGATTTTTGCGGCAGGGACTCGAACGAGTGCACTACGCAGCGAGCCTGCCAGCGAAGGAGAGATCTGATCCCGAACAAATGTGATCATCTCTTCTACCTGCTTCTGCATCATCTCCATTTTTTCTCGCATGTTCAGAATGACTTCGACTCCTGCCAGATTCACCCCGAGTTCCCGGGTAAGCGTCAGAATGACTTCAAGCCTTTGTAGGTCCTCATCGATGTAAAGTCGGGTATTCCCTTCGCTCCTGGATGGCTTCAGCAGGCCCAAACGCTCATAAAGCCGGAGCGTCTGCGGGTGGATTTGATATGACTCCGCTACCGAGCTGATCATGTATCCTGCCTTCTTGCGCGGGCTCACATTTCACCCCCTGTCATTGCGTGAGACCTGCCCGCGGATCTTCTGGGTTGAGACGGGCAAGTTCCCGGAGAATTTCCTTTGAGCGCTCATCGGCAATTCTGGGAACGACGACACGCACCTCGACAATCTGGTTTCCAGATAATTCACCTCGCAACGACGGGGCACCCTTGCCTCTCAGCCTGAACTTCTGGCCGCTCTGAGTACCAGGAGGAATGCGCAACAGCGCCTTTCCATCAATCGAAGGGACTTCAATTTTCGTTCCCAGCGCGGCTTCCGTGACCGTAATCGGCACCGTGCACGTGATATCATTCCCCTCACGCCGGAAAAACTCGTGCGGCCGGACCGATATAATGAGATACAGGTCCCCCGGCGGGCCTCCGGTCTTGCCGGCATTCCCCTTGCCGGGGACGCGCATCCGAAATCCATTGGCAACTCCGGCCGGGATGCGAACGGTTATTGTCTCCTGAAAGGGAACGCCCCCGGACCCTCCGCAAGTTTTGCAGCGGCCGCCGGTTCTCCCCGTTCCGCCACACACCCGGCACGGGCCCGAAAAGCGCATGAACCCGTGAGATTTTGCCTCCTGTCCGGTACCCTTACATCTCGGACACGTCTGTTGTCCTGCCGCGCGATCGAGTCCCGATCCATCACAGGCCGAGCACGTACTCTGTCGATTGAGTACCATCCGTGTAGACAATCCCTGGATGCTTTCCATAAAAGAGATGTTGAGATGGTGCTCGAGGTCCTCCCCTTTGGACGGCCCGGCAGGACGTCCGCGGGCCGCGCCACCCCCGAAAAACTCCGAGAAAACATCCCGGAAGCTGCTCTGCCCCGACTCGCCAAAATCCATTCCGGAAAAGTCGAAGCCGTGAGGCATTCCTTCGCCGAACCCTCTTCCACCTCCCGGCTGCTCCCGGAAATTCTCCGAGTAAAATCCGTATTGGTCGTAGATGGCCCGCTTTTTCGAGTCGCTCAGCACATCATAGGCTTCCTGTATCTTCTTGAAGCGTTCTTCTGCAGACTTATCCCCCGGATTCACATCCGGATGATTCTTTCGCGCCATGCGTCGGTACGCCTTCTTGATCTCAGGCTCCTTGGCACTGCGTGGAACGCCCAATACTGAATAGTAATCTTCCTTGGCCATATGATTAGCGATCGCCGCGCGCGGCCTGACTCCTCGATTTGGGCAGCACTATGTGTAAAATCCCATCTTTCAAATCCACTCGAATCCGATTCCGGTCGACCGGCTCAGGCAATAAAAAGGTCCGGTGAAACCTGCCCCGATGCCCCTCGAGCATATGGTAGCGTTCATTCCCACAATCACTTTCGATTTTTCGTTCTCCCCGAATCGTGACTTCCAGTCCCGAGAATTCAACCTTGATACTCCGGCGTGCAACGCCCGGAAGCTCTGCATCCAGAATGTAGTTTTCGTCCATCTCGTAAACATCCATCGATGGAATCCAGGTGACCGCTTTATCCAGCATAAGTCCGCATTATTACAGATGGGGATTGCGGACTGTGCTCGTTCTTCAATCCGCAATCCGTGATCTTCAAGCTACTCGTTTTTGTTATCCATATCGACGTATTCCGCGTCGATAACCTCATCCTCTTTTTTCTCAGATCCCTGCTTGGGTCCGCCTCCGGAAGGACCGGCACCGCCGGACCCGCCGTGCGGAGGATTCTGACCTGCCGTTTTCTGGTACATGATTTCGGCAAGCCTATGGGACGCCCGGGTGAGCTCTTCAGCGGCCGCATTCAGCTCAGCGGCCTCCGCCGAGGTTTCGAGGGTGCTCTTGGCTTTGGATAAAGCCGAATCCAGCGAGGACGCATCCGCGTCTGATATTTTCTCCCGGTTTTCCTTCAGGAGCTTGTCGGTGTTGTATATGAGACTGTCAAGCTTGTTCTTTGCCTCGATCTTTTCCCTATTTTTCTGATCCTCATCCGCGTGAGCCTGGGCATCTTGAGTCATCTTTTGGATCTCATCCTTGCTCAATCCGCTCGAAGCTGTGATGGTTATTTTCTGCTCTTTGCTGGTCGCCAGATCTTTGGCCGACACGTTCACTATGCCGTTTGCATCGATATCAAAGGTCACTTCGATCTGAGGAACGCCTCGCGGAGCCGCCGGAATCCCTACCAGGTGAAACTTGCCCAGAGTCCGGTTGTCCCTGGCCATTGCGCGCTCACCCTGCAGGACATGAATTTCCACGGAGGTCTGATTGTCGGCAGCGGTGGAAAAAATCTCCGACTTCCTCGTAGGAATGGTGGTGTTTCTCTCGATGAGCTTGGTGGAAACGCCGCCCAGTGTTTCAATGCCCAGAGAAAGTGGTGTCACGTCGAGCAGGAGCAGATCCTTCACATCTCCGGCAAGAACACCCGCCTGAATGGCGGCTCCGACTGCAACCACTTCATCGGGATTAACGCCCTTGTGAGGTTCTTTGCCAAAATATTCCCTGACCAGCTGCTGAACGCGCGGGATCCGGGTTGATCCGCCGACGAGCACAACCTCATCGATGTCTCCCGGTTTCAAACTCGCATCCGCCAGGGCTTGCCTTAGCGGAGGCATCGCACGCTGAAGGATGTCTTCCACCATTTGCTCAAACTTGGCTCGCGAAAGCTTCATATTCAGATGCTTGGGTCCGGAAGCATCCGCCGTAATGAATGGAAGATTGATTTCCGTCTCCATCACAGTGGACAGCTCCATTTTCGCTTTTTCCGCCGCCTCACGGAGCCGTTGCAGGGCCATCTTATCCTTAGAGAGATCGATCCCTTGGTCCTTCTTAAATTCATCGATGATCCAGTCCATCAGCCTTTGGTCGATGTTATCTCCGCCCAGGTGGGTGTCACCGTTGGTCGATTTGACTTCGACCACGCCTTCTCCGACTTCGAGAATCGAAATATCAAAGGTGCCGCCTCCGAAATCGAATACCGCGATCGTCTCGTCTTTCTTCTTGTCCAACCCGTAAGCGAGCGCGGCAGCCGTCGGTTCGTTTACGATTCGGACCACTTCCATTCCGGCAATCTTTCCGGCGTCCTTCGTTGCCTGGCGCTGACTATCGTTAAAATATGCTGGGACAGTGATAACCGCTTTTTCCACCTTTTCTCCGAGGTATTCCTCCGCAGCCTGACGCATTTTTTGCAAAATCATGGCCGAGACTTCAGGAGGAGTATAGGTCTTGTCCCCCATCCGAACCTGAGCATCGGAATTTGGCCCGGACACTATCTTGTAGGGCACCAGCTTGATCTCTTCTCCAACCTCTCCTATCTTCCTCCCCATAAATCGCTTGATGGAAAAAACTGTGTTCTCAGGATTGGTCACCGCCTGGCGCTTGGCAACTTGTCCAACAAAGCGCTCACTGCTTTTTCCCATCGCAACAACAGAAGGGGTAAGTCTGCTCCCTTCCGGATTTGTGATGACCTTCGCTTCGCCCCCCTCCATTACCGCAACTACGGAGTTGGTAGTCCCAAGGTCAATTCCGATAATCTTACTCATTTCAATTCCTCCTCAAAGAGTCACATCTATATCGTTTTCATGCTAAACATTAGTGCTAATCCCAATTAGTGCACTCTCTTAGTGCCTATCTTATATAGAATCTGAGTGCCTTATTGTCAAGCTCGACGAAAACTTCGGGTTTCTTTGTGCTCTTCACAATCCTTGGTTGGACATTATTTTGATTGAGTTAACGCCGGATCAAGAGGTATTGAAAAGGGGCCCAGAGCTTTGTGCGTCCCTTCCTCTTCCAATCTCGGAATGTAAAGCGTACTCCCGGTAAAAAAATCACTCTGCGGATTCGGCGTAAAGAAAAAGAGAAAACCGTCGGTGACCGTCCCGGGATCCACTAATCTATTGGTAAGTTCTTTACCAGTAAAATCAGAAAGAGGAGATCCCACTTTCATCGAGGTGGATTGGTCGTGAGACTTCATCTTGGGAATCTTGCTGATCAAGCCTGCCTTGACCACATCCTCGACAACGACCGTGGCTGGCGTGGTGTAAAGTTGCTGTCCGGCCGACGTGATCAGCACGATATTACGAGTCCGGACATTCAAGAAAACGGATGAAGAATTTCGAATGATGACGTGAACCGGGTAATAGCCGCGCGAGTTTAGATTCTTGACATCAAAAGCCGAGTAGGATTTCTCGTTTTCGCTGTAAGGATCCGCAGCAATGGTTACTCCGCCCAGATTCGTCCGTGCCGGGTAAGACTCGACAGGCAGCACAGGCACGGTCTTGACTTGGTAATCGATAGCCAGCAAAGCGCTGGCCGCTAAAGCAACCCAAAGAAAAAAGATGGGGAATCTCATAAGCCGCAATGATAGCACAACAAATTATGATTGACGATTTGCGATTGAACGAAAGGGTCCAGAATATCCCAGTCGTCAGGGTTTCATTTTGTCTTCCGAGGCTTCCCGTCGCCCGTTTTCCGCTCAACAGCTGGATTCAAACGCACGCTTCGAGTAATTATCACACCGGCAAAGCCGGTGGCATTAATTTGTGAGCTGCTCAAAGCGGCTGAAAAAGCAGCTGTCGGAGTCAGAATCGGTATCGGTGTCGTAATCGGATTCGGTTTCGCAGCAGTTTTGCCAGTATTCGGAATAACCGACTTCGATTGCAACTGCAGTTCCAATCCCGATGCCGACCTGGATCGGAAGTCGGTGGCGAAAAGACACATGGACGGAAATCGATTTCTATGGACTTCCGCATTTGGCAAACTTTTGCTGCCTCACCGGCAGAGCCGGTGGATCTCCCAACGGATTAGAGGAAGACCTGAGGGGCTCACTTAGGTCTTCAGCCAGCAAACCTAACGGAAAACGGGGAGCCCTATTTGCGTTTAATCCTGTAGACTTCTGCGTAGATGCGCCGAAGCGGGGCAACGCAATATTGGTGAATCAGCTCCATAAAATTGGGCGGATCGAAGACTAGTTCTTCTAGGTATTCGGTTTCAATTTCGAAGGGCAGGCGCACGATGTCGGCTTTCCCTTCCCTCGTTTCGACTGTAATGCTCTCTTGGAGATTCTCGCTCAGATAGAAAACATCGCAGTTCCTGATCTTCTTTATTTTCTTGAATCCTTCAATCGGCTTGTCTTTGTTCGACTGGTAGTACCCAGCCAGCCTGCGCACGAGTTCGCCGTAATTGAAGTTCGGCACCTTGTTGTTAACGCTTACCTCGAGGGCCCAGTCCTCATTTCCCGACAAGAGGCACAAGCCGTAGGTGAAATCGAGGTCGCCCTTGTTGAACTTGATTCGGTGACCGGTTTCATCGTGGAAGCGTTTTAGTTCTTCTGGGATTTGGATGTCAGGATTCTCTTTCTTCTTTTCGGAAGTGACGTAGTAATCGCTGACGCTCAGGTACCACTGATCAATGATGGCTTCAAGGGCCTTGTCAATCAGCTCGGCAGTTTTGGGGGGAGTTTTTTTCTTTCCAGGCAATCGTCTATTCCTCAGAAATGTTAACAAACAACCAACACCGGGACGTACCGGATTAGGTAGTATAGCACGGAGCTTTTCCGATATGGAACCCGATCTGTGCACCATTCAGGGATTTCGCACAGAACTTATCAATCCCCCTATATTTGCTTAGGATCGGCTGGGTTGGCCTGATTCCGGCTTCTGAGTAAAGGGTAGGAGTTTCGGAATGCAGAGATTATGGGGTTCGCCGTGGTTCTTCGTGTCAACCCTTCAGCAGCAGCGATGGCTCGGATCGAGCGCCACCCCGGCCGGAGCTCGAATCGCCGGCAGATTCCGCACCATAGAGCGATAAAGTTCTTGTGCCACTTCCCGGTACGTGGTTTTGTGAACCCGATAGGACCTGGAGTGAAGCAACCTGAAAGCCGTAAATAGGACAAACGTGACACAGAGCGTCAAGACTACGGCCGGCATCCTGACCTCCCCCTGGGTTGTTGGTTTTGACCCGATATCTACAGGCGTGCAGAAACCCGTGCTTCAGCATCCGGTTTTGAGTGAGATCGTTCCGGCCGTTATTCTCGTTTTCCCACCGCAGATGCCCCATTTGCCACAAAAGCTTGGCGTTCACGAACCCGGGCTTCCAAAGTCGAAAGCCAAACCCAATCGGGTCGCGTTGTCGCTGTTTTCTGTTTTCCGTCCTCGACCCGGTTTTCCGCAACGGTTTCGTCAGGCCGAAGTGCACGGGCAAGCTTGGGATAATCCTGGGTAAACGGCAGCCAAGCCTGTCGATTGCCACCATCACAAGTCGGGCGGACGCGTATGCAACAGCCCCCGGGCATCTTTGTTAAATCCCGCGCGCCTGCTTCAGAACCACAACCAAGTCCCAGCCGATTTCACCCGCCAATTTCAAAACAGGGGCCTGCGCTTAGAGAGAATCCAGCAGGAGTACCTCGAAAAAACGGCTGCCGTTTTGCCGGACTCTCTTCTGCCGCCAAGCGTTGGCTGCAGAAACTTCGTCCTCTCCCGCCAGCTGCCATTCGATCCCGAGTATTGGCTTGACCGGACTGCCGACAATCTGACACCCGACCATCCGGTGGTAATACTGGATGCGCTCCACCGTCTCGCCTCCCTTGGTCTTCTCCCGGACCTTGCGCCGCAGTCAGAACTCGCAGTAGCGGCCATAACTGCAAAGCACTTCGACGCCAACAAGTGCCGCCACAATACGACCCGCCAGCAAACCCTGGCTAAATACCTTATTGCGCTTCAGTTGCCGGTTGATCCCTGCCGGCATCTCTTCCAAGCAGCCCAACTCAAAGCTGCGATAGCCATACCGCGACGTCCCCTCCCGGAACGCTTGCTCCACTCCGATCCAGTGCAGCTTCCAGTCGGTGAAAGCTTCCCAGCCGAAACAAGAATCCATAAAAGACCGCCTGGAAAACGGCAGCCGCCGAAAACCACGGATCCGTACGAGCGTCGGCTAACCTTTTACGCCCGACAGGACAGTCGAAGACCTTATTGATGTATCCAATAAAACCAGGGAAAGGCGGATATCTTTCATTTCTATAAATGAAAGACTTTCATGCCAAACAGCAACCACTCCTCGACCCCCTTAGAGCTCCCGCCGCAACAACTCCCAGTTGATCTCCGAAACCGATTCGAGACCTTCCTTCAACTTGCGGTGATTGTCCAGCCATTGGCGCACTTGCGCCAACTTGCCTTCGGGCACCTGCATCCCGACGGTTTTGCCCACCCTTAGCGTCACGGTGAGATACCACACAGGCCCGTGCCGCTCGCCGCGGGCGCACCGGCATGTAGGTTTGCCGCAGGTGACATACCGCTCGACGAGCGAACCTCGGAGAACCTCCTTCAAATCCGGGAACCGACGGAGAAGGCTCTTGCGGCGTTCCCGGAGCGCCAAGGTTGACACTTTCTTGGAGGCGCTCAGATTACCTGCTTTCATATAACCGTAAGATATCCCCAATTCCACGCCATCTCAAGCAATACGAAAATGCCCCCGCACGCGAATTTCCTCAAACCTGTCCGGACTGAGTGAGAAACCTAACGGTTGGTGCCGTGCGAAATCCTTGGTAAACCATTCGTAAATCACCGCATTTTAGACCTCGATTCATTTGACACGGCTTGGGCTATCGGGGATAATTCGACCTCATCTCACAGGGTGGGTGGTTAGCTCAGCTGGGAGAGCGCCGCGTTCGCAATGCGGAGGTCGGGGGTTCGATCCCCCCACCATCCACCAATAATTTTATTAAATAATTGAAAACAAATAACTTAATATTTAATGCTCGTGGTTGCCATCCATAACGCCCACCATAATTTATTGGATTTAGCCAAACAAAAAGGGCTTCCTAAGGCTTCTTTCCTGATCTTTTGTGAAAGGACACCCGGTGATGACGGACTGGGATGAACAGAAGATTGATGAGATGATCAAGAGCAAAATGGAGGAGAGTTCCAATTTGGAGTGGAAGAATTCTGACGGTTTGAAAAACTGCAAAGGCCAGAAGGCAGATACCTATCGAGATGAACTCTCAAAGGATGTATCGGCCTTTGCCAATGCGGCTGGAGGGAAAATCATTTGTGTAAGTTTGTTTTGTTGGTGGAGCTGACGAGGATCAAACTCGTGACCTCCTGACTGCCAGCTAAGTTCCAACCCAATAGAATCAACAATTTACTGCCGCATTTGCTGATTTGCATGGAAAATTCCGGACAATTGCCCTTGAATCAGCAAACAAATCCTCCAAACCCCGCTCAAACCGGCAAGCAATCGGCAAGCGCGATAGTCCCGATTCCGAATCCTAACGGGATGACTTCTTTTTGGCTGATGGAGGTTTAGGAGGAGTAGGGAGACGACGCCCGGCTGCCGCAGCCTTTGCGGCCTTCTTGGATCCGGATTTAGTTCCTGCCTGCTGCTTCTCGGTCTTCTGCTCTTTCTTCGCTTTCATCTGAATTCTTCCTTTCAATCCCGGGCTTGATTGCCCACTTCCCTGCTGCGGCTCTAACCCTTTCCCTATTTATGCCTTCATCTGCTCCGCGACGGTTCGTGACTCATAATGAAAGTCCAGCATGACGCCGTTCTCCAGCAACTCCTCTATCGAGATATAGCCGTATTCCGGACCATACCCGAGGTCGGCCAGCCCGAAAGCCTGTACCTGCTCTTTCTCCGAGTCCTTCTCCGTGATGTACCAATTGCAGTTTCCTATGGAGTAGTTGTGAAGGTGCATGATCGCGCCGCCTGTGGTACGCAAATATCATCCCGATCGGTAACTGCCAGCCGTCGGAATACTTCCCCCAAATGCCGTCGCAGCTCCTGATACAAGGTCTTGCGACAGCATTTCGGAATAAACAAGACATGGTATTTGCACTCCCATTTCGTATGGAATAGGCTTTCTCCGTTGTCCATCGTGGATCTCCTTTTTCGTGCGCTTCAGCGGCTCACGTTGAGGAGTTTCCGCGATGGACTCCCGCATTTGTCAAACTTTTACTGCCTCCCCGGCAGAGCGGAGGATCTCCCAACGGATTAGGGCGGTCTTATCTCGATACATCGAGATCCATCGAAAACTCCTGAGCCTGCCCCCCGGGCCCGAACGCACGCGATTGGTAAGCGAGGCCTCTTCCTTGAAAAAGTGATGGACCTCGTCTCATCCAGGGGGCATTATCGATTGATTGTGGTCCCGTTTTATCGGTATTGCAGAGACTTTGCAGTCATCGAACCCGAATGATTTCTGCGCAGCACACTTATTCATTAATGAACTCGAGCGAGACTCCCCGGCATGTATTAGCCGCTGATTACAAAAAGCTTGAGTTATTCTTCGTCGACACGTATAGTTTCGCCAATTCGATCAGTTGTTTGCCCTAGCTTTTCATTAATGCCGTCGCAGACTCTGAATGGATCGGTGTTTCCCGGCTGGATCCCCGGCGTAGCGCCAAACAAGACAGAGGATCCACCTGCCATTGCAGGGTTAGCAATTAAAGAGGAAAAATGAAAGAACAAGGCACAGTAAAGTGGTTTAACAACGATAAGGGTTACGGATTTATCAGCCGCGCTTCCGGTGACGACGTGTTCGTACACCATTCTGCAATACAAGGCTCAGGCTTCAAATCGCTCAATGAAGGAGAAACTGTCGAGTTCGAGGTTACTAAAGGCCCTAAAGGTCTTCAGGCTGCAGAGGTAGTGAAACTCTAGGATTCCTTTCCCCCCGGGAATACCCCAGAGAGTAGTACAAAAGTCGTCCACTGCCATTGCTGCTGCTTCAGTCAGGCTAGCCGTGCCGGACAATCAAGGCTCTCATCATCGAGGGCCAAAGAGGCGGAACCTCCCCAGGAAATTGCTGCGAAGGCATTTGGCGATAGCCTGCATCAAAAGCGGCGGAAGCCTGTTCCCGATACGTGCCCATCGCACTCGACAGGTCCGAATCCTTCCGGATATGAAGCAAGGTCTTTTATTTCATCAATTGATACGAGTGTTCTTCTCTTTATTCGTCGCGATCCGCTTTTTGATTCACTAGTGTAGCGTGACTCCCCCTGGTCTGCTCGTCATTCCTTATTTTGGGGTGGCCAGTAACCTGCTCGCAGATCTTGTCGCATAGGTAATTGAGCAGTCCCTGCGCGGTGCTGCGGCGTAGCTGTATCTCAGTGCGCACCCACTCGAGTAGGGGCCAGAGTTGCGAAAGCGGCATGCCGTCGGATGACAGTGCCAAGGTATTGCCACAGGTGCAGGTGGCGAGGGTTATCGTCCCTACTGGATTGGCGGGTTTCCAATCCCCTGCCTCGGTAGCATGCCCTTGTCACCGTGCTGTCCCTACCACCCCGTCGGAGTGAAGCGCCGTTCCATTCAGCTTTCGGCACCCCATGTTGCTTTCGCCCCCATAGAAAGAGCTCAGCCTCCAGATCCTATTCTTTCGAGGCCACCTCTGGGTTCACTTTCGTTACGGTCCGGTGACTCGCTCACCATCCCAAGGATGGCTTTGTCAGCCGACTTCACCAGCTTCGTTTCCTCCACTAGTGCGACTCAAGCTACAAAATCCTGACTCTTATCTTGGTGGGTCTACCTCCCACTGAACATGCCAGCCTTCGCTGGACGTACTCTATGGCGAATTGCTAATTTTTGCCAACCGGCGCCACAATTCTTCGCGTTTGCCGTTCTTGTTGCTGGAATGCTGCAAGAAAGAAGCTCCGGGGCCATCCCTGGTACAATTGCCAGCGAGTCGCGCGGATTGTCGAATTAACTTCGGGCGCGGCGAACTTATTCGCAATCGCCTATATAAGTGATGCATGTTTGACAGCTTGCATCACAGCGCCTATCATGAATGCACTGTCCAGAACGAGACATCCAGGCGGGCCGAAGCCTCGGGTGGGAGTCTATCTTGAGACCAGGAGGGTTCGAAATGAGTTTCCCGCTTATACGAGCGTGGTGGGTCGCCGCGGGCGTTCTCTTTCTTGTCGCGGGCAGCGGCGCTGTGGCAGAGCAGGGATTTCCGGAGCGACCGGGCGATTGGGAGGTCACGACGAAATCCAACGCGCTTCCCGACCCGATCGTACAGCACTTCTGCCTTACTATCGAGACATGGACCAAGGCGTTGACGCAAAACCCTTCCTGCAAGATTCAAGAACTCTCCGTGACATCCAAAGGCATCCACTACACCTTGGATTGCGAATTGAAGACTTTTCAGATGAAGGGCGTCACCGATATTACCTTTGACGGAATCGAGCACATGACGGGCAAGTCTACGGTCACAAGGACGAGGGGCGGGAATGCCACCAGCTCCGTGAGTGTGACAGATTATCGTTGGAAGAACGCGGCCTGCACTGATGCGGACGTAAACACCAAGAAGAAAGGCGGCGGGTAACGGCTGACACCCGGTGGGCACGCATCGAGTGTTCATCGTGTGAACACCTCGTTCAGCTAGGGGGTTCCCCGGGGGGGACTGTTCCCGTTGCGGCTCCCCAGAATTCATCGACTGGTACAATCGCGGCCGCGTGCATCGAGCGTTGAACGGGATACCGGATCCTGATCCGGCGTTGGCTGAACCAAAGCCATTGATAGGAAGACTTGTGGCGATCCCTGTGTTGAACGGGCTGCACCATGACTATCGGCTGGTTGCGTAGTTGTCATCGGTTTTGGTTCCGATACGGAGACCTCACTTGAGTGCGGCACGGTGACTCGGCCCTTTGGCTTCCCGATAGCTATCGGTTATTCAAGACCATTTGATATTAAAACGAGCAGAGAGCTGCTACTGATCTCCCGCAGTTTTGCGCTAAACGCCAGTAAAAAGGCTCCCGAAGGATAGCTTTGAACACGCAGTTTCCTCGGAAGTCCACCCGCATCGGATATCCGTGAATCACGTACTGAACGAAGATTATGTGTCCCCAGCAAATCTCATGGTCGGTGTTACGGCGCCCTGACTGGTAAGCGCTCCAAGCATTGAGAGCAAAACAACATATGCAAAATTGTAAGAAATACCGGCGATGCCAAATCTTGCCATTAATAATGCCATGACTAGTAATTTTAATAACCACGGGACATGCTGAAACGCGCTTGCATGATGACAGTGCCGGAGGGTTTTACAGCCTTTAATATCAGGCATCGCGGCTCTATGTCGGAAGCTGACTGAGAAAAGAGATACATGATGATTGAACATTCCAACGATCATGAACCCCATCGGAGCGAAGCGACGCTGGTAGTTGGCATGGTGACTCAACTGGACAACATCAATCAAGAAAAACAGATGGTGGAACTTCGAAATGGGGATAAATGCGTTCGATTACTGATGAGTTCACCAGTAAGTGGACATTGGCATTTGAAAACATGCCATATTTGCGTCTTTGGGAGGCAAAAGAAGTCTGGATGTATAGGAACTCATTGTTAGTAAAGGATTATAGGTTCGATAACCGGCAGTTTTGTGACTGCGGTCACATTAGTAAAACACAACTTATCGATAATGGTTTCTATCAGCTGTTACGATAAGCAGTAGAAAAGGCACGCACGTGGATCGAGTAAACAAGCAGCAGCATGGATACAGCATGGTGGAGATGTTAATGGTCGTCTCGGTTGCTTCGATTGTCGCGGCGATGGCCATTCCGATGTTCCAGACGGCTATGGAACAGTCCGACGCGGATGCCGCTGCGCAGGTGGTTGCCCAAGAGTTGAATATTGCGCAGGCCATGGCTGTTGGAAGCCACGGCAACATCCTCGTGCAGTTTGATTCAGCACCGAATTCTGTGGTGGTCGCCCCCGGAACGGGATCGGTCCGCGGCCCCTTCGTGTTTCCAAGCAATACGACATTCCTGAATTCAAATCCTGTCTTGGATACCCCCGATGCCCTGGGCAACACGGTGCTGGGTCCAGCCAGCAACGTTGCAGTCACGTTTCTGGACAACGGCGAGGCAGCTACGGATGGAACAGGCACCACTCTCTGCAGCGGCACCTTCTTCATCAGGCACGTAAACGGCGATCCGGCGACCCTGCGTGCGGTGACGCTTCTTGGGGGAACCGGAAGAGTTCACATCTGGCAATACGTCCCAAGCAGCAATTCCTGGCAATAAGAGAGATCTAAGTGATGTCGACATCACGCACATTGAAGGCGGAAAACGGATTTACACTGGTTGAAACGCTTATCGCACTCGCTCTGATGGCCGGTGCCTTTCTTTCTCTTGCCAGCGCAATTCCACTAGCCGCGATGATTCATCGCGGAGCCCTTGAGAGACAACAGGCTGTTTCCCTGGCCCAAGTTCAAATGGAATACTTCTTGACCAATCCAGGCCCTTATCCCGGCGACAGTGGGACTCAGGCCAGCTTCCAAAATGCAGCCCAGTTTCCCCCTGGGTTTAGCGGCTCGTACACGGCATCCAGTTTCGGATCAGGACTCACCTTAATCGTGGTGGACGTGCAGCCGCCACATGCCTCGAAGGTGGAACTCAGTGCGATTGACACAACTTTTTCGGATCTCACCGACTGAGGCCAGTACTCGTTGCCTCAAGCGTTTCGGACATGTGCTGCACCGATTGTGGCGGTCGCAGGAAATCGGGTTTTCGCTTGCAGAGCTCCTCATCGGGTCCGCCGTTCTCGTCGTTGCCATGGGCGCAGTGGTCAGCGTGCTCAAGGTCAGCCAAGGCCTGCATTCCACTACGCAGCAGGGGCTGGAACTAGAGCAGAACGTGACCTCCGCCCTGAATTTCATCTGCCGCGAACTGGTCAATGCCGGATCCGGCGTACCCTACCTTACGCCGATTAACGGCAGCCCCCAAATTCTTGTCCCGCCGGGAGCCTTGATGGGGCCCTTGGGAGCGGCGGTCAATGCAAGCTTTATCTATTTTGTAACACCGGCTTACCAGGCAGGCTCCACAGTAAACTTGGATGGAGAGGGAAATCCGCTGGCTACTCCGATCAAAACGGACATGCTTGTGTTTCTCGGGGGCATGGGGAATACCGGCTTTGTTAACCAGACTCTCCCAGGTCCCTCTGCTAACTGGGGACAGATCGTCTACGTGGAAAACAGTGCCCTGTTCTCAGCCGGGCAGGTCGTCCTGATCAGCAACGGGTTTCAAGTCTCACTGGGACAGGTCACGCAAGTCGACAATGACGGCGGGCTCGAGTTCTCCAATGGCCAGGATTCCCTAAGCCTGAATCCTGGAAGCACCGCACAAGTCCCTAACCCCAACATGACGGCCGCTCAACAAATCGAAGGCGGCCCACCACCTCTGGTGTATCCACTTTCTTCAATTACCTATTTTATCGATGCAACCACGGATCCTGCCCATCCTTTCCTCAAACGACTTGCCAACAGCAACGCAGGGGCTGCCGGAGCAACTACATTGGCTGATGATATTGAAAACCTCAACGTTGTATTTCTGGTGGATTCCGACTCGAATGCGACGACACCCGCAGTGCCGATCGCCAATCCCACCACAAGTCAGCTGTCGCTCGTGCGTGGCGTCCAGGTCACGATTACGGGGCGCTCTCACCTAAAAACAGGAGATCCCAACTGGCCTGATCACCACAGCCGGCTCACTTTGAACCAAACTGTTTTCTTCCGTAACAACATAGCGCGATGAGAAGCCGATGAGAGAGAAGGTTCGTCACTTTATTGACGCAGTGTCAGCGCGGGGCCGGGACCAATCCGGAGTTGCACTAGTTATGGTCTTGCTCGTTACCGCCATCCTGCTTGGAATCGGACTTGCCTTGAGCACCAATTCAATGCTTGAGCTGGATATCGCCTCCAATCATCAGCGCCAAGCAGTGGCATGGTATGCCGCCGAGATGGGACTCGAACAGGGAATCAATGGATTCCGCACGAATTACACGACCGGCAACCTGCCGGCAGATGGGACAGTGGTGTTTAATCAGCAACCCGTGTCGTACCCGGGACTCAACCAGAACGGGGACTATACCGTCACGTTGGCACGCCGCGACTCCCCAGCCAGTAGTTCTCCCATCGCACCTTACCCCGTCTTCTACACGATCACGAGTGTCGGCCAATTCCTTCCGTCAAATCCGAACGTTCAGCCGTCGAGCGTGACCCTGACACAAACGCTTGCAGTGTCACCTCAGACGCTGGCCAATTGGACACTGTTTTACAATACATTCGCTTTCGATTTAGCGTTTCAGTCCACGTTTACGCTCGCTGGCCGACTCTGCGTCAACGATCCGCACGGAGTCAACGTCTACCTCGGCACAACCATCAATGGTGATTTTTATTCCGCCGGACCGATCAACAGAAATCCTCCGTATGGACTCCCAACAGTTTCGGGGAACATTACTGAAAATGGAGGACAGATCAGTTTCCCACAGACAATAACGCCATTCTCTTCCGGCGCCACGAACGCCTACACATTCAACGATACAACCCGGCTGATCTTTCAATCCAATGGCACCGTAATTGTGCACAACAACAATCTTGCTGGGAGCCCGGTGACGATGAATTTGCCGGCCAATGGGATTATTGCAGTCAACGGGGATGCCGTAGTTGAAGGAACCGTCCATGGACGCTGCACAGTAACGGCAACCGGCAGCGCTCTCATCAACGGCGGCATCCAATATTCCGATCACTCGCCAAGTTCCACCGACACTCTCGCAGTTGTAGCACAGCTCGACGTGCTCGAGCCCGAGTATCAGTACACGGGGGTCACTGGGTCGACCCTTCAAGGCTTTGCCGCCGTGTGGAACGGCGGCCATTGGGAGGCAGATTCAGTCACCGGAGGCACCTGGGGAGCCCAGAATGTCATAAGCAATCCCACGGGAAACCAATTGCGTGGGGACTTCCACGTTGACGGGACTCTTATCTCCTTGACGGGGAGTTCTCCCACCGTCATAAATCCAGTTGGCCGCCCTGCGGGAAATTTCTACGTCTATGGAAACAGCATCGCGAATATCGCATCGGTGACCGTTTACATGAACGGCAATTCGATTGCCTCTGGGCTTAATGAGATGTATTCGCAGAACAAGAAACTCGACCTGCTTCCTCCGCCAGGATTTCCACTTTCCACGCAGGTCCTTGCGACTTTCTTCGCATTTCGAGAAGTTCGCACCCTCACTCAATAATCATCATCTCTATCTCCGGTGATTTTGGTCACGATGGGTCTCCGCTAAAGCGTCTAAATATGGAGCAGCATCTGCCGCCCTAGCAAGAGCTTACTGTGAAAAAGCCAGTTCTTTACGGCAAGCCATTATTTTACAATTACTTATACCTTGGAAGACCGTATTACCCTATTATCATGGGTAGTGCGGCCGCGCACGAATTGAGTCCTATAAGATCAACATCCGCATTTTCGCCCCGTGTCGTTTCGCCGTAAACTCCCGCCAGGAGAGGAGTCCATGAGAAGTTCATTTCGACACATCTGCGTCTTCGGCGCACAGGCGAGACTAATCTGGACGGTAAAATTGTTCCTTATATTCGCCATAATGTTTCTCTTAGCGCCATCTGCATCCCTTCTGGGAATAGATCCGGGGCAAATCCATTGATCGAAGCCTCCAGCCTGCAGGATGGCAGAATTCTGATCGTTGGATGAGAGAACCAATCGGAACCTGTGGCCGAGGTGGAATTGTTTGATGTCGCCGCAGGCACGTCTTCTTCGGCCAAAACTGCAGGCGTCCGGGACAGACCACACCGCGCTTCTGCTGCTAGATGGGCGTGTACTGGTCGCCGGGGGCCCGCTAGCGACCAGAGGCTCATTGATACGGAAGTTTTCGACCGTGCCTCCAACACTTCAGGCAGCGGGCCTTCTTTGAATCAGGCACGCTCCGGGCACTCTGGTACGGTTCCTTCCGACAGTCGATCTCTGGGGGCGGGAGGGGACGACGCCGGAACGGCGGAGATTTTCGATCCGGTCTCCTAGCGGGAGTTTACTGCGAACGCTGATAGAAAGATCTTAAAAGCTGTATTCACAGATGATTAGCGATCGCGTTTTGTCTTACCTACTTTTTTCGGGATCAAAGCCTCCAGTCCAATCGCGTCTGCCAGAAGGCTCTGGGTTAAACTCAGCTTGTTCTGGATAGTAGTCGTTCGGTAGGGTCCTTTTTCGCCCTGTAGCGGATAGAGCAGAACATACTGAGTGATGCCTTGTAGCTCATCTTTGAGTTGCTCGACCGTAATTCGGAGACAGACCTTTTGTGCCTGAGCATGCAAGTAGTTCATCAGGGAAATCCCGAGCATACAGTAAAAGGCATGGATCCTGATCTTGCTGTCAGTCCAGTGACGCCCCGCTTCATGGTGTATTGCAGGCAGGTTCCCAGGAAGGCCTCCGCTTGCGGGGTGAACCTTGCATGCATGGCCGACGGGCATGAGAGCCAGGAAGCACAATGCATCCAAGTTGCGCGCACGTTGGATAAATTTCGTTTCCCTTCCCCGGACTCCAGCGTTTTTTTAAGGTATCGAAAACCTCTCCTCGATCTTCATGGCTCCAATCTCCCGGATAATCTCTGATTACGAGCGAGATCGACGTAGGCTTGTGTCAGAGCCATGACCAGTTCCTTGAACCGCTTGTAGCACCGAATCCTTCTTCGCGCCTCTGGAACTTCTTCCTGTCGGACAAAGAGCGTGGAGCTCCTTCCTTTAACACTGAAGCTGAGTTGGTAGTATGGACCGTGACGGACCGGTTTTTGCGGGTCCTTGCATTTGCATACCGGAGTTCCGCACACGTTCCACTGTTCACTGAGGCTGCCAGGCAACATTGGCCCCAACTCCAACATCTGTCTTTTGATCCTTTGGACCTGCTGTTCTTTTTTCATGAAATCGGCTCCCTGTCCCGATAGCATATATAATGCTATCGGGACAGGCCACAAAAAAAGGGAGGCCGTTGCCTCCAGATAAAGCAGAGCCCTATTTTCTTGGCTTAACGCCTATACCCAGAATGGGCAACTCGTACACAAACACTCCGTAGGCATGAGATGACCGTTTTACGCCCTTGTCATCCTCGGGCGCTGCAAATTCCCATTTACGGACTGCGTCCATGCTTGGTTCCGTCAGGGCACCCACGGATCGAACCACATCCACCTTGGTAACGCGACCTTCTGAGGAAATCTCAGTCCGCAAGACCACGCTTCCCTGCCCGAGGGCATTCGCAGGATATACGGGAGGAATCAAAAATTTGGGGTAAGGCAACGCTGAATCCGGATGCGCTGGATTGACCTCTTCTCCGTCATTGCCTATGCTAGGAACAAAAGGTTGGCAAAAACGGACAACCACAAGCTCGTCACCGTCTTGCGGCGGGGTTAAGCGCCATTTCGCGAGAGCGGACCGCACCGAGCCGACAAACGGTTCTTCTCCCGACAGAATTCCCACGTTTTTCACTTCCCCGGCTGCAAAGTGCAATTCCGCGATGACGGTTCCGCCCGCGACAGCATTCGGCGGAAACAGCGGGTCAACAACATGAAGAGACAGCAGTACAAACCAAAGAAGTATTACCATCACATCTGAAATTGTATTCCCAGTTATGCGTCAATTCAAGTTGACAGTCGGTAATCGCAAGCTGAATATTGGATGCCGCCGACTGCCCACTGCTGACTACTTCAAGTCTTTCATGGCTTCTTTGATGAACTTTTCCTGGCCGATGAGGCTCCCACCGTTCGCAGCACGGTAGAGCAGGTCCAGTTGCTGCTTGGCCTTGGCTTGCAGTTGGCTTTTCATTCCATAGCATCTGGCGAAGGCCGTCATCGCTTCCGGCATTTTTTTGTCGTTCTTGAGCATGATGCCCTGATACAGGTAGACGTCTCCGAATTTCGGCCGTAATTTGAGCGTGCGTTCAGAAAAGGTCTTCAGAGCAGCATAATTCTGCTGCTTCATGAATTCCTCCAGATCCCTTGTAAAAATGCTGTCGAGGTAGGTCTGCAGTTTTGGATCCATGTCAGGCCGTTCTTTGTACATAGTCACAATCCGATCGTCCCTCTTCAGGATGTCGCTGACCTTCAGTATCGACTGGATCCGATCGTAATCCTCCTTGTACTTGATGTCTTCCAGCGTTGTGTCTTGCGCCCGGATAGCCACCAATCCCGTTGCAACAATCAGAACAGTAACAGAAAGCAATCGTGCGAATAATCTGGCGTTTTCGAACATGTCACTACTCCCTTGAGGAATCTCCTATTTACAAATAGAAACTGGAATGTTACAAAAGATTTTTCACGGGCGCCTAGCTCAGCTGGCAGAGCACTGCGATCACACCGCAGGGGTCACAGGTTCGAGTCCTGTGGCGCCCACTCCCCGTAAGAACGCGATTAGATATTCTCTTCCTTTTCGATTTTGTTCAGCATATCCAGTATATTGTTCAAGTTATCTTTCCATAAAGGAATTTTTTGCTCCTTTGTTTGCGGGACTGTCTCAGACGCGGATTCCTCCGGTTTGAACGTAGGATTTTCTTGACGTCTCCCTTCAGTCCGGTCCAGGTTCAGGCTGATTTCCGGAAACTGTTTCTCGATCAGTCGAATTTGATCTTTCTGTCGCTTGGCTCTGTCCTGGAATGAATTCACCAGATTCCTTTTCTCTTCCAGATGCCGCTTCAGAAGCGGCACCGGAATCCCGGTTTTTTCGACCTCTTGCTGAGTATTTGCATTTTCCTGTTCGCGGATTTCCAGCATTCTCTCCAGGTGTTGAATCTC
>Ga0326728_10008096_pt1 | contig 26416 bp, 17 predicted proteins | sample MB3enrmetagenome_FD_207602 | JGI IMG/M metagenome (GOLD analysis project Ga0326728, IMG submission 207602) | Lab enriched peat soil microbial communities from McLean, Ithaca, NY, United States - MB31MN | ecosystem: Environmental > Terrestrial > Soil > Wetlands > Peat | place: USA: New York... | reverse complement strand
AGCGGTTGGTGGCAAGCTCTATGATTGACGACTGCTGGCCGACGGCCGAGAGCCGAAGGCCGACGGCTGCTTTGGTATGACTCTAAAGCAAGCTCTGGAAAGCGCGGTGGGACGGCTGGAAGCAGAGGCCGTCGGCTCCCCGCGCATGAACGCCGAAGTGCTGCTGATGTTCACCCTGGCCTGCGACCGCGCCTATCTTTTTGCCCATCCCGAACGCGAACTTACAACCCAGGAACTGGCTCGTTATGAGGAGGTGCTGGCGGAACGGGCGCGCGGCGTGCCGGCGCAGTATATTACCGGCCATCAGGAATTCTGGGGCCTCGATCTCGTTGTCGGGCCGTCGGTGTTGATTCCCCGGCCCGAGACGGAACACGTCATAGAAACGGTTTTGACGCTGGTGCGGAGCGGCTCGCCGCCGATTGCCGGGGTTCAGGAACGAAATCCCCATACCGGAAATCAAAGCGGACTGGGCCGGGATCTGCGCATTGTGGATGTCGGCACCGGAAGCGGCTGCATTGCTTTGGCCCTGGCAACCGAGTTGCCGGGGGCGGAAATCTGGGCTACCGACATTTCCGCCGCGGCGCTGGAAACCGCCCGCGCCAATGCCGCGCGCCTGCAATTGTCCGGGCGGGTGTGCTTCCGCCAAGGCGATCTTCTGGCGGGCATCGCTCCTCCGGAAACCCGGTTTGATTTTGTGATTTCCAATCCGCCGTACGTCGGCGAAGACGAAGCGGACAAGGTGCAGCGCGAAGTCAGGAAATTCGAGCCCCCGGAGGCGGTATTTGCCGGCCCGCAGGGACTCGACCTCATCGCGCGCCTGATTCCGCAAGCACTGCGCGTGCTTAAGCCGGGCGGCTGGCTGGTCATGGAGATTGGCTACACCCAGGAGCAACCAGTGCGGGCGCTGCTAAAGGGCTGGCCGGAAGTCTGCGTTGTGCCCGATCTGCAGGGCATTCCCCGCGTGGTGGCGGCTAAAACCAGGAGTTAGGAGTTAGAAGCCGGGAGTTAGGAGCAGAGACATTTCTCCGGATTACGCGGAGCCCAGCAATTGTGACACCTGCGACGCGCTATATTGCGCGGCGGCGCTACCCGAACTGCTGGTGGTCTGCGGGATGCCCAAATAGGTGTCAATCACCTTTGCCGTCACGCCCAGAGTTTGGGCAATCTGATTTACCGACTCGCCTCGGCCCTTTAAGGCATGGGCCTGTGCCGCAAGCGAAATCTTAACTTCATCCTGCTGTGCCTGCGTGTTGCTGGTGGTTTTTTGGGAGTCTTGCCCGCTGGTGGCCTTTGCCGTACTGGCGGATTGCGAACTTGCCTGAGTGTAGTCGGTGCTGCTGCTCAGGGAAGAAAAGGGGTCGCTCATAGAAGCCGTCGTCATTCGAGCCTCCTTGCGGATATATCCCTGGCTATCATCTCTATCGGCAGATTCTTGCAGAACTTTAGCCCTAACTTCCAACTCCTAACTCCTGCCTCCTAACTCCTTGCACCGCAAGGCCTTTTCTATTACCCAGTCCGTCATCAGGGCGGTTTCGCCGGTGGACAACAGCGGTTCCTTGTTCCCGGCGGCCTTCACGAAGTTCGCGATGGACGGGTAGTGCACGTTCGGGTGACAGGGGAGCTGCTCGTAGCCGCCGGGGAAGACCAGATCGGGGCCATTCAAGGGACTCAGTTCGATTTCTCCCTCCGTGCCGACAATGCGGAACTCGTCGCGGGGCGCCTTCGAATGGCGGCGCACATCCACAATCGCACGTACGCCGGCTGGATATTCGATCAGGAGGGTGGCATTGTCCTCCACCGGCGCCAGATGAACGACATTACTCAGCTGCGCGGTGACGGCCAGCGGCCGGCCAAAGACAAAATTCAGCAGGTCGATCCGGTGGGAGGCGGTGTCGTATAGCGGGCCGCCGCCGGCCATCGCCGGATCGAGCAGCCACGCGCGCTCCCCACCTTCGGCGGCGAACCAATCGTGGCAGTTGATCTCGGCCAATACCGGCGTGCCGATCACGCCTTCCGCCAGCAATTGCCGCGCGCGGTGCACTTTGGGGTAGAAGCGCCGGTAATAAGCGACGCCAAACAGCCGTCCCGATTCCCGGCCGGCTTGAACCATGGCTTCGCCTTCGGCATGGTTCATGGCCATCGGCTTCTCGCACAAAACATGACGACCGGCGCGCAATGCCGCCAGGGTATGAGGAGCGTGCAGCGCCACCGGCGTGGCCACGTACACGGCGTCGATCGCGGAATCGCCGAGGGCCTGGTCGAGCGTGGTCCAGGCGCGAACGCCCGGATAGCGCTGAGCCTTTTCCGGGTCGCGCGTCACCACTCCGTAGAACCGGCTGCCCGGATCCGCCTGGATTGCTGGAATTACCCGCTTGGTTGTAATGTCGCCGATGCCAATGACCAACCACTTCAGCATGGTGCCATTGTAAACAGTTGCCCGGGAACCCGGGCTGCCAGCCCGCATTCTGGCATTAGAATGTTGTCGTTACTCGAACCGCGTTGCCCGGGTGAAGGAGAGAGACGTATAGCAATGCCGGCGAATCCATCCATCAAAGTTGGCCTGCTTAAACAGAGTGAACTCGCAGAAGCGGACCGCATTATCCGGCTGGCCTTCGGGACGTTTCTGGGATTGCCCAATCCGCTCGACTTTATGGGTGACCGCAATTTCATGACCCCGCGCTGGCGCTCGGCCCACGTCAAGGTGATCGCGGCGCGCGAAGACGGCCGCCTGATCGGATCGAACGTAGCCACGCGCTGGGGATCATTTGGGTTCTTCGGCCCCCTCACGGTGCTGCCGGAATACTGGGACCGCGGCGTGGCGAAGCAGTTGCTAGAAGCCACCATGACGATTTTCGACAGCTGGGGCCTGCGGCACACGGGGCTGTTCACGTTCCCGCAAAGCGCCAAGCACGTGGGGCTGTATCAGAAGTTCGGCTATTGGCCGTGCTATCTCACAACGGTCATGACGCGCACGCCGGAGGCCAGACGTGCGGATGTGCCGGCGTTACTGTCGGCCTTCCCCAGGAGCCGGCGCGAAGCGGTCATTCAGGCATGCAAAAAACTTACCGGCAAGATCGATAAGGGACTCGATCTGACCGGTGAAATCCGGGCCGTGCTCGCGCAGCACACCGGCGATGTCGTCCTGGCCTGCACGCGCGGTGTTCTCGATGCTTTTGCCGTGTGCCTGAGCGGAGCTGGATCGGAGGGCGGCAAGAAGACGTGTTACGTCAAGTTCGGCGCGGCCCGCGGCGGTGCGGGCGCGGGGAAACGATTCGAAAGATTGCTGGATGCCTGCGAAGCATTTGCCTCCGCGGGCGGAGTGGCCCTGGAGGCGGGCGTGAACCTGGCTCGCGAAGATGCTTTCCGGCGCATGCGCTCCCGCGGATATCGAGTGACCGTGCAGGGCGTTGCCATGCAGCGTCCACACGCGGAAGGCTTCAATCGGGCCGATGCCTACGTGATCGACGACTGGCGCTAAGAACTGACAGAAAGCAGGCGAGTCCTTCGAAACGTAGCGCTGCTGTCCCGGCGGCGTCTTTCCAGAAGCCCACCAATTTCACACTTACCAGACAAGCGGTATCAGCCGATATCGAACGCGGCCGGTGTACTCCTGGTAACCTTCAAGGCCGTGCAGCAGTTCGCGATCCTCCATGGCCGTCCGGAAAACGATGCCGCCGGAAAGAATCACTGAGGCTGTCAGACCGTACCAGGAGCCCAGCAGCAACGCATTTGCCGGCAGATAAATCAGCACGGCGGCGTAGAGCGGATGACGAACCCGGGCATATGGTCCGGTGGAAATCACCCGGTGCCCGCGCTCGGTTTGGATTCTCACCACCGCCGCGAGAAATGTATTCTCGCGAAACACGCGGCCCATCATGCGGAACGACAATATCACCAGCGCTCCGCCGGCGCATTGCAACCAAACCGGCATGACGGACCAGCGGAACCGGACTGCATCCAGGCCCATCAGGACCATCCAGCCGCACCAGGCCAGACTCATGACCAGAAGCAGGAATTTATCCCAAAACGGCTGCCCCTTCTGAACCGGGGATTTCAGACGCTCGGCGAGAAGCGCCGGGTCGTGCCGTGCCAGCAGCAGGGTGATCCACAAGGCCCCGGCGAAAAACAGAACGAGGTACGCCCAGCCGGCGGTCCACCGGACTGTTCCCGCGGCACCGAATAACAGAGCCGACAAAACCACGGCCTCAACCCCGAGAATTATCCATACCTTGGCGGCCATCGGCCTTACCTCCGCAGAACCCTACAGCCTATCAAACGTGGGCCGGCAACAAAATTAACCGGCCCAAGAACGCTAGCCTGGTTTTTCACGAAAAAAAGTGAATGAAAGGTTTGCCTCCAGCGCCTGCCGCATGGGAAACGCCGGCAGGCTCACCGCTGCCCCGGCTCGCACTGCCGGTCTTAGCGGAAGCGGGTGGAACACAAGGCCGCCGTCCAAGCTTCTTGCCAGCTGCGAGCTCTACACGCCTAGCGCCTTCCAGACGCATGGAGGCGAATGTCAGAACGGGAAAATCCTTCGTACGACAAGGGCGCCTGAAGGCGGAATCTCAGGTCAAAGTAAATCTCGCCGAGCGCGCACTGAGGTTTCGGGAGTCGGCTGTACCAAGAAAGCGCAAAAAAGGGCCCAACTCGAGAGTTGGGCCTTTTGGCCGTTGCGGATGGCAGCCGTGCTGAAACGGCTAATTCAATCCGGTACCGGACAAGCTCGTCGTCCAGGTGAGAATTTCCCCACTCGTGGTCTCGCCGGTGATGGTCATGGTCGCCGTGCGCAAGCCCGCCGCCGCCGGCGTGAAGGTTAACGTATAGGTGCATGCCGTACCCGGCACCATCGCGGTACAGACGGTGTTCGTTATGGCAAATTCACCAGGGGGCACAATGCTGATGTCCATGGGAATCGTGGAGTTGTAACCGACCGTCACAATTCGAGACTCCGACTTGCCCACTGCAGTGGCTGCGAAGGCGGGAATGGACGATGGTAACACCGTCAGCCACGCCGTTCCCGTTCCTCGCAAACTGACATTCTTGGTGATCCCGCCGGCGGTTATGACCAGAAGGGCAGTGCGGATATTTATCTTGGTTGGCGTGAACGTCACAGATATTGTGCAAGTACCGAGGTTGTCGATCGTGCCGCTCGCGCAATGATTCTGCGAAATGGCAAAGTCGCCAGGATCGGTGCCGGACAGGCTCGCACTGACCTGTACCGGACCGCCGGTATCGTTGGTGACCGTCACGGTCTGCACCCCGGAGCTGGCGCTGAGGTAGGTACTGGGGAAGACGAGCGTGCCCGGCTGCACCAACAACAGGGGTTTGCTTGCTCCGTACAAGGCGACGGAGGCGCTCAAGGAGGCTTGCGGCGCTCCGCTGGGCACGGCCGTAATGTTCAGAGTAGCCAGTAGTGAGGACGAGGTAATCAAGTCCAGCGGCTTAAACGTTACCTGCACCGTGCAGGTCGCGAATGGAACGACTGCCGGGAGTGCCTTGGACGCACAGTTATCCACCATCGTGAAGTCGCCGGCGTCCAGCCCCGTGATGGTTGCCGGATTCAGCGTGATGGCCGCACCGCTGTCATTGATTACCGCTACCGTTCTCATAATGGAAGCCGAGCCGATATACGTGTTTACAAAGTCAATCGAAGTCGGATTTACCTCCAACGGTCTGGCATTAATGACCAATAAACCCGTCGCCGGGCTGCCGTTGCTGTAATTCGCATTCGAGCTGGCAAACGTCGCGGTGATGTTGTAGGTTCCCGGCGCGGTTTCGCTCTGCGCCGGGCTATACGTGAATTTACCGTTGACCGCTACACCATTTACACCCGTCACGGTGGCGCTGCACATATGGGCAGCGCCGTTATAGGCAAATGTTCCGCAGGTTATGGAGACATTCGGGGTGGCCGGCCCTGTGGTCACCGTGCCATCCACGACGGTGATGCTGTAGTTGGCCAGCGCGGCACCGCTGGCGGTGGGCACGGTCGATGTGCCCGACACAACGGCAGTACAGCCAATGACATCGCCATTCACCGCGCCGGTCACCGTGCAGGTAGGTGTTGGGACCGGTCCTCCGTAAGGGATTACCACATTCCCCGCCGTGATCGTCAGCGGCGCCTTGGAAATCGTAAGAGGATACGGAGGAAACCCGCCAGCCACATAGTAGTTGCCAGCGTCCGGCCCGGTCAGAATGACGGAATAGGAAACCATGCATGGACCCACGATCACGCACATCGTGACATCCACCACCACCTTACAGCCTACGATGTCGCCCGGGAAAACGCCCTCCAGCATGCAGGAGGGAGAAGGCGGGGGACCTCCGTAAGGAATGTAGAGGGGCCAGACAAACACGGGTGTCACCGGCGCCCGGCTGATGCTGGCCGTGGTTGTAGCCGTGGTGTTGGCCAGTACGTAGTTGCCCGCCGCCGATCCACTCAAGCTGATATTCGTTGCCGTAACGGTCTTGTTTGTGCCCGCATTCTTGTCCGAAAAAGTATTTGGTCCAGCCGCCGAGCAGGTCACGTTGCCCACGTCTCCCGGCGCAACGCCGGACAAGGAACAACTGGTAATCGTGGCGGCGACGGTGGCGTTGTACTGCCGATTGGCCGCGGTTACGCTGGCCGTCACCGTAGTACTGACGGCAGGGGTGATGATCAGCAAGCCCGTTGCCGGACTTCCGTTATTGTAATTCGGGTCGTTGCTGGTGAAGGTTGCGGTGATGTCGTAGGTTCCCGGTGCGGTCTCACTCTGGGCCGGGCTCCAGTTGAACGAACCGCTTACCGTGGCGCCGCCCACTCCCACCGCCTTGGCTGTACACCCGTGCGGGTTGCCGTCATAAGCGAATGTGCCGCAGGTGACCCCGATCGCCGGGGTGGCCGGAAGGACCTGCATCGTGCCCGGAATTATGTCGAATATATATGCGCCGGTATATCCTGTCGGCGGATTCGGGACCGAACAATTGATGGCGTAGCTTCCGACTGGACTCTGACTGGTCGCCGTCGTCATACAGTCAACTGCAACCAGAATGTTATAGACAAGCGCAGGACAAGGCCGGGTGGGTATGCAAATATTGCCTGGCACGGTAATCATCGTAGGAAGCTGCGGCACCGGCCCGCCATAAGTCATCGCCATGCTGGGAACCTGAAACACGCAAACCACAATGTATGTGGTATTGCCGGGACCTGTTATCGGATCTATGGGATAACCCGGCGGATAGATGGGCGAGCCAGGTCCGGGCTCCAGGGAGCAGGGCACATATTGATACGGAGGGAACTGGAACAACACAACTCCCTGGCCCGTCTCCGGCAATTGCTTTGTCTGGTTGCTGGGCATCGCCGTAGCGGTCAGTGTGCCATTGAATTGCCCGCCTGTGTCGGGAGTGAATGCAACTTCCACCAGGCAGTCGACGGTGTCATCGGCGTTCAGCGAACCGCAACCCAGAGTATCGCCAAACGAATTTGTCCCCGTGCTCGTGAGCATAAATTCGGGGAGGCTGCTGACATAGCCGACTCCATTATCGCCGGCCCCAAGATGGAAAATGGAATACAGGGTCGCACTCGAGCCTACCATCACCGTGGACGGAAACACCGTGCCGACCATGAGTTCACGGGCACTGTTATTCGCGGCGTCGGCAAGAAATACATTGCCTGCACTGTCCAGCGCAAGGCCGTAAGCGGCGCCGATGGCGGCCTGAAGTCCCGGGCAACCATCATAGGGGGAAGTGGCAAGTCCCACACACCCGGGGCCTCCTCCCGCCAACTTATGTACATATTGAGTGGCGGCGTCATAGAAAACTACGGAAGTGCTCTCTTCGACATAGATATTACCGCTGCCGTCGATGGCCAATCCTGCCGGAGCATTGCTCAAATTGCCCACAGCGGGCCAGTATTTGCCGGCTCTCGTGCCCTTACAAAGATTGGCGGTATCGCCAATCGCGGTACTGATAAGATTTGAATTCTTGGCGATCTCACGAACCAGGCAATTGCCGGTGTCGGCGATGTAGATATTGCCGCTCCCATCCGTACGCACGGCATAAGGTCCGTTGAGCTGGGCGTACGACGCATCCTGGCCATCGCCGCTATATCCGGCCGGAATCGGCGGCGTGCTGGCCGAGGTATTCGAGGACGGAACTGGACTCCCGATCCATTTCGGGTTCGCGGTGCCGGTGATGGTGGAGGTAATACAGCCGGTGGGATATGGACCTCCCGTGCTTGCGTTCAACGTAAACACGGTACAGGCCGACATATCAATCTTCCGGATCACGTTATTGCCCCCGTCGGCCACCAGCACGTTGCCGTCGGGAGTAATGGCGAGAGCCTGAGGATTATTGAAGGCCGAGACTGCGGCATCGCCATCGGCCCAACCGCTGCTCTGACCGCCGCCAATGGTCCAGATCGTGTTATCCGAAGCTCGTACCACCCGAATTTCGCCAGAGCCATATTCGGAAATGTAGACATTATTGTTCTGGTCCACGGCTACACCGCGGGGCTGGTTGAGATATGCCTGTGTTGCCAGGCAACCGTCGCCGCTGATATTCCAGGGCGGAGCCGTGGGGGTCATTCCGCCCCAGGGATAAGACGCGCCACAAAGACTGCCGCCGGCGGCCGCTGTTCCAGCCGGCTGAGTCGCACCGCCGGCAAAGGTGCTGATGTAGCCGCTCGACGCATTCACTTCGCGAATACGCCCGTTGGCAAAATCCGCAATATACATGTTGCCGGCGCTATCAAACGCGACGTCGCGGGGGCTATTCAGTTCGGCAAAGGTGGCTGAGCCGTTATCTCCGGCAAACCCAGCTGTACCGGTACCGGCAGCGGTGTCAAAAATGTATGGCAAAGCCACCGGTGCCGCTTGGCCATATGCCACGGACGCCATCGCACCAGTCACGAGCAGGAGAAGTAATAACCCAATTGATAGGAAGGAAAAGCTATTTAGGCCATGCTTGCTAGTCATCTCATCCTCCAAGATCATCGATCAAACAGCACTCGTCCTGGCGCACGTATTTCGGTGCCAGCTGACCCTGCTTTTGGTTGTGCGACCCGTCTTGTGGCCGTGACTTCTACTGCTCTATTTGTTACAGATTTCCCTGGATCACCTATGCGCCAAACATTGTAGACCTTAATGGAGACCCGGAATGTAATTTCGACATAGCTGGACAGGTTAAGGTTCCCATTTTGGGAAAAGAGAGGGAGCCGACTTCCGAAGGAGACGAACACAGAGAAAGCAAGGGACGCAAGGGCGCTGACAAGAGTCGCAATGCGCCGACGGCCTGGGGCTTTCTTGATCTCTATTATGTCCAATCGCCAAAGTCAAATGCGGTCAACAACAAGAAGTTTCCTCAGGATACGGGCTCTGCCTGTTCCAGGATCTTGCGTACCCTGGCAGCCAGGGTGGCGGGCGTGAACGGCTTGGAGATGAACTGGATGCCGGGATCGAGAATGCCACGGTGTGCAACTACGTCCTCGGTATAGCCGGACATGAACAGGATCTTGATTCCGGGGCGAACCTCGGTAAGTTTGTCCGCCAGTTGCCGTCCATTCATATCCGGCATTACCACATCCGTAATGACCAGCGCGATCGGGCCCTGGTGCTGCTGCGCGAGCGCGAGACCGGCCGCGCCCGAGTCGGCTTCTACGACGCGATAACCCTCCAGACGCAGCATCTGCAGGATGAGATCCCTGACTTCCAGCTGATCTTCCACTACAAGGATGGTTTCCTCGCGGGAGGACCGAACGGCCTTGGGCTCCAGCGTCTCTTCGGGGGCCTGCGTGGCGTACGTACGAGGAAAATAGAGCTTAAAAGTGGTTCCCTGGCCGAGTTCGCTGTACGCCCAGATATGACCGCCGGCCTGTTTTACGATTCCGTACACGGTGGCCAGGCCGAGCCCGGTTCCCCGTCCGGTGGCTTTGGTGGTGAAGAAGGGCTCAAAAATGCGGCTCAGCGTAGCTTGATCCATGCCGGCGCCGGAATCGGTGAAGGTCAGTTGCAGGTAATCACCGGGCACAACCTCAGCGTGGCTGGCGGCGTAATTGCCATCCAGGGTCACGTTGGTGGTCTCAATCACGAGCGATCCGACCCCGGGAATCGCATCCCGCGCATTGGCCGCCAGGTTGATCAGCACCTGATTAATTTGTCCGGGATCGGCGAGGATGGGGTAAGGCGCGGGATGCAGGACGAGGCGAAGCTCAATGTCCTCGCCGATCAGGCGCCGCATCATACGGCTGGTGTCTTCGATCAGCTCGTTGATCCGCAACAGCCGTGGCTGGATGACCTGCTTACGGCTGAAGGCCAACAGTTGGCTGGTCAGTTCGGCGGCGCGGCTGGCCGCCTTGACGATTTCATTGGCATGGCCCTTGGCATTGGCGTCCGGCGACTCTGCCAGCAACAGATATCCAAAGCCTATGATGACCGTGAGTATGTTGTTGAAGTCGTGAGCGATGCCGCCGGCCAAACGTCCGACGCTCTCGAGCTTCTGGCTTTGGAGGAGTTGCTCCTGCAGGGCGGTGCGCTCTTCGTCGGCGCGGACGCGTTCGGAGATATCCCGCTCGCTGGCCTGGACCCCGATCGGTTTTCCGGTTTCGTCGTAAATCGGGCCCCAGTTGGCGGAAACCCAACGCCGTTCGCCCGTCCTGGTCAGAATCTGATACGTAACCTGCTCGACCTTCTCACCGCAATACGCGCGCTCCCACGCGGCGAGCACCGTGGCGCGATCGTCCGGGTGAACCCAGCATGCAAATTCCGCCGACTGCAGTTCCGCCAAAGAGTAGCCGGTGAGATGCCGGGCGCCGGGATTGGCATAGATAAGACGGCGTTCGTGGTCGAACGCCAGAACCATTTCGCTCAGGCTGGAAGCGAGCAATCGCAGATTCCGCTCGGTTTGCCGCAACACCTGGCCGGTGGCCTCGGCACGATTGCAGGCTCGGCGATAGGCCACGGCCACCCAGATGGCGAACAGGCAAAGGAGGCCGACCACGGCCGAGCCCACGCGGTAGCGCCAGAGACTCCGGCGGGTGTCGCGCAACAGGTTGAGTGATAGCAGGCCCTGGGAGGCGGGATCGCCCCAATAGGAGGCAATTCTCTCCGCCGTGCCATCGTCCACCATCTTGTCGAGCTCGTCTCGCATGGCCTCTGCGGCGGCTGGCGCGTCAGCGTTGCGAACGGCAGCGATGGCCAGGTAAGTCCGGAAATTGACGATCGGTATTACCCGCAACGACATGGCCGAGCACGACGGATGTGCCTCGATCATGGTAGAGAAGGCGATATAGCGATCGCCAAAGACCGCGCCGACCTCCCCTCGGCACAGACGTTCAATGGCATCACCAAGGCCGTTGGCGCTCACCTGCTCTAACTGCGGAAAGCGCTCCCCCAGCAACTGTCCGCCGATGGGAATGCCGTCGTAGGCCACCTTTATGTTCTTAAGGTCCTGGACAAACCGATAAGGGCTGTCGGAGCGTACCAGGAATATATAACTGCGTTCCTGATAGGGCCTGGTCATGTGGTATCGTCGCTTGCGTTCTTCGGTGACGTTAAGTCTGCTCCAGAGATCCACCAGCCGGTTGGTCAGAGCGCCATCCGCGTTGTGCCGGTGTTCCACCCACTTCAGTCTGATCCCCCGGCGGCGGGCGGCCTCCTGGATCAGCTCGGTGGTATAGCCGATCGGCTCCCCGTTTGGGCCTTCTATCTGGGTAGGAGGAGTTCGTTCCCAGCCGATGACAAACACACGCGGGGCTGAATGTTCTCGCCGTACCTGGATGAGAACGGCCAGAATCGCCACCAGCAAAACGGCTATCGAGACCCACACCCAGCGTTTCAGCTTCATGCCCCGAAACGTCCTCCCGATCCGGGGAGGTCTCCCACCCCAGCCTGAAAGATTACACCCTGACGGCTGGTGACTGGTAGCTCGTAGTTAGGGGCCGGGGAAGAACGTAAGGTTTCAGGGTTTCAAAGTTTCAAGGTTGCGGGGGGGTGAGATTTCGAAAGTCTCGAAGGTTTCTGCCTTCAACGAAAAACGAAAAACGGGAAACGGGAAATGTTGTTTTTCACTCGCTCTGCCGGGTCTTGATCCAGATGGGCGAGCCGATGAAGCCGAAGCGGTGGCGGATCTGATTCTCGATAAAGCGCTGATATGCGAAGTGCAGCTTCACCTTGCGATCGGTGAACAGGATGAACGTCGGCGGAGAGGTTACCGCTTGCGTCATGTAATAAATCCTTACCCGACGCGAGGACGGCACGCTGGCCCGGTCGAAATCGATTGCCTTCAGGAACCGGTTCATTTCTCCGGTGGTAACGCGCTTGCGCCGTTCCCGCGCCACCAGTTCCACCTCCGGGAAAATCTTGTCGGTGTTCTTACCCGACGCCGCGGAGACAAAGACCATGGGCGCATATTCCAGAAACTTGAGCGATTCGCGTACCTGCTGTTCGTACGACTGGCGATCCGCGGGCTGAGCCGAATTGCGGGAAGAGCTGCCGCGGAAGGCATCATGGCCGGCGTTGAGCGCCGCCCTTGTCCGTTGCCGCACCGTGGATTTTGCAGACGAGGTCGGGTCGCGCTGGGCTTCCTGGCTGCGGCGCAAAACCAGGTCCCACTTGTTGATGACGATGATGAGGGAGCGCCCGCTCTCGTGGGCGTAACCGGCGATGGTGGCGTCCAGGGCGCTGACGCCTTCGGAGGCGTCAATCACCAGCAGGGCAATATCGGCGGCTTCCAGATGCTTGCGCGCCATCACCACCGACAACTTCTCGGCCATCAGATTGGTTTTGCCCTTGCGGCGGATGCCGGCCGTATCGATGAAGCGAAAGCGCAGGCCGTCCCGCACCACCAGTTCATCGACCGCGTCGCGCGTGGTGCCGGGGATGGGCGAAACGATGGCGCGGCCTTCGCCGGCCAGCGCATTCAACAGGGTCGATTTGCCCACGTTTGGCTTGCCAATGATGGCCACTTTGATTTCTCCCGAAAGGGCATCGACGGACGGTTCCGCTTCGAGCGCGCCAATCTCTTGCTCGTTGCCGGACGGGGATTCGGATCCGGAATCTTCGGCTTCAACCTTGGCTTCCGCTTCTTCCGGCACGGCCGGCAGTACGGCGATGACGGCCTCCAGCAACTCGGCCACGCCGGTGCCGTTTTCCGCGGAAATCGGAAAGAGCTGGCGGATCCCCAGGCGATGAAACTCCTCGGCATACATCTCCAGCTTGGGAGTGTCGATCTTGTTGACGGCCAGGAACAGAGGTTTGCCGCTGCGGTGCAACAGGCGCGCCAATTCCAGGTCGGGAGCGGCCAATTCGGAACGCGCATCCACCACCAGAATGACTGCTTCCGCCTCTTTCATCGCGATCTTGGCCTGCTCGTATATGGCGGCGGGAATGAGTTCGGTTTCCTCCGGAATGATGCCGCCGGTATCGACCACGCGCAGGCGCCGCCCGCGCCATTCCGCGTCACCGTACAGACGATCGCGCGTAATACCCGGCTCGTCGCCCACAATGGCGCGCCGGCGCCCGATCAGGCGGTTGAATAGCGTGGACTTGCCTACGTTCGGGCGGCCGACAATAACGATCACGGGCGCTGGTGGTGCAGTCAATGCTTCTTTCTCTGCTTCCCGTCTTTGCCTGTTTCTGTTCATGATTTCAGCACCGCTCGCCTCTCGATTCGCACAACCCGAATCTTCAAATGGTGGATTACCAGTGGCAAACCTGATCGCTGTGGTCCGGCTGTGAGCTGTTAGCTGTGAGCTGCAAACTACTGTCAGATTGGCTGTGGTCAAAAGCCACGCTACAGCTATTATATGGATTACGTGTCTTCCACACCCCAACCTGTGCTTCCCGAGGCTCTGCAACACTCCTTGCACAGCTTTTTCGGCCCCGGCGGGCTGCTTTCCCGCGCCCATCCGGCCTACGAGTTCCGGCGCGGACAGTTGCAGATGGCGCAGGCGGTGGAACAGGCGTTGCAGGAAAAACGCCACCTGATTGTCGAAGCCGGCACGGGAACCGGCAAGACGCTGGCCTATCTGGTTCCGGTTTTGCGTTCCGGCAAGCGTGTCATTATTTCCACCGCCACCAAGGCCCTTCAGGAACAGCTTTTCTACAAGGACCTTCCTTTTCTCGAAGCGGCGATCTTTCCCCAGGGCGACCAGCGCCTGCGCGTCTGTTACATGAAAGGCCGCAATAATTATCTCTGCCGCAAGAAGCTCTATGACATCGCCGGCCAGCCGATCCTGACCGGGCTGGAGGAGATCGAGCAATACCGAGTAATCCAGGACTGGGAAAAGGTGACGGAAACCGGGGACAGGGCCGAGCTGGCCAGCTTGCCCGAATCCAGCCGTCTGTGGGACAAGCTCGATGCCCGCACCGAAGCCTGTCTGGGCTCCAAATGCAGCGAATTCAACCGGTGTTTCATCACCGAGATGCGCCGCCGCGCCGCCGAAAGCGACATCATCATCGTCAACCATCACCTGTTCTTTGCCGACCTCGCCATCAAGCGCGCGGTGGATGAGGCGGCCGATGCCGGGATTCTGCCCGATTGCGGCGCCGTGATCTTCGACGAAGCGCACGAACTGGAAGACGTGGCCACCAGCTATTTCGGTATCACCATCAGCAACCTGCGTTTTGAAGACCTGATTCGCGACATCGAAGCGATGTTGCGCCAGGCCAAGCTCGATGGCCGCCGGGTGGTGACGGCGGCCAACCGGCTGCGCGAGCGCGCGGGAACGTTCTTCTCGTTGTTGCCGCCGGGCAATGGCCGGTACGAATTCAGCAACCGGCGCGGGTTTCTGGAAGAGAACGGTGAGGCGTACCTCCTGTTGCGGCGCGCGCTGGAACACCTGAAAGTCGAGCTCCAGGCTCTGCCCAACAAGCCGGAGGAAGCGCACAGCTTCATTCGCCGGATCGAGGAATTGGCGGTCCAGCTTTCCTTTGTGCTGGAACAGGAAGATCGCAATACCGTCTTCTGGATCGAGCGCCGGGGCGACTCGTTCCGGCGCCGGAAGAAAACGGCGGACGAGGCTTCGGCTTCCCCGGGCCGCCTGGTGTTTTTGCAGGCTACGCCCATTGATGTTTCGCAAATCTTGCGGCAGGTGCTATTCGAGCAGCTGGAGACCGTGGTGCTGACTTCCGCCACCCTGGCCGTGAATAACGGCTATGACTACATCAAGCGGCGTCTGGGGGTTGAGCAGGCGCGAGAACTTGTGGTGCCGTCGCACTTCGATTACGCCAGCCAGGCCATGCTCTGGATTCCCGCGGAAATGCCCGACCCGCCCGCCTCCGATTTTGCCCGGCAGGCCGCGGAGCAGATCGGGACGGTGCTGGAAATCACGCGCGGCCGGGCCTTTTGTCTGTTCACCAGTTACGCGCAGATGCATGAGGTGTACGAGCGCCTGCTGGGCGAACTGGACTTTCCCGCTCTGCTGCAAGGCCAGGCGCCCAAGAACGCTTTATTGGAGGAGTTCCGCTCGACCCCGAATTGCGTTCTGTTTGCTACGTCGTCGTTCTGGCAGGGGGTGGACGTGCAGGGGGAGCAGCTCAGTTGCGTCATCATCGATCGCCTGCCGTTTGCGGTGCCCAACGACCCGGTGGTTGCCGCCCGCGTGCGCGCCATCAATGACGAGGGCGGCAATGCCTTTTACGAATACCAGGTGCCCTCCGCCGTGATTGCCCTCAAGCAAGGTTTCGGCCGCCTCATCCGCTCGCTCCAGGACCGGGGCCTACTCGTGCTGCTCGATAACCGAGTGCTCAAGAAACAATATGGCAAGGTGTTCCTCAATAGCCTGCCACCGTATCGCCGCGCCCGGGAACTCGGGGAAGTCAGGCAGTTCTTTGGGGAGTAGCAGCGTTTTCTTCTGCTTCTTTCTTGACATTCGCTTTTTCTTCGCCTAGGCTAGTTTGCGAAGGGAATCAGTCCCTCTGCTCGAATGAGCAGCGGAAAGCAAGCCTTGAATGATGAGGTGAGAGCGAATATGATAACCCAAACTGGGTTATTAGGGCCAATAGTGGCCAAGCAGGCAATCATGAAGTGGAATCCGAGCCATTTTGATGCGAGGCCGTTCGTCATGAACGGAACGCGCCCAGATTACACGACGGCGCTTGGAGCACTTTTTGACGGCGATTGCGTCAAAGTTCTCAAGAACTTCCGGGATGCAGTTGTGGACACGGTCTTTGCCGACCCGCCGTTCAACATCGGAAAGCAATACCGGGAGAACACAAATGACGACCTCCCCGACCACGAATATCTCAAGTGGTGCAAGACTTGGCTAGCGGAATGCGTCCGCGTTCTGAAGCCCGGAGGATCGCTTTTCATCTACAACCTGCCCAAGTGGAACATTCCCATCGGCGCTTATCTCGGGGAACTCGGAATGGAATTCCGGCATTGGATCGGCATTGAAATCAGCGCCTGTCTGCCGATACCGGGTCGCTTGCACCCGAGCCATTACAGCCTGCTTTACTACTCCAAGGGCAAGCCGAAGACGTTTCGCAGAATCCGTACCCCGATCCTGAAGTGCCGCCATTGCGGAGGCGAAGTCAAGGATTACGGCGGTCACCGTGGCGCCATGAATCCAAATGGCGTCACATTAAAGGATGTATGGACCGACATCCCGCCGGTCCGGCATTGGAAATTCAAATCCAAGAACCGGAAAGCGAATGCGCTTTCGACCAAAATCCTTGATCGCGTCGTCGAGATGTCCACTGTCCCCGGGGATGTCGTGCTCGACCCCTTCGGCGGTAGCGGAACAACGTTCGTAGTATGCGAGGCGAAGGAACGTCGCTGGCTGGGCATCGAGATCGACTACGCTCAAGAAATCATCGAACGTCTGGAGACCGACGATATCCAAGCGCACAAGAACGGTGACTTTGTCGAAGGCTAAGCGAGAGCCCTGCCTGCTGTCATTTTCTTAATCCTGGGGACCTTGGTGCTGGTGGCGTCGTGTTCAACGGCGATGATTTCCAGCAACCCGTTTTTGCATGGAAGCGACCGCCAGAGCTTTAAGTACGGCTCCAGCTCCTGCATATTGCCGACGCGGTCGGTTAGATAATTGTACAGAGCGCGTGTGGGAACGATGAGTGTCCCAGCCGCAATTTTCCCCTCCAGCAGAAAAAGCGCCATCTTGTTCAACGAGCGATGACTTGAAGAGATGTTCCCAGTTTCCCACTCGACAACCGCAGGACCGTAACTGGTGTCGAATAGGGCGTCGAACTTGCCGAACCTTAAATTGCGGCCGAGATCGGCAACAGCTTCGAGCCGATAGCCCTGCCTTTTCAAATCCAGCATGAGGCCGGCCTTGATCGGCACGACGCCATTCCCCATGCCCCGTTTCTTCCCGCTCTCGGGGTAAATTGTGAATTTTCCACTCCCGACGGGCCACTCGACCTTCTTGATTGCCTTATGGAGCTTGTTGCGTGCCGTTTTCCATTCCCTCGAATTGGCGAACCTACCGCAGCTTATCAACTTTACTTCGTGAACGATTTTCACGGCGGGCACTTCCTTCCCGTGACCCGTCCGTGTCATTCAACGTTTTCAGGAAAGCAAAAGGATCGATGCCGATGGCCTGGGCGAGCTCCAGGAACTCAACGACATCCAGCCTTCGTTCGCCACGTTCGACTTTGGACACGAATGATTGGGGCCGCGAGAGTCGCTCCGCCAACTGCACTTGAGTCAAACCCGATTCCCTTCGGGCCTCGACGAGCATATCCCGGAACCGATCATGTTTCCGTGTGAAAACGGATTTGGTCACGTCGAATACCCTAAAACCCCTTTTGGAATAAACCAAAACAGGTTACACCCGAATCTAAGCATCGCGCTGGCAGGTCCCTGACAGAACCTGGCAGAGACCGGCGGAGCACTGACCCACCACCAAGTCGTGATTGACGAAAACGGCGTCGCAAGTCAAACTGCTTGCCATCCAGAATTCTTTGGAGGAGCCATGGGCTTAATTCCCCGCTGGGGCCGGGTCTGCTCAGGGTGGTTGGGGCTATCATTTTTGCTTTTTGCTCTGGGTACGCCGGTTTTTGCCGCTGAAGGCGTGAACTGGTCCTTGTACAACGAGCTCAAGGCCTTTCAACTCACTGGCCAGAGCGTTGCCGTCAACGAGCTTGCCTTGAAAAGGGAAGCGGTGGAGATGGTCTTTACCGGCGAGTTCTATCCGGCCAAGCTCATCACCGGCCAGGTTTACGGAGCGGTTTTCATCGGCGAAGGACGGCTGCACGCCACGCCCTGGAATGAGTTTGAAAAACATAGCGTGCAGCGGTTCTTGAAAAGCGATGACGTGGAGGCCACATTCACCCGCGCAGTACTGTTCTTTACAGACTCGACGGAGACGGTATTCGGAAACGTTCCCGGGAAGGCCGTCGACCTGCAGAAAGCGCAGGAATTGGCTGCCGAATGGCCGGCAAAGTTATTGCGCCAAACCGGACTGAATGCCGGCGCCCGCCTGTTGCAGGCGATGGCCAACGGCGACCAGCCGGGCATTTTTTTTGCCTCATTTAGCGGGGGCAATCGCAAGGAATTCGGGTTGGTGCTCGACCATCAGAGCCGCAGTCTGAATACCGTCTTTGCCCTCGATGCGGGCGAGAAAGGAGCACTGTATCAGTACAAGGGCGTTCTGTACGGCAACGATATCTGGCTGGCGTTTTATGACGATGAAGATGTGAAGCGGCGGGGCGCCCCGTACGCGGATGCTTTTGATCTTGTGCGCACCCCGAAGTACCGGCTGGATGTGGATTTGCGGGATGCCCCGCACCGCCTCGGGGTGGATGTCGAGATGGAGTTGATTGCGGTACGGAACGGCGTACGCGTGCTGAACCTGGCTCTCAACGAAGGGCTGGACGAATATGACGATCAGCGCGCCAAGAAAGGCGCACGGGTATTGCGCGCCAGTCTGGGGGATGGTACCCCGGTTCCCTATATCCAGGATGAATGGGACAAAACGGTTTGGCTGCAGTTGCCGCAGTCTTTGAACGGGGGTGACCATGTCACACTGAAGCTGACGCTGGAGACGCAAAAGGGCTTTTTTGACGGGGGCGATTTTTATTACCCGTTGATCAGCACATCGTGGTATCCCCGCCACCGGAATGGTCAGTTATCTCAGTTTGACCTCGCCTTCCACCACAAACCAAAGACTGTTGTTGTCTCCAACGGCAAGGTGGTTGAGGCCGGAACCAAGGAGGCCAATGGGCTGCTTACGCGGTGGGGCGCCGAGCAACCAATGGACTTTGCCACCTTTGCCGTAGGACCTTTCAAGCTGCTTCAGGGCTCTACCAGGATTGGCTCCCGCGACATACCGGTTGACTACTACTCCGACCCGGACTCCTATGTCCCGATCAAGGCGACATTCATTCAGGCGGAATTGCAAAACACGCTCCAGTTCTTCACGACCATGTTTGGCGACTATCCTTACGAGCGCCTGGGAGCGGTTTATTGCCCGCGCGACTATGGGCAGGGCTTGGCCACGCTGCTGTTGCTGCCTTCGACGGGGCGGGACAGCAAGTGGGACTTCGCGTTTATTGCCCACGAAACCTCGCACCAGTGGTGGGGACACAAAGTGCGCTGGCGGTCGTACCGCGATCAGTGGTTGAGCGAAGGCTTTGCGGAGTATTCGGGCGTGCTCTACACGGGTACACGCTTGAAGCCGAAGGACGAACTTGAGCTGATCAAGGAAATGCGCGCCGACCTCCTGTTTGCTCCGGGCACGGACACGGGACTGGGTGCCGGCAAGTTGTATGAAATTGGCCCTTTGGTTTATGGCTATCGCCTCGAGTCACGTCTTTCCCAAGGGGCCATGGAAGCGCTGATCTACAACAAGGGAGCGCTGGTCCTGCGCATGCTGCATTTTTTATTGACTGATCCGAAAACCGGGAACGGCAATGAGTTTTTCGATCTGATGAAGGAATTTACCGAAAAGTACCAGGGGCGTATGGCCAGTACTACGGATTTCATGCAGTTGGCAGAGGCGCACTTCCTCAACTCGGCGATCGGGAAGGGCTTTCAGATGAAGGATCTGAACTGGTTCATGCATCAATGGGTGTATGGGACTGAATTGCCCAACTACCGGCTGGAGTACCAGATGCAACCGCAGCCGGACGGCGGCAAGTTGCTTTCCGGCACGCTCTTCCAGGATAACGTGCCCAAGGAATGGTTTATGCCCTTACCCCTGGAAGTCCAGATGGACAACGGGCAGCATGGAGTGGCAATCATTCATGCGTATGGTCCCAGTACGCCGGTCACACTGAAATTGCCTCCGGGAGCGAAGAAGGTGGCGCTCGATCCCGAGTTGTTCGTTCTGTCGGGCAAGACCACTGCACTGGAGAAAAAATAGAAACCGGCCGAGCGGGAGCGCACCCAGTCTCAGCATGATCGACTCCACCGGAGCAGTGATGGTATCGCCCAACGCGCGTGGAGCGGAACGCCCTGCTCGCCGTGACCGAAGAAATTCAGCAGCCTCAATCGGCAAAAGCGCGGGCCATCATGGAAGGTTTGATGACCGCAATGGGCGCGGGTGCGCCGGAGCCATCCAGCAATTCTTGAATCTTCCAGGTCACACAGGGCTGCGCGCCAGTTACCGTTGGGACTGCGGCTAATTGGAATTCTGTTGCGGTGGCGGCGGTTGCTGCGGCTGCTGCGGTGGCTGGAACTGTCGCCGCGCATTCTGGTTGAACTGATCTATACTCTGCGGTTGATTGGGATCGATGGACGAAGATGGAGATTGATTCGGCGGAACTCCGCCTGCTCCGGGAGTGCCCGGTGGTGGCTGGCCCGCCGGAGGCTGGTTGGGGGGGCGTCCGGGGGCAGATTCTTCGCCCGTCGGGGACTGGTCCGGCTCGGCTTGGTCGGGAGTCTCGTCCGACGCGGGCTGATCCTCGGCATCGGCCTGCTGATCGTCCGCCGTGGTCCCAGGCTCCCCGGGGATGGCGGCCGCCTTGAACAGGCCGGAATTGCCGCTCCGCGTCAGACTCGTGGCGATCCCTCCCCCCGCCGAGGTCACGATAAGCTGCTGGATCCGGTCGGGCTCGGTCGGTGAGCCCACAATGATGTAGTCCCAGGCGGTGCCGTCCAAAAGCGATGAAATCACATCCTGCGGCGATCCCGAAAGGTGCGCCGCCACGCGATCAGTGCCCATGGTGGAGGGCAAATCCATCTGCATGCCGGCCTGTTTCCGGATGGCCGCCAGAATGTCCTTCATGGTGGAATTTTCGGAATCCACCGTCAGCTTCCCGTCCTGATAGTTGACCTGCGGCGCCTGTGCCGGCAACTGTTCGGGCGTCATCGGCGGGATCTCGACCGGTTTGGGCCGTGTGGCTTTTTTTACCTCCACCACATGGTCTACTGCCGGTGGCGCTTGTGCCGCTTTGGTTTTCGCCGGTTTGCGATGAACGGTCTTATGGGGTGGTGGCGGCGTCTGCGTGGTATCGGCCAGCGCTCCCAAGGTGAGCACCCCCAGCGAGAGCAAAACTCCGATTTTGGCCGGCAGACGCAACATGGACCTCTGGGAATTGTAGCACCGTTGTCACTGGTTAGACGGCCAAGAATGGCCGAAAGTGAGCGGTCTACGGCATATTCTTCACGCCCTTTGCGGTCTGGCAGCGCGCGCTCCCAGGCCGAAAGTGAGCAGCTTAGGGTTTTTCGCTAAACACTTCGGCGACAAAGGCTTCCAGCGTTGCGCCTTGGGCCCAGGCATCGGGCGGCAGGCCGGCTTTGTAGCAGGTTTGCTCGAGAAACGTCAGCCGGTCCCAACCATGCTCCCCCGGCACTTGGGGCAGCAGCAATCCGCGGCGTCCCTCCAGGCTGACCACCAGCCCATGCTTGCCGACTTCGACCGCCTCGGGGCGGATGGGAAACAGCGGGGAGAGCACGCTGATTTCGATGACCAGGCGCGGGGCTTCCTGGCTGGTTACGGGATGGAAACGCGTGTCGTGGAAGGCGGCAGCCACGGCGGTCTCCGCCACCGTGCGGTAAAGCGAGTACATCTGAACAATGTAGCCCACGCATCCGCGCAGGCTTCCATCCAGGTGCAAGGTGGTAAAAGCGCCGCGAAGCTGCGCCAAATGCTCGCTGGGCGGGGTGGTGTCCATCTTCCTGCCGGCCAATGCGGTTTCGATGGCCCGATGGGCAAGCGCCAGCAGCAGCGAACGCTCTTCTTCCGAGTACTCTTGGGCGCTGGCGGACGGCTTGGACTCGGCCGTGCTCATGGCGGCTACTTTTCTTCTCCAGGCTGCATGGAGGCCGGCGCGACCCCGAATTTCTTGGGCCGGCTGAGAATGGAAACGCGTTTGCGCCGGCGCGAGGTGGCGGTGCGGTCGATCTTCATCCAGAACGCGGCGAAGTAATCGATGGCCGAAACCAGCGAGATGGCGACCATAAACCAGATCGCCATGTGCGCGGTCAGATGAATATCGAGGACAAACCGGCCCAGGTACCACCGCTTCCACTGGTGATCCAGGATGGCGGCCACCACCGAAACAATCTGCACCACCATCTTCAACTTGCCGAGGTCGCTGGCGTCAATCGTGAAACCTTCGGTCGCCGCGATGGTCCGCAAACCGCTGACCAGAAACTCGCGCGCAATCACCAGCACCGCGATCCAGGCCGGCACAATCGCCGGATTGAACTGGACCAGGGTGATGAAGGCCGCGGTGACCATCAGCTTGTCGGCCAACGGGTCGAGCAGCATGCCCAGGGTGGTGATCTGGCCACGCCGGCGCGCCAGGTATCCGTCGATGCCATCGGTGATGGAGGCGGCGATGAACAGGCCGGAGGCCAGCAGCTCGCGCTCCCCATGAGTGCCGTTGAACAAATGGCTGGACAGAATCCAGATCAGCACCGGAACGCTGAAGATACGCGTAAGCGTAATGTAGTTGGGTAAATTCACGCGAACACACGTACAACATCTCTGCGAGACGCACGGAGCAACTCATTATCCCGCAGGGGAGAGCGATACGCAACGGTTACGCGAAGATTCTGCAATTCACAACTGGTTCAACTCCCTACGCGTAAATGCCGCGCGTGGTAATGGCCGCCGCCACGCGGTCGATGGCCAGCATATAGGCGGCGATGCGGTTGTTCACCTTATGGGTCTCCGCATAGCTCACCACATCCGCAAACGAACTGCGCATGATGTGTTCCAGATGTTCGTTGACCACCGATTCCCGCCAGAAATAGCCCTGGCGGTCCTGCACCCACTCGAAGTAGCTGGTGGTTACGCCGCCGGCATTGGCCAGAATGTCGGGAATCACGAAAACGCCCTTGTCCATAAGGATGTCGTCGGCCGCGGCCGTGGTGGGGCCGTTGGCGCCTTCGGCGATAATCCGCGCCCGGAGGCGCGCTGCGTTTTTGCTGGTGATCACGGTCTCGGTGGCCGCCGGCACCAGAATTTCGCATTCGCCGGTAAATAGTTCGTCGCTCTGGGCGCGCTCGGCACCCGGGAACCCGTGGATGGTCTTGTTCTGGCGCTTGAACTCGGTCAAAGCGTCGATATCGATGCCCTGGCTGTTGTACAGGCCGCCATCGTACTCGGCAATGCCGATGATCTTGTATCCGGCCTCATACATCAGCCGGGCCGTATTTGAGCCCACATTGCCGAAGCCCTGCACAATCACCCGGGTATCTTCACGGGTCATATTGAGCTTCTTCAAGGCTTCGTCGCACACGATCATGACGCCCCGGCCGGTCGCCGCCAATCGTCCCATGGAGCCGCCCAGCGCCACCGGCTTTCCGGTAACGACCGAGGTGACGGTCTGGCGCATGTGCATCGAGTAGGTGTCCATGATCCAAGCCATCGTCTGTTCGTTGGTATTCATGTCCGGCGCGGGCACATCCTTTTCCGGGCCGATGAATTCCATCAACTCGCAGGTGTAGCGGCGGGTCATGCGCTCCAGTTCACCCTGGGACATGGTTTTGGGATCGCAAATGATTCCGCCCTTGGCGCCGCCGAACGGAATGTTGACCACCGCGCACTTCCACGTCATCCAGCTGGCCAGGGCGCGCACTTCGTCCAGGGTGACGTCGGGACCGTAGCGGATTCCCCCCTTGCCCGGGCCGCGGGCGATATTGTGCTGCACGCGAAAGCCGGTAAATACCTCCAGCCGGCCGCTATCCATCTGCACCGGAACGTGCACGATGATCTCGCGGTTCGGGTACCGCAGCAGCTTCCAAAGGCCGTCGTTCAGGTTCAGTTTCCTGGCCGCCAGATCGAAACGCGCGGCCTGCGATTCCCAGGGATTGGCCTCTTGCTCCAGCGAAAGCGTCTTGGTCGCCATATCGGTTTTCCCCCATCAGGAAGTCACGGTGTTGTTGGATGCTCCCGGCTTATCCCGCAAGCAACTGGGAACGTTCCGCCAAAACGAAGTATAGAGCTTGCCATGCGAGCCCGGAAAACGGTTTCACGGATTCATGGTGCCCAAAGTTTGGCGGGACGGGAATCTTCCAGCCGTAGTAGAGTCCCGGTCATTGCGCCTTGGCTCCCGACTTTAAGGAGTCCTTCGGCTTGCCCTCGGAATATTGAAGCAAGGCGAGGTGCAGGAAGGCTCCCGCGGCCCGGAAGCGTACCTTGTGGCTCTTGTCCTCGAAAAGTGGCGGCAACTGGTCGCGCCACTTCATGCGCGCGGTGTGGGCGATGATCTGTACCGCGGCTGCCCGAACCGTCCAGTCCTCGTCCTTGAGCGCCTGGTGTAAAAGATCGTCGGCCGCCGGGTTCTTATCCTGACCCAGGATCAGAACCACCGCCGCCCGGTCGGAAAATTGCGGGTCCCGCAACAGTTTCGTAACCGCGGAAAAACCCTCGCCTACGCCCGGCAGCGGTACATAGCCTATCCCCCGGCTTACCATGAACATCATGGCCGCAGGCAGGGAGTGAAACTGGCTGGTGAATCCCCGTTCCTCTTTACGGATGGTTCCCGCGCTGGCTTTGCGCTTGCCGTCGAAAACTTCGCGGAGGGCCTGAGTCCCTTCCGGGTCGTGCATCTTTTCCAGCGCTTTGGCGGCGGCAAACGCCACCTCGGGAGTGGGATCCTGCCGCAGGGTCTGGCGCAATGGTTCCAGGCTGTCGGGCGCTTCCAGATCCGTCAGGGCCTGGATCGCCGCCAATCGCACCTGGTAGTCCTTGTCGTGCAGGAATCCTTCCAGTTGCTGCACGACCTGTTCGTGAACTCCAATCATGCCGGCGGCGGTGATGGCCTCTACCCGCACGGTGTAGTCCTTGGAGTCCATGCCTTCTTTCAGCAGAGTCCGTGCCTGCTCCTCCTGGGTGGCCAGCGCCTGTGCGCCAGTTTGGGGCACCGCACCCCCTGGATTCAAAGCCAAGCTCAGTATGATCAGCGTCCCGGCAATGACTTGTTTCATGATGCCTTCCCTGATCCTTGTCCAGAGATGTTGTTCCTCATTGTCTTTCCCGGTTGCGTAACCTCGGCGGCAATTACTCGATCTACGTGGGTCACGGCAACAAAATTAGCAGAAAACATCCTTAGGCGTCCCCAGCCTTGAAACTTTGAGACCCTGAAACTTTGAAACCTCGTGCATTGCCGCTAGAATCCGAGCAGTGGCTGACTCCGGCAAAACCCAGACTCTGACGCTGTTCTCGCGAGCGATGCGCCTGTTGCAGCCGACGCACCAGCATACGGCGCGCTCGGCCACCGTGCTGCTGGTAGGCGCCATAGCCTTGTCGCGCGTGATTGGCTATTTGCGCGAGGCCTACATCGCCTGGGCGTTTGGGGCGGGGCTGCGCACCGACGCTTATGTGGCCGCGTTTACCCTGCCCGACTACGTCAATTATCTGTTGGCGGGCGGGACCGCATCCATCACCTTCATTGCGATCTTCACCCGCTATACCTCCGAGGGCCGCGAGGAGGAAGCGCGCCGCACTTTTTCCATCGTGATCACCGTGATGTCGGCGTTGCTCCTGCTGTTCGTCGCGGTGGGCGAAGTGTACACGCCGGAATTCACCCGGCTTTTGTTTAAAGGCTTCAGTCCCGAGCAGGTCCGGTTGTGTGTGTACATGACGCGGATCCTGCTGCCCGGGCAAATCTTCTTTGTCATCGGCGGAGTGGTTTCGGCGGTGCTGCTCTCCCGCCGCATGTTCCTGGTGCCGGCGCTGGCTCCCCTGATCTACAACCTGGGCATCATTCTGGGCGGCGTGCTGCTGGGACGCCGGTTTGGAATCGATTCGCTGGTGTACGGAGCGCTGGCCGGGGCCTTTGTGGGGCCGTTTCTCATCAATGCCATCGGCGCGCGCCGCACCGGCATCGGATACCGGCCGTCGTTCCAATTTTCCCATCCGGGATTCAAGGAATGGCTATGGCTGTCCGTGCCCCTGATGTTGGGGGTCTCGCTGGTGGCCGCCGACGACTGGATCATGCGTTATTTCGCCTCCACCGGCGCCGGGGACATCACCCGGCTGAACTATGCCAAGCGCCTGTTTGCCGTGCCCATTGCGGTGCTGGGACAG
>Ga0326728_10008095_pt1 | contig 26420 bp, 24 predicted proteins | sample MB3enrmetagenome_FD_207602 | JGI IMG/M metagenome (GOLD analysis project Ga0326728, IMG submission 207602) | Lab enriched peat soil microbial communities from McLean, Ithaca, NY, United States - MB31MN | ecosystem: Environmental > Terrestrial > Soil > Wetlands > Peat | place: USA: New York... | reverse complement strand
TTCACCCGGCACTCACACCTATCGGTTGTTCTGTTCTGTTAAAGAGCGGTGCTGCCGTGTCGCTGCAGCGGAGAAAGCGAACTATACGCGTCGTCCTACCCTCCGTCAACACATGTTTTACGGAAAATCGAAATAGCCGTTCCGCATATTCCTGCTGCAAACACCTTTTAGTCTGACGACCGGGCAAAGAATAGATCCACCTCCTGATCGGAAAGCGGGCAGCGCCCGCTCTCCCGCCAACGGCCATATCCAAATGAAAACCGCCCCGGAGGGCGGCAATCAGTCAATCGATCCGAGCAGGCCATCAACTGCGATAGTCTGCATTGATGCGGACGTAGTCGTAAGAAAAATCGCAGGTCCAGACTCGCGCGTGAGCGGCGCCGCGGTTGAGGACAACCCTGACCGTGAACTCGGACTGGCTGAGCACCCGTTGCCCTTGTTCCTCCCGGTAATCCGGATGCCGCCCGCCATGACTGGCGACCAGCACATCGTCCAGATACAGCGCAACCCGCTCGACATCGAGATCGGCCACGCCCGCATAGCCAATTGCACACAGCAAGCGACCGAGATTGGGATCGGAAGCGAAGAAAGCGGTCTTGACGAGCGGCGAACGTGCGATCGCGTAAGCGACCGCCTTGCACTCGGCATGGCTGCGGCCGCCTTCGACCTCGACCGTGACGAACTTGGTCGCCCCCTCGCCATCACGCACGATCCCTTGGGCAAGTTCGGTTGCAACATCAAGCACGGTCTGACGGATAGCTGCGTAAGCGTCCGATTCGACCGAGTCGATCAACGGTGCGGCGCTTTTGCCGGTGGAAATCAGCACGAAGCTGTCATTGGTCGAGGTATCGCCGTCGACAGATACGCAATTGAACGTCTGATCACAGACCTCTCGCACCAGATGGTTGAGTACCGGACGGGTGATCGGCGCATCGGTGGCGATAAAGCTGAGCAGGGTGGCCATATTCGGATGAATCATGCCCGACCCTTTGGCAATACCGGTAACCGCAACCGGCTCCCCGCCGATCTCGACGCTGCGGCTGCACGCCTTGGGCAAGGTGTCGGTAGTCATGATCGCGCGAGCAGCTTCGGCCCAGCCGGCAGGCCGGCGCCTCGGCAAGGCGGCGATGATGCGGTCGGAAGGCAGCGGTTCAAGAATGACGCCGGTAGAGAAAGGCAGAATCTGTTCGACTTGGCAGTCGAGTTCACCAGCCAGTGCCGTGCACACGTCCCGCGCCCGTTGTCGCCCGTCCTCACCGGTCCCGGCATTGGCATTGCCGGTATTGATCACCAGCGCACGGATCTGTACGCCAGCATCGAGGTGGCTCTTGCACAACTGCACGGGTGCGGCACAAAAGCGGTTTTGGGTAAAAACACCGGCAACGGTATTGCCCTTGTCGATGCGAATGACCAGCAAATCGCTCCGGTCCGGATACTTGACCCCCGCTTCGGCCACTGCCAGTTCCAGCCCGTCGATCGGAAGCAGATTCCGGTCATCGAGCGGTTTCAAATTCACTGCCATGGTTCTTCTCCCTTTACTGCACGTCGGTCCGGCCCCTGGGCATGAGCAGCCGGACAGCCCCGTTGATCTCGCTCCGGGCGCTACGCGTCGGCCCGGCCTTGTCGCATGAGTTCCAGCAGATCGTCGCCGTAACGTGCCAGCTTGAGCTCGCCCAGGCCATGAATGCGGGCAAGCATGCTCCGGTTGTCCGGCTTGTCTTCCACAAGCTGGCGCAGCGTCCGATCGGAAAACACAGCATATGCCGGAACATTATGCTCGTCAGCAACTTGCTTGCGCCAGCTGCGTAACGATTGCCACAGCCGCTCCTCGCGCTCGGTACGCAGCCAACGCTCAGCTCCGGCGCGGCCGGACTTGCCGCCTTCGGCCAGCGGCCGCAGCCAGATCGTTTCCCGCCCCTTGAGAATATCCCGACAACCTTCGGCCAACACCAGCGACTGGCCGCGGACAAAATCGACGTAGAGCAGCTTGCGCGCCACCAACTGCCGCACCACCGAACGCCAGCCGCGCTGATTCAGTTCGCGGCCGATGCCATAGGTGGAAAGTTTGTCGTGTCCGGCCGCACGGATCGCCGGGCTATCCCGCCCGAGCAGTACATCGACGACATGGCTGGCGCTATAGCGTTGCCCGACGCGGTAAATGCATGACAGCAGCTTTTGCACCGAGACGGTCGCGTCATAGGTAACCGGCGGCGACAGGCAATTGTCGCAGTGGCCGCAAGGCTCGATCGGCTCGCCGAAGTGGGACAGGATCTGCTGCCGGCGGCAACCTGCGGTCTCGCAGATGGCCAGCATGGCGTCGAGCTTGGCTAACTCGACCTGCTTTTGCGCCTCGGCCATTTCCGACTCCTGGATCATGCGCGTGAGCTGAACCATATCGTTGAGACCGTAGCACAGCCAGCAGGTCGCAGGCAGACCGTCCCGCCCGGCGCGTCCGGACTCCTGATAGAAATTTTCCGGGCTTTTCGGCATGTCTATATGCGCAACAAAACGCACATCGGGTTTGTCGATGCCCATGCCGAATGCCACGGTCGCAACCATCACCACCGCGTCTTCACGCAGAAAGGCGCGCTGGTTCGCCTCACGCGTCTCGTGCGACAGGCCGGCATGATAGGGCAAGGCATGGATGCCGTTTTCCGACAGCCACGCCGCCGTCTCCTCCACCCGCCTGCGCGACAGGCAGTAGACGATGCCGGACACTCCCGGGAACTCGCTCTGGATGAAGGACAGCAACTGCTTCTTGGCGTTGTGCTTCTCGACAACCTGATAGAACAGGTTGGGTCGATCGAAACTGGAAAGGAATAGCGGGCTATCCTGCAACTGCAGGTAATGAAGGATATCTTCGCGGGTGCGCAAATCGGCGGTTGCAGTAAGCGCCAAGCGTGGCACCTGAGGGAAACGGCGCGCCAGCTCTCCCAATTGCTGATATTCGGGGCGGAAATCATGCCCCCACTGACTGACACAATGCGCTTCGTCGATCGCGAACAGGGCAATCTGCAACGAAGAAAGAAATTCCAGGAAGCGCGGCGACAACAGACGTTCCGGCGCGACATAGAGCAGATCGAGGGTACCGGCACGGGCACGGCGGGCAATATCGCGCGCTTCGTCCGGCGGCGTCGCCGAATTCAGGCAGCCGGCGGCCACGCCGGCCTCGGTCAACGCAGCGACCTGATCCTGCATCAAGGCGATCAGTGGCGACACGACGATGCCGACCCCATCGCGCATCAGGGCTGGAATCTGGTAGCAGAGCGACTTGCCGCCCCCGGTGGGCATCAGGACCAGCGCATGGCCGCCACCGGCCACATGGCCGATGATTTCGGCCTGCTTGCCGCGAAAGGCCGGGTAGCCGAAGACGTTTTGAAGAAGAGTGTGCGCGTCCTGCATGGAGGGTATATCCAGATGAAGGACGTCATTGTACGGGAAACCGCCTGGCTGCGCCCGGGCAATGCACGGCGACGTACAGGTAAAAAAAAGCCACGCATGGCGTGGCTGAAACAAGATTTGGAGACAATGTGAAACGAGGAAAAACGCTCTCGTGTGAATAGGACCAAGGGGTAGAAAGAAAGTTCCGCCAGATCATCGGGATATCGCCACGGTTGGCCGTCACCTTCCACTGTGCGACACTGTGTTCCATTCTCACGGAGGACCCGCATGAATTACCGATTCCTTGCCCTGGCGCTGCTTAGCGGCATTCTGGCCGGCTGCGCCACGCCAACGGCCACCTCGCCTGGTGGTGGGCAAACCGCACAAACCAATGTACCAAGCGCCGATTGGGAAAACCTGGGCGTTTCGCCGAACGGCAACATCCTGAACGAGATCGATCGTCTGTCGATCCAGCGTCAGGGCGATATGGTGAGCTTCCGCGACCGCAAAACCATTTTCGACCTGCACAAGGAGAACTTCCTCGGCACGCCGCGCCATAAGGTATCGATCAATAATTGGGTCATCGACTGCCAGGCCCACACCTTCCAGCTGAAGACCATGACCTTGTTTGATGAAAATGGCAGGCAGATTGCCAGCTTCACCTATAATGACAACCAGATAAAACCAATGCCGGTGGTACAAAACTCGGCCAGCTATCAGCAGATGCTGTATGTCTGCCATTGAGACGACCATGGCCAGTTGATGTACCGATTGCGGTGGGCTGAAAGGGGATACGCATGCAGGCTATACGTCGGGTTGTCTTCAATCAGAAAGGCGGCGTCGGCAAATCGACCATTACGGTCAATCTCGCCGCCACCGCCGCGCAGGCGGGCAAGAACGTGCTGGTTGTCGATCTCGACCCGCAGGGCAACAGCAGTCACTACCTGCTGGGTGGACAGGTGCCGGCCAATCATCTTGGCACCCTGTTCGAGCAGGTGCTCAATATCTCGCTGTTCGGCAAAGAGCCGGAAGACTTCGTCGAACCGACCCCCTATGACGGCCTCAGCCTGCTCGCCTCCCATCCGGCGCTGGCAGACCTGATGATCAAGCTTGAAACCCGCTACAAGATGTTCAAGTTGAAGGAAAGCCTGGATGCGCTGTCGCCGCTGTTCGACGAAATCTGGATCGATACGCCGCCTGCGCTCAACTTCTACACCCGCTCGGCATTGATCGCTGCCGACCGCTGCCTGATTCCCTTCGACTGCGATACTTTCTCGCGCCAGGCACTCTACGGCCTGATCACCAGCGTCGACGAAATCCGCGCCGATCATAACCCCAACCTGCAAGTGGAAGGCATTGTCGTCAACCAGTACCAGGCACGCGCGAGCCTGCCCGCGCGCCAGGTCGCGGAACTGCGCGCAGAGGGCTTGCCCATCCTCGACACTCCGCTGTCGGCATCGGTAAAAATTCGCGAATCGCATGAAGCGGCGCGTCCGATGCCCTTCCTCGACCCGAAACACAAACTGTCTCTCGAATTCAGCCAGCTCTACCGCCAACTGGCCGCATCCTGAGGGAAGCATCCCGATGCATCGCGCCAAAGAGCCGGGGCCGGTTTTCGTTGCGCTGTTGCTGACAGCCTTGCTGCTCGCCGGCGAAATCTGGCTGTTCGCGGACAATACCGCACACCGGCGGGCGTCTCAGGACGCACTGTGGGCCAGCTACGGGCTCAATACCGTGAACATGCGCCTGACATCGGCGCTCGGCAAGGCCGACCTGCTGGTCCGCTCGCTGCTCGCTCCGCGCGATGTCCGACCGTCAGATTACCTGGCGGCCATCAGCATACCGGCGCTCGCGCCCGGCAGTCCCTTCGACGGCGTCGCGCTGATCGAAGATGTCAGCCGCAGTGCCCGACCAGATTTCGAGCAACGCTTCAACATTCCGGTCCGCGCACTCCACAATCACCATCTGGAGCCGAGTCCGGAGCGTGAGCATTACTATCCGGTCATCGACTACCTTCCCTACACCGCCGATGGTCTGGCGCGAGGACTCGATTTGAGTGTTCTGCCCGGTTGGGAGGGCGCATTCATCCGGGCCGGGGCCGGCCCGAGGCCGGCGCTGGTGGCCGCCACGGAACAGAGCGAAGCCGGCGGGCGCATGGCGATCATCGTCCCGGATGGGAGCGGTAGGCGCTTCTTTCTTTTCAACCTGGACCGAAACCGGCTGATCAACCTGGAAATGCCGGACGGCGGCAATTTCCTGCAACACTACCGGCTCGTGGCCTGGTTCCGCCGCGGCAACCTGCCGCCGGAGCCGTTGTTCGACTCCCGACCCGACTTGCCCAGCCCGCAAACCACACCGCTGGCAAGTCTGAGCGCCCACCCTGGCGGCATGGATATTCAGCTGGGCAGCTACCCGCTGGATAACCTATCGACGCCGATGAGCACGCAAGAATTGCTTATCGTGTTGCTGTCTGCGCTGATCTGTTTCACCGCCACCGGCATCATTTTCTGGCAATCGCAACGCAGACTTCAGCTTGAGCGCGCCTTGGCGCAAAACCGCGGCGAGCTGGAAAAGAGCGCACGGACACTGCACCAGCAGATCGCCGAACGCGTTGCATCCGAGCAAGGCCGCACCCAGAGCGAAATGCGCCAGCGCGCCATTCTGCTCGCCAGCACCGACGCCTTTCTGCTGCTCGACCAGCGCGGCACCATTACCGACAGCAACCCGTCGGCGACACGTCTGATCGGCCAATCGGCCGAATCGTTGACCGGCCTGCCGGTCGGAGCACTGTTTCCGGTGCTCTACGATTCGAGCCGGCCATACTTTGCCACCATTGCCGCCGACTACGAAGGCATGCCGTTCGAATCGCAGCTAGTGCGCAACGACGACAGCAGAATCCCGGTCGAGCTCTCCCTAAGCCGGGTCACCTTGCCGGATGATCTCTTTTATCTGGTCATCTGCCGCGACATCAGCGTACGCAAGGAGCAGGAGGCTGCACTCATCAGGCTGAAGAACAGCCTGGCCGAGCAAGTGGAAATGCAGAGCCGGCAACTGGCCGCCCTGCTCGAGACCAGTCCGCTGGCAATGGCCTACATCGTTGATCGCCACATCAAGCAGGTCAACGGCGCCTTTCTCGACATGTTCGACTGCCAAGAGGCCACCGCCATCGGCAACACCACCCGCCAGTTCTACCAGAGCGACGAACAATACGAGCGCACCGGGCGGGTGCTCTACCATCTGCTCAACGAAGGCAAGGTGGTCACCACCGAATTGCAATTGCAGACCGGCCACGGTCAGTTGATCTGGTGCCGGCTGCACGGCAAGGCGGTCAACCCGGCGGTACCCGGCCTCGGCGCCATCTGGGTCTATCAGGATTTTTCCTCCGAACGGGCCGCCGAAGACGCGCTCAGGACAGCCAAGGAACTGGCCGAAGAGACCAGCCGGACCAAGACCGAGTTTCTCGCCAATATGTCCCACGAGCTGCGCACGCCGATGCACGCGATTCTCGGCTTCGCCGAAATGGGCCAGGCCCGAGCGACGCTGCCCGACCAGGAAAAACTGTCCCAATATTTCAGCCGCATCCTGACAAGTGGCAACCGGCTGCTCTCCTTGCTCAACGACCTGCTCGATCTCGCCAAGATGGAGGTCGGCCGCATGGAATATCACCTCGGCGACGAAGATCTGGCACAACTGCTGCACGAGGTCTGCGAAGAGCTCGGCGCGCTGGCGGAAACCCAGGAACTGCACATCGAATTGAACTGCGAGGACGCCCCGCTGATGGCCACCTTCGACAGCGTCCGCATCGGCCAGGTGCTGCGCAATCTGTTGACCAACGCGATCAAGTACAGCCCGCGCGGCGGGGTCATCCAGATCGATGCGGCCTTGCAGCATGGCGCCGCCTATCCGGTGGTTCGCGTACAGGTCGCCGACCAGGGGCCGGGCGTTCCGCCGAACGAGCTCGAATCGATTTTCGACAAATTCATCCAGAGCAGCGGCACCAAGACCGGCGCCGGCGGCACGGGCCTTGGCCTGGCGATCTGCCGCGAAATCATTCACGCCCATCAGGGGGAGATCCGTGCCGAAAATTCCGTACAGGGCGGCGCGGTATTCAGCTTTACTTTTCCGGTCCGGCCCCGCGCCCTCATCTAGGAGCACGCAACCATGCCCCACAAGCTTTTGCTGGTCGACGACGAACCTTTCAATCTGGAACTGATGACCGAGCTGCTGCTAGATGCCGGTTACGCCGTCGACACGGCGGAAAGCGGCGAAGATGCCTGGGCAATGCTGGAAGCCGACGGCGAGCGCTACTCGACCATCCTGCTCGACAAGATGATGCCGGGCATCAGCGGCTTCGAGGTACTGCGTCGCATCAAGAACACGCCCAGACTCGAGTTTCTGCCGGTGATCATGCAAACCGCTGTCGGTGCTGCCGCCAGCGTGCAGGAAAGCCTCGCCGCCGGCGCCTTCTACTATCTGACCAAGCCGTTCTCGCGCGAAATGCTGCAGGCGGTGGTCGAAGCGGCGGTCAGCCACTGGGATCGCCATGCGCATTTCCGCGAATTGGCCAACCAGCAGATCGAGGCACTGGGTTTTATGCGCGAGGCGCGCTTCAGCGTGCGCACCCATCAGGAGGCACAGTGGATCACCGCCCTGCTCGCCCGGGCCTGTCCGCATCCGGAACGGGTCGCCACCGGGCTGTTCGAATTGCTCGTCAATGCCATCGAGCATGGCAACCTGGCCCTCAGCTATCAGGAAAAGACCCGTCTGCAGGCCGAAAGCCAGTGGGAAGCCGAGCTCGAACGGCGGCTTGCCGATCCACAACTCGGCGCGCGGCGGGTGAGCGTCGAATTTCGCCGCGCCGACGGCGACGATGACATTACGATGCAGATCACCGATCAGGGTGATGGTTTCGATTGGCAACACTATGTCGACACCGAATCGATTTCCTACCTCGAGAGCCACGGCCGCGGCATTCTCATCGCCCGCAAGCTGTCGTTCGACAACGTCAGCTATCACGGCAAGGGCAATCAGGTCAGCGTGCAGCTGAAGCGTCCGGGCGGGCACGCCAGTGACGCGGGCTGAGCATGCGCCAACCGGCGACGGCCGGCGCGGATGCGGAAGAAAAGTCGAGCTCCAGCGCGCCGAGCGCGTCGGTACGCGCGACGGCGATTCCCAGCCGGCGATAGCGGTCGAGCACGGCCGGATGCGGATGGCCATAGCGATTGCGATAGCCGCAACTGACGACAATCAGGCGCGGAGCGACCGCACGCAAGAATGCCGCCGAGGAAGAGCTCTTGCTGCCGTGATGCGGCGACACTAGCACGGTGCTCGTCAGCATGCGGCCATAGCGGCCGACCAGGCGCGCCTCCTCTCCGGCCGGAATATCGCCGGCCAGCAGCAGGGATCCGCTGCGGCCGGTGATGCGCAGCACGCAGCTGCGGGCATTGTTGCCGGCCACCGTGCTGCCGGGCAGCGGCGCAAGCACGGTGAAATCGACGCCATCCCAACTCCAGCGCGTTCCGGGCCGGCAGCGCTCCCCGGAGCGCCCGGCGCGCAGACGGCTTGCTTCCTGTCCGACCAAGAGCCGCCGCACCGGCAGCGCTTGCAGCACGTCCCCGGCCGCACCGTCGTGATCGCTGTCGTTGTGCGACAAGACCAGCATGTCGAGACTGCGTACCCCGCCGCCGGCGAGCTGCGGCAACACCACCTGCCCCGCCGGCAATGCACCGGTGTCGTACAGTAATCGGTGACGCGCCGTCGTCACCAATACCGACAGGCCCTGCCCCACATCGAACACGGAGGCGCGAAAGCCGCCTGGCGGCGGACGCGGCGGCACATGACACAGAGCAGGCAGCAACAATAGCGCGCCGAGCGCACGACCCGGCACGCCCGCCGGCAACACCAGCCACAGGCTGCCGGCCGCGCCGGCAAGCAGGAGCGGCCAGGGCAAGCGGGCGACCGTCCATTGCGGCACATCGGCCAGCAGATGCATCAGACGGAAAAAGCCGCCGCACAACCAGGCAGCCAACTGCAATAGTCCATCGAACGGCAACACGGCCGCCAAGAGCGCCAGCGGTGTCACCAGCATGGAAATCCAGGGAATCGCCAGCAGATTGGCCAGCGGCGACACCAGCGGCAACGTGGAAAAGAAGATCGCCAGCGGCAACACCGACATGACCGTCACCGCCCACTGGCCGGCAGCCAGCGCGCGCAGCCGGCGCGGCGGATGCCTTCGGCCACTGGCGGCCAACATCAGGGCGGCCACCAGCCCGAACGACAGCCACAAGCCGGGAGCATGGACGGCGAACGGATCGAGAACCAGCGCCGCCGCCAGCGCCAGCCACCAGATGTGAAACGGCGACAGCGCCCGCCGCCAGACAAGTGCGCAGCCGGCCACCGCCAGCATCAGCAGCGTGCGCCGCGTCGGCACGGCCCAACCGGCGAGCACGGAGTATGCAGCGGCGGCGGCCAGTCCGGCCAACATCGCAGCCACCCGCAGCGGCAATCGGCGCGGTGGCAGACGCGCCAGCACGAAACGGACGATGCCGGCTGCCAGCGCGGCGATCATGCCGACATGCAGGCCGGAAATCGATACCAGATGCGTAACGCCGGTGCGGGCAAACACCTGCCACTCGCGCGGTTCGAGTCCCTGCTGGACGCCGACGGTCAATGCCGCCAGCAGTGCCGCCTCACGTGTGCGGCCGAGAACGCGCTCCACCCGCTCGGCACAGCGGCTGCGCAAGCGGTCGACAACTGCCTGCCAATCGCCGGCCGCGCCGAGCGACTCGGCCGGCGCGCGCACAGAACCGACGGCAAGAATGCCCTGCCCCCACAGCCATTGCTCGGCATCGAACCCCGAAGGGTTGGCGAGCCCGCGCCGATCGCGCAGCCGCGCCTCGATCCGCCAGCGGCTGCCTGCAGGCCAGGGTACGCGCTGACGCACCATGAGCCGGATGCGCGGAGGAACCTGCACAGCCGGCGTCTCGACCCGTTCGACTTCGACAAGGTAGCGAAAACCATCGCGTACGCGAGCCGGCACATCGCGCACCACCACGACCAGCCTGACCGGCTCAGTGCGCGGGGCCTCCGGCAGCGATTCAGCCAGCCGGCCCGCCGCATGCCACGACGCCCAGGCAAGTCCGAGCGCGGCCATCGTCGCACACCGGAGGACTGCGAGCCGCCTGCCACGGCACAGGACAAGCCCGACTGCGGCGGCGCAGACCGGCCAGCGCCAATCAGGCACCTCCGCCAGACTGGCGCAGCCGCTGACGCCGAGGACAAAACCGATCAACCAGATCATCGCGCCATGGTAGGGCCAAGTCAGACGACATGCCCGCGCCGGCGGTCGACTTGCCCGGCCGGCCACCTTGCCGTATCGTGCCGGGCAGTCAGTTGCGAGGAATATCCGATGACAGCAATCCCGATTTATTGCGCCGAACCGGCGCGGCGCGACACGGCGCGCCGGCTGAGCGAACGCTACCTGCTGCCGCTCGTGCGACAGCGGCCGACTGCCGGATACTGGCTGGAACTGGAATTCGAACGCCTGGCGCTGGTCACGGTCGGCAAGCAGCATGGCGCCGTTTACGCCGAATTCGTCGAGGGTGCGGCACGACACCGGCGCGAACACGGCGGCGGACGCGGTCAGCCGGTCGCGCGCGCCATCGGCCTGAAGGGCGCCGCCGCGCCCAGCGTGGTCGACGCCACCGCCGGCCTGGGCCGCGACGCCTTTGTGCTGGCGAGCCTGGGCTGCCATGTCACCCTGGTCGAACGCTCGCCTGTCGCGGCGGCCCTGCTCGACGACGCACTGGCGCGTGCCTCGGTCGATCCGGCCACCCGCGACATTGCCGCGCGCATGCGGCTGGTGCACGCCGATGCGATCGACTGGCTGGAAACGCTAGCCGAAACGGCACGGCCGGAAGTGGTATATGTCGATCCGATGTTTCCGGAGACGGGCAAAAGCGCCGCCGCGAAAAAGGACATGCAGGCGTTTCAACAGGTGATCGGCGACGATCTGGACAGTGCCCGTCTGCTCGCCGCCGCCATCGGTGCGGCACGCGGCCGGGTGGTGGTCAAGCGGCCGCGGCTCGGTGCGGAGATCGAAGGGGTGCCGCCCACGGCGCGGATGGAAGGCAAGAGCACCCGGTTCGACATTTACGCCATCAAGGCACTGCGCCCCGCCGCGGGCGCGGATTAAAGGCCATCACTCCGGCAGGGTGATCTCGCCGAGAAACTCGTCGAAACGCCCGGGAGCGGTCGGCGCGCCGGCCCGAAGCCAGTCGAGCGGATCGCGGCCGTCGACGCAGCCAAGATTCGGCGTATGCACAAAATAGCCGAGCAGCCGTTGCAAGCGCTCCGGCAGTGAACGCGCCAGCGCCGGCGGAACGGCCAGATACTGGTTCTCCGCCTGGCGCAACCACCCCAGGCAATAACTCAGCACCAGACCGGTACGCGCCGCCTCGCTGCGGTTAGCGCCGCCGCCATGCACCACCGATCCCAGATAGATCAGTACCGAGCCGGCCGACATCGTCGCGCTGGCGACTTCGTCATCTTGCGGCAAACGCTCGTCGGGCCAGCGATGGCTGCCGGGCACCACACAGGTGGCGCCGTTGTCGGCGTTAAACCCGTCGACGGCAAACATGCAGTTGATCATGGTTTCGCCGGCAGGCAGGCGCGAGCGGAACATCTGTCCGTCGCGGTGCAGAAACTGCGCCCTCTCGCCCGGACCGATGCGGATCGCCTGGGTGAGGTTGAGCTGATAGGACTCGCAATTGGGCAACAGCAGCGCATCGGCGATCCGCAACAGCAGCGGATGAATCGCCAGCTCGCGGCAGACGGGCACCCGCTCGATCAAGCCGCTCATGCGTCGCGTCGCACGGCCGAAGAACGGACCGGTGCAGTCCGGGATATCAAGCAGGGCGGGCAACAATGAAGCGCGCAGCCGATCGAGCGCTTCAGGCGCGACCAGCTGGTCGATGATGATGCCGCCATCGCGGTCGAGGACACCGAGCATGTCGGCCAGATCATCAATGGGAGAAAAATGCTGCAGGGTCGGCATGGCACGGCTCCGGACAGATGGATGGAGGATGCCATTCAAGCATCGCCGCCCTGCGCAAGGTACTGAACTTTCGGACAGGCATGACAACGTCACGGCCGATGGCATGCCTCCACCTTATAGGGCGTCGCCCGTGACAGGTAAAACGAAAAACGGCCGGCAACCGGAGCGACCGGTCCCGGCCGAACAACCGCCAGTGCGGCTACTGTTGTGCCGGCTGTACACCGGTCTCGGCGGGAGCATTCTTGAGCGGCTTGTTGCGGATCACCCACGCATACAGGGGTACCGACAGCAACATGGTCAGCGCGCCGTAGAACAAGGTGTCCTTGCCCGAACCTGCCGTCGCGTAAAAGCAATACACCAGCGCGAGAATCCCGATCGCGCTGTAGTTGCGGAACGACCGTCCGCTCACCCCGTTGCTGTGCATGATAGGGAAGATCGCCGCCGCACCCAGGATGTACGGAACCAGGCAGGTGAACACCGCCAGCAGGGAAATGATCTTGAACTGTTGGGCCAGATTGGGGGAAATCGACATATAGCCGATGATCGTCATCAGAATCCCGGTCAGGACCATGCCCTTGAATGGCGTGCCATAGGCATTGGTTTCGGAAAAGATCTTCGGAAACAGGCCGTCATCGGCAATCGCCTTCGACACCTGACCCGTGGTCAGCACCCAGCCATTGAGCGAACCGAGACAGGCAACCACCGCGCAGAAGCTGACGAACGATCCGGCCCAGTGGCCGAACATGTACTCGGCGGCGGTACTGAACGGCGCGGCCGACTGCGCCAGCTCCTTGGCCGGCACCACCCCCATGATCGCCATGGTCGACAGGATGTAGAACACCGCCGCGAACAAGGTGCCGAGCATGGTGGCAATCGGCACATTGCGCTGCGGATTATCCACCACGCCGGCCACGATGCAGGCCGACTCAAGGCCGAGGAAGGCCCACAGGGTCAGCGACGAGGCCGACATGATCGCGTCCCAGTTGCTCTTGCCTGTCATGTTGAAACCGCTGGTGACATAATCCGGATGGAAGAAGAACCAGCCGAAAACGGCCATGCCGCACACCGGGATCAGCATGCCGAACGAAATCCCTTTCTGCAGTCTGCCGATGAAGCCGGCGCCAGGATAGTTGAGGAAGGTGAAGAACCAGATGGCGATGATGGCCGCCACACCGCCGGTCACCGGATCTTTCAGCGCCGGCCAGAAATAGGACATATAGCCAATGCCGGCCACGGCAATGGCGACGTTGCCGACCCAGAGCGACAACCAGTAGCACCAGGTTTCGGTAAAGGCGGCGTAGTCACCGAGACCGTCGCGCGCATACGCATACAGCCCGCCTTCTTTCGGGCAGAGAAAACCGAGTTTGGAAAAGGTAACGGCCAGTGCGAGCGAGCCGGCGGTAGAAACCAGCCAGCCGAAAATGCTGATCGATCCGACACTCGCCAGACTGGACGGCAAAAGGAAGATACCCGATCCCATCATGTTGAGCGTGACCAGCACGGTCAACGCCGACAGGCCCATCTTGTGAGACGAACTGGTAGTCATGTTTCGCTCCGTTGCATAAGGTCAGGACACCCGTACACGCAGCCATTCACCGCCCCCCGGCTTGCAGCCGGAGGGCGGACGGGATCAGAAGCGCAGCGACATGCAGCTGACGCCGCCGTCGATCTTGCGGAATTCCGATGTATCGACTTCGATCACCTCATAGCCGAGCGCCCTGACCTTGGCGAGCGTGGTCGGATAGCCGGCCGGCATGATCACGCGGCCATTCACCCAGATACTGTTGGCGGCATAGGCCTCTTCTTGCGGGATTTCGACAATGTTGTATTTCTGGAACTCGGGCTTGGTGACGAACTCTCCGGACGCAAGCAGGTTGTTGTTTTCCAGATAAGACAGACCCGTCTTCAGATGCAGCACCTTTTCCAGCCGCACCACCGAGCCGCTCATGCCATGCTTTTCCAGGATGGCGATCATCTGCCGTGCCCCTTCCGGATTGGTCCGGGCGGAATGACCGATATAGAAATGCTTGCCGACCATCATGATGTCGCCAGCCTCGACCGTGCCGGGCGCTTCGATGCTTTCCACCTTGTCGTAGAAACGGCGGATGGTGTCGGCGATCAACGCGGTTTCGCCGCGGCGCGATTCGGCACCGGTACGATTGAGGATTGCGCAATGCGGCGTGCACAGCACCGGGTCCTCGACGAATACCGAGTCCGGATAGGCTTCAGTCGGCGGCAGAATGGTCACATCGACATCACATTGCCGCAGGGCCTGGATGTAGTTGTTGTGCTGCTCGAGCGCCTTTTCATACACGGGCTTGCCAAGATTGGCGGACGTCAGACCATCGATCAGCGCACGGCAAGGGGTACGCACGATAATATGCTTGAACATGATATTTCCTCTCCGCAAAGAAACGACAAGGTTAAAAGACTGACCCTGTTCCTCTCGCAACTTCCATGCCTGAAATCGACGCGTCCCGGGCAGTAAAACAGCGTAAAACCGGCGGTTTTACTGCCTTTTATGCTTGACCAATTGTTTATTTCATCCTCATATAGTCGATATGCCGACGGCTGTCGAAAAACAGACAGACCGGCCAGCGGGACTTCTCATCATGATCGACGAAAAATCGACACACACAGCTGATACCGACCTCGCCTGGCTCGTCCGCTGCCTGAAAGACGGCCTGGACGATCTCGATCGCGCCGTCACCGTCATCGACCGTGACGGCCGCTTTGTTTACTACAACCGCGCCAGCGCGCGCATGGACGGCGTAGACCCGGCCCAGGTGCTCGGCAGGCCGATCCTGGAAGCGACCCCCTGGCTCAACGCCGACCAGAGCACCCTGCTGCGTTGCCTGCGCGACCGCAACGGCGTGCACGACAACTACCAGGCCTATCACGGTCCAGGCGGCCACAAGATGCACTACCTGCATAGCGCCCAACCGATTTTCGGCCGCGACGGCCGCCTGCTCGGCGCCATCGAGATCGGCCGCATCGTGCGCGACATGCCGCGCGATGTGGCGGCCAACCGCGCAGTCCCGCCGGAGATCCTCACGGCAGACGCAGGGATGGCCGAGCAGATCGCCCGTGTCGACACCTATGCCGGGACCGGCTTACCGATACTGATCTATGGCGAAACCGGCACCGGCAAGGAACTGTTCGCCCGCCGCGCCCACGCGATGAGCGGCCGCGCCGACCGCCCCATGCTCTGTCTCAACTGCGCGGCCATCCCGGACACGCTGCTCGAGAGCACATTGTTCGGCACCACCCGCGGCGCCTTCACCGGCGCGGAAAACCGCAAGGGACTGTTTGCGCTCGCCGACGGCGGCACGCTGTTTCTCGACGAGATCAATTCGATGCCCATGTCGTTGCAGAGCAAGCTGTTGCGCGTGCTGCAGGATGGCAGCTTCACTCCGCTCGGCAGCCAGCAGAGCCTGCAGGCTGATGTTCGCCTGGTCGCCGCGCTCAACCAGCCGCCGCGGGAAGCGTTACAGCACGGACGGCTGCGCGAGGATCTTTATTACCGGCTCAACGTCGGCTACATCGCCATTCCGCCGCTACGCGCACGCGCCGGCGACCTGCAGCTGCTCGCCCGGCATTTCATCGCCACCCATGCAGCCCGGCTCGGCTCAGGCGTCACCATGCTCGGCGAGGCTGCGGCAGGACAACTCGCCCGCCATAGCTGGCCGGGCAATGTACGTGAGCTGGAAAACGTGATGCAGCGCAGTGTCTTGCTGCACCGCGCAAACTGCGCCATCCTTGAGCGGGTAATCATGGAAGATGCCGACGGAACAGCAGCAGTAGCAGTACAGGGGCCGGGTCATTCACTCGATGCCGCACTGCGGCGCCAGGAATCCGCCTGGATCCGCCAGGCGCTCGACGCACATGGCGGCAACGTCAGCCAGGCCGCACAGACGCTCGGCGTGGCCCGTACTACGCTGATTTCGCGCATGCGGCGCTTGAACCTTTCCGCCGCCGGCATCATCTGAACAGGAATTGCGTCCTTCATGACAACAACCGGGTGACCATGCCTGCGAGATATGCGTCGCCAGACAACAGCAAGTGAGAAACCAGCGTGAACCCATTACTCAGCCGTCTGCAGCCCTATCCCTTCCAGCGCCTGCGCACGCTCCTCGCCGGCATCGAACCGCCGGCGGGCACGCCGCACATCAACCTGTCGATCGGCGAGCCGAAACATCCAACGCCGGAAGTACTGCGCCAGGCGCTCGTCGGCGCACTCGACGGGCTCGCCAGCTACCCGCCCACGCTGGGTTCGGCGGCGCTGCGCGAGGCCGGCGCGGCCTGGATGCAGCGCCGCTACGGGCTGATCATGGACCCGGCACGCGAGATCCTGCCGGTCAACGGCAGCCGCGAGGCGCTGTTCGCCTTCGTGCAGACGGTGATCGATCCGGGCACGACGGAAAAACCGGTGGTCATCTCGCCCAATCCGTTCTATCAGATCTATGAAGGGGCGGCATTGCTGGCCGGCGCCGAACCCTGGTACGTGAACTGTACGGAGGAGACCCGGTTCCAGCCTGACTGGGCCTCGGTACCCGAGGAGATCTGGGCGCGCACGCAACTGGTTTTCGTCTGCAGCCCCGGCAATCCGACCGGCGCAGTCATGTCGCTCGACGACTGGCGCCGGTTGTTCGAACTGTCCGACCGGCACGGCTTCATCATCGCGTCGGACGAATGCTATTCGGAAATCCATTTCGGCACGCCGCCGCTCGGCGGTCTCGAGGCGGCGCAGGCGCTCGGCCGCAATTTCGACCGCGTCGTGATGTTCACCAGCCTCTCCAAGCGTTCCAACGCCCCGGGGCTGCGCTCCGGCTTCGTCGCCGGCGATGCGGCGCTGCTCGAGCAGTTCCTGCTCTACCGCACCTACCACGGCAGTGCGATGAGCCCGACCGTGCAGGCGGCGAGCGTCGCCGCCTGGAACGACGAAGCCCATGTCGACGCCAACCGCGCCGCCTATCAAGCCAAGTTCGACGCCGTCGTGCCGCTGCTGGCCGACTGTCTCGGCGCCACGCGCCCCGACGCATCCTTCTACCTGTGGCTGGCCGCCCCCGGCGGCGACGGCGAGGCATTCGCCCGCCGCCTGTTCGCCGAAGCGCATGTCACCGTGCTACCCGGTGCCTTCCTCGCGCGCGACACGCCCACCGGCAATCCGGGCCGCGGCTACGTGCGGGTGGCGCTGGTCGCCACGGTAGAAGAATGCGTGGAAGCGGCCCGTCGTATCGCGTATTGTGTTAGCCAATACTGAGAAATCATCCATGAATCCATCCATCGCCTTACAAGGACATCACCACATGCATCCGATCCAGGCCCTGATCGAAGAGGCGTTCGAACGCCGCGCCGATATCACCCCCGACACCGTGAGCACGGAGCTCAAAGCAGCCATCGATCAAGTCGTCGAAGAACTCGATGCCGGTCGCCTGCGCGTGGCGGAGAAAGTCGGCGGCGAATGGGTCACCCACCAATGGGTCAAGATGGCCGTGCTGCTGTCGTTCCGCATCCGCGACAACGTGGTCAGCGACGACGGCGTCACCCGCTGCTACGACAAGGTACCGACCAAGTTCGCCGACTGGAGCGATGCGCATTTCCGCGCCGCCGGCTTCCGCGTCGTGCCGGGCGCCATGGCGCGCAAGGGTTCCTTCATCGCCCGCAACACGGTGCTGATGCCGTCGTACGTCAACATCGGCGCCTATGTCGACGAGGGCACGATGGTCGACACCTGGGCTACCGTCGGCTCCTGCGCCCAGATCGGCAAGAATGTGCACCTGTCAGGTGGCGTCGGCATCGGCGGTGTGCTCGAACCGCTGCAGGCCAACCCGACCATCATCGAGGACAACTGTTTCATCGGCGCGCGCTCGGAGGTGGTCGAAGGCGTAATCGTCGGGGAAGGTTCGGTCATTTCCATGGGGGTATACATCGGCCAGTCGACACGCATCTACGACCGCGAGACCGGCGAAATCCTCTATGGCCGCATTCCGCCCGGATCGGTCGTGGTGTCCGGCAACCTGCCGTCGAAGGATGGCAGCTACAGCCTGTACTGCGCAGTCATCGTGAAAAAGGTCGACGCCAAGACGCGTTCAAAGACCAGTATCAACGAACTGCTTCGTACGATCTGATACATGGATTGCCGGACGGGGGCATCCTCGTCCGGCAATATCGGAAAAGCGTCAGATAACAGTATGAAAGCTGGCCGGTCTGGTGCCCCATTTGGCTTGCGGGCAGTAAATCTATAAACTTGCCAACCATGTGCCTTCAGAACCTGTGCATCCCTTAATCAAGAAAAACGGGTTACCAGTGTCTTCCGAATTCTTCATCGAACTCAGAAACGTCACGTTTGCGTATGGCAAACGTCCGGTTCTTAAAAACATCAACCTGCGCATCCCGCGCGGCGAGCTGGTCGCGATCATGGGCGGCAGCGGCAGCGGCAAGACGACGCTCCTGCGGCTGATCTCCGGTCAGTACCGCCCGCAGGAGGGCGAGGTGCTGGTCGACGGCCGCGACGTGGCAAAAATGAGCCATGCCGAGTTGTTCGCCCATCGCCGGCGCATGGGCATGCTGTTCCAATTCGGCGCTTTGTTCACCGATCTGTCTGTTTTTGACAACGTGGCGTTCCCGCTGCGCGAACACACCCGGCTCTTGGACGGCATGGTGCGCGATCTGGTGCTGCTGAAACTCGACGCGGTCGGCCTGCGCGGCACCCAGGACCTGATGCCGGCCGAACTGTCCGGCGGCATGGCCCGCCGGGTTGCGCTGGCGCGCGCGATCGCGCTCGATCCTGCCCTGATGCTCTACGACGAGCCGTTCACCGGTCTCGACCCGATCTCGCTCGGCGTCATCGCGCTGCTGATCAAGAAACTCAACGACGCACTCGGCACCACCGCCGTGATGGTGACGCACGACGTACATAAATCGCTCGATATCGTCGACCGGGTTTATTTCGTCGCCAACGGCGAGATCATCGCCGAGGGCACGCCGGACGAAGTGCGTGCTGCGCCGTCGCCCTGGGTACATCAGTTCGTCTATGGCGAAGCCGACGGCCCGGTACACTATGCCTACCCGACCGCCACGTCGCTGCTCGACGACTTGGGCATGAAAGGAGACGCCCATGTCTGAACTGATTCTTGCCCCGTTGCGCAAACTCGGCCACATGACCATCAACGCCATCTGGCGGCTCGGCTATGCAAGCCGTTTCCTGATCGCGATCCTGATGTACTCCGGCCAGAGCCTGATGCGCTTCTCGCTGGTGATCCGCGAAGTCTATTTCGCCGGAGTGCTGTCGCTGATCATCATCATCGTGTCGGGGCTGTTCGTCGGCATGGTGCTCGGTCTGCAGGGTTACAATACGTTGGCGCGGTTCGGCTCGTCCGACGCACTCGGCGCACTCGTCGCGCTATCGCTGCTGCGGGAACTGGGACCGGTGCTTGCCGCGCTTCTGTTTGCCAGCCGCTCGGGTTCGGCCATGACGGCCGAGATCGGGCTGATGAAAACCACCGAGCAGCTGGATGCGATGAGCGTCATGGCGGTCAATCCGGTCGCACGCGTCGTCGCGCCACGCTTCTGGGCCGGCGTGATCTCCATGCCAATCCTGGCCGCCCTGTTCAATGTAATGGGCATTTTCGGCGGCTACCTGATCGGCGTCGTCATGATCGGCCTCGACAGCGGCACCTACTGGTCGCAGATGAACAACTCGGTCGACCTGCATTACGACGTGATCAACGGTCTGATCAAGAGCCTGGTCTTCGGCGTTGCCGTCACCCTGATTGCGGTATTCGAGGGCTACGACGCGACACCGACAGCAGCTGGCGTCTCGTCGGCCACCACGCGCACCGTGGTGACCTCGGCGCTCGTCATTCTGGCACTTGATTTCATCCTGACGGCCTTCATGTTCTAGGAAATAACCGAATGAAACGCACTACTATCGATTTGTGGGTCGGCATCTTCGTGGCCATCGGCATCGCCTGCGTCACCTTCCTGTCACTCAAGGTTGCCAATCTGACTGCGGACAGCTCGGGCTCGACTTATGTGTTGAGCGCCAACTTCGACAATATCGGCGGACTCAAGGTCAAGGCGCCGGTCAAGTCCTCCGGCGTGGTCGTCGGACGCGTCACGGGCATTTCGCTCGACACGCAGCGCTATGTCGCACACGTGACCATGACCCTCGACAGCCGTTACACGTTCAGCCGTGACACCAGTGCCGACATCCTGACCTCCGGGCTGCTCGGCGAGCAATATGTCGGCCTGACCGAAGGCGGCGATCCGGATACACTGAAAAACGGCGACAGCATCACCATCACGTCCTCGGCGCTGGTGCTCGAGCAGCTGATCAGCAAATTCATGTTGAGTTTCGGAGAAAAAGGCGACTCGCACAGCAGTCAGAACGCGAGTGCGGCCAAGTAAGAACACACACGACACATCCATAAATACTGAACAGAGAAAATCATGAAAAAACTGCTCTTTACTTTGCTCCCGATCCTCGCACTGGTCTGCGCAGCCCCCGCCCGCGCCGATACCGCATCGCCGGTCGACTTCGTGCGCGACACCTCCAAGCAGGTGCTCGACCTGATGAAAAAAGACGACGGCCACAACACCCGCAAGGTGCGTGACCAGATCGAAGCGATCGTACTGCCCAAGTTCGACTTCAAACGCATGACCGCTTACGCCGTCGGCAAGAACTGGCGGATCGCCACGCCCGATCAGCAAAGCCAGCTGACCGATCAATTCCAGAGCCTGCTGGTACGCGTCTACGCCTCGACCATGACCCGCTACAAGAATGCCGTCATCGATGTGAAGCCCAATGCAGTCATGAACAACAGCGGTTCGGAAGCCATCGTGCGTACCGCGGTCAGCCTGCCGTCGAACGGCAACCAGAAGCCGGTTTCGATCGACTACACCCTGTACAAGACCCAGCAAGGCTGGCGCGTCTATAACGTGAGCGTCGAAGGCGCAAGCATCGTCACCGCCTATCGCAACCAGTTCGACACCGAGATCCGCACCAACGGTGTCGACAGCTTGATCAAGTCGCTCAAGGACAAGAACGCCAAGCTGGCACAAGGCTCCTGATCCATGCAAAAAAAACTTGCCGGCCGGATCGACATGGATAGCAGTGGCGGACTGGCCAGGACACTGGGCAACAGCTTGCGCTCGGGGGAAACGCTTGAGCTCGATTTTTCCTCCGTCGAGGGCGTCGATTCGGCCGCGCTCGCACTTGTGCTCGAGCTGCGCCGCCAGGCTGAGGCGCAAGGCGCGGCACTGGCGCTGACCGGACCGACCGACGAGTTGCTCAGCCTTGCCCGCCTTTACGGCCTGGAATCCCTGTTCTCGTTTCACGGGAAAGACGCTGCGCCATGAACATGAAAGTTCTACGCCTTGCCGCCCTGTGCACGCTGTTGCTGGCAGGCGGCTGTGCGACCCATCCGAGCAACCCGCAGGATCCGCTCGAGCCGATGAACCGCAAAATCTATGCGTTCAACGACACACTGGATCGCGCCGTTGCCAAGCCCATCGCCAAAGGCTATCGGGCCGTAACCCCGCAGCCGGTGCGCACCGGGGTCAGTAATTTCTTCGATAACATCCTCGACGCCTACAGTTTCGTCAACGATGTATTGAGTGTGCAGCCGGTCAAGGCGATGAACGATTTGATGCGCGTTGCGATCAACAGTACTTTCGGTGTATTCGGCCTGGTCGACTTTGCCACACCGATGGGGCTGCAAAGCAACAAGACCTCGCTGGGCGACACCTTTGCCCGCTGGGGCTGGAAGGACAGCGACTATCTGGTGCTGCCGCTGCTGGGTCCTTCGACCATCCGCGACGGCATTGGCACCGTCACGACGGTCTACGTCTCGCCCGACCGTCGGTTGATTTACAAGAATCCGGCCACGGCCAACACCGCATGGGGGCTGGAACTGATCGACAAGCGCCAGCGGCTGCTGGAAGTCACCGATGCGCTCGACGAAGCGGCACTCGATCCATACAGCTATTCACGCGACGCCTATCTGCAACTGCGTGCCGCCCAGATTCACGGCGTGCGTGCCGATGCCTCCGCTCCGACCGACATTGCGCCGTCGAATGACGATATGGACATCGACCAGCTGGTTGCGCCCGATGCGGCGCCGAGTTCGGCACCAACAGCCGCCAAACCAGCAGCAGCCTCGCCTGCGCCCAAGCAGGCGGCATCGGCAGCACAATGAAGATTGCGGCAGAACGGGTTGCCGCCTCCGGCAACCCGTTCTTTTTTATGGGTATTCCACAGGGCAACTACTGACAGAAAATTCTGTTCAGACTATAATCCGTCCCTCTTTCTCCTTCTGGTAAATTCATGCCCAGCGCCATCTCCATTCAGTCGGTCAGCAAGCAGTTCGGCCCGCTGATGGCTCTCGATCAGGTCAGTTTCTCGGTGGAACCGGGCGAGTTCTTTGCGCTGCTAGGGCCAAACGGCGCCGGCAAGACAACCCTGATCTCGGCGCTGGCCGGTTTGACCCGCCCGAGCAGCGGCACGATCCACATCATGGGGCATGACGTCGTGCGCGACTTCCGCGCTGCGCGACGCGCGCTCGGTGTCGTGCCTCAGGAACTGGTTTTCGATCCGTTTTTCAGCGTACGCGAGACCTTGCGTTTTCAGTCCGGTTATTTCGGGCTATCGCGCAACGACGCGTGGATAGACGAGCTGCTGTTCAAACTTGGTCTGTCAGACAAGGCCGAGGCCAATATGCGCACACTATCCGGCGGCATGAAAAGGCGTGTCATGGTCGCTCAGGCTCTGGTGCACCGCCCGCCGGTCATCGTACTGGACGAACCGACCGCCGGGGTCGACGTCGAGTTGCGCCAGAGTCTGTGGAGTTTCGTCCGCGAGCTCAATGATGCGGGTCATACCATCGTGTTGACGACGCATTATCTGGAAGAGGCACAAGAGCTCTGCAGCCGTATCGCCATGCTGAAAAAAGGCCGGCTGATCGCGCTGGAAAACAAGGATAAACTGCTGGCGCACAGCGCGCGGCGTGAAATTGCACTCAAGCTGTCCGGCCCGTTGCCGGAAGTGCTGCGGCCATGGTTACGCAAGGCGGACGATGACCGCATCCTGTTGCAACTGCCGGACTTCACCGCACTCGAAACCGTGCTGGTCAGCTTGCGCGAAGCGCGTATCGAGATCCGTGAACTGAGTGTCATTGAGACCGATCTGGAAGATGTATTTGTCAAGATGATGAACGGGGGTCAGTGATGCAGGGATTTTTCACTCTGCTGAAGAAGGAACTGGTGCGTTTCTGGAAAGTTTCGTTCCAGACTGTGGCCGCACCGGTGTTGACTGCCCTGCTCTATCAGCTGATTTTCGCTCATGCGATGGCACACCATGTCGAGGCTTACCCGGGCCTGTCCTACAGCGTATTCCTGATCCCTGGACTCGCCATGATGTCGATGACCCAGAACGCTTTCGCCAACGGCTCGTCGAGCCTCATTCAGTCAAAGATCACCGGCAATATCGTTTTCCTGCTGCTGCCGCCGCTGACCGCCATTGACTTCTTTGCCGCCTACTTGCTGGCCGCCATCATTCGCGGACTCGCCGTCGGTGCCGGCGTCATCCTCGTCACCGCCGGTTTCGGTCTGCCGGTACCGGCCCACCCGATTTGGCTGCTGGTTTTCGCCGTACTGGGTTGCGGAGCATTGGGTGCGCTCGGCATCATCGCCGGCATCTGGGCGGAAAAGTTCGATCAGCTCGCCGCGTTCCAGAATTTCATCATCATGCCGCTGACCTTCTTGTCCGGCGTGTTTTATTCCATCAACAGCCTGCCGCCGTTCTGGAAGAGCGTCTCGCATTTCAACCCGGTGTTCTACATGATCGACGGCTTCCGCTACGGCTTTTTCGCCCAATCAGACAATAGCCCCTGGCTCGCCTTTGCCGTGGTGGGGGCTTGCTTCACGTTGATATCCGCGTTGTCTCTGTGGCTCATCAAAACGGGCTACAAGCTTCGCCACTAAGCTTGCACTTTCAGGAAATCCCATGGTTACCGCCGATCAGGTCAAACAATTCATCGCGTCCGGCCTCGACTGCACTTTTCTCGAAGTCGAGGGCGACGGCCAGCACTTTTACGCAACAGTCGTGTCTGCAGCCTTTGCGGGCAAAAGACTGGTAGACCGGCATCGCATGGTCAAGGAAGTCATCAAGACGCGCCTGCTCAATAACGAAATTCACGCACTCTCCATCGTCAAGGCGCAAACCCCAGACGAATGGTCCGGGCAACAAGGCTAATTCATCGATATGGAAAAACTACACATCCGCGGCAATGGGCCGCTCAATGGCGAAATCCGCGTTTCCGGCGCCAAGAATGCCGCCTTGCCGATTCTGTGCGCAGGTCTGCTGACAGCGGACACGCTCAAGCTGAGTAATGTACCGATGCTGCGTGACGTCTCGACCACGCAGAAACTGCTGCAGGTCATGGGCGCCCGCGTCATGACCGACAATGTGCACGAAGTCGAGATCACCAGTTCGGGCATCGACAACCTGGTTGCGCCCTACGACCTGGTCAAGACCATGCGCGCTTCCATCCTGGTACTCGGCCCGACCCTCGCCCGCTTCGGCGAAGCGACCGTATCGCTGCCTGGCGGCTGCGCCATCGGCAGCCGTCCGGTCGACCAACATATCAAGGGCCTGCTGGCAATGGGGGCTGACGTCGAGATCGACCATGGCTACGTCAAGGCACGTGCCAAGCGGCTGCGCGGCGCCACGATCGTCATGGACATGGTGACGGTCACCGGTACGGAAAACCTGCTGATGGCAGCGGTGCTCGCCGATGGCATCACCGTGCTGGAAAACGCCGCCCGCGAACCCGAAGTTTCCGACCTTGCGCTGTGCCTGAACAAGATGGGCGCTCGCATCACCGGCATCGGTACCGACCGCCTGGTCGTCGAAGGGGTCGAGACGCTGCACGGCGCGGAACATGCGATCATGCCTGACCGCATCGAAGCCGGCACCTTCCTGGTCGCAGCGGCCATGACCCGCGGCCACGTCGTGCTGCGCAATGCGGCGCCGGCCTCCATGGAAGCCGTGCTCGACAAACTGATCGAGACCGGGGCCATCATCGAGGCAGGCAGCGATTGGATCTCGCTGGACATGAAGCACCGCCCCAAGGCGGTCAATGTCCGCACCCTGCCGTATCCGGCCTTCCCCACTGACATGCAAGCCCAGTTGATGACGCTCAACAGCGTTGCTGAAGGCACCGGCATCGTCACCGAGACCATCTTCGAAAACCGCTTCATGCACGTACCGGAACTCAACCGGATGGGGGCGCGCATCGAAGTCGAGGGCAACACGGCCATCGTCAAGGGCGTGGAAAAGCTCTCCGGTGCGACCGTCATGGCCACCGACCTGCGCGCCTCGGCGAGCCTCGTAATCGCAGGCCTCGTCGCAGAAGGCGACACCTATGTGGACCGCATCTACCACCTGGATCGCGGCTACGAACATATCGAGAAGAAGCTGGGCGCGGTCGGCGCACAGATCGAGCGTATCGACGGCTGAACGGCCCGACACGCAGTCAACAGCCCCGGGATCGAACATTCGATCCCGGGGCTGTTTCATTTCTGCCAACAATCTCGCGACGGCAAGGCGCGGCTTAACTGCGAGTCAGTGAAGCGTGGATTGTGGCTGTTCGGCGGCTTTCTTCAAGAGTGCCTGCAGCAGCTCGACCGATATGAATTCACCGGTAGAAACCGCATGGCGCAGGCTCCAGGCCAGTTCTTCGAGCTGGCGGCGACTCAGCATGTCATCTTTCACAGGGATTCCCCACTCAATAAATTAGCCCAGTCTAATATTCTGAATCACCAAGCAACTTGTCGAAAGTCAACTGGCGGGGGCGACGTCCCCCCGTTTTCAGTAACAGGGGGCTTTAGAGTCCGAGGGTAATTTACCCGATTTTTCGGTGAGTGACTTGGCGTAAGCTGCCGGCGTCAAACCACCAAGGGCTTTCTTGGGCCTTTCATC
>Ga0326728_10008094_pt1 | contig 26421 bp, 23 predicted proteins | sample MB3enrmetagenome_FD_207602 | JGI IMG/M metagenome (GOLD analysis project Ga0326728, IMG submission 207602) | Lab enriched peat soil microbial communities from McLean, Ithaca, NY, United States - MB31MN | ecosystem: Environmental > Terrestrial > Soil > Wetlands > Peat | place: USA: New York... | reverse complement strand
CAAGACCGGCTTATGGAGTTAAACAGACGCAAAAAGCGCGCTGATTTCGTATAGATTTTCGATTTGAGGCAACGATACCATTTCGTATAGATTTTTGATGAGGCAATTCGAGCGCTTGACAATAATAATTCGTGGGCGTATAATACGTATACGAACTATTATGGCAAAACCACCGGAAAAATCATTTCTGCTCGACAATCTCCCCAGCGGGGAAGCGCTGCGCGGAGGCGGGTCTCTGCTTCTTGCCGGCGCCGGCGAGACGGAGATAGCGGCCATCGGCGCCTATAACGCCCTGATGGGAACCGCCAGCGCCCTGCTTGCCCATTCCGGCGCTTTCATGCTCAAACACGGTATAACGCAGGCGCGCAGCCGCATGCTTTTCAGGATACATGCGGCCGGCGATGACGGCATACATCCCAGCGAACTGGCCGACACGCTGGGCGTGGGGCGCGCCACCGTAACCAGCCTGCTCGACGGCATGGAGCGCGACGGGCTTGTCCGCCGCGAGTTTTCCGAGCGGGACCGCCGTTCCCTTACCGCGCATCTCACGCCGAAAGGCAAAAAACTGCTGAGTGGTATCGCCCCCAGGCGCCGCGGCTACATGGTGAACGTGATGGGCGCGCTCTCCGCGCGGGAATGCGCGCTGCTTCTGAAATTGAACGGGAAAATAGAAAAACGCCTTTCCGAAATGCATTGACCAGTTTGCCGACAGTCTTTTAATGCCGTTTCCTGCCCGGTTGCATGGCGTTCTGATTTGTCATGAATAAAAAAATTACGGAGATGCCGCAATGGCGGACTTCTCATCCCCCCTGGCTGGTGGCGTTTTCCGTCATGTTGGCCACCTTCATGTCGGTACTGAACACTTCGGTGGCGAACGTGTCGCTGTCGCATATCGCGGGCAGCCTGTCCGCCTCCACCGACGAGGCGACCTGGGTGCTGACCAGTTATATGGCCGCCCTGGCCATAGTGCTGGCGGCCACCGGCTGGCTGTGCACTTATTTCGGAAGGAAAAACTACCTGCTTTTTTCCGTGCTCCTTTTCACCGTCGCGTCCGCCGCCTGCGGCATGGCGCAGACGCTGCCGCAGCTGATACTGGCGCGCATAGCGCAGGGCATCGGCGGCGGCGGGCTGCAGCCGCTGGCGCAGGCCATCATGATGGAGAATTTCCCCCATGAAAAGCGCGGCGCCGCTATGGCGGCCTACGGTACCGGCATAGTAGTGGCGCCGATAATCGGCCCGATTTTCGGCGGCTGGATAACGGATAATTATTCCTGGCGCTGGGTCTTCTACATCAATGTGCCTATCGGAATCATAAGTTTTTTCCTGCAAAAGGTATTCGTGGAGGATCCTCCCTATCTGGTGCGCGACCGCAGCAAGTCCATAGATTACGCCGGGCTCGTGCTGATGATAATGGCCATCGCCACGCTGCAGGTGGTTCTGGACAAGGGGCAGGAACTGGACTGGTTCGCTTCGCACTGGATATGTTTGGGCGCGGCGGTTGTGCTGGCGGCCCTGCCGCTGTTCGTATGGCGGGAAGTTAATCTCCGGGAGCCGTTTATAAACCTGCGGCTGCTAAAGCATGTCAATCTCGCCGTCGGCACTCTGCTCGGCACGCTTATGAACTGCGTGCTTTATGCCACCACCAGCATGCTGCCGATGTTCATGCAGCGGCTGCTCAAATATCCGGCCATGCAAAGCGGAATGGCGATGATGCCGCGCGGCGTGGGTTCGCTGTGCGGGATGATAATTGCGGGGCGGCTGGTGAACAGGATGGATAAAAGGCTGCTTATAGCCATAGGGTTTATGTCGGTCGGGATAAGCTGCACCGTGTTCTCCCATTTGGATATGGACATAGCGCAGAGGAATATTTTCCTGCCGCAACTGCTAAACGGTCTCGGCTCCGGCCTTATTTTCGTGCCGATGACCGTGATGGCGATGTCCGCGCTTCGCCAGCACGAGCTCAATCAGGGCACTGGCATATTCAATTTCTGGCGCAACGTGGGCTCGAGCATCGGTATTTCAGTCATATTCGCCTATCAGACGCGCATGGCGCAGGTGCATCAGGTGAGTCTTGTTTCCAATATCACCAGTTATACTCCGGCCTTTAGGCAATGGGCGGGACATTTGGAGTCCTCGGGCGCCAGTCCCGCGCTTACTTATGCGCTGGCTTATGTGAAGGTTCAGCAGCAGGCTTCCATGCTGGCGTTTGTTGATTGTTTCCGCAATATGGCCCTGCTCAGTTTCTTTTGCGTGGGATTGGCGTTTCTTTTGCGCGTCAAGAAAAAACAGGTTGAGGATGTCGTGGTCGCGCCGCTGGACGGCGAAAGTTTCGAGGATATCTAAGAGCCTGTTTAAAATCTCCGTATTCTGCTGGCCGCTTTTCCGAACTGCTTTAAGGTAGCGGCATTTCTTCGTTACAATACTCAGTCACAAGCGCCGGTTGCCTATACGGCTAGGCAATCGTATTCTTTAATATCGAGGTCAGTCATGACTGACCGATTGGCTGCACTACCCGCCAATCGGTATTCCCTAATTCCGCGGTCAGCCATGGCTGACCGCTTTCCATCCCTGATACTTCGCGGTCTTCGGCTTACAAGCGCATATTGTAATGCGCGGGTGCCGCTACCTTTAGGCTGTTTAAGAAAGCGGCCAAGCGAGCATTGTAACGAGCGGGTGCCGCTACCTTTAGGCTGTTTAAGAAAGCGGCCAGGCCTAAGGGCCTGCGCGCCTCAGCCCACTACGTCTCAGGGCAAAATCGACGCTTTCGCGACGAAAGGAGATTTTAAACAGGCTCTGAGTTAAACGGTGCGGCGGATTTCAATGATGAGAAAATCAGTGGCGCAGGTGGCGCAGCCCGGTAAGCGCCATTGTCATGCCGTGCTCATCGCAGAATGCCGCGGACGCGGCATCGTCGGAGGCGCCGCCGGGCTGTATGATGCAGGCTATGCCTGCCTTTGCGGCTTCTTTTATGCAGTTTAAGGTCAGTGCGGTATCGCAGGCCAGCGCCAGCGGGCGCGCCGGGTCCATTATCGGATGCCGCTCTCGGGATTTGGCTATCGCGGCATGAAGGCTTTCGTGAACCGATGTTTGTCCCGAGGCTATCGCCGCCGTTCTTAATCCCTGCGCTATCACCGTCGCGCAGGAGGGCGAGTGTTTTGCCACGGCCATAGCGAAGAGCATGGAGGCTTCTTCTTCCGGCGAAGGTTTTTTTTGTGTCGGCACTTCCGGATGCGCGGGCTCCGCGCCGGAGTCTTTTTCCTGCACAAGCAGTCCGCCGGAAATGCTGCGCACATCGGTCTCGCCCGCCGCGCCAAGCGTGGACGGGATAAGCACAAGGCGGTTTTCCTTGCTGCTGCGCAGAATATCAAGCGCGGCGTTTTCAAAATCGGGGGCCGCGACAAGCTCGAAACGCTCGTCTGCCAGCAGTTGCGCGGCTTTTACGTCCGGCCTGCGGTTGAAAACAACCGTCGCGCCTTGCGCACCCTGACGGTTGGCGTCATACGCGAAGCGAAATGCCTCCGCCGTCGTCTGCGCGCAGGCCGCGCCGCAGATTATGCCGTGTTTCACTATAACGCAGGCGGTGTGCGCGGCGGCGCCTATCTCGCAGACGCACTCCCATGCCCGGTCCAGATCCACAAAATGGTTGTAGCGCAGCGGCTTGCCGTGTATGCCGCGCGACCGTGTTATGCCCCACGGGCGCGCCCCGGCGAGAGTATAAAGCGCGGCGCTCTGATGCGGGTTCTCGCCATAGGCGAGCTCGGAGGTTTTTTTTAGCGCAAGAACCATGTCGTCCGCCAGAATGTCCGCGCCGCGCTCGGCAAGGAACTGCGCGGCGCAGGCGTCGTAGTATGCGCAGTACATGAGCGCTTTTACCGCAAGCTGGCGGCGGCGTTTGAGCGGCACCTCCCCCATATCCTTAAGCGCGGAAAGCGTCATCGCATAGTCGGAAAAATCGCAGAGTACCGCCGTGTCGTTCCACGCGCGCGCCGCCACGCGCAGTAATGCTGTGTTCCATACGTCCAGATACTGCGGCAGCTCTTCGGCGCTGAAACCTTCCTGCGCGGTTATTTCTGAAATCGGGTGCAGGTTGCAGACCACAAGGTCCGGCCTTGGCATATCCAGTTTTTCTATTTCGCGCGCGCCTTCGGGAGTTTGCGCGTCCAGTTCAAGGACGTTTATAATCTGGGCGATGGAGTATTCCACGCCGCTTTCGTTTATTTCAAGCTCGGCCTGAGAAAGTATTTTTGCCGTGGAGCCGCCGGCATAAAGCTCGTAACCGGCGGCCTTAAGCCCGTAAGCCAGCTCGGCTATGCCTTTTTTGCCCCAGACGCTTAAGTATGCGCGTTTCATTGTATGAGTTTAATAAACTCTTCCTCGGTCAGTATTTTTACGCCGAGTGTCTGCGCTTTTTTAAGTTTTGACCCCGCTTCCGCGCCCGCTACCACGTAGGAGGTTTTCGCCGACACGCTGCCGGAATCCTTGCCGCCGAGTTCGCGCACCTTCTGCTGCGCCTGCTGGCGCGTCATGTGCGCCAGTTCGCCGGTAAACACGAATGTCCTGCCTTCAAAACGCGCGCCCTGCGCCGGTTTGAAATCCGGCTCGGTGAAATTAAGCCCGGCCTTTTCAAGACGGTCCAGCATCTCCCGGACCTTTTCGTCCCGGAAAAAATCGCAGACCGAACGCGCTATGACCGGCCCCACTTCCGGTATCGCTTCAAGAGTTTCAAACGCCGCTTCCCGCAAGGCGGCCATGGTTTTAAAATGACGGGCCAGCAAAAGCGCCAGCTTCTCCCCGACATGGCGCGGTCCCAGCGCGAAAATAAGCCGGGACAGCGGCTGGGAGCGGCTTTTATCTATCGCGGAAAGCAGATTGTCCGCTTTTTTATCTTTTATGGAAAGACCGCGTTTCGTCTCTTCCGCGGTTTCCGGTTCGGCGAACAGCGCGCCGTCCTTGGGAGGTTTGGGTTTGTCCGGCGTGATAATCTGTTCTTTTTTGAGCGAATAAATGTCGGCGGCGTTGCGTACCAGTTTTTGTCCCAGCAGGAAATCCACAATTGCGTCGCCAAGGCCGGTTATATCCATCGCGTCGCGCGCGGCGAAATGCAAAATTTTTTCGCGCACCTGCGCCGGGCAGGACGGATTTATGCAGCGCAGCGCCACTTCGCCTTCCTCGCGATGCAGAATGCCGCAGCAGGAGGGGCATTTGTCCGGCTGCACGATGTCCGTTTCCGAACCGTTGCGCTTGTCCGCAATCACTTTGACGACTTTGGGTATTACTTCGCCTGCGCGTTCGATTATCACGCGGTCGCCTTTTTTTACGCCCAGGCGGTTTATCTCGTCGAAATTGTGCAGCGTCGCGCTGGATATGATGACTCCCGCGCAGGCCACAGGCTCCAGCACGGCTACTGGCGTTACCGCTCCGGTGCGCCCGACCTGGAAAAGTACATCCTTGAGGATTGTAACGGCCTGCTGCGCCGGGTATTTGAACGCTATCGCCCAGCGAGGGCTGCGCGCGGTAAATCCCAGCACGCGCTGCTTTTGCAGACTGTCCACCTTCACAACAAGCCCGTCGATGTCATAGGAAAGCGTATTGCGCCCCGTCTCAAGTTCCCGGTAGAAATTTATCACTTCGTCGATGGTCGCGCAGCGGCGACGGGTTTTGGAGACCATGAACCCCCATTTTTCGCATTGCGCAAGATACTCCCAGTGGGAGAGCGGCTCCGGCATTTCCCGTATGCGTCCGTAGGAATGCACAAAAAATTTCAGGCGGCGTTTTGCCGTTATCTGCGGGTCTTTCTGGCGCAATGAACCGGCGGCGGCGTTGCGCGGATTGGCAAAAGGATCCTCGCCTTCTTTAAGCTGCTCTTTGTTTAGCCGGTCGAAATCCGGGCGGTCCATAAAAACCTCGCCGCGTATCTCCACAAGCGCAGGCGCCTGGCCGTCCAGCTTCAACGGTATGGAGCGGATGGCGCGCGCATTGGCCGTAACATCCTCGCCGGTAGCTCCGTCGCCGCGCGTGGCGGCGGTTTTTAATATGCCGTTTTCATACAGCAGGGAGCAGGAAAGGCCGTCTATCTTTGCTTCTACCACAAGCGGCGGCTCCTCGCCGGAGAGCCCTTTTTTTACGCGCTCGTGCCAGAGGCGTATTTCCTCCGGGGAATAGGAGTTGTCCAGCGACAGCATCGGCACTTCGTGCGGTACCGGCGCGAAATCGCGCGACGGTTCTCCGCCCACGCGCTGCGTGGGGGAGTCGGGTGTTATAAATTGCGGGTTTTCTTCTTCAAGTTTGCGCAGGCGCGCAAACAGATTGTCGTAATCCGTGTCGGAGATTTCGGGATTGTCCAGGACGTAATAAAGGCGGTCGTGCCTGCGCAGTTCCTCGCGCAGTTTTATGATTTCCTGTTCAGGCTTCATCCGTTTTGTCGCCTGCGGGACTGCCGGAACCGTCCCGGGCCTGGCGTGCGCGGTCGAGTATGCCGTTTACGAAAGCGCCGGAATTGTCGGTGGAATAGCGTTTCGCCAGTTCTATCGCTTCGTCGATGACGGCCAGCGGAGGGGTGCCGGGGACTTTTTCCAGTTCGTAGACCGCCATGCGCAGTATCGCGCGGTCCACTGCCGGCATGCGCGAAAGACGCCAGTTCGTCGCCAGTTTTTCTATAATGGAGTCTATTTCCGGAAGTATAGCTATGGCCCCCAGCGCCAGCTGGCGGCCGAAATCCACGGTTTCCTCGTCCAGCATGGACGCGGAATCGGCCAGGGCGAGTTCCAGTTCCTCGTCCTTTAGGCCGCAGTCGGCCAGGTATAAGGCTTTAAGACAGTATTCTCTTGCCAGACGTCGGTTGCCCATAAGCGTTTTAAAAAGAGCTGCGATACATATATCAAGAATAGTAAAGTTATACTATTTTACAAAAATATAGGCCCCCGCGTCCCCGCGAGAGCCGGAAAAGACCGGTATCCGTCGTATTTTACTCCAGATAATTGTTTTCCTCGCAGGCGATTTCCCATGAGCGCAACAGGTAACTTTCAAAGCCGCTTTTTACGAACGGATCTTCTTCCGCTATGCCTATGGCGTCTTCCATGGAAGAGGCGTGCACCACTACCATGCCGCCCCCTGCGTTCTTGAAGGGCCCGCACAGCACCAACTGCTCCCGCGAATGCAGTTTTTTCAGATAGGCTATATGCGCTTTTACCAGTTCCGGCGAACATTTGTCCGGGTTTTTGGGCTCCATGATATAAACGAAAACAAAAAGCGGGTCGTTAAGCGGTTTCATCGTTTCCTCCTGACGGATATCGGTTGAAGTGCGGACAAGCCGAAACGCTCCGCGTACTGGGAAGTGACTCCGGGACAGTATGCGTCCCATTTGCATTCGCGGCAGACCGGGGATTTTGCCCTTGAATTGCCCGCCGCATGGGTTTCCGCATAAATTATATTGCCTGTCGAGTAAGCGGACGGACGTTCCCCCGCCAGCGATTGTTCGTCGGTGAAAAGGCAGAGCGGGGGCATGCACGGGCTGCCGGACATCGGCATTATTTCTATCCCGTTAAGTTTGCAGCAGTCCTGCGCTTTGCGCAGGAAGGGGCGCATTTTCCCGAAATCCTCCATGAAATCCGGCGCTACAGTGCAGCCGCGCTGGTTGAGCTGGCTCAGCGACAGCGCGAATTTGCCATTCTTCCCTGCCAGTTTAGACAGGAATGCGATATGGCGCTCAAGGCTGCGATAGTTGTACTTGTTGAGCACTATCATGACGAGGATCTTTAACTTGCGGGTTGCCGGCTCCCGCACAAGATTTTCAAATCCGAGACTGGCGCGGGCGAGCTGGCCTTTCGTGCCGGTTATGCGGTCATATGCTTTTTCCGTGTGCGCATGAAAAGAGAACACTATTACGTTCGCTCCCGCGTCCAGCGTGTTCTTGAGGAATTTTTCGTCGGCGAAATTGACGCCGTTCGTTTGTATCTCCAGCTCTTCCATGCCGGAGGAATTTAGTTTTTTCAGCAGTTTCAGAAAATCCGGATGGGTCGTGGGTTCACCGCCCGAGATGCATATCCTGCGGCAGCCTATATCCGCCAGGGCGGCGGCCTGCCGCAATATTTCCTTTGTGGACGGCGCCTGCCAGTCGCGCCCTACCGCGCAGAACGGACAGTTCTGGTTGCAACTTTCGGTTATGTTTATGCGCTGCTGCATCGCACGTTCGGTTCCGCCCACGCCGGGGTTGCGATGGAAAATTTGCAGCGAAAGCCCGAGCTTTTCAACCCCGCCCTCGCCGGCTTTTTTTTCATAGGAGGAAAGGTATTTCAAAATGGTTTTCTGCGACTTGGCGAAGACTGGTTCCATGCCGGGGGGAAGCTCGCGGCAACGTATTGTGAAAAAAGCGGTTGCGGAATCGGCAGGGCAGCGTTCCCTGGATGCTGGCATAACGGCGATTTGCAGCGCGCGACCGGTATCCTGCTCTTTTATCGCGCATAGCGCGTTGGCGTTTTGTTCCCGGGGTATGGTGACGGAAAATACGCTCCCGCGCGCGAGTGTTTTCCTTAACGCGGTTTCCAGACCGGAAATGAATTTCTCGGCAAGCAAAACGGCCTGCGGTTTCGGATATGCCATATACAGTCCAGAGTCTAGCACTTTGCCGTTATGGGCTCAATAGCGGATTGGGTCTTGTGCCGTACGCGCCATGGTGTATAATACGGTTATGAGGAGCGCAACTTCAAACATGATTCACGGGAGGAAAATTTCCGCCCCGGAGTTTTTTTGCGCCGATACGGCTATTTTCGGGAAAGCGATATTTTTAGTTGCAAGGGAAGTAAATCCAACGAAGGGGGATGAATGACACAGCAATTGTTCCAGGACAGGAAGGAAGCGACAAGTCAGCTGCTGCGGATGATGGCCGCAAAGGACGTAAAGCTGCGCTCCCCGCTGGTCATAGGCATAGCAAAGGGCGGCGCGGCCGTGGCTTATTATATAGCCAAGAGCCTGCAGTGCCATATGGAGGTGCTTGTCTGCGGCAAGCTGTCTTCGCCCAATAATCCGGAATTCGGTTTCGGCGCGGTTACTTTCGGCAGGACCGCCGCCATAGATCACACGCTGGCCGGCCAGCTGGCGCTCAGCGACGAGGAAACGACGCAGGCCATAACCGCCACATACGACGAGGTGCAGCGGCTCTCGTCGCTGTACCGCAAGGACATGCCGTTCCCTGCCATCGCAGGGCACGACGTAGTGCTGGCCGATGACGGTCTTACGACCGGGTACACGATGCTGGCCGCAGTGCGCTGGATAAAGACGCAAAATCCCGCCAGCGTAACCGTGGCCGTCCCGGTGGCAAGCGAGAAGGCGCTAAAGCTGGTAAGGCACGAGGCCGACCATGCGTTCGCCGCGCAGGTGGCGATGGAAAGGTTCGACCTCGGCGACTTTTACCGCGAGATAAAACCGATGACGGACGAGGACGTGCTCCGTTATATAGAACGCAGCCGCTTCAACACGAACTAGGAGTTGTTTTTTTAAGGCAAAGCCCCCGCGAAAGCGGGGGCTTTTTTGTTGCGCCGAATGCCGGATTTTTTTGTACACTTTCAGCAATGGGATACACCGACAAACTGAGAATACAGCTTGAGGACTGCGCGGACGCGGGCATAATAACGCGCGAGCAGGCCGGAAAGATAATAGAGCGGATAACCGAAAACTCGGCCACTGCGCGCATAAAAGGCACCACATGGATGGCGCTTATAGCGGGGCTTTGTTTCGCGCTGGGCATTTCCCTTATAATCGCGCATAACTGGGACACGATACCGGCGCTTTGCAAGGTGCTGAGTTTCGCGGCGCTTTTTGCCGCTGTGGGCGAGGCGGCGCTTTATTTCCGAGACAGAAAACCGCTGGTTGCGACATCGCTTTCCTTCCTGTGGTTTGTCATGCCCGCCATTGGCATAGGGCTTTTCGCTCAGGTTTTCCAGCTTTCCGGCGATCCGATAAAACCATATTTCCTGTGGGCGGCGCTTTCGTTCCCGCTGGCATATTCCCGGGAGAAAAAGCTTGCCTTGTTTGAAGGCATACTTATTTCCTATGTGCTGATTGCCGGCAGTTATTTCACCGGCGGGATGCTGGATATTTCTGGATATCATGACCCGTTTTTGTTTGGCAGACATGCGCTGCCCGCCGTGTCGCATCCTTATGCCTGGCCCGGCTGCTTTGCATTGATAACTTTAGGGGCTTGGCTGACTTTTACCAAACTGACGGAGCGTCAAACGCTTATGGGCGGGGTATTGCTTGCCTGGATAGTCTTGCTGCCCCATAATGCGACCGTTTTCGGCGGGGCCAGCGATGCCTGGCTTTTAACGCTGGGGATTTGTGCTGCCGCGCTGCTATGTATAAATATAGACGCTCAATATGGGTCGGAGCGCCGCAGCAAAGTTCCTTTCATAATATGGCTGGCCTGTCTTTATGTATTGAGCTTTTTCTATAAGGAAGCCAGACACAGCGTTGTGCATGAAATTACAAAGAGCGGGGTTCTTTTGTCCGGGGCGCTGTATGCTCTGGCCGCTGTAACTACCGTTGTGCGCAGGACGGCAATTTTCGGCGGGGATGAAACTGCGGACAAAGCAGCCCGCTGGCTTTTGATAATTTTCACGGCAGTTCCGTGTATGGCGATGCTCGGCTGGGAAACTTCCGCCGCCGTTCTGGCGAATATCGGACTGCTGCTTTGCTCGCTGGGGCTTATGTGGAGCGGGACAGTCAACGGCAAGGCGCGCCAGATAAATGCCGGTGTTGCTGTGCTTACGCTGCTTTTGGTAACCCGTTTTCTGGATTATTTCGGCTCCATGCTGACAAGCGGGGCGGCTTTCCTCGGCGCGGGCGCGGTGTTTTCGCTGTTTGCCTATCTGCTCAACAAAGGACGCAAAACCTTGCTTGAAAACGCGGCGCAGGGAGGCGGAAAATGAAACTGCGCATATTGCTTTACTCACAGGTGGCGTGTTTCCTCGCATGGGGAATATATTTATTGCTTGCGCAGTCCGGCGGCAGGATAATCTGGCTGGATACAAAACCGGTAGATCCGCGCGACCTGTTTAGCGGGCATTATGTGCAGCTTTCCTATCCCGCGCAGGATCTGGGCAAGATGAATTGCACTTTCCCTGACGGGGAGTTTTTTGTCAAATTCGTCCCCGCCGGCAATGCCGTGCATACGGCGCAGGGCGATGTCAGGCTTTCCGAACCGCAGTCCTGCGCCATGAATAAAGATTCGGACGGCGTATGGGGCCGGGCGCGCGCATGGAGCATTCTGCCTGTGGATTACGGAATAGGCAGGTTCTATCTCAGCGAAACAAGCCCGCTGCTGAGTGCCAGAAGCGGCAACGTGGTGGCAAAAATTTCCGTAGCGCCCAACGGCGACATGCGGATAATAGATTTGGTCCCGAAGAAATAGACTCCATTACACACAAATAATACAGTTCCGGCCCGGGCATTTGCTATAAAATCCATATGGCAAAAAACTTGAGCAGGGTGTTTTGTTTTATTGCTTCACTGGCATTCGCGGCGGGGGCGTATGCGCAAGGTCCCGGATACCATGTGATCGACAGGATAAAGCTCGGCGGCGAAGGCGGCTGGGATTATCTTAATGTGGACGGCGCGGCGCGCAGATTGTACGTTTCGCGCGGCACGCATGTGATGGTCGTGGATATAGACAGCGATACGCTTGTAGGCGATATCCCCGACACTCCCGGAGTGCACGGCATAGCGCTCGCGCCTGAACTTGGGCGCGGTTTCACCAGCAACGGCAAGGCGGGCACGTCCACGATATTCGACCTGAAAACCCTGTCCAAAATCGCCGATGTCAAAACCGGCGATAACCCGGACTGCATCATCTACGACCCGGCCTCCAAAAACGTGTTCACCTTCAACGGGCGCAGCGGGGATGCGACGGCTTTCGAGGCGCTTACCGGCAGCGTCACCGCCACCATACCGCTCGGCGGCAAGCCTGAATACGCGGTAAGCGACGGCGCGGGCAAGGTATATGCCAATCTCGAGGATAAAAACGAGGTGGTGGAGATAGACACCGCAAAGCTTGCGGTGACAAAACATTTCCCCATAGCCCCCTGCGACGGTCCCTCCGGCATAGCAATGGACACAGCAAAACACATCGTTTTTTCCGGCTGCCACAACAAGATGATGACGGCGCTGGATGTCAGCTCCGGCGCCGTAATAGCGACGATACCGATAGGCAAAGGCGTGGACGCCAATGCTTTCGACCCTGTCACCGGCTACGCTTTAAGCTCCAACGGCGAAGGCAATATAACCGTCGCAAAGCAGAACGACAAGGGCGGTTTCGACGTGATTGAGACCGTGGAGACACAGCCCAGCGCGCGCACCATGGCGCTGGACAAAACCACGCACAAAATCTATCTGTCTGCTGCGCAATACGGCCCGATGCCGGAGCCTAAGCCCGGAGAAAAGCACCAGCATCCTCCGATGGTGAAGGATTCTTTTGTGATACTGGTGGTAGGTAAGTAGAACTTCAAACAGCATTGTCGCACATAAAAAGCGGCGGTTCATGCGAACCGTCGCTTTTTTTATTGTAAGTATTTTTATTCTACTATTTGGCGTACTTCTGGGGATTTGCCTTGAACTGCTCTATGCAGGCCGGGCAGCAGAAATAGTAAACCTTGCCTTTGTATTTTACGGCGGTCGTGGTGGAGTCTACCGTAACGGCATCGCCGGTGACAGGGCAGACGGTTTTTGTCCCGTATTCGCTTTCAGGCACCTTGTAATCCTCGGCTTTTGCGATTGCAGCGTCCGCCTTTGCGGTTTTTTTTGCGCCTGTTTTTTTTGCGGTTTTGACCTTTTTTGCTGTTTTTGCGGCCGGTTTTATCGACGCTGACGCCGCGGCGGTGGAAACCTCCACCGGCTGTGCAGCCTGCTGTGCGTAGGTTGTCGCTGCCAATGCCAGTGCGGCAGCCAGAATGATGCTCTTTTTCATCTCTCCTCCTTCATGGTTTTAAGTTTCAAAAGATAATAGACCGGCGGGTAGACCAGCAGTTCCAGCGCAAAACTGGTGAGCAGTCCGCCTATCATCGGCGCGGCGATGCGCTTCATCATGTCCGCGCCGGAGCCCAGGGACCACATTATCGGCACAAGTCCCATGAACGCGGCGCACACCGTCATCAGCTTGGGGCGCAGGCGGCGCACCGCGCCGTGCATTATCGCTTCGCGCAAATCGGTGGAGCCGTTCATTCTGCCTTGCCGCGCGTAATCGGTGCAGCTCATGTCCATGAACATCAGCATGAACACTCCGGTTTCCGCGTCCAGTCCCATAAGCGCTATCATGCCCACCCAGACGGCTATGGAGATGTTGTATCCGAGCATCCATAAAAACCATACCGCGCCGACCAGCGAAAACGGCACCGCAAGCATCACGATAAGCGCTTTCGCCGCCGAAGATGTGTTCATGTAAAGCAGCGCGAAAATTATAAATAACGTAAGCGGCAGCACGATTTTAAGCCGCTCGCGCACGCGCAGCATGTTTTCGTACTGGCCGCTCCACTCCAGCGCATAGCCGGGCGGCAGGCTTACGGCGCGCGCTACGGCGGTCTTGGCATCATTTACATAACCGCCCACGTCGCGCCCCGCGATGTCGGCGTAAACGTAACCGGCGATGCGTCCGTTTTCATCGCGTATCATCCCGGGGCCTTTGCGCAGCGAAATGTCGGCCACCTGCGCAAGCGGCACCTGCGCTCCGCTTTGGGACTGTATAAGCACGCGGCCAAGCGCGTCGGCGTCGTTCCTGAAATCGCGCGCGTAACGCACCGCTATGCCGTAACGCTCCCGGCCTTCTATGGCGGCGGACACCGGCTCTCCGCCTATGGCCGACGCCACCACTTCCTCCGCCTCGCGCACCGATATGCCGTAACGCGCCAGCGCCTCGCGCCGGAAATCAAAATCCATAAAATAGCCGCCCGCCGCGCGCTCCGCATATGCGCTGCGCGTGCCGGGCACGGTTTTAAGCGCGGCTTCCACGTCCGCGCCCAGTTTCTCTATTTGCGCGGGATCGGAACCGTATATTTTTATTCCCACCGGCGTGCGCATGCCGGTGGAGAGCATGTCCATCCTCGCTTTTATCGGCATGGTCCACGCGTTGGTCACGCCGGGGAACTGCATTTTTGCGTCCATCTCCGCCGTCAGTTCGTCCGGCGAAATGCGGTCCGGCCATATATGGCGCAGCGGTTTTTGCGGCAGCTCCGGCATTGCGCTGTACCAGCGTTTTTTTTGCGGCCATTCATCCTGAGGTTTCAGCTCCACCACGGTTTCCATCATCGAGAGCGGCGCGGGGTCGGTTGCGGTATCCGCTCTGCCGGCCTTGCCGAAAACGCGCTCCACCTCCGGGAAGCTTTTGAGTACCGCATCCTGCCGCTCCAGCAAATCCTGCGCCTGCGCGACCGAGATGCCCGGCAGCGTGGTCGGCATGTAAAGAACAGTCCCTTCATTTAGCGGCGGCATATATTCCGAGCCCAGATGCAGATAAACCGGAACGGTAAGCGCAACCAGCAACACCGCTCCGGAAATGACTTTCCACGGGTTGGCAAGCGTCCACGCACATACCGGCCCGTAGATTTTAAAAAGCCGGCGGCTTATGGGATGTTTCTCCTCCGGATAATATTTGCCGACTAAAACGGCGTTCATAAACGAACAGAGCAATTTCGGCTTGAAGCTGAACTCCTCCACGCGCGTAAACATCATGCGCAGCGCCGGGTCCAGCGATATGGCAAGCAGCGCGGCCGCCGCCATGGCGAGCGTTTTGGTGTATGCCAGCGGGCGGAACAGCCTGCCTTCCTGATCGACCAGCGTAAACACCGGCAAAAATGCCGCCGCTATCACCAGCAGCGAGAAAAACACCGACGGGCCTACTTCCTGCAAGGCGCGCAGCCGCACCGCATGGAAGTCTTCTTTCCTGTCGCCGTGCCGCCATTCCTCCAGCTTCTTGTAAGCGTTTTCCACTTCTACTATCGCGCCGTCCACCAGCACGCCGATTGAAATCGCTATGCCGGAAAGCGACATTATATTTGCTGTCAGTCCCGTGAAGTAAAATAAAATGAACGAGATGAACACCGCCGCCGGTATCGTAACTATAGGCACTATCGCCGACGGTATATGCCACAGGAATACCAGTATTACGAGGCTTACAATAAGCATTTCCTCGGACAACTGGCTTTTGAGCGTTTCCAGCGCGCGCAGGATCAGTCCTGAGCGGTCGTATACCGGCACTATTTCAACGCCGGGCGGCAGCGTGGGTTTCAGCTCTGCTATCCTTGCCTTGACGCGGTTTATAACGTTGAGCGCGTTCTCTCCCTGCCGCGCGACTATTATGCCGCCGACCGTGTCTCCGTTGCCGTCCAGATCGGCCACGCCGCGCCGCTGCGCCGGCCCCGTCTCTACGGTGCTGAGCTGACGTATCAACACGGGCGTGCCGTTCTGTGTGCTTGTCACCGCGATATTTTCTATATCCTGCACGGATTTTGCGTAGCCGTGCCCGCGCACCATGTATTCCGCGCCGGACATCTCCACCACTCCGCCGCCGGAATCGCCGTTGCCGTCACGCACGGCGTCCAGCACTTTTAGCAGCGGGATTTTATAGGCGGCCAGCGCATCGGGGTTTATGTTTATCTGATATTGTTTTTGAAAGCCGCCCACGGACGCCACTTCGGCCACGCCGGGCACCGACTGGAGGTAATAGCGCAGATACCAGTCCTGATAGCTGCGCAACTGCGCAAGGCTGTTGCGTCCGGTTTTGTCCACCAGCGCGTACTGGTATATCCAGCCGAGTCCGGTGGCGTCCGGACCGAGTTCGGGTTTCACCCCTTGCGGCAGTTGCGGCAGTATTTTGCTGAGATATTCCAGCGTGCGCGCGCGCGCCCAGTAGATGTCGGTGCCGTCCTTGAAAATCAGGTATACGTACGAATATCCGAAGTCCGAAAATCCGCGCACCGCTTTCACTCCCGGCAGGCCGAGCAGCGAGGAGACTATCGGATACGTCACCTGGTCTTCCACAGTGTCCGGCGAACGGTCCCATTTGGAGTAAATTATCACCTGCGTGTCGGACAAATCGGGCAGCGCGTCCAGCGGCATGTTTTTGACGCACCAGTACGCCGCCGCAAGCAGGAAGGCTGTAGCGGCCAGCACGGCGTATCTGCGTTTAGCGCAGAACTCTATTATTCTGGCTATCATAAGTTCTTCAACTGCGATTCGGAATCCAGCAGGAAATTGGCCGAGGTTACTACTTTTTCTCCTGCGCGCAGGCCGGACAATATCTGCGCATATTTGTCGGAGGAATACCCGGTCGTCACCTGCCGGGGTTCGAAGGAACCGTCCCCCTTGTCGATAAAAACCGTCTTGCCGTTTCCGGTGTCGAGCACCGCGTCGCGCGGCACGCACAGCGCCGTGCCGATGCTTGCGCTTATCGTCACGTCCGCCAGCATTTCCGGTTTCAGGAGTCTCTGCGGGTCGCGAACTTCTATGCGCACCTTGAGCGTATGCGTGTCCGGCGCGATTATCGTGTCTACTGCGCGCACCGTTCCTTCAAAGGTCCTGCCGGGATATGCATAGGCCTGCACGCCTGCCGGTTGTCCTGGCTTCACAAGCCCTATCTGGTACTCGTATATCTCGGCGTAAATCCACACCGGTCCGGTTTGCTGGTTTACCAGCAATCCGGTCTGCGATGCGGTGGAGACCGCAAGCTCGGCTATCTGTTCCGGCGGCAGGCCCAGTTGTTTAAGTTTAAGCGCGGCGGACTGCATAAGCTCGTTTGACTGGTCGCGCAGTTCCGGCCAGTTCTCGCCGGAATTTTTTTGCGCGGCGGCGGCCGCCTGCTGATAATCCACTATCGCATGGTAAAGGTCCGGATCGTAGGCGACGCGCCCGGGACTGCGCACGCGCTGCGCCAAAGTGCGCCATTGCGCCGCTTCGGACTTTATCCCTATAAGCTGCCTGCGCTCCGGAGAAAGTTTTATCGCCGCCTGAGCCGGAGAGGATGTTTTGTTCTCCATCGGTACGAGCTTCATGCCGCAAATGGGGCAGTTGCCGGGCTTGTCGGAGATATATGAGGGATGCATCGGGCAATGATAACGCACGGCTGCGGCTGCGGCCTTTGGCTGCTCCGCATGTCTGCTGCATCCGTAAGACAGCGCTATGACGGGCATAACCACCGCAATAACCATAATGATCCTGAATATTTTCATAACCCGCCCCCGCCGGATATACGTTCCAGTTCCGCCGTGCTCGCCGCGTATTGCGCAAGATAATCGTAATACTCCATACGGAAATCTTTCAGCGCGCGCTGCGCATCCAGCAGGTCCATAAAGCTTGCGCCGCCGGATTTATAGTCCGTTTCCGAGGCTTCCAGCGATTGCTGCGCCTGCGGTATTATGTTGCCGCTGTAAAGTTCAAGCAGTCCGCCGAGCGCAGCGGCTTTGGCAAAAGCCTCCCGCATGGCATAGAGTTCGTTATCGGCGGCGCTTTCCAAATCAAGGCCGGCGGCTTTTTTGACTGTCCGCGCCTGCTCCAGTTGTGAGCGTTGTTTTGAATACCACAGCGGCAGCGCCAGCCCGAACATGAAATCATGCGTGCCGTCCATTACTGCATCGTCCGAACTGCGCTTGCGATATCCCAGCATTATGTCCGGATAGTACTGCGCCCTGGCAAGTTCCACGCCATTGCTGCTGCGTTGCACCGCTGAACGCATGCCCAGCACCTGCGGGTTTTCCAGCGTGCCGGAATAATAACATGTCGCGCTTGCGGCCAGCGCAGGGGGAACATAATCCTGCGCGACATTCAAATCGTTCTGTGCCGCGCGGCCCGTAAGAGTATTTAATTTCGCCGATGCGTTGCCAAGCTCCTGCTCGGCTATGATGCGCAGGGCGAGTGTTTTGGCAAGCTCGGTCTGCGCTTTTAAAACATCCGTGCGTGTCGCGTGATTTACGGAGTATTTGGCCTCGGCTATCGCGGTGATGCGCTTTAGCGTGTCGATATTTTCCGCAATAAGCCCAAGAACTTTGCTTTTGCAAAACAGCGCGGCGTAGGCGGTTTTCACCCCGGCTGAAACGCGCAGCACCGCGGCGCGGTAATCCTGCCGCGCGTATTCAATGTCCGCGTCGGCGTTTTTCGCCTGCCAGTAAAGCGTTGAAGGAAACGGTATGTTCTGGGTTATAAGCAGGTTCTTTTCCTGCGCGCCGCCGTGTCCGCCGTCGTACATGCTTTCGTAGGTGAGCATTGGCTTGTCGGGCAGATAGCTTTGCGGACGCGCGCTTTCGGCGGCCTGCACGCGTTTTGCGGCGGCGAGTATCTCGGGATTGTCGCGCCTTGCGGTTTCCAGCGCCTGTCGCAGCGTATAAACCTCTCCGGCGGCGGGCATGCCCGCCGCCAGCGCCGCAAAAGCTAAAAAGGCGGTCCGCAAAATGTTCTTCATATTATTTAACCGGTTGCAGCATGACTCCCATGCCGTGAAAATGGTGGAAAGCCAGTACGCATATAACGGCAAGGTATATTATCCCGGCGGCAATGGCGCACCAGGAGGCTATGCGTCCTCCGCGTGAAAGCGCCGGATCCTGCAGCGCCCAAGTCGAGAAGATGACTGCGAGCCCGGCTTTTTCTATGCCGAAAAAATGTATCCATGACATAAGTCCCAGAATCAGCGCGGCAAAAGCCATTTTATTTCCCATTGTTATTCTCCATAATCATCTTCTTCATTTTGCAGTCCTTGCACATGCAGATATGCGGTCTGCCGGCGCGTGTAAGGCAGTCGCACATGTAATGCTCGCAGCCGTAGCAGAATTTCGCCAGCGCCACCGGGTTCATTATGCTGTCCGGCGAGGCAAGCTGCGTCGCGGCTTTTTTTGCAATCTCCCCGCGCATTTCCGGCGGCAGCGAAGCGGCGAAAACCGCGGCGTTGGCCATTATAAATATGAGCATCGCTGCGGTAGCGCCGAGCGGCAGCCATAGCAGGCGCTGCGGTTTGGCGGTTTGCGCGCGCACGGCGTTGAACACCCGGCTTTCAAAAAAGGGGGAAGGTTCCATGGTGTCAAGCGCGCGCAGCGCGGCGTCGGTATTTTTTAGTGCGGCAAGTTCTTCGCGGCAGTGCTGGCAGGTTGCAAGATGGGTCTCAATCGCACTTTCTTCATCGGGGCGGAGCTCTCCGTCCAGCAGCATGGAAAGGCGCTTTTTTATTTCGTTGCAGGTATCCATACCCTGTTTAACGCAAAAGCGCGCAAAAACTTGCGGATTATTTGAGGATTAATTCGGAAAGGCCGGTTCTGAGGTTCTGTCTCGCGCGGAAAAGCAGCGATTCCACGGCGGGCACCGTGACGCCCAGGATTTCCGCTATTTCGGAATACGGGCGGTCCTCATAGACTTTCAACAGCAGCGCCATGCGTTGCTGTTCTGGAAGTGCGGACAGCGCTTTTTGCACGCGCGCTCCGGTCTCGGCGCGGTCCAAAATTTCCAGCGGGGTGGTCGCGGCATTGTCCGGGAAATCAATTTCCCTCGCTTCCCCTGTTTCATCCCTGTGAAAAAGGCCGGATAGAAAAGGCCGCGCTTTGGTCCTGCGCTTTGCGTCTAGTGCGGTATGCGCGGCTATCGAATAGAGCAGCGTGGTAAATTTGGCCTCCGGACGGAATGAGGCCGCGTTTTTATAAAGCTTTAAAAATGTCTCCTGCGACAGGTCTTCCGCCGCCGAGCGTTCGCCGGTGAACCGGTAAAGGAAGCCCACAAGCCGTACTGAATATTTGTGTACCAGATGTTCAAACGCAGTTCCGTCACCCCTGGCCGCGGCTGACAGAAGCGCGAAATCATCGTTATCCGGGAACTCTGCATTCGGACTCATAGCATAAGCTTACAAAAAAATCCCGGCGAAAGAGCCGGGATATATCGGAGGGAATTTATGTTGCAGTTATTTTTTTGATGACAGATATCCCATCAGCCGGTAAATCAATTTTGCCGCGGCAAACTCGCTGATGCTGGAATGTTTCTGCGGGCTTACCTCAACCACGTCCACCGCGACTATTTTCTTTTTCATGCATACCGCGCGCAGGATATCCAGCGTCTCATACCAGCCAAGGCCGCCCGGCTGCGGCGTGCCGGTTCCCGGCATTACCGACGGGTCTAAACCGTCCACGTCCAGCGACAGATAAACCTTGCCGCCAAGTTCGCCCAGTATTTTTTTTGCGAGTTTCGCGCTGTCGCGGTGTTCATGCGCGAAAAAAGTTTGAACGTTGCCGGAATTAGTGCGGCTCATTTCTTCCGGCGCCACGCTGCGTATGCCGAACTGCACTATTTTGCATTCCAGCGAAGCCGGATACATAGCGCAGGCATGGCTGCGCTTTGAACCTTCATAGCTTTCGCGCAAATCGGCATGGGCGTCGAAATGCAGTATGTTCATCCCGGGATTTTGTTCCAGAAAGGGTTTATAAAGCGCCTGCGTTATCGAATGTTCTCCGCCGATGAAAAATGGCAGCGGGCCTTTTTGCGCAAAACCGCGCGCAACATCCTCGATGCGTTTAAAAACAGTTTCCACCGGTCCTTTGCAGTTCACCGCAGGGGCGGTGTAAATTCCCCGCTTCCACGTTTCGGCGCGCAATTCCTCGTCCCAAAGCTCCAGCTGCGCCGATGCCGCAAGCACGGCTTCGGGGCCGTTTGCCGTGCCGTGGCCGTAGGAGGTGCTTTTTTCGTACGGCACCGGTATCACGGCAAAACGCGCGCCCCGCGCGGTATTCGCGCAGGGCGGTTCTAAAAACAGCGTATGTTTTGCGGGCACGGCGCTCAGGATACGAACACCGCGGCGGCCACCACCGTGGTCCACACGCCTTTGGTGCAGATGGCGGACTGGTTTATGTTTATGCTTTTAACTATTTTGCCGCTCATCTTCCAGGTTTCTTCCTTCTGGCTCCACGTGGAGTTCACATCGAACTGGACTCCCTGCGTGGTTGCAAGCATCATGGCGGCCAGGTCTTCGGCGTAGTCGCCGGACTGTTCGTCCGTCTCGCCGAAGCTGTGATGTTCGGAAATGTAGCCGTGCATGGTGTGGTCGGCCGGTATCGCAAGCCCCACGGAGGCGGAAATAAGGCGGTGATTTTCGTCGCTTGAGTTGCGGCTTATCACTATATGCACTATCTGCCCGCTTCTGAGCCTGCCCAGTCCCTTGGTCAACGGGATTATTTTGCAGCCCGGCGGGAATATGCTGGAAACGGGTACCAGATTGAAGCGCGCAATCTGCGCGTCGCGGAGTGCTTCCTCGAAACTGGCCAGCTTTTCGCGGTGCCTTCCGATGCCTTTCGTCAGAAAAAGTTCCTTGGGAACCAAAGGGTCTGTCATATTGGTAATAATTTATAACAAATTTCAGCCGCATGCAATGAAGAATTTATGACGGCATGCCGCGGACCGTGTGCGGGCGGGGACAAATTGATAAAATCGGAGTTGGCTCATGCCGCAAATTAAGTTGGCAGGGAAGGAAAAACGTATGCCGATAAAAGCCGAAATAGTGCCGGATTTAAAGCAGAACCGCATTTTTACGTTTACCGACGGACGCTGTGCCTATTTCATGGGCGCGACATCTTCGTTCAACCCCGCCGGGCATTTCGGCTGGAATATAGCCGAGCGGCATATGCTTTTCGACTGGAGGATTTCGGTCGATTCAAAACCGCTGGACCGCGCGCAGGCGAAAAGTTTCATGTTCACCCCGCACGCGCTGCGCCGCGATTTCGGCGATGGGATATGGGAAACGGTTTTTATCGCCGACGGCGAAAACATACTGCTCTCGCGGCTGGGCGGGGATTTTTTGCAGGCGGTTTTTGAAGTGCATACCGCGCTTAACGTGGAGCGGCTGGTTTGCGGCGGCGAGGAGCGCAGGCTTTTTGTCGGCGGGAAAATACTGGGGCTTAAAGTTTTCAGGCTGCCGGAAGGCGCGCTTTTCGCGGCGGCGGCAGGCGATACGCCAGGTGATGTCGATAAACTGCTGGCAAGGGCTTTTGAAAAATACTCCGACCTGTATGCGGAGCGGGAAAGACGGCTGCAAAACATTCGCGGCTCGGGCGAACTTGAAAGCGGCGAAGCGGTTGTGGACGAAGCGCTTTTGTGGTCGCGCGTTTCTCTCGATTCGCTGATAATGCGCGGCGAAACAACCGGTATCTGGGCGGGACTGCCGTGGTTCAATAATTTCTGGGGGCGCGATACTTTTATAACGCTGCCCGGCGCGGCGCTGGTGAACGGCGATTTTACGACGGCAAGGGCTATATTGCTGGATTTCTCTCGCTTTCAGTTCCGGGACCCTTCCTCGCCGATTTACGGACGCATACCGAACATCATCACCGGCGGCAAACCGTATTATAATACCGCGGACGGCACATGGTGGTTCGTGCTTGCCGCGCTGAAATATCTCAACTATTCCGGAGATATGGAATTTTGCCGCGAGGTTTTCCCTGCCGTGGAGCTGGCCATAGAGGGCGCGCTGGCTAAATGCGCCGACGGCAACTTTTTTATAACTCACGGCGACGCGGAAACATGGATGGACGCGGTCGGCAACTCCATCCCCTGGAGTCCGCGCGGCGACCGTGCGGTGGATATTCAGGCGCTTTGGCACAGCGCGCTTTTGTGCGGCGAAAAGATGGCGCTGCTGCTGGGCGAGGAGAACAAGGCGCGCCGCTGGCGGCTGCTGGCGGGGGAAGCGGCAAAGAATTTCTCAAGGCACTTTATTTGCGAAGACGGCCTGCTCTGCGACCATTTAAATTCCGACGGCAGCCGGGACGCGCAGTTGCGTCCCAACCAGATTTTCGCGGTTTCCTGCGGCGCGGGCATGGAACTGGAGCCTTTTTTGCGCGCGGATGTCGCGGCGCGCGTAGCTCGCGGCGTGACGGAGGAGCTGGTGCTGGAACAGGGCGTAATGTCGCTCTCCCCGAAGGATAAAAACTTCCATCCGTATCACGATTATCCGGCCTATCCGCACAATGACGCCGCCTATCACAACGGAATAATATGGACATGGCTGGCCGGGCCGGTCATAGAGGCGCTTTGCCTTAACGGGCAGCAGGACCTGGCGTGGCGTTTATTTTCCGAGGAGGCGCGCCAGATAATGCAGGACGGCTGTCTGGGCGGATTTTCGGAGCTGCGCGAGGCGTGCCCGCGCCCGGGAGCGAAAGCCGCCATACCCTCCGGCACGGTGAATCAGGCGTGGAATCTGGCGGAATTCCAGCGCAACTTCATTGAAAATTTCATCGGCTGGCATCCTTTCGCCACCGGGCGGCGCGCGGTGCTTTCCCCGGCGCTGCCGCGGGCGCTGCAAAGCGCGGACGCCTTTTTGCCTTTCGCGGACGGCGGGTTGCGTTTCTCGGCGCAACGCTCCGGAGGGGAAATAACCATAAAGCTTTCGCTCGAGAATTTATCACGGGAAATAAAGATAGCCTGTCCGGATGCGGGGCAGGTGATCACGCTTTCGCCCTCATGGCGCAACGCGGAATTCAGGATAATGGCGGGCGTCACAAAAAAACCGTGGCATTTCGCGGACGCGTCTTTCTGCTAAAATATTACTTGTGAATAACGTCTCAAAAATAAAAAAGCTGACTGCGGCATTATTTTGCGGCCTTCTTTGCGCCTGCGCGCAGAAAAACGAGGGAACTGCTTCGCAGGCCGACAGTGTTATGGAAGAGCCCATGTACGGCAGGGCGATAGGCGCCAAGCCCGACGCCGCAGTGCCAAAACCGCCCAAAGGTTCCGACGCCGTTACCTTGCTGCGTAACGGCTGGCAGGAATTTTATGCGCAAAATCCGGTGGCGGCGATGAAACTTTTCAACGAGGCCTGGGCGCTCCAACCCGACAGCGACGAGGTTTATTACGCCTTCGGTTTCATACTTTCAGTGCGCGGGAATCTGGACGGGGCGATGGATTTTTACAAAGAGGCTCTCAACCTTAATCCCAGTCACACCATGTCGCTGGTGAATCTCGGCAGATGCTATAAGGAAAAAGCTTATGCCGTATATCTCAACAAACATCTCGAAAAGGCTGACGACGAGGTGAAAAAGGCGCTGGCCCCGGCTTTTGATTATTACAAAAAAGCCGAGGCCAGCGGCGACGCGCAAAGTCCGGCGCGGCTTACCACGCGGGAAAGCGATATGAGCTATCTCTATTATCAGTGGGCGATAGCGCTTGAGCTGGAAGGCGAGTATGCTCAGTCCTGGGACATGATAAAAAAATCGCGCAAATACGGCGGCGAGCGTATTATCGAAACGGATTTCATATCCGAGCTTTCAAAACACATGCAGGAACCGGTAAGTTATTAAGGAGAACCTATGCCAGAAAATAAAATACTGATAAAAAATGCGTTGCGCATAGCGGTGATGGACGACGCCGGCACGGAAATTTCGGGCGGCGATATTCTGGTTGAGGGCGCGGTCATAAAAAAAATGGGCAAAAATCTGCGCGCTCCCGGCGCTAAAGTCATCGACGCTTCCGGTTGTGTGGTCATCCCCGGTCTTATAAACACCCATCATCACCTTTACCAGACGCTCACGCGCAATCTGCCCGCGGTGCAGGACAGCAAGCTTTTCGACTGGCTGGTCTATCTCTATAAAATATGGCGGCACATAGATCAGGAAGCGGTGTACGCCAGCGCGCAGACCGGGCTTGGCGAAATGCTGCTTACCGGCTGCACGACATCCAGCGACCACCTTTATCTTTTCCCCGGCGGCAAAAGCGCAAACCTTATCGATACGGAGATAGAAGCCGCCGCCGAGCTGGGCGTGCGTTTCCAGCCTTGCCGCGGCTCGATGTCGCGCGGCGAAAGCAAGGGCGGACTGCCGCCGGACGATGTGGTGCAGACGGAAGAAGAGATAATGAAGGACTGCGAGCGGCTGGTGAACAAATACCACGACCGCAAGCCGCTTGCGATGACGCGCATATCGCTGGCGCCGTGCTCGCCGTTTTCGGTCACCACCGAACTTTTGAAAATCACCGCCGACATGGCCGAAAAGTGGGATGTGCGCATGCATACCCATCTGGCCGAAACTTTCGACGAGAACGACTTCTGCCACAAAATGCTCAAAATGCGCCCGCTGGCCTATATGGAATCCGTCGGCTGGCTGGAGGGCGGCAGAAGCTGGTTTGCCCACTGCGTGCATCTAAACGACGCCGAGGCCGCGCTGATGGGGAAAACGCATACCGGAGTGGCGCACTGTCCGTCGTCCAATCTGCGCCTCGGTTCCGGCATAGCGCCGGTGCGCACGTATCTCAATTGCAAAGTGCCCGTCAGTATCGCCGTGGACGGATCCGCTTCCAACGACTGTAACGACATGATGGCCGAAACGCGCAACGCGATGCTTGTCGCGCGCGTCAAAAACGGCGTAGAGGCCATGCCCGCGCGCGACGCGCTGTGCATGGCAACGCGCGGCGGCGCCGCCGTTCTGGGCCGCGACGACATAGGTTCGCTTGATCCCGGCAAGGCCGCCGATATCGCGATATTCTCCGTGGACGGGATAGACTTCGCCGGTTCGCTGAGCGATCCTGTGGCAGCGCTGCTTTTCTGCGGCAGCGGACACCGCGCTAAACACGTTTTTGTAAACGGGAAACAGGTGGTCAAAAACGGCAGGCTGGCGCGCGTCAGCGAGGAGAAAATAGCGGCGCGTCACAACAAGGCCGCGGCGAAACTCTACAAAAAGGCCGGTGTAACGCGCTGAAGTATAAATTTAGTGAATAAAAAGCCGCCTCCTGTGGGCGGCTTTTTTACGTCATCCCTGCGTTTCTATGGCCAGCTTTTCGACGTAAATTATTTTGCAGCCGCGCCCGCCGCGCGAATCGGCTCCGGTTCCGGTATTCCATTCCCAGCCGCCGGGTTTGGTGACTTTCACAAGTTTGCCTTCTATATCCACAATGTCGCCGACGCCAACCGAGTCCAGCGAGGCGCGCACTTGCGCATTGGCCGGGATGATGTGCATGTTGCCGCAATGCGCGCCTATTTCCGCCGGCGGCAGCGGTTGCTCGCCGTGCCATGAAAACTCGTACCATCTCCCGAACTGGCTGAAAGACAGTTTGTCCAGCACGCTTTGCTCCGACAGCTTGCCCCAGCCCAGCACCAGGTCGTAAGGCGAGACGCCGCTTGCCTCGTCAAAGAGATAATGGTGTTTGTGCAGCAGCCTTGCGCGCGCATGGTAGACGGCCTGCCCGGTAAGCGTAAATCCGTCCTTTGTCCATGACGGCCCGTTCTGGAGCAGCGAAACTTCCGGCTCGGCGTTTATCATGATTCCGGGATGCCAGCGTTTGTCCGGCTTGTACATGAAAGCCAGATATAAAACGGCCATAGCTGCCAGTGCAATCAGGAATTTCATATGAATAGAATATAACAAAATAGACCGGCAGAGGCGTACGCGTTGCCTCAAGTAAAAATCTATCTGAAATAAGAATCGTTGCCTCACGAGA
>Ga0326728_10008093_pt1 | contig 26426 bp, 23 predicted proteins | sample MB3enrmetagenome_FD_207602 | JGI IMG/M metagenome (GOLD analysis project Ga0326728, IMG submission 207602) | Lab enriched peat soil microbial communities from McLean, Ithaca, NY, United States - MB31MN | ecosystem: Environmental > Terrestrial > Soil > Wetlands > Peat | place: USA: New York... | reverse complement strand
TCGACCCCGCCCTGGAAATGGATGGAACCGCCCGCGGCCTCGCGGCCGGCGAGCTGGCGCAGGTAATGCCGATACCACGGGTCACCGCCGCCGACAATCCACAGGAACGCGCCCGGGTGCTTAGCCAGGACTTGGCGCCAGGACCCGACGATGACATGAGCGCCCTTCTTCGGCACAAGACGGCCCAGGCACAGCACAACCTGCTTGTCCGCGGGCAGCCCCCATTTGGCCCGCAAGGCGAGCTTCTCATCCGCGCTGGCCGGCCGGAAGCGCGCCGTATCGATTCCATTGGGGATGACCGCCACCAGCGGCTCATAGCAGCCGAGGCGGTCTTGGTCCGAGCGATAGGAGGCGCGGGTCAGGGTGCAGATGACATCGAAACAGGCCAGGCGGTAGAGCTGCCGCGCGCGCTGCTCCGCGCCAAAGTACGAGAGCCCGTGCTGGCTGAAGATGAGGCGGCAGGGCCAATGGACCATCGGGCGCAAGAGCGGCCCGATTTTATAGTCATCATAGCACACGATGAGCCGCGGCTTCAGCCGGGGGAGCGTCCGCTCGATCAGCCATAGCCAGGTGAGGCGGTCGGGATCGCCCACGCCGTGGAATAGCCCCGCCCGCAGCCGTGCCGGCAGCCAGGAGGCCAGCCGTCTCCAACCGGGAAGGTCTCTTGCGCCGGCAAGCAGCACGCAGCGGCGTTTCGCCCAGGCCTCGGGGACCGGACCATCCCAGTAGCTTACGACCGCCTGCTCAAAGCCCGACAGCCGTTCCAACTGTACGCCGACCAGGCGATTGTAAGACCCCGGCGCAAACGGCGGGCTGAAGCTGAGATGAAGGACGTCAACCATGATCTGCCGAATCGATCAGCCACGGGCACCCGAGGCGGGGCTGGCCCTGGGAGTCGCGGCCAGGGAGCCCGCACGCCTGCGGCACCGCTCGCGCAGACGGCGTCCCAGGAAGTCCGCGAGCCGCACTCGAATCGGGTAGGGCACCAGGGCGGTCCAGTGCCGGCGCATCGGCCTGAGTGCCATCGGCTGTGTATCGGCGGGCGGCGGCGCCCTGCGCAAGGCGGCAAGTTCCTGGGCCATCCACGGCTCCAGGCGGTTGCCCAGGTGCTGCACGCAGGCCCGGTCCGTCATCAGTCTCCAGTATCCCAGCCGGTCCGGCGGGAGGTCCAGCCAGTTGGTCTCCGAATCGCCGCAGATCGCCTGCATGGCCGGCCCGGCCGGCGCCGCCTGGATCACCGGGCGCCTGAGACTGCACACGAAGTGGCCTCCCCCAATGCCGGCGCTGACTCCCTCCCGCCGGAGCACAAACTGCCCGAGGCGTTCGACACCCTGGAACCGCTCGGGATGCCCAATGCTCCGGGCGAAAGCGGCCACGTCGGAGGGATTAGCGATAGCCTCGAAGCGAATCGTCCGCCCTGCCATCCCGGCCAATATGGCCGCCGAAGTGAAGCCCATTTCGCTGCCCGGCACACAGAAAGGGGAGACAAACCCGCACTCCGGAAACACCGCAAACAGGTTTTCGATGGCCGAATCCCACCCGCGCCGGAACAGCACGTCGCAGTCCGCAAAGGTCACGATGGGCTCGAAGCACCCCCGGGCGGCGCCCATGATGGCATCCACCTTGCCCCGGTTCCGGGCATGAAGGGTGAGCTGGTCGATCCACCCGGCCTCCATTTCGCCCTGCAGCACCGCCCGGGCCGCCTGGCAGCACCCATTGGCCGCGATGGTCACGGCCGTGGCCGGCTTCCGGGTGAGCCGCAGGGACTCGAGGCACAGCCGCAGGACCTCAATCGCCTCCGCGAAATAGCCTTCCGTGTTGGGAATAAAGACCGGCATAATGAGCCGGTGAAGCCCGTAGCCGCCGAGGGCCGGGTTCGCTTTGAGTGGATGATCGCCGATTCGCATCCCGTGATCAGCCTCCGCAGACTCGGAACATCAGCGCGCTCGTCCGGCGCGCGACCTCAGCCCACGTCCGCTCACGCCTGGCGTACCCCAGGCCGGCCTGGCCGATGCGACTCCTGCTGGCCGGGTCGCGCCACAAGTCCCGGAGGGCGCCGGCCAAGGCGGCCGGCTCGCCCGGCGGCACGCAAACCAGCGCTCCTTGCTCGTGCAGCCGCGCCGTGGGACTGCCCGGGTAATCGGTCGCCACGGTACACAATCCGCTGCCCAGGTACTCAGGCAGCCTCATCGAGGCAAACACGCTGCGCTGCTTAAGCTCATCCGGCTTCCAGGCCATGCATCCCACATCCAGCCGGCCAAAGAAGTCCGCGAGCTGGGGATGAGGCACAGGCAGGGTCAGCTCCAGACCATGCTCGGGCAGGCCGGCCCGAGCGGCGGCGGCCCGGAAACCCTCCCAGCTTCCGGCCTTTGCCGTCAGCAGGAGCCGCAGCGGCAAGCCCGCCTCGCACCCGAGGGCCGCGCCGCGCAAGATCGTCTCGAAATCTTCGTAGTCCTGGGCGCTCGTCAGGGCCCCGACCCGCAGCAAACCATCCCTGACGGCCGGTCCGCTCGGCCGGGGATGGATGGCGCGCTCGTCAAAGCCGTTGAGCGCGAGGACCACGTTCTCCGGAGGAAGGTGGAAGAAATCGATGGCCCGCAGCCGATCCGCCTCCTCGGCGGCCACAATCCCTTGGGCCCCGGCGCCCTGCTCATAGCGTAATCGCCTTTGGCGGGCGCTGGATGCGTCTTGCCGCAAGTAGGCGTCCAGGCCGGGAAGCCAGGCGTTCATCTCGCACACTCGCGGGACCCTGAAGGCCTTCGCCAGCCTGGCCGGCGGCAGCCACTCCCAGCCCATCCAGTGAAAACGGTGGTAAAAACAATCCGGACGGAAGCCCAGGAAGTGAACGAACAATCGCAGCACCTGGAAGCGTTCCCCAAGCCGGCAGCGCTTGATTTGGTAAGGAATAGGGGGCATCGCCGCCAACCGGAACCGTCCCTCCACCCGGCGATAGGGCCGATGAGTGACGAGCAGGACCGTGTGGCCCAAGCCCCCGAGGGCATCGGCAACGGAAAGCATGTGGGTCATCGGCCCGCTCTCCCTCGTGGTGCAGATCGGATAGTAATACAGAATCCTCATGGCTCCTTCAGGGCGCCTGGTTCCTTGCAACCCTGGGCCGTGGGGCACGCACCGTCGGGGACTGACCTCGAGGATTCCCGAGCGCCATCGGCGGAGCCTTGCAGGATGTTCCTGGTCCGGCTTTGCCACCAGAGGGCCGCCTCTTTTAGCGAACAACCCCAGGCGCCGCGCCGCCGGCTCTCTTGCAACAGCTCCCGATAAACCGTGAAGCCGCGCTCGGTGCTAAGGTGAGCCGGGTGGAAGAGCAATCCGAGGCAGCCACCGACCTCCTGCACCCGTTCGAGCAGGGCGATCGCCGAGGAGACGGCCTGGTCCACCGTCGGCCCTGCGCGCAGCAAGGGGCCGTCCTGGATGTGCAACGCCACCTGCCACAGCGGCAGAAGGCAACCTCGGGACCAGTCCCACAGGCGATACGGAAAGCTCGTGCCGGCCCGGAAACCGATGGTGTCGTTAAAGCCCTGTGTGCCATCCGCCAGCAGGCCCGCCTCCGCTTGTATCCTCGGCGTGCGGGCCGGGTCATACTGCAGATAGTGCTGCCGCGTCGTGAACACCGGCCGGCCGATTCTGGCGGCCACCTCCTCTTTCTGGCGAGCCAGCACCCCGGGTTCCGTCGCGGACGCGATGCTGCCGTGCACGCCAACGTCCCAGCCACGGGCGGCGATCTCGAGCATCATCGCGCCCACGGTACTCGTATGTCCTTCGAAATGCACCCGGTCGTTGAAGCCGTAGTTGCAGTCATACGGATGCCAGGGATGCACGGTTTCCGCGAAGAAAAAGAGCGACGATTTGAAGCCGCAATCCGCCTCGAGCTTGAGCCACTCGCCGACGTTTCCATAGCGGTCCGGCTGCCGACCGAGGCGCCGTTGGCCCCAGTGGTCAACGGCGCGCCTGGCCGTTTTCCAACCATGCCTGCTTTGCTCTCGGAGACCCATGCCGTTCCGTCGCATCCGTCTGAGCTGGCGCCAACTGGCCCGAAGCGAGAAAGACGCAACCTGGTCCATGTCGTGACTAAGGCACACGGCAAAAGGGCGGTTATCGGGCCAAGCGGTTCGGGGCGGAGCCGGGACGACGGGCAGGCGAGGCCGCAGCTTCATGATGAACTGATCGAGATGCGGCACCGGCAGACGCTCGAGGCCTCCGGCCTCCAGGTCCTCGACCTTCCAGACGATTCGCTCGCCCGGGCGGCGCACCTTGGCGAGCTCCTCGGCCCGGCTGAGCTGTCGGAAGATCATCGCCCGCTCCCCGGCGCTCAGCACCCCCTCGACGTCCAGCGGGTGGCCCAGGATGCCGGAAACGAACTCCTCGACGAGTTGCCTCGCCTCCCGAGTCTCGCCCTCAGCGCTCAAAGAAAGCCCGGATTTGCTCCGCCACATAACCGATCATCGCCTCCGTCATCTCCGGGTAGATCGGGAGGGAGAGGATGCGCGATTGGTTCGCATAAGCGACCGGGAAATCAGCGGGCGCGTGCTGGAAACGGGCGTAGGCCCGGAGGAAGGGCAGGGCGACGGGGTAATGGAGCGCGGTCGCCACGCCCCGCTCTTGCAGCCATTGCCTGAGGGCGTCCCGCTTCTCGGTGCGAATGACGTACAGGTGGTACACATGCTCGCGGCGGGGAGCCACCTTCGGCGTGACCACGTCGCCCACGCCGGCCAGCAGGCGATCATAGGCGGCGGCCGCGCGTTGGCGCTCGCGCGTCCACCGGCGCAGGTGCTCGAGCTTTACGGCCAGAATCGCCGCCTGCAAACCGTCGAGGCGGCTGTTGATTCCCTCGATTTCATGTTGCCCCTTCTGGGTGCCCCCGTGCCGGGCGAACATGGCCATCTGGCGGGCCAGGGCCGCATCCGCCGTGACGATACACCCGGCGTCGCCGTAGGCGCCCAGGTTCTTGCCGGGATAAAACGAGAAGGTGGCCGCACGACCGAAGGTGCCCACGGATCGGCCATCGTAGCGCGCCAGGTGGGCTTGCGCGCAGTCCTCGACCACCCAAAGCCCGTGCTTTTTGGCCAGCGCCAGGATCGGGTCCAGGTCCGCGGCCTGACCGTAAAGGTGGACGACGATGATGCCCTTGGTGCGGGCCGTGATCCTGGCCTCGAGGAGCGCGGGGTCAAGGGTGAAGGTATCGTAGTCGGTGTCGACGAATCTCACCCGGCCCCCGGCCTGGGTAATGGTTTCCGAAGTCGCGATCCACGAATGCGCCGTGGTAATGACTTCGTCCCCGGGGCCGACGCCCAGCGCCTTCAAGCAGATGTACAGCGAGTCGGTGCCGTTGGCCGTGGAAATGCAATGCGGCGTGCCCAGGGCCGAGGCGTAGTCCTGCTCGAATTGGTCCACGAAGCGCCCGCGGATGAACGCCCCTTCCTGAATCACGGCGGCGATGGCCGCGTCGATCTCGGGCTTGATCGTCAGGTACTGAGCGTGCAGGTCAACAAAGGGGATGGTCATGGTCGCCTTTGGGGGCTGGGGCTGAGCCCGCAAGCTGGTGTGGTGGGAGCGCGCGGAGCTTGCGGGCCGGGTTGCCTGCGTAGATGCCGGGCTCCGTGATATCCTTGGTCACCACGGCACCCGCGCCGATGACGACGTGATCGCAGATGCGGACGGGCAGAATGGTGGCATTGGAGCCGATGCTCACGTGATGGCCGATTCGCGTCTCCCGCCATAGCGCCCGATTCCCGCGGGCCGGCGCGCCGGTGCGGTAGGGGTCATTGATGAACATGACGCCGTGGGCGATCACGCAATCCTCGCCGATGGTAACCCATTCGCAGACGAAGCTGTGCGAGTGCACCTTGCTGCGCCGCCCAATCTTGACGCCGCGCTGAATCTCCACGAATGGACCGATGGAGCAGTCGTCGCCAATTTCACACCCGTAGAGATTGACCGGCTCGACGACGGTCACCCGTTGCCCGAAGCGAACGTCGCGGACGCCGACGGCCTTGAGCTGGGGAGAGGCCGGGTTCATGAGGCGGCGCCATCGGGGCGCAACACGCGTTGGGCCTTTTCCAGGACTTCGACGACCTGCCGCGCATGCGCGGGGCCGGTCAACGGGGTTTTGCCCGCGCGGATGCACTCCAGGAAATGCTCCGCCTCCAGCCGCAGGGGCTCTTTGAACGCAATCCTGGGCAGGAGGATATCGCCGGCCCGGTGGACGAACCTGGCCGCGCTGACGCTATCGAAAGGCCTCTCGGGCACGGCCCCCTCGCTCTCGATGCCCTTGTCATAGATGGCGATCTTGTCGTCCGCCACGTCGTCATAGACCGCCATCTTTCGGCTGCCCACGACGGTGACGCGACGCACCTTGTTTGGGTCCAGCCAGCTCACGTGCACGTGGGCGCAAATCTTGTCGGGGAACTCCAGGTGCATGAACACCACGTCTTCCACACCGGGTTGGATGTAATCCGTGCCGTGCGCGGCCACCCGCACGGGGCCGGTCCCGAGCAGATGGCAGAGGATGCTCACGTCGTGCGGCGCCAGGTTCCACATCGCATTCACATCGGAGCGGATGACGCCCAGATTCACGCGGCGGGCATAAACATAATACACCCGGCCCAGACCGCCGCCGGCGATCAGATTCTTAAGATAGCTGACGGCGGGGTTGAACAGGAAGGTGTGGCCGACCATCAGCGTCAGCCGCTGCTTGGCGGCCAGGGCCGTCAGTTCGTCCACCTCGGCCACGCACATCGCCAGCGGCTTCTCCACGAGGGTGTGCTTGCCCCGGCTCAGGGCCTGCTTGGCGATGGCAAAGTGGCTCCGCGCCGGCGTCGCCACCACCACCGCCTGCACCGCCGGGTCCTCCAGAACGACCATCATGTCGGCGACGGCCCGGGACCTCGGGAAGTTGCTCTCGACAAACCGCCGCCGCTCCGGGCTTGCCTCCGCGACATACTTAACGCGGCAGCCTTCCAGGGCCGAGAAACTGCGCACCAGATTGGGACCCCAATAGCCGCAGCCGATCTGCGCAACCTGCAATGGCTCATGGCTCATATCGATACTTGGGCACGCGGCACAGGAAGTCTCTTATGGCGAGTCTCACTGCTGCGCGGATGTCGCCGAATTCTTTCGGCGGACGAAATGATGGTTCGCCGCCTTCTCGGACGCCGTCCCCTGGATGGCGCCACGGTTGACAAGCTCGAATCCGGCCTCGTTCAGCAGAGCGATTGCCTTGGCGGTTTCATCCACCTGCGTCAAGCTCAGCTCGACGACGAGCGACCGCAGCCTTTCGTCCCTCAAGGTCTCACGCCCGCCTCGAAGGATTGGAGCCTCCAGATCGTCCACGTCAATCTTAAGGTGGTTCGGAAAAGCAGGGTCAAACCACCGGACGAAGTCGTCCAGGCTGAAACCGAGCATCGCCTGCGACAGCACAGCCCGGCCACCCTGTGAGTAGCGCGACCGCTCCCCTGCGCGTCCAAAATGGCTCAAACCGACGCCCATTTCCTCCGAGGGGGAATTCAGGGCGCCAATCGTCGTTCGTTCCGCAAAGGCCGTGCAAAAGGCTTGGACCTTCCCGGCGAGTTGGCTCAGCCGTATGTTCCGGTTGAGAAGGTGATAGTTTGCGGCGTGCGGTTCAAACGCAAGCGTCGTCGCGTCCCTGCGGGCCGCCGCGTATAGGCTATACACTCCCACGTTGGCGCCTACGTCCCAGAACACCGAGTTCCGGTCAAACCCCTCAATCCATTGAATCGTGTCCTCCTCCTTGCTCAGCAGCGATTCAGCGCGCCCGATAAGGCGGGTCGAGGGCGTGGAAAAGGTAATTTCTCCGCCAGGTATCGATACTCGTGTGATTGATTTATCAATCAGATCCTGAACAATGCTGGATCTAATCCGGGCCCCGGCGAGAGTCGCTTGGATGCCTATCGCCTCACGCCAGAACCTGCTGAGCAACCTTCCGCAGAGGTTCATATCAAGGCGTAAGAGGGGCCCTCCGGGGCGCACGAACGTGTCGGCCCCGCCGCGCCGAGGATGTCGAAGCGGTGATCCACAAGAAAGACCCCTTGCCCAGCCGGTGGCATCGGACCTGTTGCACAAAAGTCCCCTGGCTGCGGGTCAGGTTGCGGCCTCAGGCTGGCATTGCCAGTGATGCAACACGACCAGGTGCCCGTAGCCGCTGGGCGGCAGGCGACCGCTGCCGTAGAAGTCCCCCTCGACCACCTCGATGACGGCGGCGTCTTTGACCCAGTCGCAAATCTGCCCATTGCACGTGCAGAACAAGTCGAGCCGATAGGAACCCGCCAGGAGGGGGAACTTCTCAAAGCAGCAATCGAGGTAGCCCTTGACCGGCAGGCCGCTCAATACTTCGCCAGTGACGTCATTCCCGAGGCAGAGCACTTTCTGGCCAACCAAGGAGAGTACCCCGATCGAAACGGCGATTGACTCCGCCGGGCCGGACAAAGTATAGCCCAGCCGCAGCCGGGCCTCCGAACCGCAGACCACCGTGCTGTTCAGCCCGTCCTGGGCGGCAAATCCGCACGAGGTGAACCTCAGCCGCCCATCCCCACGGCGGTCCTTCCTTTCGGCCAGCGCCGCGCCGTTCATGTCCCTCATCCCCTCCAGGTAGCGGTTGAGGACCGCCATAGGTTCCCCGCTGGCCTCGCACCGGCCCTGGCTCAAGAGGAGGACACGCCCGCAGAGGTTTTGAACCGCCGCCAAATTGTGGCTGACGAACAGGACCGTCCGGCCCGCGCTGGCAACTTCGTTCATCTTGCCCAGGCATTTTCGTTGGAACTGCGCGTCCCCCACCGCCAGCACCTCGTCCACCAGCAGAATCTCGGAATTCAGATGCGCCGCAACCGCAAAGGCCAGCCGCATGTACATCCCGCTGGAGTAGTGCTTGACTGGCGTGTCGATGAACTTCTCGATCTCGGCAAAGCCCACGATCTTATCGAATTCCGCTTCGATCTCGGCGCGCCGCATCCCCAGGATCGCGCCGTTCAAAAAGATGTTCTCCCGTCCGGTCAGTTCCGGGTGGAAACCCGTGCCCACCTCGAGCAACGAGCCCACCCGCCCGCGTATCTCCGCAAACCCTTCGGTCGGCTCGGTGATGCGCGAGAGCACCTTGAGCAGTGTGCTCTTGCCCGCTCCGTTGCGCCCGATGACCCCGACCACCTCCCCGGGCTTGACCTCAAAGGACACATCCTTCAAAGCCCAGAACGGCTCACTCCTGGCTCGCCGCTCGCGCCCCGAGCGGCGCCACAGACCCGCCAGCGTCTCCCGGAACGACTTATAACCATAGCCCTCCCGCCGGGCGCCGATGCGGAACATCTTGCCCAGGTTCTCAGCTCGAATCGCGTTGTCGGTCATGATTCGTATGCTCGCTTATCGTGTCCTCAATCATCCGGTCGAGCGAGAGCCGGGGTTCCCAACCGATCAGGGAGCGCACCTTCGCCGTGCAGGGAATGCGGCGGCGCATGTCCTCGAACCCGCTCCCGTAAGCCTGGCTGTACGGGATGTGCCGGATCGGCGATTTGGACCCCGTCTTGGCCACCACCAACTCGGCCAGTTCCCGGATCGAGACCTCCCGGCTGCTGCCCACATTGACGACCTCCCCGGCTGCCCGGGGGCAGCCCATGAGCCCCACCAAGGCCTCGACTACGTCGCGGACATGGCAAAAGCAGCGCCGCTGCGAACCGTCGCCGTGAACCAGCAGTTCGCGGCCCTCGAGCGCGGCCGAGACGAAGCTGGGCAGGACCATGCCGTACTGCCCGCTCTGCCTGGGGCCCACGGTGTTGAACAGGCGCGCCACAATGACCGGCAGGCGCGATTCCTTCCAATGGGCCAGGGCCAGGAATTCATCCAGGGCCTTGGCGGCGGCGTAGGCCCAGCGATGCTTGTGCGTGGGCCCCTCGAGCCGATCGCCGTCCTCCCGGAAGGGGATGTCTTCCGACTTGCCGTACACCTCGCTGGTGCTGGTCAGCAGGAACCGCTTGCGGTAGCGGGCGGCCACATTGAGCACCACGTCCGTCCCCTGGAAGATGCTCTCGATGGTCTGCACCGGACGCTCCATGATGAGCCGGACCCCGACGGCGCTGGCCAAATGGAATATCTGATCGCACTCGCGCGCCAGCATCTCCACCACCTCGGTGTGGAGCACCGTGTCCTTGATGAGGCGGAACGCGGGATGTTGTTCCAGGCCGGCGATGTTCTCGTAGCGGCCGGTGCTCAGGTCGTCCAGGATGGTCACTTGGTGCCCGGCCTCGAGCAGGCGCTCGGTCAAATGCGAGCCGATGAAGCCGGCCCCGCCAGTGATGAGACAGTTCATATCAATGAGCGTTTCGGACGGTCCAGGACGCAAGTTGGTTTCTGAAACAGGCCGCCGCGCTAAGTGGTCATGAGCATAAATTATGCTCATGACCACTAAGGTGCTCGGCACGAATGACGCTCTGAGCCATGGCCGTGAAATGCCAACTGCGGGCCTATCCCTGCCCCTCGCACGTGGCGAGCAATAAGCCCATGGTGGCCGTTGTTTTGCCCAGCGTGCGCAGGTGGTAACCTAGCTCAAGCAGCGACTGTGTCACGCTCAGGGCCTCCTCGATTCCGTGAACCTCGCAGAGCACCCAAGGCCTATGGCGCAAGAGCACCTGCCTGGCGCCGCGGATCACCGAGGCCTCGGCGCCCTCGACGTCGATCTTCACGAGGTCCGGGGGCTGGACCTGGCCCTCGTCCACCAGATCGTCTATCCTCCGGCATTGGACCTCGATACATGACTGCCGCGCACCTGCCGCGGCGCGGGGGCCCGGAGCGTCGCCCGGCCGGCGCAGTCTAGCCATGCTCCAATATCCGAGCAAATCCCCGGGAACAACCAGGTGGGCGGCCCCCGTTGTGTCCGACGCGGCGCAGGGATGCACGCGGATTCCGCCCTCGAGATGGTTCCGCGCGATGACCCGAGCGATCACGTCCCTGTTCTGAGGCAGAGGCTCAAGGGCCTCGGAACGGGCGCCGCCAAGCCTGAGCCAAACACAAGAGTAGTAGCCGATATGAGCGCCCACGTCGAGCAGGACCCCATGGGAGACCGCCTTTCCGGCCATGACCTCGACCATGCCCGGCTCATACGCGCCGTCGAGGATACGCTCACTCCAGCAGCCGGGTGTGCCGCGCGGCAACAGGAACTCCGTCCCCGCCGCCACGCCCTGGCGCACAGTCTGCCAACTCAACTTCTCGGAACCCAAAACTCCCCTGCGGGCAAGACCCAGCCTGAGCGCGACACGTTTTGCCAGACTAATCACGATACACCAAACGCCGATTTCAGGCCCGGCCGCCGGCGGGCCAGCGGAGGTAGCACACCGCATTGTCCCGCTGGCTCAGGCGCACGGCCCGGCTCTGCCTGGCCGCAAAATCATGGACCGCCCGCGCGCAACCGTCCCAAGTGTAGTAGTCGTCGATGATGATCATCGCCCCATCGGCCAGGTGCGGGCTCAGTTGCTCGAGGCAAAGGAGGGTGGCATCGTACCAGTCCGCATCCGGGCGGAACAGCGCGATCGGCGCCGGCGGAGTGAACCGCGGCAGCGTCTGGTCGAACCAGCCCTTGACCAGGTGAACGTCCGTCGCCCCGGCCAGCTTCATCGCCTGCTGGGCGTGCCTCGGCTCGGCGCGGCAATTGTCATAATACCCGGGCGAGCTTTTGTCTGCCTGCCAGCTCCTGACCGCGAATCCGCAGCCGCCCTTTTCTACACCACATCCGCGAAGTTCCGTTCCATTCGCCGGAAGTAAAAAGCGCCGCCGGCCAACACCAGCAGGGCGGACGCGGCGGAAACCAGGACCATGGGGCCGGGGCGCGCGTGCGTGCCCAGCAAGGCCCACCGAAACCCCTCGACCACCCCGACCAGCGGATTCAAGCCGTAAAGCGTCTTCCAGCCCGGGTATTCATCCAGCAGGCTGCTGGGATAGGCGATGGGCGTGGCGAACATCCAGAATTGCGTCAGAAACGGGATGACATAACGAATGTCGCGGTACTCGACGTTGAGCGCCGAAAGCCACAGGCCCGCGCCCATCGAGGTGATGAACGCCAGCAGCAGGAACAACGGCAGCCAAACCACATTCGCCGTCGGCCACAGATGGTAGAACGGCATCATGACCAGCAGAATCGCGAAGGCGACCAGGAAGTCCACGACCCCCGAGAGCACGCTCGAAATCGGGATCACCAGCCGCGGGAAATAAACCTTGGTGATCAGGTTCTGGCTGCCCACCAGGCTGTTGGAGGACTGGCTCAGCCCGTAAGCGAAGAACGTCCAGGGCACCAGGCCCGCCAGGCTCCACGGCGCGTAGGGAAAACCGTCCGAGGACATCTTGGCCAACTTGCCGAAAAACAGGCTGAAGACCGCCATCGTCATCACCGGCTGGAGAACCGCCCAGAGGATGCCCAACGTCGTCTGTTTGTAGCGGACCTTGATGTCGCGCCAGGTCAGAAAATACAGCAACTCCCGATACTCCCATAGCTCGTCCAGCTTCAGCGCCACCCAACCCCTCGAGGGCTGGATGCGAATGACCGGCGGGTGCTCTGTGGATGTGCCCAGCGGCATCTACATCACCTTGAAGTCCATTCCAGAAAGCTACGCCGGCCGCACCGGAACGGCAAGCGCCGTCCGTAGAAGCCAGCTCACCGCAAGTCCAGCCGCGCGATTTTCCACGGGAGCAGCAGATAACCCTTGAACTGCAGGCCGTCAACGACGCGTGTGGCGCGGTGGTCGCCCGCCGCCTGACGGTGCCGCTCATAGTGCCGGCCCAGCGCCGCCGCGTCATATTTGTCCGGCAGGAAGGCGGCTTTCCCGGCTGGCACCCCGCTGGCCTGCACGATAAACTCTGCCGTGTAGATATTCACGTAACCGAACTCCACCGGCTCGCCCTGGTCGTCCAGTTGGTTGGAATAGGCCTTCTTGGTGATCAGGATCTCGTTGCCGATCAGCGTGCGCACAAAGAGGTAACGCCGCGTCACGCGCGCCAGCTCGCGCAGCGCCGCCGCCGCCTGCGGAATGTGCGGCAGCGTGTTCGCGCACACGGTCAGGGCGAACGCCCGGTCCGGGAACGGCAGCCGTCGCACGTCTCCCACCTCGAAGGACACCTTCGGCCATCCGGCGAAAACCGCCCGCGCGTCCGCAATGTGCTGCGCCGTGAGATCGATCCCCGTATAGGCGAAATCGCCGCGCAACGCCTTCCGGAGGCTCAGCAGGTAGTGCCCGGCTCCACAGCCCGCGTCCAGCAGGTTGTCACCGGGTTGGAACACCGCGGCCACGTACTCCGCGACGCACTTGGCGCTTTCCATCTCGGGAAGCTCCCCCAGCGCCCGCCGGCGCAGTTCCTCCTGGTAATACTTCGCCCCTTTCCAGTAATTCCAGTTGGCTTCGGCCCCGGCGGGTTGCATCGGTGAATCCGTGGAATGATCGATTAACAACTCGGTGTACCAGCGGGTGGGCGGAGCGCGGCGTGGCGCAGCAGGTCCTCGACGCGCTGCCAATCCTCGGGTCCGTCGAGGTTCACCCCGCGGGCGGCCTCCGCCAGCCAGCCGGCCATGCGGCAGCCATAGAGGCTGTTTTGCCCCAGCAACACGTCCCGCCGCACGACATAGACCGAGCCGTCGCGATGAAAGGCCTCAGGCAGGGACTGACGCCGGGGAACCGGCTCCGCCTCGCCCGTGCTGAGGCGGAAAAAACCGTCCCCGCTCCGGAAATAGACCCAGTGGGGATGGTACTCCGCCGGCACCGGCAGGAGCGAGGCCGCGCTGTCCGCGCCGGTTCTTTCGAGCAATTCGATACACGCATCGATGTCCTCAGGCCGGCGCAAAGGACAAGTAGGCTGAAGCAGGCAGATCGCATCGTAACGGTCGCCCGCGGCCTCGAGCCTCTCCACCGCGTGCCGCAGCACCGGCAACGTCGGGGTCTCATCCCGGGCCAGTTCCGCCGGGCGGAGGAACGGGACCTCGAGGCCGCAACGGCGCCCCACCTCGGCGATCTCCGCGTCTTCCGTGCTCAACACGACCCGCGCCAGACGCCTGGCCGCCAGCGCCGCCTCGGCGGTGTACTGCAAGAGCGGCTTTCCCCCCAGCAGGCGGATGTTCTTGCGCGGGATGCCCTTGGAACCGCCGCGCGCGGGAATGACCCCCAGCACCTTCAAGGCTTCCGATTCATTTCACGCAATGTCTCCTCCACGAAATGGAGCCGCTTTTGCAAGTAGAGATTGAGTCCGGCCAGCCCCTCGGCGATGCGCTCGGAGACGTGGCCGTCGCCGTAAAGTTGGCTGGGGGGGTAGCGGCCCCGCTTGAGTTGAAGCCGGATGCCGGCGAGGATCTCCTCCTTCACCGGCCGCGCTCCGATGACGTTGGCCTCGGTCTCCCGGCCCTGCTGGCGGTCGCCGACCAGGACGACGGGCGTGCCGAAATAGCCGGCATCGCGGACGAAACTGCTCGAGTTGCCCACGGCACAAGCGGTATGGGCCAGGATCTTCAAGTATTCTTCCGGGGGCAGATTGATGACCGTCCGCAGCCAGGCGGGCCGGGCGCGCTCGCGGAAGACGCGGATGGCCTTGGAGACGTGGTCGGCGCCGGCATCGATGTTCGGCCAGAGCAGGACCGTCTGCTCGCCGAGTTCGTGCAGCGCGGCCAGCAGGGCCTCCATTTGCGGGCGCTCGCCGCCGTACTGGGTGGTGGTGGGATGGAAAATGGCCAGCAGGAAGGGGCGGTGCAAATCGATGGCGGCGCCGCTGCCCAGCGCCGCGAGCGCCCCGGGCGTCAACTCGCGGTCCAGTTGCCTGGCGATGTCGCTCGAGGGGCAGCCGATGGCCAGGATCGAGTCGGGCCGCTCGCCCATGCGCACCAAATACTCGGCCGAGCGCCGCGTGCTGGGAAAGTGGAAGTGGGCGAATCTGCTGATGGCATGGCGCGCACTCTCATCGATGGAGCCGGAGACCTCGCCGCCCTGGATGTGGGCGATGCAGATGTTCATGTAGGCCGCGGCCACGGCGGCCGCCAGCGCCTCGTAACGGTCCCCGATCAGCAGCACGACGTCGGGCTTGAGCCGCTGGAATTCACTGGCAAACTCGACGATGCCGAAGCCCACCGACTTGGCCATGGTCGCCGGGGTGGAGCCTTCCAGTTCGAGATAGATCTCCCCGTCCACGGGGAAGCCTTCCTCGCGGACGAGGTGGATGGGCTGTCCGAAGCGCTCGAGCACCATGGTGCCGGCGGCCACGACCTGGAGTTGCAAGGCCGGGTGCGCCGCCACCGCCCGCATCACCGGCTTGAGCCGGCCGTAATTGGCGCGGTCCACAAGCACGACGCAGACCTTTCTGGCGCCGGTCTTCAACCCAGGTCCTCCTCGGTGAGGAGCGTTCCGGCCGCCACAGGGCGGAGCAGTTTCCGGCCCAGGATTCGAGCCAGGCGGGCGGCGGGCAGGCCGGTGCCCGGTTTGCGCAAACACAGGTGGCTGGCTTGCAGGAGGGTGCCCGCGGGCAGGTCCGCGCTGGTGAAGATGCTCTTGGTGAACAGCTCGCGCATGGGCGCCAGTTCCTCGGCCAGCGCGTCCTTATCGACCGGGTGATCGAGGGCGGTGCGGAGGAAGCGAACGCCGGCGGCCAGTTGGCGCAGCTCGGCGGTGGTCAGGGAAACCGTCACGTCCGGACCAAAGGCCTCGCGGCTGAGCGTGACATGGACCTCGACCAAGTCCGCCCCCAGGGCCGCCGCCGCCAGGCCCGCATAGATGGTGCCGGAATGATCGGAGAGCCCCGTCTTGCAACCGTAGCGCCGGCGGATCTCCGCCAGCAGGTTCAACCCGAGCTTCTCCGGCGGCGCCGGATACAAGGAGCTGCACTGCAGGATCGTCAGGTCCAGCTTGGCCTCGCTCACCCGCCGCGCGGCCGCGTCCAGTTCCTCCCAGGGACTCATGCCGCTGGAAAGGATGATGGGCCGGCCGCTGGCCACCATCCGCTCGAACATCGGGAGGTTGGACATTTCGCCGGAGGCCACCTTCCACGCCGCCACGCCCACGGCATCCAACAACTCGACCGCCTCGAGCGAGAAGGGCGAACTCAGAAACAGCAGCCGCCGGTCGTCGGCATGCCGCTTGAGTCCCAGCCACTGCGCCGGCGTGAACTCCATCCGCTTCCAGTATTGGAAACGAGTCTCGTCCTGATAGGTAAATCTGACGCGCCAGGGCTCGGCCGCCGTGCTCTCGGCGGCGGCGATGTGCGTCTGGAATTTGACGGCGTCAGCCCCGGAATTGGCGATGGCATCGATGAAGGCGTGGGCCATGCCGAGCGAGCCCTCGTGCGCCTGGGCGACCTCCCCGACCACCAGGCACCGCTCCGGGGCCGTCGGCCAAACGCCGGTCCAGACGCCGGCTTTGGGAGTTTCTCCTGAGGTCATAGCTTCGGCTTTTCAATCGCGATCAAGCCGGGCAGCTCCTCCCGGAGCTGCCGCTCGGCTTGCTCGAGGCTCTCATAGCCCACGATGACCAGCTCGAGGGTCTGCTGGCCCAGCCATCGCCGGCCCTTGAACGCGGAGAACACCCGCTCGGCCTGCTCGGACCCAGCCATCCCGGCCTGCCTTTCGGCGCCGTCCTCCCATTGGCAGAAAAAGACATAAAGGCGCCGGCCTTGCGCTTCATAGATGTACTTGCGGAACGGCAGCCCCAGTCCGCCGGCCGGCAGCCGGACCACGCCCAGGTCCGCGAGTTGCTCGAAACCCGCGGCGGGCAGGCAGACATCCGGCCGGTGCATCCGGGCGTGAATGACGGACTGCACGGACATGGGTTTCCAGCGGAAGAAACCGAGCGTCCAGAGGGAACCATCCTCTTCCCGCCAGCGCCCGGTAGCGGCGGCATCGTAGGCCAGCATCCGCACGGTTTGGGAGGGCAACTCGACCTTCTCGAAGTCCGGCTTGGTTTCCGGCAGCCGGACCGACCAGTGAAACAGGCCGGCCTGCGGGACCTCATGGGTCCGGTACCAGGCCTCGGTCAGCGCGAGGACGGCGATCATCCAGCAGCCGGTGGCGGCCAGGAAGGCGCGCGGTATGACGCACTTCGCCGCCCCATCCCCGCCCGACGGTTCGCGGGGTCCCAAGAGGCCACCCTGCTTGCCTCGTGCCAGCAGCGCAGCGGCGGCCCAGAGGCAAAGGAAGGAGGCCAGAAAGACACCGAACCCGGCGGCGTCATGCCACCGCTCCAAGGCGGCCAGGCCCCCGGAGGCGGCGCGCCAGGTCAGAAGCAGCGTCCGCAGCACATTGAACAGGAAGGCCAGCCCTAAGCCACCGGCCACGAACCCCAGCCGGACGGGCCAGCGCATCCGGTACAACTCGCCCATGAACAGGGCACCCATGAGGGTGGATTGAAAAGACCGGATGCCGCTGCAGGCCTCGTCAATTCCCACTACCGCCGAGCCGACCCGGAGCAAGTTGCCGGCTTGCTCGACGGTGATGTTCATCCAGTCCAGCAACTCCGCCGTCAGCCCGGCCACGAGTCGCATCAACCCGTGCGTGAGGGCATGCTCGGGGCGGTAGGGCCAGCGGACCGCCGCCAGGATAAAACAAACCGGGAAAGCAAAGTGCCACAGCCAGGGCCGCCCGCCCATCAGGTACAGCGCATAGAGCGAGAGGCCGACGACCGCCAGGCAGGCCAGCCAGCCGGGCAGCGGCCAGTCCGGGTTGATCTCGAAAACCACCCGGATGGGCAACAGGCTCAGCGCCAGCACGCCCGCCGCCGCCGCCATCCACAGCGGCGCGCCGCCAGGCCGGGGCGCGGGACGGCTCACCCATCTTCGGAAAAACAACCCGGCGGCCAACACCGGCACGAACCAGCCGTAAGCGTACTGCTCGCTGGCCGACCATTGGAAGCTAAGCTGGCGGACCAGGTCCAGCCAGACCACCGCGAAGAGTGCGATGGCGCACCAGTTCTTGAGCGCGCCCCGGGCACACTCCGTGCCGGTCAATTCGCAGCCTGTCTTTCCCATTGGCCACGATCTACTTGCTCGGGGGGAATGAATGTCTTCCATCGATTTCCGAGTCGAGGTTCCGGCGGATGGCGCGCCCCCCGCACCTCGGCTCCGGCGGCTCAACCGCCACGGGCGCCAGTCAAGACGGGCGGCCGAGGGCCACGCCGGGACTTATCGCACCGCGCGAGCTGCCGGCAGCCGAGTCCGCTCCGGGAGCAAATCCCGATCCCTCTAGGATGGGGCTGAAATCGGAACATAGTATTTGGGGTTCGTGTAATAATAATAGGACCGGGCGCGGGCATCGGTGCGATTAAAGACGATGCCCAGGACCTTGGCCTGGCGCTGGTAGAGCAAGTCGAGGGCCTCGCGGACCTGCGCAAAACGCGAGTAGTGGTTGCGCACCACCAGAATGGTGCCATCGACCTTGGCTGCCAGCGTGGCCACGTCGTCGGCCGCGAAGATGGGGCACGAGTCGAGCAGGACGTGATCGAACTGCTTGCGCAGCCGGCCCAGGACTTGGTCCAGCGCCGGACTCAGGAGCAGGTCGCCCGGGTTGCTCACCTCCCCGCCGCGAGCCAGGAAAAAGAGCTTGGCGGGCGAGGCCGGCGGGGGAGGTGGCGCCTGCTCCGGGCTGTCGGGGTCGTAATCTTCCGGGCGCTGAGGCGCGCCCCGATGCCGCGCGCCAGCCGACCGGATGGCCTTGCTCAGGAGTGTGGGATGGTGAAGCACCTCGGCCAAGCCGGGCAACCGCGCCATGCCCAGCACCTCGTGCAGGCTGCCGCGGCGCATGTCGGCATCGATGAGCAGGACGCGCGAGCCGCCCATCGCCAGCGTCCGGGCCAGGTTTGCCGCAATGGTGGACTTGCCTTCCTCCTGCGTCGCGCTGGTCACCAGCAGGACCTTCGGGCGCTGGGCTTGCGCCGGGCCGAGAAACAGAATCGCCGAGCGCAGGCTCCGATAGGACTCCGCGTAGGTCTGGCGCCGGTCCTCGAGCTCGAGCAAGGGCACCAGCCCGTTGCCCTCGGCGGGGCTGACTTCGGGCACCTGCCCGACCACCCGTTCCTGGAGCTGTCGTTTGACCTCCTCGAGGGAGTTGAACCGATCGTCCCTGATCGCCACGACGAACACAATGCCCAGACCCACCCCCAACCCGGCCAGGGCGGCCAAGCCCAAGGTGAAAACCTCCTGGCGATGGGAGTGAATGGCCGGGCCGGCGTGCGCCAGGATCTGCAGGGTCTGCTGCTCGACGCTGCCGCCGATCTCAGCCCGGTGCAGCACCGAACGGGTCTGGTCGTAAACCGCGCGCGCGCTCTCGGCGTCCTGCCGGAGCTGCTCCGCCCGCGCCAGCCGGCTGCTGGCGAGGGTAACCCTGGCCTCACTTTCTTTGATGGAGGCCAACACGTCATCGATTTTCATCTGAATCGCCTCCTGGAGGGCGGCCAATTGCCCCTCGTTCTGGCGACGGAAGATGTCCATCAGGTTCTCCAGTTCCTCGATTCTGGCGTTGAGCCTGACCATCTTGGGGTGCTTGGGCCGCAAGTTATGACCCAGCCGGTCCCGTTCCGCTCTGCGCATCTCCAGTTCGCGCATGGCGCTCAGTCGCTCCTCCGTCACCGCCAGCGGGGCCCCGGGGGTCAGGCCGCTCAGGTAGTCTGACATCCCAATGGCCTGGTTGGTGGATGCCGCCTCGCTCACGCTCCGTTCGAGGGCGGTCGCCTCGAGAATCTTCCGGTCCAGTTCGTATTCTGAGAGCCGGGTTTTCAACGACGCCAGGTAGCTGCCCGCCCCCTTGGCCTCCTCCTCGATCACGGCCAGGTCGTTGGTGCTCTTGAACTGGCTCAGGGCCCGTTCTTTGGCCTGCATGTCCGCCTCGAAGGCGTTGACCTGCTTGGTGATCGAGCCCTCGGCGCCGCTGGCAATCTGTTGGTGAATATCCCGCTTGTAGGCGAGATACTCGTTCATCAGGGTCTCCAGGAAGGCCTGGGTGTAAGCCGGCTCCGGGCCGGTGGCCACGACCTCGAAAACCGTCGACTTGGGAACCTGGGTCACCTGGATTCTCACCCTCGAGGCCGCCTTGGCGCGCGCCGCGGTGGGACCATTGGGGCTTGCCAACCTCAGGACCTCGCCGGCCTTGTCCAGCATGGTGGCGCTCTTGAGCAACTCCGCCTCCGTGCCGAAGAAGCCCTGTATTTCCTGCTGAAAACCCATGTCCCCCATCTGCAACTGCTCCGTCTCCCACATCACACCCGTCGAGACGTAGGTGGGCGGCTCCTGCCAGACGTAGATGCCGGCGACCATCAACGCCAGCGCCATCGTCAGCAAGGGCACCCACCAGTACTTCACCAGGAACGACAGGAATCGCTGGAGGGGAATCGCCGAGAGGGACGCCGGTTCCTGCTCCGCGCCCGCCAGGGGGTCGAACTCCGGCTCCGCGGGCGGCAGCAGCGGGTTGGGCGGCGCTGTCAGATAATTTCTCATCGCATCTCCCGTCTCTCCGATCGGCGGCTAACGAAGGTGCCATCCCCGCTCGGGGACATAAATCATGTCGTCGGGTTCCAGCGGCATATCGGACTCGGTCTTTCCCTTCTCGAGGATCTCGGCCCCGTTGAGAAAATAGGTGCGCTGCCCCCCGCCCGGCTGGGCGGGCTTGCGCGTGACCTTCACCTGCTTTTTGTTGGCGAACTCGGTGAAACCTCCCGCCCGCGAGAGCGCCTTGCCCACCGTCAGCACTTCATCGCTGGGGAGGTCCTGCGGACCCGTGAGGCGCACCGCTCCGTTGAGATACACCCTGCCCCGGCTCCGGGTCATGGCATCCACCGCCAAGATCACGGTGGCATGGTAATAATAGTCCTTTTCCAGCTCCACCTTGATGGCCTGGGCCAGCTCTTTGCAGTTCCGGCCCACGGCGGGAAACCGGCCAATATAGGGAAGTTCCAATTCCCCGGAATCGGCCACCAGCAGCGCCTTGGGCTCCTCTTCGTCCTCAAGGATGCGGAAGCTCAAGCGATCCCCGACCGCCAGCTTGTGTTTTTCATCCAGCGCGTCCATGCTGTTGATGAGGGAGGCCTTCAAGGTCTTCGGCGCGGCGGCGGATTCCGCCGCGGGGCCCGCCGGCGCGTTGGTTGCCGCCGGGGCCGGACCCGGCGTCTGGCTCGGCTCGGCGCCCCAGGAACCGGCCGCCACCGCCAGCCCCATCGCCAGCCAGCCCTCTTTCCATAAACTGGCGCCCGCCCTTGGGGCGCGCGTCCGAATCCATCCCGGCTTGAGTGGCTGGCGCGACCGTGTGTTCATTGGAAGGAATAGCTCAGCAAGAGCCCAAGTTGATCCTGGGTGTAGGAGCGCATGGCCAGGTTGGAGGAACGCAAAGTCAAGCGGTAATCGAGGCTCATCTTGAGATTCCGCCGGGGCGAGTAGTCCAGACCCAGGTCCAGGCTCTCCCAGTTGTAATCCTCGTGCGGGTTGCCGACCAGAACCCCTAGGGACTGCGTTCCGTACTGACAGGAGGCCGAGGTGCGCAGGCTGATGTCCCGCGTCGCTCTCCAAGCGGCCCCTGGGTTGACATACCAGGCTTCGTAAAGCTGGGATTGAATTCCGAGGCTGAACTGGTGGCCCGCGCTCACGCTGGCCGAGATTTTGTCCGTGACTTGGTCCGAGGCCGTCAGGTCCCCATACCAACTATACAGGTTCTGGGCCTTGATCCGGGTGCTGGTCTGTTCGAAGAGATAAGCTACGTAACCTCCGCGGCCAGTAACCCTAAGCGCGGAGTTGGGCCGCCAATCGCCAAAGAGTCCAGCGGTCAAGGCCGTGTTGTTGTTTAGCACAGGCTCCTCATAGCTCGTGAGCGCAGCCGTTGCCTCGGGGCCCACGCTCACCCGCGGATGCACCCGGAACGGCGTCCGGACGTAGAAATCTTCCGCGGAGTAAGTCAGGTAGTTGAAATTGTTGAAGGCGGGGATGTAGTTCTGGTGGTCGTAGCCGATGCTCGGCACGAAGTCGTTCAGGTCCCATGCCCCCAACACGCCCGCGGTGTTCTGGAAAGTGCCATAAAGGCCTGTCCCGGCCACCGCGCCGTTGAGTGCGGAGTCCTGGGTCTCTTGCATACGGTCGTGCACGTCAAAGGTGAACTGGCCGGCATCCAGGTCAAGGGCCACCCCGGAGCCCGAACCCACATACCAATAAGAGAAGACATCATGCTCGAGGTACTTGTTGTAGCCGCCCTGGACGTTCAGGCTCAGGAGGCTGCTCTGGGTGACCGGATACGAAGCGGTGAGCTGGCCCGCAGGCCGGACAATGAAATCGGACTCGGCGCCGTGTTGGGCCGCGTTGACATTGTCGTTCCAATCCACTTCCAGGCTCGTGGCGGCCAACATCCGCAATTCACCCGCCTTCAGGGTGTAAGGCTGGGACTCGAGGTTGAGGCGCCGGGCTTCCGCCGCAGCCTGGTTTGCCTTTAGGACCTGGAGCGCGTCCTGTCCTCGCCCCTGGCCTGAGGCCAGGGTGGCCAGGGCGGCCACACCCATGGCCAGCCGCCGGAAAAGGGCCGGCCTGGCGGCGGAGCGGCGCGCTCCGAAGGCCAAACCGGTGCTCACTGCCAGCCTGGCAAGGCCCCCCCGGTCCGGACCTTCGCGCCTGGAGCGCCCGCCTGTCTGGTTTCGCGCCATGGGCTAATGTCTTGCGCACGAGGCCCCTGGGCCAACGGCCTCGGTCTGGTCCCGCGCACCGGGCCGCCCGCACTCCTCGGCGGGGTCGCCAGCGGCCAGCGGCCCCCCGGCTTGCCCTGGGGGTCCCTCGACCGGCGCGGGGCCTCCGACGTACGGGCACAACCCGCTGACCCGCAACGGGCAACCCAGCTTGCCGATGATCGAGCCTCCAGGCTCGCCAGCCCGCTGCCCAAGGCGCGCGCGCCACTGGCCCGGGCTGGTCCCGAAACGCCGTTTAAAGCAAATGTTGAACAGACCCAGATGGTTGAAGCCGCACTCCTCGGCCACATTGATCACCTTGGCGTCCGGATTTCGCAACAGCGACACCGCTTTCAACAACCGCATCTCCATTTTCAGGGCCGCCACCGAGATGCCGAAATGCTGGTGAAACAATCGGTTGAGGTGGCGGCGGCTGCAGCCGAACTTCTCTGCCAACTCGCTCACGGGGCAGTTGAGAATTTCGCTCATCGAGAGCCGCTCGAAGACCTGCAGGATGTGCTCCTCCATCCTCACATAGCCGCTGGACTGGCGGCGGGCGTGCTTGAACTCGGCGGCGAGGATGGCTGCCCCAATCCGGAGCAACTGGCCGCGGTGGCCCAAATCATTCTGCGTGGTGATGCCCTCGGCCAGCCGGAGACATTCGCGCGCGGGCTCGCCCTCCGCCGGATAGATTTTGGCGCCCTTGAAGTCCTCCATAACCCTCTGAAGGAGCGAGATTTCCGTGCTGTCAAAGAGGGGGAACAGATGCTCGGGGTTCACGTTGAAAGTGCCAAAATAGAACTCCGCCCCTTCCGGGACCGCTAATTTCCCGCCGCAGGTTCGGCTGAGCACCATCACGTCGCCCGCCCGCACCGGCCGCGCCGTCAGCCCGAGGATGAGCTTGGCGCCACCCTCCTTGCCTAGCACGAATGCCAAGCCTTCCCCATTGGCACTCCACTCCTCATGGGCCTGCAAGCGGATCGTACGCAGCGTCAAGTGGTCTTGCGTAGCCATGTTGTAACAGATTTGCCGGTCTCATTGCGTCCGGCCGGCAAAATTTTCCCCTTGCCGGCAGGCACATGAAAAGCACTAATCATGCCACCCCGCCAATCCCTACCACTGGCGGGGCTTTCGCGATGCCTATCTCGACAAGGTCTCACGAACACAAGCCGCACCGAACCGAAGGTGTTGGGGCGCAGCCACCGCCCGCTATCCCCCCCGACACCCCAAACTCTCCGATCAGAGCACAGATGAACACAAATAATAGTGCATTCGGTTTTAACGTCAACGAACATTCTCAGCCAATCATCGAACCGCCCCGGAGGTTCCGCCTTGAGCATTTCCTGGATGGGCCGGGCATCTGCGGCATCATCTTCAATCAGCAGGATCTTCATACCGTGAGAATAGAAACCCTCTCCGCTCCTTGTGTTCGGGCGGCCGCGCAAGCATGCCTCGTGACACACTAACCCAAGTGCCTCGGCAGCGCAACCAGGTGTGGAAAAAACCTCCCGAGTCCACCACCTCCAACAGCGGCCGACCGACCTTGCGCCTGGGCAGCCACTTGTCCACAAAGAGCCGCCACCACCGCAGCCAGCCTGCCGGCACGCAGGTGCGCGCCGCTTCGTAGCGGGCGTGGCGACTCAGACTGACCGGGCCTGGTCAGGAACCCTGGGGCGGTGCCGCTTCGGCTGGGGCGGGGGCCTCAGGCAGCTCGATCCAGAATCTGCTTCCCTGGCCGGGTTCGGATTCCAAACCGACCTGGCCGCCCATGCGCTCGAGGGCCTTGCGGACCAGGGCCAAGCCGATGCCGGTGCCGGGGTATTCATTTTCCCCGTGCATGCGCTGGAACATGCCGAATATCCTTTCGCGCGCCTCGGCGGGGACGCCGATGCCGTTGTCCTCGATCCAAATCCGAACCGTGTTGGCGCTCAACTGGCCGGGCACCTCCTTCCTCCCGGCGCTGGGCGCTGGCCTTCCGGTTTCGGCCCGGATGACGACGCGGGGTTTGACGCCCGGGGCGACGAACTTGACGGCGTTGCCCAGGAGGTTGGAGAACACCTGCGTGAGGCCCGACTCGTTGGCCAGGAGGATGAGCCGCTCGAATTGGAGCTGGACCTCGGCCCCGGGAGCCTGCAGGTTGGGGTAGCTATCGAGCATGCCGCGCAGGAGCCTGGCGGCGTCCACGGGGCTGACCGGCAGTTCGTCGCGCACGATTTTGCTGTAGTCCAGGGCGTCCTGAATCAAGAGGTCGAGGCGATGGGTCGAGGTCTTGATGCGCTGGAAGTAGTCATGGCCCATCGCGCGCGGGCAGCCGGCGCAGTCCTCCTCCGCCAGGGTGGCAAAGGTGTGCATGGCGCGGAGCGGGGCGCGCATGTCATGGGTGATGCTGTAAGAGAAGCCCTCCAGGTCGGCCAGGGCCTGGCGCAACCGGGCGGTGCGCCGCTGGACCTTGTCTTCCAGTTCCGCGTTGGCGCGGGCCAGCCGGTCGCGCGCTTCCCGCAAGGCCTCCTCCATTTGTTTGCGCTCGGTCACGTCCTGCTTGATGGCAATGAACCGGGTGACGGCGCCGCGCCCGTCCAACAGCGGGGTGATGGTCATTTCTTCGGTGTAGAGGGCGCCGTCCTTCCGTTTGTTGATTACCTCTCCGTGCCAGACGCGCCCGGCCCGAATAGTCTCCCACATCCCCTGGTAGAGGGCGGCGTCGTGCTTGCCGGAGTTCAGAATGCGCGGATTCCGGCCGAGCGCCTCAGCGGCCGTGTAGCCGGTCAGGCGCGTGAAGGCCGGGTTGGTCCACTGTATGAAGCCATTGCCGTCGGTGATGACGATGGCATTGGCGGCGGACTCGAGGGCGGCGGCCTGAAGCCGCAATTGCTCCTCGCCGCGCTGGAGCAGGGCATTTTGCGCCTTCATCCGCTGGTGGGTCGTTCGGAGGCGGCCGCCGACGAAGCTCAGGGCAAGGTTAATCGCGAGGAACAAGGCCAGGCCGGCGAGGTCCGCGCTCGAGGCCGCGGCGGCTCCGCCCCGGACCGCCGTGAAAAAGCCGGCGGCGGCCAGCGCGCTCAGGACCGTGGCGAGCAGGCCGGGCCCTGTCCCCCCGATGGCGGCACTGAGGATCGCGACGGGGTAGAACGTGGTGAAGGCGGGGATTTCGCCGACGCTCCTGCCAATCAGCCAGCGCAAAGCCGCCGCCGCCGCCGTGCCGGCCACCGCCACGGCGTAGCCTGCTGCTGCCCCGGTGCTCGGGCGCGCGTCGCGGTGGGGGGTTCCCTTCACCTCTAACCCAGTTTCACGCTTACTAACTCGATGCCTGGGCCGGCGCCCAGATTGCGAGAGTACTTCTTTTCCCGCGGGTTGTTCCAATGTTCGTGGACCCCCAAGCTGGCCAGCCGCTCGGTGGGCGCCGCATGGTTTGGATCATAAAACGTCCCCGATGGCGGGTCGTTGGCCAGAGCCGCCTCCCGCAAGTAATCATCCGCTCCCTTGCTGGCAAACTCGGGCCATTCGGCCGCCAGGAAATCGAAACCGACCGAATCAATGGCCACCGGGTCCTGGGAGGCCAAAAGACTGCGCGGCCACTGGCCGTTGAAAGGCGGCTGGCGCATCGGCTGCGGCACCGGATCGCGGGGATGCACGCCCGCGAAGAGGCCGTCGACGAGGTAAAGCACCGTGCTGCCGCCCAGACGGGCGTGCCCGAGCAGGTCCACCTGGGGGCGGTAAAGGCCACGGTCCTTTGAAAAGCAGTTGGGGTGGATGTCGTAATACCCTTCC
>Ga0326728_10008092_pt1 | contig 26433 bp, 19 predicted proteins | sample MB3enrmetagenome_FD_207602 | JGI IMG/M metagenome (GOLD analysis project Ga0326728, IMG submission 207602) | Lab enriched peat soil microbial communities from McLean, Ithaca, NY, United States - MB31MN | ecosystem: Environmental > Terrestrial > Soil > Wetlands > Peat | place: USA: New York... | reverse complement strand
CTGAATATTTTCAAAATTGGCCATGCCCGGCGTGGGCTTCCAGGTAGAATGGGCAAAATCGGCCACCTCGGGTTTGGCATTCGTCAATGCGGCAACAATGGACGATTTCCCGACATTCGGGACACCGATGATGATAGCCTGGGCCGCGCCTTCTCTTTCAATGTTATAAGCCGTAACGCCTTTTGCCGAACTTTTCTTCTGCCGGTCCTCGGATTTGTGCTTCGCTATTCTCTTGCGCAGATCGGCCCTGAGCTTGTCCGTGCCCTTGTGTTTGGGCATGATCGTCAGCATCTCTTCAAGCGCTTCTATTTTCTCCTCGGGAGTCCGTCCTTCCCGGTAACGTTTCTCGGCTTCAAAATAAGGGGGAGGCAAATTGGCCGGCATTTCACTCTCCCTTTGTCCTGCCCGGCTGATTAGGTTAGAATGGGGCAAAATCTCTGGAGTATGGTTGACAACCCGGGGCCCGGCTTATGCTGCGGCCTTCGATCCCGTTGCGGCTCAGGAGAACCGAGATGCTTTGCAAAAAATGCAACAAAGAGCTTGAAATAGTTAAGGGCTGACGCAGAGTTTACCTGCGCTGCCGTGAATGCGGCGCAACGTATAGCATAGGGGATTTTCGCGAAGAACTCACCGATGAACTGGAGAAGGAGTTCTCCTCCTGCAGCATGGACAGGCTCTGAGCTGCAGAAGAGGGCGAAAAAACGGATTTCCCTCCCCCCATCCCCGAGGCTTTTAACTTAACACTCCATTAGAGGCTGGCGGCTTCCTCCGGCAACCTGAGGAGGACCGCTCGAGCCCTGCTATGCCTCGAGTTTTTCGCGGATCAGCTTTTCTGCCAGACTCAGAGCATCTTTCAACTTGTCGGGCTTGTTTCCTCCGGCTTGAGCCATATCAGGGCGTCCGCCGCCGGAGCCGCCCACTTCCTTCACGATCTCTTTGATAAGATTGCCCGCATGCAGCTTTGACGTCAGTTCCTGGGTGACCCCGGCGAGCAGAAAAACCTTTTCTCCCGAAACAGCTCCAAAGACTGCCACCCCCTTTTTGAACCTCTCCCTGAATTTATCGTTCATCTCGCGAAGAATTTTCGGGTTATCGGCTTCGATTTGCGCAACCAGGACCCTCACGCCGCCAATCTCGGCGCTCTGTTCGAATAGATCGGCCGAGCGTTTGCCGGCAGCGGAGGCTTTAACTGCCTCGAGTTCTTTTTCCAATTGCCGTTGATGGGCAAGGACCTTTTCGACACGATCCGCCACTTCTGAGGGGGTGACCTTCAGCGTGGATGCGGTGCGCTCGACAATTTGCCTCATCCTGTTCAGATATTCGAGCGCTTCCCTTCCCGCAAGGGCTTCGATTCTGCGAACTCCGGCGGCTATACTGGTCTCCTGGACGATTACGAACACCCCGAGGTCTCCGGTAGAGTGGGTGTGAGTACCGCCGCAAAGCTCCCGGCTAAAGCCGGGAATCTCAACCAGCCGGACGCGGTCTCCGTATTTTTCTTCAAACAGGGCCATGGCCCCGGTCTTCAGGGCTTCCTCCAGTCCCATCACCCGAACAGTGAGCTGTTGGTTTTGACGAATCTCGTCGTTTATCCGCCGATCGATTTCAGCCAGTTCTTCAGGAGTAATGGCGGCAAAATGGGTGAAGTCGAACCGAAGCCGGTCAGGCCCGACAAGCGAGCCGGCCTGCTTAACGTGATCGCCCAGCACCTTGCGCAGAACGGCGTGCAAAATATGCGTGGCCGTGTGGTGGATCGCCGTGTCACTGCGAAGCCGGGCGTCCACCTCCAGATGAACCGCGTCGCCGACATGGAAAGTCCCCGATTCAACCTTGCCGACATGAACGATTATGTCTCCGGGAAGCTTCACGGTGTCGGAGACTGCAATTCTTGCAGACGGCCCGGCCGTCATAAGCCCCTTATCCCCCACCTGCCCGCCGGCGGCGCCGTAAAAAGGAGTTTGGGCCGCAATCAGCTCGACGTCCATTCCTTCGGAGGCGGAGCCGATTTCTTCGCCCCCGCTGATCATGGCGATAATCTCGGAGTCGGCCTCAGTGGTTTCGTAGCCGAGAAAAACGGACCGGGCGCCTCGTGCGCAGATCTGACGGTAGGCCTCGGAGATTTCGCGCTCGCCGCTCCCTTTCCAGGCTGCCCTGGACATCTCGCGCTGTTTTTCCATCAGGTTATGAAAACCGGCTTCGTCTACCTCGAAACCAAGTTCCCTGGACATGTCGGTAACAATGTCGATGGGAAATCCATAGGTGTCGTAGAGTTTAAAGATGAGCGCGCCGGGTATTGTCTTCGCCTTTTCGTCACTCAAACGCTTTATTTCGGTCTGAAGGAGTCTGAGCCCATTATCCAGGGTTTCGTTGAACCGTTCCTCTTCGCTCAGAATGATGCGGTTTATGAAGCTGCGGTTCTCCAGCAATTCCGGATAGGTATCCTGCATCGACGCCATAACCGACAGCGCGACTTCGGACAAAAAAGGCCTGTTCAGCCCAAGGAAACGTCCGTGTCTGGATGCGCGCCGGATTACGCGCCTCAGGACGTAACCCCGGCCTTCATTGCTTGGCAGCGCCCCGTCTCCAATCAGGAACGCCGCGGCGCGGCTGTGGTCGGCGATCACCTTGACCGAGACATCCTTTTCGGCCTCCGTTCCGTATCGATACCCTGTAAGCTCTTGAATCTTTTCCCGCATCGGGGCAAACAGGTCCGTATCATAATTTGAGGGAACGCCCTGTTTTACGGCGGCTATCCTCTCCAACCCCATGCCTGTGTCGATGCTGGGTTTGGGAAGAGGCTCCATAACCCCGTCCTGTCTGCGGTTAAACTGCATGAACACAAGGTTCCACAGTTCCAGGTACCGGTCGCAGTCGCACCCCGGTTTACATTCGGGCCTGCCGCACCCGATGCCGGGCCCCTGGTCGATAATGATTTCCGAACACGGCCCGCATGGACCGGTATCGCCCATCGACCAGAAGTTATCTTTGGTCGGAAATTCCAGAATCCTCTCACTAGGAAGATACCGAGCCCAGAACGTTTTCGCCTCTTCATCCACTCCGAGCCCCATCTCCTGGTCGCCCTCGTGGATTGTGGCGTATAACTTATCCTTGGGAAGTCCCATATCGCCGGCCAAAAAGTCCCATGCGAATTTGACCGCGTCTTCCTTGAAATAATCTCCGAAGGAAAAATTCCCGAGCATTTCGAAAAAGGTGTGGTGCCGCGCCGTGCGGCCCACATTTTCGAGATCGTTGTGCTTACCGCCCGCCCGCATGCATTTCTGGCTGCTTGCCGCGCGGGAATAGGGCCGTTTTTCCTCGCCCAGGAAAGTCCTCTTGAACTGCACCATTCCCGCGTTGGTAAAGAGCAGGGTGGGGTCGTCATGAGGAATGACCGATGAGCTTTTTACGGTCGTATGCCCTCGTCGATTGAAAAAATCAAGGAAGGCCTTTCGGATCTCACTGGCTTTCATTAATAAAATCTCCTGACGTTCTAAGGTGCCCTTTATTATACCAAAGATAGGAAGGCCCTAGTCAGCCGGCGCGGATACGGATTCGGTGATCGGTTTGAGATCATAAGCCTGGCGAATTTTCATCTCGATATCGGAGACCAGTTCGGGATGGTCCCGCAGGAAATTCTTTGCGTTTTCCCTTCCCTGGCCCAGTCTTTCTCCGTTGTACGAATACCAGGTGCCGGATTTTTCAACAAGACTCGATTCCACCCCCAGGTCCAGTAGATCCCCCTCCCTGGATATCCCGCGTCCGTAAATGATGTCGAACTCAACTTCGCGGAACGGGGGAGCAATCTTGTTCTTCACGACTTTTACCTTGGTCCGGTTGCCGATAATATCCTGGCCTTCCTTTATCGGGCCGACCCGTCGAATATCGAGCCGCATGGTGGCATAAAATTTAAGCGCGTTGCCTCCCGTGGTAGTTTCGGGGGAACCGTACATGACCCCTATCTTCATCCGGATCTGGTTGGTGAAAATAACGCATGTCTTCGACTTGCTGATAGCGGACACCAGTTTTCGGAGCGCCTGGCTCATCAGTCGCGCTTGGAGCCCCACATGCGGATCGCCCATCTCGCCTTCGATTTCGGCTTTCGGCACGAGCGCCGCCACCGAATCAATCACTATGACATCGATGGCGTTGCTCCGAACCAGTATCTCGGCGATCTCCAGCGCTTGTTCGCCATAGTCGGGTTGACTGACCAGCAGGTCTTCCACTACGACCCCGAGTTTCCTCGCGTACTGGGTATCCAGGGCATGTTCGGCGTCCACAAAAGCGGCAAGACCCCCGAGCTTCTGAGCCTCCGCGATTATATGCAGCGCCAGTGTGGTTTTCCCGGAAGACTCAGGGCCGAATATCTCCATAATCCGGCCCCGCGCGACGCCTCCAATCCCCAGGGCGATATCCAGCGATAAACAGCCGCTCGGTATTACCGACACTTCCACGTTGGCGCCCGCTCCCAGGCGCATGATGGCGCCTTTCCCGCACATTCTCTCTATCTGGGAAACCGCCGCATCGATGGCTTTTTGCCTGTCGTCGTTAAGTCCCATGAGTCGGGTCTCCTTGTTCCAGCAGGGGGAAAAATGACTCTCCAGACCGCCGGGGCCGATCTGCGTTTTTTGCCAACACTCCGGCTGCCGGCCCTATACAACTGATTGCGTGCGAGTTGGTAATGACGCGGACACGCAATGGGGTAATTTCGGCCGAACCCCGTCCCTGTCCATAACATTTGAAATTTGAAAGGGATATGATTTATTCGTCCATTAGGGCGGGGCGCCCGGAGAAAGGCGCTTTGGATAAGGGGGCGTATCGAGCGCCATCCGGCCTTAAATCGCTTTTATACAATACAACTTCAACAGCGTCAAAGGGTTCTGCCGTAAAGTCCCGATGTTCAAAAAGAATCTGCTGGAGGACATCGAGCCGCTGTCTGCCTTTTACCCGGCCAAGGGTGAGGTGAGGTTTGAAAGGGCGGTCTTCAGGCTTGAATCCGAATGCCGTCATGGCCTCTTCCACGCGCCGCCCGAGTTCGGTAAGGGCAGTCGTCTGCCCGCGGAGACCGACCCAGATCACCCGTGGCGATTTAATACTGGGAAAGGCGCCGCATCCCGCCGGTTCAAGATGGATCGGCGGCGTTCGCGAAGCTGCTTCGGCAAGCGCCGGTTTTATTTCCTCTATCAATTCGGGCGCAACGTTGCCGAGAAACTTCAGCGTGAGATGAACCCCTTCGATCCTCACCCACCCCACCTGGGCATTACTTTTCCTGAGTTCGTGGACGAGCATTTCAAGCCGGCGCCGCACGAATTCAGGGAGATCGATTGCGATAAAGCTGCGAATGGGCTGGACCATCAGCCTCCTTCCCGTGCGGGGATCTGCGACTCACAGGGAACATCGGTCTGGCACAATCCGCACCCGTAGCCGTCAAATCCGTAGTGCGACTTCACGTGTTCCGTTGCAATGGTTATCGAGTGCCGGTGGCATTTGACCTTATCATGCCCATTGGAGGAAACGGCCCGCACCGGGCAGCGATCGATGCATCCCGTGCAGCCGCCGCCGGAATGGAACAGGCAATATTCGGTATGGCTGCTGTAAGGCCTTGGCGTGGGTGGAAGCGCGATGCGCGCAACCACGGAACCAAGGCGTACGGCCTTTCCTTTGGCGGTAATCAGCCCATCGCACAGGCCAAAGGTGCCAAGTCCGGATGCGAAGGCGGCATGCCGCTCCGACCACGTTGATGAAAATGTGAACCGCTCCGATTTTTCGATCTTCCAATCCGGCAGGTGCAAAGGATCGACAGCTTCATAACCTTTTTCCTGAAGACTTTTCAGAACATGTTTGCTCACTTTGTCGTTAAATTCCTGGCCGAAAATCCTGTTTCTTGCCCAGCTCTCAGCCGGATAGACAGTCTGTTCGCGATTGTCTTTTTTGGTCGCCTCGGTCTGAGGGAGGACCCAACTGATGACGGTGAGATCTTCGGGCTTCGCTTTCGAATCGGGAAATGCCAGGGTGAATGCCTCCTCCGGGGTCCAGTGGAATGGGCCCACATGAGTTTTGAAATCCAGGTAAATCGAATCGCCGCCCGAAGAAAAGCCGACAAGCGGGCTGTCGAAAGCCCTGTCGTTGGCAGGGTTCTGGAGGGTGTTTTCCGAAGAAGTTTCCACATAATCTTTGATGACCGATTCGATCCAGTCCGCCGATACGGGTGCTCGCTTCATGACGTCGCCCTTTTCTCAGAAGTGATCGGAATGCCGCAATGATACTTGGTCAACTCAGTCGTACACAAACAGACCACCAGTCGCCATTCACCGCAGAAGAGGCTGTGTCACAATTGTTGGGCTCTTAAAAGATTCCCACTCAAAGGCGGAAATCTGGCGTCAATCAGAGTCCGTCTTCCCGGCGAAAGCCGGGAACCAGGGTCTTCTTCCCACTTTTCTAACGGTTTCTGACTGTTTTCCCCGTTACGACACAGCCGCAGAAGCGGGAATCCATAGGTTTTTTGAGAGATTGAAAGCACTGGTCCCCCGCATTCGCGGGGTGACGGCCTAAAAAACTTTGTTGACAATGTACTAATGTCCTGAGTCAGAAGTTCGCGACCTAAGTCCGTGCACAAAAACCGTCATTCCCGCGAAGGCGGGAATCCAGTGTTTTTGGCGGAAATGATTAATTTTACACACAAAAACGATGGTCCCCCTCCTTCGCGGGGGTGACGCTTCTAGTGAAGCGACTTTGTCAAAGGATCAGTGGTTCAGGACACTAACACCCGGCCTGCTCAAATCCCGGTTAATATTTTCCACATCATTACCAGGGCTGCCTGTGCCGCGCTCTCCTGGATTTGTTCGCGAGTTCCACCGAACGAGTACCTTTCGACCGCTTTCCGGGTGGAAGCAATGCAGGCGATATAAACGGTCCCAACCGGTTTGTCAGGGCTGCCCCCGGTTGGCCCCGCAATGCCGGTTACCGCTACGGCAACCTCAACTCCGGCGCGGCTCAACGCGCCTTGCGCCATTGCCAGCGCCACCGGCTCGCTCACTGCGCCGTGGGTGCGCAAAAGCTCTTCGGAAACGTCAAGCAGTTCCGTTTTTGCCCGGTTGCTGTAGGTGACATATCCCCGGTCCAGGTAGTCCGATGCGCCTGCAACCGCCGCAATCCTTCTGGACAGAAGGCCCCCCGTGCAGGATTCAGCCAAAGCCAGCCTCCATCCGTTGCCGCGCAGGAAGCGTCCGATCACTTTCTCAAGGCAGTCGTCATTGTGGCCGCTTATATGGCTGGCGCCGATCAACGCGATGATTTTGTCCTCTGCGCTTTTGATGAGGGCGCGGCACGCCTCCTCGTCCGGCGCGGATGCGAATATCGATACCCAGTTTTCCCTCCCTTGCGGATAGTAGCCGATATCGACTCCCTCGACGCCGGGATCAAAGCCCCGCAGCCTCGAATTCACCTCGATTTCCGGAAGCCCCTGAACCCGGACGATGTGTTTCAGATAGGCGCATCGGTTTGGAAACCTTGACTCGAGGTCGGGAATCACCGTTTCCTCCAGCAGTTGTTCCATCTCATTGGGAACACCGGGCAGGAAATAACAGGGGACACCGTTCTGGAGCACAAAGAATCCGGCCATATCCACCCCGAGCTTCACCGCCCCTTCGGGCAGTTCCGCCATTCTTTCCGCATCCCGCTCGCCTACCCCCCACGAGGCAAGGCGGCTTTTTAGCCACGCAGCGTACGCCTGATTGCAGATCAGAGGCCTTTCGAAAGCCTTGGAAACAGCAACGCAGGTCCTGTCATCGTCAGTCGGGCCAAGGCCCCCCGTCACGATGAGGAAATGAGTGCGATTCAGGCATTGAGCGAGATGTTGGATGATATCGTCTTCGATGTCCCCGACGGTGATCATCCGGTCGAGGAGAAAACCTCTGTCTCTAAGCTTCATCGCGATATGCCTGGCGTTCCCATTCATTATGTCGCCGAGCAGAATTTCATCGCCGATTGTAAGCAGGGACCCGGTAATATGAAGAGGTTTATCGTAGGTCATAATTCTAATTCAGTCCCTTCCGCAAAACCCCTCCCTGGGGCCGCGCCCGTGAATTGCCGTCATCATTTTCAATCTTCTACCAATCTAAACATCGCCGGGGAGAACTGAAAACTATTCAGCGTTTCTCAGTATCAGACTGTATACATCGGGGAGAGGGGTCCCGGTCTCAGCGGCAATCCGCCTGCATTCCTCATATTCCGGAATCAAACGCCGGTTTCCATTCGGGAGCGCCACGCACTTCACTTTGCATGGGCCGAAAACCGTCGAAATGGTCTTTTGTTCGCGCGGCAGCTCGATTCTTCTGACCTCCTGGACCCGAATCCCCAGTGTAGTGGTCTCGGTCAGGATTATTTCGGCTGCCGCCGTCTCCATTGCCGGTTCTATAAGTACCCGGAGCAAAACGCCGGGGCGGTTCTTCTTCATCTGGAAAGGTGCGAACCCGACATCCAGAGCGCCCAGGGCGAAGAGCTTTTCCGATACATAATTATAGAGTTCCGGGTTCATGTCATCAATGTTGGTTTCAATGACCAGGAGATTTCGAGCGGCAAGCGCTGATTTATCACGTCCAAGCCAGACGCGCAGCAGGTTCGGCGGCTCGTTTGCCGGATCGGCGCCGGCGCCGTAGCCGGTCGAGATGAGCGTCATGGGTGGAATCGGCCCGAAGGACTGTGCCATGGCGGCCAGGATAGCGGCGCCGGTCGGGGTTACAAATTCTCGTTCGGACACGGACCCATAGACCGGCACGCCTGAAAGAAGAATCGAGGTGGCGGGGGCGGGGAGGGGAATTGTCCCGTGTGCGGTCTTGACCAATCCGCGGCCCAGGGGAACAGGTGAGGCGAAAATCTTTTCTATTTTGAGGTATTCAAGGCAGAATGCGACCCCGGCTATGTCGAGGATGGAATCGACCGCCCCCGTTTCATGAAAATGCACATCCCCTGAAGGTATCCCGTGCGCTTGCCCTTCGGCATCCGCAAGCCTTTTAAAGATGGCAAGGCTTATTTCCCGGACCTTGGGGGCAAGACCGCTCCGGTTAAAAATAGCCTCAATGTCCGAAAACTTGCGATGAGGCTGCTCGCCGGCGGTAATGATGACCCGCGTCCCCTCGATAGCCCCTCGAAGTTCCCTGCGCGTCTCGATCGACCAGTTCTCAATGGGGATCTGTTTCATCGCCGAAATGAGCGCCTCGACAGGAACTCCCAGGTCAATCAGCGCCCCCAGCGCCATGTCTCCGCTCACACCCGAGAAACAGTCGAAATAGGCGATATTCATGTGGATTGCCTTTTGATTTTTGAGGGGTCGCAGCAGATTCCAAACACAAAAGTAAGGTTGAATTCTAATTGCCCCGCGGCTTCCAGGTCAATAGCGGAAATCGCTCAGCCGAGGACTGAGGACTGAAGACTCACGACTCACGACTGACGCCTCACGACTCACGACTGCTGTATTGACACAAAAGGGCGGTCACGATAAAGTAGGCTCTCTAAGGGCTTGTCCGTAAATACGCCCATTAGGGACCGCGCCGGATTTTGAGACCGATTTTGGTCGCGACGATTGAGCAAAACCGCTAGCGTAGCCGGCCTATGTTGAGGATTTTGCGATTGAGGAGCGGCCGAAGCGATCCAAAAGCCGGATGCGGGCACAAAGGATTTATTTACGGACAAGCCCTAAATGGGGATCTCTTCCCATTTTGGAGGGATGGCCGAGAGGCTTAAGGCGGCGGTCTTGAAAACCGTTGTTCCGTTAGCAGCGGAACCGTGGGTTCGAATCCTACTCCCTCCGTCAGCGAAAAAATTCGGGCCACCCGCTGACAGCCCACGGCGCCGGATAGACGCGGCCTAACCGTTCCGCGCAATCAGGCCGGCGAGGATCTTACTACGAACAGTCAAGGTATGGGAGTGGTTGTCCCTGCTCTACCTTGGTCCCGATGGTCTGCCGGCCACCGGTGAACGGTGCGAAGCGCCTGTATTTTCGGCGCTGCGCTTCACGCAGCGGAGCCTGTTTAATATTTTTGGGTTTTATTTTTGTCAGCATACGCCAGTCTTAAACGGAGAGATGGCCGAGTCGGCTGAAGGCGCTCGCCTGCTAAGCGAGTGTAGGGTGTAAAGCTCTACCGAGGGTTCGAATCCCTCTCTCTCCGCCACCGGAAAACAAAAAGCCCCGAGTCCTGAAGTTCAGGAATCGGGGCTTTTTTCATCTATCGAGCTATCACCAGTTAATCAGAATTTTCTTCCCGCCGTCCTCGGCAAGCAGCCGGTAGCTGAAATCGGGATGTCTTGACAGGAAGGAATCGAACGGATTTCTTTCGCTGAAAAAGAAAATCCTTTCCCCCGATGTCCACTCCTTCAACAGCGCCTCGTCCGTCAGATGCAGCCTGGGAACTCCGGGATCGTTCAGGCCGTACCAAAGGACCCCGTACCCGGCGTCCATCACATGTACCTGGAGACCCGTATAGTAATTGAGGGTTGAGCCTTTCTCGTAGAAATCATTTATGACTATCTTGTCTCCCGGCCGGTAATGGTACTGGACGACTTTGGCGAGTCCCTTGGAAGACAGAACCGGCTCGAAGGCGATCATTCCCGCATTGTAGGAACTGCACAGTCCGATCATCATGGCGGCCATGAACAGGAAAGAGACCATCCACCGCTTCCGGAGCGCAAACAAAAGGGCCGCTGAGGGCAAAACGATCAGAAGGGCGGCGGTCCGGTAGACAAGCGGTGAGAGCAGCCGGAAAGTTGCCGGGGTGAGATCGCGCATGTGATCGAAAGCAAACTTGTAAGGCTCTGTGCTGGTGGTGAGGGTTCCTGAAAGGGCAAATGTCTCTCCCCGCCCGTTTCCCCACCACGCAAGCGCTATCAGGGCCACGCCTGTTGACGCCGCGACGGCCTCCATAACCCAAACGCCGATAATGTAGCCCTTGGAGCCGATTCTCTCCGTCTCCAGGTCCGCCATGGCCTTGCCGAGCAGGAGCGCGAATGCCGCGAGGGTGGGGAATGTATAGTATTCCTGGGTTGTGCTGAAGGTATAAAACACCAGGATCAGGGCAATCCATAAAAACAGAAAAAGGCGCGCCTGCTCCGTTTTTTCCCGTGGGCGTATGGATTTAGGGAAATATCGGACCAGCCCCCATATGAATGCGCTCCAGGGGAAAAGCCAGACAAGATGAAGACCCCAGAACAGCGGCCGGGAAACCGTGCCGTAATCTTTGGGATACCTCATGCCGAGATAGCGCAAAAAGTGCTCCCTCACAAAATAGAACCACAGGAAATCCGAATTGGCCAATGCCGCCGCAACATGCCAGGGGGCCGCTACGATCAGAAAAATTACGATCCCGTACCGGATTTGAAGTCTCTTGAGAACTGCCCGGTTACCGGTCGTCAGAACATGAAGCAGGATGATTGCGCCGGGAATGACAACCCCGATCAACCCCTTGGTGAGCACCGCCAGGGCGGCTGAAATAAATAGCGCGGCACACCGCGGGTCCAGCGGTCCGAGCTTCTTGCCTCCTCCTTCTTCGGTTGCTATGAGCAGGTACATATACAGGCAAAAAGCGATAAAGAAGGATAGGATCACGTCCGGCAAAAATATCCTGCTGAAAGCATAGTGGCCCAAGCAGGTCGCAATTACCAGACCGGAGCAGAAGCCGCCTTTCTCGCCCCAAAATCGCGTCCCAAACCGGTAAACCAGAAGTATCAGCAAGAGCGAAAACAGGGCCAGGGGCAACCGTATGGTCCAGTCATGAAGTCCGAATGCCGTAACCGAGACCGCTGCCAGCCAGTACATCAGAGGGGCCTTCTCCAGGTACCTGATGCCGTTGTCTATTCTCAGAGTGACCCAGTCCCCCGACTGCACCATTTCCCGCACCGCTTCGGCATGAAACGAATCGTTGTCGTCGAAAAGACACGGGCGTGAAATCGTAGCAACGAAAATAGCGGCCCAGAGCGCTATAAGAATGACAGGATAGAGAAGTGCCCTTGTGCTCATGCTCACCCTAAACTTTCCGCCGTCGGTCTTCTTTACTGTTTGTGTCGGGATTCCTCGGGCATGAACCAGGTTCAATTCTGCGCGGAATCCAGATTTTTACTCAAATCAATCTTGATGCCACAGCTTCAGGATGTGAGCAACTCTAAAAGAGTTTGACTCGGAAATTTCACGCGGGAGTAACATAATTCTCAACCGGGTCGCCGGAGAAAAAGGATGGGAACGGCGGCAGTAGCGGAGGGCTGAAACTTCATTCACTGAACATGAAGAATTTTACCATGGCAGGGTCTGGCGGGTTATATGGCGAGAAAGGTCTCATTTCGAAATCGTAGTCCCGTAAGATAGTCGTCAGGTAGGCCTGTATGAGAGATCTTTTTGCCGGGCTGAGAACGCGATAAACCCAGTCCATAATGGCGCTGTCCATATCGGAAGGCTGAAGACATGAAAACAGTTTCGGCCAGGATTTACAACAAAGGGGCTTCGGCTCCCATTTCCCGTCAGTCAGAAAATTCGCCGCGGCAGTGAGAACCGTTATCCCAAGCGTAACATCTTCCGGCGCTCGCACCTGCCCTTTAGCCCACAGCTTTGGACCGATCTCCTTTGGATCAAGACCGAGAATCCGATGGATCTCGCCCGCGGCAATAATCACATCCACCATATAATTCCCACGGTCAAGGTCTTGGGGCGTTCTGAAATAATCGTATGTGGGAAGCGGAGCAGAAACGCCCTCGGCGGAGGAATTCGTAAATATTTTCGGGGTCTTGCCCAAAAGTTCCTCAACCGCGTCCAACCATTCGCCGTCCAGAGACTTTATTCCCGTCGGGCATTGGCCCAGCCAGCCGCTCTTGACGGTCGTCCGAAGACGTCCCCTGATCTTCGAAACTTCGGCCTGAGCGAGTCTGAAGAGATGCTCCATGAAATTGTCGCGGACAATCGCGTGGGCCTTTTCGATATTTGCGCCGGCCCTCAATTCCAGCCCCAGATTGAGATAAGCGAGCGTTTTTTCCACCGCGCTCCTGAGCGCCCCCGCGTTATCCGGAGGAAGTTGGTCGGCAACGATCACCTTATTGGCAAGCGCGGCCATCTCCATTTGGATGGTCCCGGCCAGATCGGGATCTTCGATTCGCTTCACGACACGGCCAAACAGATCGCCTTCGGGCAAAAGAGCCAATGCGAAGGAAGGCCTGGGCGCATCGTCTTCTCCATTCGCAGGCGCCGCTTTGGACCTGAACTCATCCGGTCCGATTGCCCTGTAGATCTCCATGGCGTCGTAAAAATCCGGCACGGCATGATCGGCAAGCCTGGCTCGATGAAAATGATATGCTGTCTCCTCCACTTCTGTGGTGGAGACATTGATGACGCTGTTCAGGAGTTCCTTGAAAAAGCCGTAGTTGACTTCGAAAATCCTCGTAAGCACATAGGTCATCAATTCATCGTACTGCGGGTATTTCGACTCCCAGAAGTACAGGTCGTCGAGCGTCATTTTCGGTAAGTTCTCAGCCGCCTCGATCAGGTCGATATCCTCCGGGGCTGTGTCAACTGTTAACCAATGCTTGAAAAGGGATACAAGCAGCTCGAAGTCGGCCATGGACAGCCATTCCAGCAGTTTCGGGCCGCCCGCCTGCCGGAGCCGGTCTACCCAGGCCAGGGCCTTTGCCGGTTGCAGAGTGTCCTTGCGCCACCATTCGATATCAAAAAGATGATTCAGTTGCTCTTCGGTGGCCAGCGCCAGAACCGAGAGGGAATCGTCAGGCCCTATTTCCTGCACCGTATAAAAAAAATCGTTTGCATCCAGGACGGCCATAACCTCCTGCGCATCGGGCCTGCCCACTATCAGTTCGACCCGCCGTTTTGCGGGCAGGCGCATAAGTTCCAGAGCAAGTTGACCCGGCTCTAACTTTTCCAGCTTTTTTGCGATCAGCTCAACCACGTCCGCGGGCATTCCCGCCCTCCTCAAAAAAGTAGGATTTCCAGCACGGCCAATTCCTTCAACATCCACCTTCGATACCCGAATAGCGTAGTCTAAACCTATAATGATGAAGCTGCAAGTATGCTTGCTTTATGATTCAATCAGTCATAAAATAAACAGCTGGAAGAGGCCGCTTTATGGCTGACATAGAGCTAAGCGGCTTGGTAGCTGATTTTTATGGCATGAAACATGCTTGGTTTTGCGTCGGCCCCGATTAGCTCTCTGGGAGCAGGGTTGTGGTGCAGCCTTAATAGAGTGCCGTTTTTTTGTTATCTTGAATTCGTAATATGCCGTAATATGAATTACGCAATTCCAAAGGAGACTGGCATGAAAAAACTTTTTCTGATCCTGGCCGCAATAGCCATGTTGACCGCATCTGCGGTGCCTCTCATGGCACAGGAGCAACTGCCGCCCGACCCGAACCTGTCGGGGCGTATGGCGGCGCCTCCCGAGGGGGAGTTTATCATGTTCGATGTCTTCATTCTCAGGCCTCTGGGGCTGTTCTCGATGGGGGTCGGCGCCTTGACCGCGGCGGCTGCCTCGCCGTGGGCTGCATCTTCCCACTCCATGGACAGGGTGCAGAGGGAACTTCTCGATAAGCCTTTCAACTACACTTTTCGCAGGCCTGTCGGCGATATCGACTTTTAACCTGCCATTGAACAAGATATCGTGAAAAGCCGGGTCCCGAGGTCTCAATCCATCCCCCGGGACCCTTCCGCGGAAGACCGTTTCCGTTAGATACTCCATTAAGATTCCCATTGGTCCGGATGCCGGATAAAAAAATTGCACTGACGGGAGGCATTTCCACCGGGAAAACAACGGTGGCGAATAAATTCAGGGATCTGGGCGCTGTCATCCTGGATGCGGATGAGTATGCCCGAAAGGCGGTAGAACCAGGGACCGCCTCTTTCGGCGCCTTGCGGGAACTGATCGGACCGGAGTATTTTAACCCCGACGGTACTCTCAGAAGACGGGAGCTGCGCCGAAAAATAATTCAGGAACCCGCCCTGCGGCAAAAGATCGAGGCTGTTCTACATCCGTACATAATGCGGGCGATGCGCGAGGAGTGGACAAGATTACAAAAACTTGATCCCGGGGCGGTGATCATCTTCGATATTCCCCTCCTGTTCGAGAAAGGGTTCGAAAAGGACTTCGATATTGTCATTCTCGTTTATTCCACCCCCGAGATGCAGGTCCAAAGGTTGATTAACAGAGATGGAGTCCTCAGGGCGGAGGCAGAGCACACCCTCGACATGCAACTCCCGATCGATTCAAAAAGAATCTCCTCCGACTATATCATTGAGAACTGCGGTGATCTTGAGCAAACCATGAGACAGGTCGAGCAGTTGTGGGCGAAAATCGCGAATCGAACCTGAAGGTCCGATCCTGCCCCGGCAAGACAAACTGTGTGCTCGAAAAAGTTTCAACTGAATTTCGATGCTTCAATATCTTTGATGAATATTTGACATAGTCGTAACCATGAATGGAGATCACCCGTAGAGCCGTCGAGAGCACAGAGAAAAACGTCCCTGCTCCCATCTCCTCTCTCCGCGTCCCCGTGTCTCCCTATCCCCGCGTCAGTCTTTCTCCTTTCTCCTTGCTCCTCGCTTCCCGCTCCTCGCTCCTCCCTCCCCGCTCCCTGAATTGAAATTTCAAATACCTTTGGCTAGATTTTATGTATCCGGGGTATAATGCCGCCCGGTGCCGACAGCTTCCGGTTGGTTTTTAGTCGGAGCCTCAATTTTCCGATGCCTTGCTTTGAAGGCTGGTTCCGGTCCCGCTGAGCGGAACCAACAACCAACAACTAACAACTAACAACTGAAAACTGAAAACTTTTTAAGGATTCATAATGGAAGAAACAATCAAGACACTTGGGATTCTGAAGGCAAGGCATTTTAGCGCCAAGCTCGATTCGGTGAGGCTCAGAAACGGCAGGGTAACGGAACGAATCAAGATAGAACACCCGGAAGCTGCGGCGATCATTGCGTTTCCGGACAGGCGCCACATCCTTATGGTGCGCCAGTGGCGTTACGCCATCGGGTGTGAGACCCTGGAGATCCCCGCCGGTAAGATGGACCCCGGTGAAACGCCTGAGGCATGCGCCCGCAGGGAACTCGTGGAGGAAACAGGCCGAAAGCCATCCCGGCTGATCGAAATCTTTAGCTATTATCCGGCCATCGGGTACGCCGACGAGGTCATCCGGATTTTTGCGGCGGCCGGTCTGGAAAGGGTTTCAGAAGCCGAGGAGGATGAAATATCTGCCGTGGAAGTGGTCGAATTAGACAAGGTTCATGATATGATCATGGCAGGAAAGATTCGTGACGGCAAAACCGTCATTGCCGTCTCACTTCTCCGGGGCAGGATGGGCAAGGGGGAAGTTCCGGAAAACTTTTTCGATTAATCTGCTATGAAAAGCAAGATCCCCATAACCAGAAACGGCTATCGAAGGCTGGTAAGAGAACTGTCCCACCTCAGGCGGATTGTCCGCCCGCAGGTTTTGGAGGAATTGCATGAAGCAAGAGGCTACGGCGTCAAAATCGAGAACCAGCAATTCATGCTGGCTTGTGAACGTCATGCGAATCTTCAAAGAAGAATAAATGAACTCGAAGAAAAGCTCGCCCGCTGTGAAATAGTAGTGGGCCGGAAGTTCTTTTTCAAACAGGTGGGTTTCGGTACGGTGGTAACCATTATAAACCTTGAATCCGGGGAAGTCGGTCGATACCAGATGGTTGGCCCGTGGGAATCGGATATAACCGACGGCAAGCTGTCCATACACTCCCCGGTCGGCGAGAGCGTGATGGGTCGCCGGGAAGGCGATGAAGTCATTGTTCGGACGCCTTCCGGACCTCGCCCGTACCGAGTTATATCAATCGAGATCTGAGCAGGAAGAAAGGAGCGGGGAGCGAGAGAAGCGCATTCATCATTCCTCATCATATCATTGCCAGGAGTTCGCCTCGATTGCCGTTTGTCCAATAACGAACGGCATTCTCAGTGCGCATTCCCGTTGAGGCAAGGTTTCTGACTCGTCCCTCGCGTTCCAGTTCCATGAATGCCTTTTGAAAATCGTCGACAAACCATCCGGTCTCTTCGATCATATCGGCAAATTCTTCGACCCCAAACTGTTTGGGGACCTCTGAGAGTTTGGACAGCCAGTACTCTTTGATGATTCCGGGATCGACTCTTGGCGCATCCGCGACGGATTTTTCCGCTGAAAACATTTCGAGTTGCCGGCTGCGCTTGATCTTTTTGGTCTGGCCGGCCTGGGCGATTGCTTTTTTCTGTTCCCCTTCGAATTGTTCGAAAGCTTCCATAAAGGCCACTATGCCGACCGGACTCCAGGTCAGATACACCACGTCGTAAATCGTGCGCTGCTTGGTGGGATAGAGGACCCTCACGTGCGCGCAGCGCGGGGCCTTTCCTTCGGTCGTGGATGCCGATGCCTTGAGGTCCTGGCAATACTGTTCAAACAGGAGATTCTCTTTTTGTTCCTGCGGTAGACGTGAAATATCCCGGGCCGTGCCGAGAAAGGCCTCCCCATGCTCCTCGGGGCCGCTTTGAGCGTAGGCGCGCAGAATTGAGTCAAATGAAAAGGTTATCATGAACTCGGAAGACGGCCTTTCCAAAAGGGGCTGAAGGGCTGGAATCGCCGCGTCCTTCCATGATGCAGGGTCAATCAGAAAAAAACAGAAATCCCGATCGCCGCACCATGACAGTATTTCGTCCTGAAGATCGCAGAAATTCCCCTTGAGACAGTGGGCATCTATGCCGCTCCAGGCGTCTGTTTCCAGAAAACCTTCAAGCTTGTCAAAGGCTTTCTGGTCACTCCGGATGAATAATGCCCGAAAACGGACGTTCTTCCTGAATTTTTCCTGTAGATCGTTGTGACATTTTTCTATGATGTCCATAGAGATGCCGATTGAAGTATCGCTTAGGTCCGAGCTGCTGCCTTTGGGCAAAGGTCCTGAGAAGCAGTCAATATAAGAGATCCTTGGCTCCTGCTGCCCCAGAAGCGTAAAGAGCGGTTCCAGATAAGCCCTGAGCAGCTCTTTTTTGATAAATTCCGTTTCTTTCCCCGTGTAATTCGCCGTAATCATATGTCCCCCCCTCCGGTCACTCAAATTCCTTTCCGGCCCAGCGCACCCGTCCAAGCACATAAGATTTAAGGCTTCTTTCCGGATCCAGGGAAAATTCGAACGGGCGGTAGTCGGCAGTGTTATCCGAGAGGCAGGCCAGCATCAGGCCGTTTTCGTTCCCGCCCAGGACCAGCCTTTTTATGGCGACGGTCCCGTCCGGAAGGATCACCAGGTATATCCGTCCCGTGAGCACCTCGATCCGCTCGGCCTCACCCATATCCACCATGGCAATTTCGCCCTGGTTTATGGTGGGCGACATCGAATCTCCCCTCACTCTTATCAAAAACAAGTCCTTTTGACGCTCGGGGCTTTCCCCGATGAGCTTTTCGATCCACCATCGCTTGAATGGGTAATGATCCGAAACTTCCCCGTACAGAATTTCACCCTCCGGTCCGGCCGTCACGCGAGATTCCAGCAGCGGAACAAAAACATAGTCCGTCCCCTCTGCTCCCCATCTGCCCGGACATTCGCCGGCCCCGCCACCGGCCTCCCCCAGGAGCAGCCAGCCCGGATCAACCGAAAACTCCCGGCACAAAAACTCCAGGAATTCAGCACAGGGTGAAGTCGCCCCGTCACGGTAATTTATCAGCGTGTTTTTGGACACACCGGCTTTCTGGGCAAATTGTCCCAATGGCAAACCCGACTCGGCGATAATTTTTTTCAGTCTTTCAGCAATCACAGCCCCAAAATGCCCATCCAAATAATTGGTATTACGATTCGGAATCAGTCAAATTATTGGTAAGAAGTCCTGTCCAATATAGCCGAATCCATCCACATGTCAATTGATAAATCAAATATAATGGTCTATGCCGGGCGCTGTTCAAAAGATTGTTCAAAAAGTTGGAACAGGAAAAGAATCTGTGGCTTTGTGAATCGATTTTTCATTTCTTGATCCGGAGTATTTGCTGTATAGACCAGTTGGACATCGTGAGAGGAGCCGGCCATGTTGAATCTCGTTTGTGGGAACGACCCCGCTGAACTGGGTATAAGGACTTACGAGGGATGGAACATTACGGCCTTCCTGGACCATCTGAGTTCGTGCGAGAAGTGCTCTAAGTCCCAGGAAAGCCTCATAAAAGAACTCAACTGTATCATAGGGGGCAGTGACGGCAGCGACGAGCCCTGAGTGAACCGGCGGATTTTCCTGCCTGCCTCATTTCCGGTGAGCCTCGGTGTCTTGGGAGCACGGAGCCAAAAACAGCGCCTGATCTACAGCAATCTGAATGTCTTCAGCCACATCGGGCGTTCCTCCAAGGCCGATTCAATGGCCGTCTGTGATCCCAGCACTTTGACAATCCCATTCCTGTTTACTTTTTCGAGCACCTCCGCAAAATCCCTGAAATCTTTTGCCGTAGTCCCAAGGACCTCATCTCGCATTCTTTGTCGTGTCTCGTCGCTGTCCCCGGTGAGGCTGCGCAGCATCGAGACATAGCCTTTCATGTCCGGCAGCATGTAGGAGTCGATGTCTCCAATGGCCCCGATGATTGCCTTCCTGATTTCGTCGTCGGGAAGGTCGGCGGAGCGCAGGAACTGCGCGGCCCCGTCGAAGTTTTCAATTGTCTTGATCAGGTTCGGGTCGCGGTAGGACACGTATGTAAGCACACCGGACATACGGTCGAAGAGACAGAACCCGCCATAGGCGCCTCCCAGTACCCGCACCTTTTCCCAGAGCCAGGAGGCGCGCAGGTAACCCGTTATAACTTTGCTCGACCCGTGCAGTTCGTATCCCTCCCGGTAGAGGTCCGCACCCTTGCCGACATAGTTCACCTGTGAGGGAATCATTATTCCTTCGAATTCCGGGAAAAGGCTTTGCTGCCAGGGTTCAGTCGAGGTCCGCCCATTGGGGAGCGTGCGCAGAAACCCCTGAACGTGAGGCTCGATCGAGCGGAGATCTTTTCTGTCGGCCGTCAGGTTGAAAACCATTGACGAACGGTTCGTGAGCAGCCTGCGTACATCTTCCAACTCCGATAGCACTTTGTCCCAATTGTCGTCGATTTCACCGGCAAGCTTTCCCAGGAAGAGAAAATAGCTGATGCCTCCGGTCAGTTCCCTCACCCAATCGGCCTGGTTGAAGTGAGCACGGATACGCTGATTGACAACCTGGTGGCCGCTGGGAACAATCCTGCGTTCCTGTCTGGCCTTTTCCTCCAGCACGATCTGCCTGAAGCGGTCCCGGTTGTTCAGCTTGACGGCGCCGAGCGTTTCGGCAAGAATATCCGTAAGTTCCCGGACCTGGGCGCTCATGCTCTTGCCGCGCAGAAAGAGCCAGGCGGCGGGGATGCTCTCTCCGAAAATTGCCGAGCAGAAGATTTCCGGGCGGATGCCTCCGGTCTTGCGGCTGATTTTTTGAGATAGTGACACAAAATCCTGTAAATCGGTCCCCATCTCAAGAAAAACCCGGCCCAGAAGTGGAACGTAGGGCAAATACTTCGCGGGGAGACTCCGAAGATTGAAACCAACGTCCAGGTAAGTTATTCCGCCGGTGAATAGATCGTGGTAGAAGCCGGATAGCCCGTCTGCGGGCATTTGCTCGATTGGAATCGCCTTGTTGCGCCTGTCCAGATCCGAAACTTTCAGGACCGGGATGGTGGCCAGTGCTTCCGGAGAATCCGGGCTGGCCTGTATCCTTTGCAGCGTCCTGGCGTCTTCGATTACGCGGCGAACCTCATCCGATGAAAGCGAATCTTTGATTTCAGCGAACTTTGCCTCCTCCTCCTCCGCTTCCCTGGCGGCCAGTCCCGGCTCGGCACGTAGTAAGACCACCGAACGGTGCTGATTGTCCAGAAGATGGCGGCGTATGAGACCCTCCAGGTAACCTCTCGATTTTAGTTTCTCTTTTACCTGGCTCAGAGGCGATTCAAAAGCCGGCAGCAAAATCGGGTCTGCTTCATGGAGCCAGGTTGTAAGAGAGCGCAACATGGTCGCCAGACCCTGAGGGAAGTTGCCGTAGTTCTTCTCGCGAAGTCGAAATTCTATGGTATTCAACCCCGCTTCGACGGTCGCCGGGTCGATTCCGTTCGAAGCAAGCGCCGACAGGGTTTCAAAGATGAGTTCTTCAACCTTGGAGGCGTCCTCGGTATTGATTCCCTTCAGACCCGTCGAGAAGAAAAGCTGGCGAAGCTCGGTCTCGAGGCCACTCCCGGCGATATCCTCACCCAGTCCCGATTCTATCAGGGCTTTTCTCAGCGGTGACCCCGGCATACCCAGAAGGACGTATTCAAGGATTTGAAATGCGAGATTAAATACAGGTTCGATTGATTCCGGCAGAAGCCAGTTTACCGTGACCATGCTCTTTGGACTGCCCTGAGCGGGCTCTTCGCCGGATGCGAACGGGCGGATAATTCTGCCGCGTCCGGCTATCGGAGGCTGAAGGGAAACGCCGGATTGCGGGTCGGAGCGGCTGAAATCTTTCAGGTATTCCTCGATTATTTCCAGCCTCCGATCGGGATCGTCATTGCCGTAAAAATAGATCCTGGAATTGGACGGATGGTAGAACCTTGAGTGAAAGGATTTGAATTGTTCGAAAGTCAGGCTGGGAATTACCTTGGGGTCCCCTCCCGAATCGAGCCCGTAAGTGGTGTCCGGAAAAAGAGACTGCTGTGAAAGCTCCGAGAGCATGCTGTCGGGCGAGGAATATACACCCTTCATTTCGTTGTACACGACTCCCTTGATCGAAAGCGGGCCGTCCGTATCGTCGAGCTCATAGTGCCATCCTTCCTGCTGAAGAACCAGGGGAGTAAGGCGCGGATAGAAAACCGCGTCCAGGTAGACGTCGATCAGATTGTAAAAATCCTGGACGTTCTGGCTTGCCACCGGATAGCAGGTCTTGTCCGGGTAGGTGAACGCATTGAGAAAGGTGTTAAGCGATCCTTTGATGAGTTCCACGAAAGGTTCTTTCACGGGGTATTTTCGGGAGCCGCAAAGGACCGAGTGCTCGAGAATATGTGCTATGCCGCTCGAATCGGACGGAGGAGTGCGGAAACAGATACCGAACACTTTATTGTCGTCATTATTTATTACCGACAGAATTTCGGCTCCGGTCCGCGCATGCCGGTAGAACCGGACCGTGCCCATCAGTTCAGGAATATCCCTCTCAAAAATCAATTCGAATTTGTCTTTTGCCGACATCGGCTTTCTCCAGGCGAATAGAATTAGAGCAAATTATTGGTGATGCGCCGCGGCAGGACCGCGCCTGACCAGAATGGAAGGCTCGTCCCATTTGAAAAGGACGCCTTCTTTTCCGGACATTATAAGTTCGAGGTGCTCGGATTTCAGAGGACCAAGAGAAATACTTTCTCCGTGCAACTCGCCGGGCAGAATCTTTTGGTCGACCAGGCGCCTGAATTTATCAGCGTCCGGAAACCATACTATTATCTGACGGCCCTCAACGTTTTTGATGCGGACCGGGTAAAGCTCGGCTTCATCCTTTAAAACGGCGTTGGCAAAAATCCAGTTCCCGGCTTCCATCAGATAGCATTCACATTTGCTCAATGACTCTTCCGGACCGGTTTTCATATCTGTGATCCTGATAACGCCCTTATCCTTATCCAGCACTTCAATTTTGACCGCTTCTTCACCGGAGCAGTCCGTTGACCAATCTCCGGCCCACTGCTCGGAACTGATAGGGTAAGGTTTTGCTCCTAAAGGATATTTACTCGTTACGTTTTCACAGCCCCAAAGCGCCGACATAAGGAAAATAAGTATTACCAAAGAATGTTTGAACTGCACGGCTCCCCCCCTCATCTCACATTGCATTGCCCAATGCCGGTTAATCCAAGCCTCAAAAAAAACTTTGTTTTGGTGAATTCTGGATACCTGATCTACATTAGATAAACAATTAACTTTTACAAAATAAAGTATTATAGGGAGCGGGAAGCGTGAATCAAACTGCCTTTCTTCCTGCTCCCTGCTCCCTGCTCCCCGCTCCCCGCTTCTATATGGAGGAAAACAGTGCGGATAAAATTCATTGGGGTTGGCGAGGCTTTCGACGAGGACCTTTCTAACACTTCGATCTGGGTTCGCGGCGGGGGAGACGCCGGCAGGAGTTCGATCCTGCTTGATTGCGGCTTTACCGCTCCGCCTTCGTTCTGGAAGAGCTGCCCGGACCCGGACGATCTGGATGCAATCTGGATATCTCATTTTCATGGAGACCATTTTTTTGGTCTTCCGGCCCTTCTTACCCGATTCCAGGAGATGGGGCGGACAAAGCCCCTGCTCATCGTGGGCCAGCAGTCGGTGGAAATGGTGGTGCGGCAGGCAGTCGAGCTTGCATATCCTTCCATACTGAATAAGTTTACATATGATGTCCGTTTTCTTGAGGTCGAGCCGGGAAAGATGGGGGAAGCAGCCGGCGCCGCATGGCAAAGCGCCGTAAACGGGCATGGTCAGAGATGTCTCGCCGTTCGAATCGAAAGCGGTGGCAAATCGGTTTTCTATAGTGGAGACGGGCAGGCGACCGACGAGTCTTTCAAAATCGCTAAAGGAGCCGATCTCGTTATTCATGAAGCCTTTCGCCTGGACACAGATATGGCGGGACACGGCGCCGCCAAAAATTGCATCGATTTCGCGCGCGGAGCGGAAGCCCGATCGCTGGCCCTGGTGCACATCGATCGCAATGAACGGCGAACGAGGCGAGATGATTTCCTGAGGCTGATCGGGCAGGTCAGGGATTTAAATGTGATGATGCCTGAGCCGGGCGACGAGTTTGAGATCTGATATCTGTGCCGGTATACTTTTCGAATATTCTTGCATATCGGAGAATTTTCGGGCAAGTTACCTCTTTTTAATTGGTCTCGAATAGACTGGTTTATCTTGACAAGCCTTCGGGCATCAATTAGGTTTGTCCCGCGGTGGGAAGCTATGGTTTTTATGGACTCTTAGCAATCAGGCAAAACTTCGGGAAGGTTTCGACCCACTAGGTCTTAGTAGTGTTAGCCTGTATCCGCCTTATCTCCGTCTCTCCCTAGCCCATCAGACTAGATCCGGAACCTCTGCTGTTTCATGCTGTAGTGAGACGGAGCAACCCTCTTAAATAAGACTGTCGATTCGAGTGTTTGAGTGTTTTGTGCTATGTGCCGGTATATTCGGTCGTAGCGGGTTGTGCTGTTTGATCTGACGCTTTTCATGAATCCGGTTGTGAATCGAGGGGCGGCCCCTGCCTCTCAGCTTTATTAACCTAATCCAAAACAAATTCCATAGGAGGTTTAAATGAACGTAAGCTTGATCGCCATGTTTGCCCTGGCATGTGGTGGTCTCGGCGTCATCTATGCGTTGGTGACCGCAGCGTGGGTTTCCAAGCAGAGCGCCGGTTCCGAAAAGATGCAGGCGATCTCGGAGGCAATCCGGGAAGGCGCCACTGCATTCTTGAACAGAGAATACAAAACGGTGGCCGTCGTAGCAGTGGTCCTTGCCGCGCTGTTGTTATACCTGGGTATATGGACCTCAATCGGGTTCATCATAGGCGCGTGCGGTTCCGCCCTCGCCGGCTACATCGGCATGATGGTGTCGGTCAAAGCCAACGTGCGCACGACTGAAGCGGCAAAACGCGGTCTGCAGGCGGCCCTTTCGATTGCCTTCAAAGGCGGCTCTGTTACCGGGATCATGGTCGTCGGCCTCGGACTGATCGGCATTACCGGCTATTACCTCGTGGCCAAATCGATGGCCCCTGCCGATGCCGTTTTCCCTGCCCTTATCGGCCTCGGTTTCGGATGCTCGCTCATGAGCGTTTTCGCTCGTATCGCGGGCGGCATATACACCAAGGCTGCCGACGTCGGCGCCGACCTGGTCGGAAAAGTGGAAGCCGGAATCCCGGAGGACGATCCTAGAAACGCCGCGGTTATCGCTGACAACGTCGGCGACAATGTCGGCGACTGCGCGGGCATGGCGGCAGACCTCTACGAGACCTACACGGTTACCCTGGTCGCGGCGATGCTGCTGGCGAAAACTGTTTTTAAAGACCCCAACAGTCCCTGGGTAGAATTCCCCCTTCTGATCGGGGGCATATCCATCGTCGCCTCGGTTATCGGCACCTACTTCGTGCGCCTTGGCAAGAACGAATACATAATGGGCGCGCTCTATAAAGGCCTTGCGGTCTCAGGTATACTGGCGGCGGTGGCCTTTTATTTCGCCTCTGACTGGTTCCTGAAGCAGCCGAACCTAAATGCCGGCGGCTTCACGGCAATGAGCGTTTTTACCACCGCGCTCATCGGTCTCGCGCTGACTGGCGCGATCGTTATGATCACCGAATACTTCACTTCCAAAAGCTTCAATCCCGTCAAGCATATTGCCGCAGCCAGCCAAACCGGCCACGGGACCAATGTCATCGCTGGTCTGGCGGTCAGCATGAAGTCCACTGCGGCGCCCGCCCTGGTCATCTGCGGTGCGATCATGTGGGCCTATAAACTGGGCGGCGGTTTTGCGGGTGATCCCGGTGGAGGGCTTTTTGCAATCGCCCTTTCCGCCGTCGCGATGCTCTCTATGACCGGTATCGTAGTCGCTATCGACTCCTACGGCCCGATCACCGACAACGCGGGAGGCATCGCCGAAATGGCTGAACTTCCCGACAGTGTTCGCGCAATAACCGATCCCCTGGACGCGGTAGGCAACACCACCAAGGCCGTCACTAAGGGTTACGCGATCGGCTCGGCCGCCCTTGCCGCACTGGTCCTTTTCGCCGAATACTCCAGATCCGTCCCGAGCGGGGTGGTGTTCGACCTCTCGAACCCGAAGGTCATCGTCGGCCTCTTCATCGGAGGTCTGCTGCCCTACTTTTTCGGCTCCCTCCTGATGGAAGCCGTTGGTAAGGCTGCCGGCAGCGTAGTCGAGGAAGTCCGCCGTCAGTTCCGTGAAATCCCTGGCATCATGGAGGGTACCGCCAAGCCCGAGTACGGCAAGTGCGTTGACATCGTCACCAAGGGCGCCATCAGGGAAATGATGCTTCCTGCGCTCATCCCGGTGGCCGCACCGATCTTGGTTGGATTTCTGATAGGCAGAGAAGCCCTGGGCGGCGTGCTCATCGGCTCGATCATCACCGGTCTTTTCCAGGCAATCGCTATGACCAGCGGTGGCGGCGCATGGGACAACGCCAAGAAGTTCATTGAAGACGGCATGTACGGCGGTAAAGGTTCGGATGCCCACAAATCGGCGGTCACCGGCGACACCGTGGGAGATCCGTACAAGGATACGGCAGGCCCGGCAATCAACCCGATGATCAAGGTCATCAACATTGTGGCGCTGCTGATCGTGCCCCTGTTGAAGTAAAAGCGGGCAGCGCCCGTAAGTATTACCGGAAAACTAAACCGGCGGCCTCATCGAGACCGCCGGTTTTTTTA